>Ga0137397_10000442_pt1 | contig 28637 bp, 23 predicted proteins | sample czorhiz116metaG_FD_106658 | JGI IMG/M metagenome (GOLD analysis project Ga0137397, IMG submission 106658) | Vadose zone soil microbial communities from Angelo Coast Range Reserve, California, USA - czorhiz1.16 metaG | ecosystem: Environmental > Terrestrial > Soil > Vadose zone | place: USA... | reverse complement strand
GCGCGCGACGCCGCGTGGTGGCCCTCGAGCACGCGCAGCCACACCGTGTGGAGCTTCCACTCCGAAGAGCGCGCTCCCGATCCGCTCCCCGACGGCTGGACCTGCGGCGGCAAGGGAGGCGGCAAGGGCGCCACAGCCGCGCCCGCGCCTGGTCGCGGCGACGGCTGCAGCTTCGAGCCGCTGCTCTTCGCCACCTACGACACGCACGCGGGCCCCGATGACGTCGTTCCCGCCGGCCGCGACGCGACGGTGGACGTCTCGATCCACCGTCAGGATCACGCGCCCCGCGCGGCGATCGCCGACCTCACCTTCGACGTCTCCTTCGACGACGGCGCCTCTTGGGCGCCGGCGCGCGTCGCTTCTCTCGGCGACGGCCGCTTCCAGGCGACCTATCCGCAGCCGGCCCTCGATGCGACCACCGGCTTCGCCTCCTTCCGCGTGTCCGCCACCGACGCCGAGGGCAGCAAGCTGGAGCAGACGATCACGCGGGCGTATCCGCTTGCAGTCCCCCCGCCTGCCGGCGGTGGTGGCGGCGGCGGCAAGGGCGGCGGCAAGTCGATCCGCCCCTGCACCACCGCGGTCATCGCGCCGTACATGCAGTGCATGGCGATCGTGAATCCCAACTCCGGCTTCGGCAGGCCGCCCCCGCCGCCGCCGCAGCCGCCAGAGGGCCATGGACCGGCCGACATCGCCAGCGCGTACAAGCTGCCCGCGGGCGCCGGGGCGGGACGCACCGTCGCGATCGTCGACGCCTACGACAACCCGAACGCCGAGGCCGACCTCGCCACGTACCGCGCCTTCTACGGCCTGCCGCCTTGCACGACCGCGAATGGCTGCTTCCGGAAAGTGAACCAGCGCGGGCTGGAAGGTCCGCTGCCGGCGCCGGATCCGGGTTGGGGCCTCGAGATCTCGCTCGACCTCGACGCCGTCTCGGCGACCTGCCCGGACTGCAAGATCCTGCTCGTCGAGGCGGACAGCTCTAAGATCAACGACCTCGGTCCGGCGGTCGACACCGCTGTCGCGCTCGGGGCGGACGCCGTCTCCAACAGCTACGGCAGCCGCGGCGAGTTCTCCGGCCAGCAGTACTTCGAGCGCTTCTACAAACACCCGGGCGTGGCGATCACGGTCTCCTCCGGCGACTACGGGTACGGCAACGGGCTCATCCTCACCGGCGGCGTGAGCTATCCCGGCTCGTCGCAGTACGTGACCTCGGTCGGCGGCACGACGCTCCTGAAAGACGCCAGCGCCCGCGGCTGGACGGAGACCGCCTGGGCGGGCTCGACCAGCGGCTGCTCCGCGTACATCCACAAGCCGGGCTGGCAGAAGGACCGGCTCTGCGACCTGCGCACCGTCGCGGACGTGGCCGCGGTCGCCGATCCGCAGACCGGACTCTCCGTCTACGACACCTTCGGCTTCGAGGGATGGCTCGTGGTCGGCGGGACGAGCCTCAGCTCGCCGATCATCGCGGGCATCTACGCGATGGCGGGGAACGCCTCGTCGGTCCGCTACGGCGTGGGTCCGTACCGGGCGTCGAGCGATGCCCTGTTCGACGTGATCGGCGGGAGCAATGGCGTGTGCAGCGGCACGTACATGTGCAACGGCCTGCCCGGCTACGACGGTCCGACGGGGCTGGGAACGCCGAACGGACTCGGCGCCTTCACACAATGAATGCCGGGCCCAGCGGCCCGATTGCTGACCTTTACCAACGCCGCGGCGCGGCTTGACTCCGCAAATACCAGCAGATAGCGGAGCCGAGAGGAACAGCCCGTGAACAGGGCAGAGTCGCAGCTCGGGAGTGTCCTCCGCCAGAGGCTCCCGTGCATACAGGAGGGGACCATGAATCGCCGCCATTGGCTTTGCGTTGGCGCAGGCTTCTCCGCCGTCCTCACCGCGGTCCTTCCTGCGAGAGCGGCGACCTGCGAGAGCCTCCTGGGGCTCTCGCTGCCGCAGGTCACCATCCGGTCAGCCACGACGAGCAACCCGAGCTTGCCGGCCGTCCAGCCCTTCTGCCGCGTCATCGCCGCCGCCACGCCGACCTCGCGCTCCAACATTGGCTTTGAAGTCTGGCTGCCGCTCGACAATTGGAACGGCAAATTCAGCGGCGTGGGCTCCGGCGGCTCGGCGGGCTCGATCGCTTTCGCGTCGCTCGCTGCCGCCCTTGCCCTCAACTACGCCGCCATGGCGACGGACAATGGCCACATCGGCGGACAGTGGACGTTCGCCCACCCGCCTGCGGGCGACCCTGAGCGGGTCATCGACTTCGGCTGGCGCGCCGAGCACGTCAGCACCGTCGCCGCCAAAGCAATCGTCGAGGCCTTCTACGGCGTCGCACCCGCCCACTCCTACTTCGTCGGATGTTCCCAAGGCGGCCAGAAAGCCTTGATGGAAGCGCAGCGCTTTCCCGAAGATTACGACGGCATCATCGGGGGCGACCCGGCTCACAACTGGACCCACCTCATGCTCGGCGAGCTCTGGACGGGCTTGGTCTCTGGCCTGCGCAATCCGGCAAACGCCCTGCCCCAGGGCAAGCTCGACGTCCTGATGAACGCGATGCTGCTCGCCTGTGACGCCAGCGACGGCATCATCGACGGCATTGTCGAGGATCCACGCACCTGCAATTTCGATCCGTCCGTGACACGCTGCGCGGCCGGCGACGCACCCAACTGTCTCACCGATGCACAGCTCGAGGCCGTCAAGGCAATCTACGCGGGAGCCACCGAGCCCGTCACGGGCGCGCAGATCTTCCCCGGCTTTGCCCACAGCAGCGAGAACGCCTTGCGCCAGGTGCTGGTCGGGACGCCCGGGCCCGGCGGAAGCTCCTTCAGCTTCTTCCGCGACGGCATCTTCGCCAACCCGAGCTGGAACTTCCGAGCCTTCGACTTCACCGGCGAGCCCGCGAAGACCGACAATACGCCCGCAGCCAACGAGACTTATGGGTCCGCGCTCAATTTCAACGATCCGGACTTGAGGCCGTTTGCGGCGCGGGGCGGGAAGCTGATCCTGTATCACGGCTGGTCGGACCCGTTCATCACGCCGTACAGCACGATCAACTACTACGAAAGCGTCGTCTCGCTCATCGGCGGCAATCGGGCCCGGGCGGCGGCGCTCCAGCGCACGCAGGACTTCGCGCGTCTCTTCATGGTGCCAGGCATGTGGCACTGCGCCGGCGGGCCCGGTCCGAATACGTTCGACATGGTCACCGCGCTCGAGACGTGGGTCGAGACAGGGAAGGCCCCAGCGAGCGTCCTCGGGACCAAGTACGTGGGCGACAATCCTGCGAACCAGGTCGTGCTGACGCGACCACTCTGCGCCTATCCGCGGGTGGCGAGATACAAGGGCGAGGGCGACCCGACGGACGCGGCAAGCTTCATCTGCGGGGAGAAGTGGCCGCCCGGGCGCGGAAACTGAGAAGGGTTCCAGAGCCGCCCAGCGCGACCACCGGCACCACAGCGGCGTAAACGGCCGGGCTGCTTCCATTCGTTTGCGATCGCACTCGATGTCGTCCTCGCCCGATCGGGCACCGAGGTGCCGAGCGGACGCAACAGCGTCATCTTGCGCGGAGTATGATGCGCGCCCTTCGCAAGGGCATCCGCCCTGCGCGCAAGGAGGACGCGATGTTCACGGTCTTCGGAGCCAGCGGTAACACCGGTTCGGTCGTCGCCAAGCGCCTGATCGACGCCGGCAAGAAAGTCCGCCTCGTCGTGCGCGATCCCAACAAGGTCGCCCCGCTCCGCTCCCGCGGGGCCGAGGTGGTCACCGGCGACGTCACGGACGTGAGCGCGGTCAAGTCGGCACTCGCCGGAGCGGAGGGCGCATATCTCCTGGTCCCTCCCGACCACAAGTCGAACGACCTCGTCAGCCGGGGCCGCAGGATCGTCGACAACTACCTGGCCGGCCTGACCGCCGCGAAGGTGCCGCATGCGGTGATGCTCTCGTCGATCGGCGCCCAGAAGCCGTCGGGCACGGGTCCGATCGTCACCCTGCACTACGCCGAGACGACGCTCCCCAAAGCGGGCGCCTCGCGGTTCACCTTCCTGCGCGCGGCATTCTTCATGGAGAACATCCTCGCGAATGCCTACCCGATGAAGCAGGATGGCGTGCTGCCCGTCTTCGGCGGCGGGGAGGCGTATCCATTCCCGATGGTGGCGACGCGCGACATCGGTGACGTCGCTGCCGACGCGCTGCTCGCACCGCCTGCAGCGACGCAGTGGATCGAGCTCGCGGGGCCAAAGGAGTACAGCTACGCCGACGCCGCGGCGGCCGCCTCGAAGGTTCTCGAGCGCCCGGTGAAAGCCACCCCCGTGCCGCTCGATGCCACGGTCCCGACGCTGACGAAGCTCGGGTTCTCGGAGAACGTCGCGGGCCTCTATCGCGAGATGATCGCCGCGTTCGGCAGCGGCCTGGGACACGAGGGCAAGGGCCGGTCCCTCCGCGGGAAGGTCCCCCTGGAAGACGTGCTGCGGGCCGGTCTCGCGTAAGACCGCTACTGCTGCACGCAGGTGTGCGTCCCGCAGAAGTCGAACAGCGAGCAGATGTCGATCGAGACCGGGCAGACGTCCGCGTCGAAGCTGCTGTCGTAGACCTGCCCGTTGTCGAAGTGCACGTCCATCGTGCCGGTCACCTTGGACGCGGTCACCGACGCGATCTCGATGCTCCCGCCCCTCATCCGCAGCGGCGTGCCGGGGGCGGACGTGCAGGTCGCGTCGACCTTCGCGGCGGTGGTGGTCGACGTCTTGAATGCTCCGGTGGGCGGATTCGACAGGTACGGATAGCTGCCCGGACCGGCGGGGGCGACGGTGCTTCCTCCGGGAACGCCGGAGAGCGCGCCGGCGAGGACGAGCGTCGAGCTCGCGCCGCTGCCGCACTGATGCGCCTGCGTCAGGATGTTGCAAGCGTCGCCGCCGGCCGCGAGCTCGATCAGGATGCCCGAGATCGCCGTCGGGCCGACGACGGGGATGTTGTTGCAGACCGCGGGCGCGAGGATCACCGCCGCGCCGTTCGCCGGGGTGAAGCCGCCGAAGATCGGCCCTGAATTGCCCGACCCGCAGGCGGCGAGCACTGCCATCACCAGAATCGCTGGAGCACGCTTCATCCGACGATCGTAGCAGAGCGAATCCATCCGCCAATTTTCGGGCGCCTGGCCTAACCGCCTGATTCCCCCTGCCATGTCGCTGGACGCCTTGACCCGCGAACATCTCTCCAGAGTAGGTTCTGCCCCGACATCACCTCGTCCCGCACCCCGCAAGAGCGCTCGTCCCTACCTTCATCGCCCTCGACTTCATCAACGTCACGCAGACCGTCGGCGCCGACGGCAAGCCGGACAAGAACCTCATCACCATGGCGGAGCAGGTCCGCGCAGGCGTGGCGTGGGTGTACAGGAACGCGAAGAAGCTCGGCCTCGACAAGAATCGCATCTACGTGTCGGGCCATTCCTCCGGCGGTCATCTCTGCGGCGTGGCGATCACCACCGACTGGCCCGCTCGCGGCCTGCCCCGCGACATGATCAAGGGAGCGGTCTGTGCAGCTTGGCGCCGCGCTCATCCTCCCGGATCGGGACAAGGACGGCGATCGCGAGCACCGGCACGACCGCAACGACGACGACTGACGCACGGGGGCGTCCGCCACGTCGGACGAAATGAATGGAAACAACCCCCGATTGACTCCAGATCCCACCACGCCGTAGAGGCACAGGCCCGGAGGGATCACCGTGAAGACCAATTCCGTAGCGCTCGCGGGAGCTCTGGCCCTTTCCGCGTTCTCCGCCGCCGCCTCGATTCCGAACCCCACCGTCACCGGGCCGATCGCCTCGACGGCCGTCCCCGGCGACGCGTCGCACAACTACATCTTCTTCTCGACCAACCACGAGCTGGCCGTGAACGGCTACATCGAGGAGGAGTACTTCATCGAGGGCCTGGCGCACACGTACAACACGCCGACCGGCGCGACGGGCAGCGTCGCCACCACGGGGAATCCCTACAAGACGCGCATCGTCGTGCGCCGGCCCGCCGACAAGGCCCGGTTCAACGGCACGGTGCTGGTCGAGTGGTACAACGTCACCAACGGCTTCGACGCCGAGAACCTCTGGTTCTTCGCCTGGGAGCACATCGTGCGCGCCGGATACGCCTGGGTCGGCGTCTCGGCGCAGAAGGTCGGCGTCGACCGGCTCAAGGCGTGGCCGAACACCACGCGCTACAGCACGCTCAACATCTCCAGCGACGCGGTCGCCTACGACGCCTTCTCGCAGGCGGGCCAGGCGATCCGGCATCCGGTGGGCGTCGACGTGCTCGGCGGCCTGAAGCCGAAGACCATCATCGCCACCGGCGAGTCGCAGTCGGCGCAACGGCTCTCCGTCTACATCAACTCCATCATGCCGCTCGGGAACGTCTACGACAGCGTCTATCTGCTCTCGAACTTCGGGCAGGCCATCCGCACCGACCCGGTCGTGCCGATCTTCAAGACGCTGTTCGAGTGGGACACCCAGACGGGAGAGGCTTCGGTCCGGCAGCCGGACTCGAGCGTGTTCCACCGCTGGGAAGTGGCCGGCACCGCGCACGTCGACCACCACCTGCGCCTGAGCCGCGAGCCTCTCGAGCTGCGCGACCTCGCCGGAGTCTCGAGCGAGGCGAACCTCGCCCCGACCTGCACCGTGCCGTCCATCGGAAGCCAGGTCCCGAACAACTACGTCGTCGACGCGGCCATCGACCAGTTTGTCCGCTGGGTGCAGAAGGGGAAGCGGCCGACCACGTCGCCGCTGTTCGAGATCGCCTCGTTCGGCACCAACGGCAGCGCGCTGATCGCGCGGGACAGCTTCGGGATGGCGAAGGGCGGGATCCGGCTCTCGCAGATCGAGGTGCCGACGGCCGCCAACGTGGGCCAGAACACCGGCGCCGGCGCATGCCCGCGGTGGGGCTATCACCTGCCGTTCGACATCCCGACGCTGGATTCGCTCTATCCGAGCCACAAGCGCTACGTGGACGCGGTCGAGCGCGTCACCGTGGACAACGTACGGCGTGGGTTCCTGCTCCCTGAAGATGCGCAGCAGACGATCCTGGACGCGCTGTCCACGAGCGTTGGCGCCCCGAAGAAGCACGACCGGGACGACGACGACTGACGAGACAGTACGGCTCGCCAGGGCCACGGAAACGCGATAGTTCAGCCGGCGCGATGACGACCCGTCCGCTCCTCACGCTCGCGGTCGCGCTCACCGCCTGCCGAACGGCCCGACCGATGACCTGGCCCGCCCTGAATCGAGAGTTTCTCGCCGACGCTGGCGCGACGTTCAATTTCAGGCTCGGCCTGCCCACCACGCTGGCGATCACCGGCGACGGCGCGGTGCTGTTCCGGCGTACGCCGCCGCGCGCGTTCGCGGCGGACCTCTATGAGCTCGACACGCGAACCGGAGCGGTCAAGACGCTCGCGACCGTCGCCGATCTGCTCGGCACCGGCGAGGAGCACCTCTCCGACGCCGAGAAGGCCCGCCGCGAGCGCTCCCGCACCGCGACCCGCGGCGTGGTCGACGTCGACGTGTCCGACGACGGGCGCACGGTCCTGGTTCCGCTCGGCGGCAAGCTATACCTGATCGACCGCACGACGGGTGCCCGGCGCGTCATCGATCCGCAGGGCGCCGTGTACGATCCGCACCTCTCGCCTGACGGCCGCGCCATCGCGTTCGTGCGCGACGGCGATCTTTGGCTCGCCACTGACAAGGGCCCGCCGCGTCGGCTCACGGCCCATCCGGAAGGTCTCGAGTACGGCGTCGCCGAGTTCGTCGCGCAGGAGGAGCTCGGGCGACGGCGCGGGTTCTGGTGGTCGCCCGACGGCAAGCAGATCTGCTTCCAGCGCACCGACGCGCGTGCGGTGGACACCATCTACGTCTCCGATCCGCGCCATCCCGAGCGCCCGCCCGTCCCGTTCAAGTATCCGCGCGCGGGGACGACCAACGCGAAGGTCGATCTGGGCATCGTCGCGGTCAGCGGCGGCGAGCCTGAGTGGATCAGCTGGGATCTCGCCCGGTACAACTATCTGGTCGACGTGGAATGGCCCAAGCGGGGCCCGCTCACGGCGCTGGTCGTGAACCGCGAACAGACGGACCTGGCGGTGCTCGCCATCGACCCGGCGACCGGCTCGACGAAGCCGCTGCACATCGAGCACGACGATGCCTGGCTCAACACCGACTCCGGCGCGCCGAAGTGGCTGGAGGACGGCTCCGGATTCCTCTGGATGACCGAAGCGAAAGGCGCCTGGGCGCTGGAGCTGCACGGTCCGGATGGCGCGCTCGTTCGCCAGCTCACCACGCCCGAGTTTGGCCTGCGCAAGCTGGTCGGCGCCGGCAAGGACGGCGCCATCGTGGAAGCCTCGACCGAAGCGCCGAAGCAAGCGGTCTGGCGCGTCCCCTTCGACGGCAGCGCTCCGCAGCCTCTCTCGCCTGCGGACGGCGTCGTCTCGGCCCTGGCCGAGCACGGTGTCGTCGTGCTGGACGTTCAAGCGCACGAAGGCGGCCACCGCAGCTACGCATTGGCCGGCGGCGCCCGCCACGAGATTCCCTCGGCCGCCGAGCGGCCAAAGCTGACGCCGACCACGAAGATCGAGTCCGTGGACGTCGAGGGGCGGAAGCAATTCGTCGCCATCACGCGGCCGCAGACCTTCGATCCGCAGCGCCGCTACCCGGTGCTCCTCAAGGTCTACGGCGGGCCGCACGCGATGACGGTGGTCGACTCGCTCGACACCTACGTGATGGATCAGCTCTACGCCGACGCCGGGTTCGTCGTGGTCCGCACCGACGGACGGGGGACTCCGGATCGCGGGCGCGCGTGGGAGCGGGCGATCCTGCGCGATCTGATCTCGATCCCGATGGCGGACCAGATCGCGGGACTGAAGGCCGCCGGCGCGCGGCATCCCGAGCTCGACCTGTCGCGCGTCGGAATCGCCGGCTGGTCCTTCGGCGGGTACTTCTCGCTGATGGCGGCGCTGCTCCATCCCGAGATCTTCAAGGCAGCGATCGCCGGTGCGCCGGTCACCGACTGGGCGCTCTACGACACGGCGTATACCGAGCGATACATGAAGACGCCGCGGGAGAATCTCGACGGCTACAAGGCGACCAGCGCGCTCACGCACGCGGCGAAGCTCGGACGGCCGCTGCTCGTCATCCACGGCATCACCGACGACAACGTGCACTTCGCGCACACGCTGGCGCTGATCGAGTCGCTGTACCTCGCCGGCAAGCGCGCCGAAGTGATCACGCTCTCGGCCACGCACATGGTCCCCGACCCGAAGCTCAGCGTCGCGCGGGAGCAGGTGCAGATCGACTTCCTGCGGGAGCACCTCGGCCCGCCGTAGGCGAGGCGTTGGTCAAGCCGCGGGAGCGACCCTCTCGGCGGCCACCGCCTCCAGCAGGTCGCAGACCGCGTCGAAATCCCGTCCCGCCGCGAGCCCTTCGCCGATGCTGCGCAGCGCGGCCAGGTTCTCCGGCGAGGTGTCGTCCATATCCTGGTGCGCGTCGGGGATGTCCTGCTGGAAGCGGAAATACTTCCGGACGCCGCCCGGATTCAGCATCTCGTCGAGCTGCACGTCAACGGTGTCGCTCACGCCGTCGAAGATGACGTCAAGGAGGTGCGGGGCCCACCCGGCCAGCCCCCAATTCGTGGCGCGCTCGAATGGTATGGGCCGGCTCGCGTCGCCCGTGCCGAGAGAGACCACGACGATCTCGTCGCCCGGGTGCCGGTCATGCGCCTCCACCCAGGCGCAGAGGGCGGGATTGTTCGCGTAGACCCCGCCGTCGACGAGCGCGTACGACCGTCCGTCCGCCGCCGTGGCCTGGGAGGGCGCGAAGTACGTGGGAGCGGCCGATGTGCAGCGGGCGACTTCCCGGATGGGGAAATCGTGGGTGCGAGCAGTGGCGGCCGCGCTGGCTTGCCAGCTGCGGAAGAAGAACGGGCAGTGCAGCTCGAGCGCGTAGGCGGTGACCAGCACGTTCGTACGCGTGTCCTTGAGCCGGCGCTCTCCGAAGTAGCTGCGCAGCACGCCTTCCACTCCGTCCGCGGGATACTTCGGGCCGTTGAAGCTGCCCAGCGAGACGAGACGGTGGAGGAAGCTGCGCGAGAAGATGCGCGGTCCTTGCGCCTGGTAGAGGCCGACCAGCTCGCGCGCGGTGTAGGGCGCCTGGCCGGCGGGCCGATTCGCGCCGAGACCGAGGGCCAGGATCCCTCCGGTGGAGGTGCCTGCCACGTAGTCGAACAGCTCGAAGACGTGGCGCCCGGTGCGCTGCTCCAGCTGGTCGAGGAACGCGGCGGGGATCAGCCCCCGGATGCCGCCGCCGTCGATGGAAAGAACGGTGATCGTCGTCATATGCCCCCTTCTACGCGGCGGGTCTGACATCCCGCGTCCAGCTCAACGGATCGCGATGTGTTGCGGCCCGATCCGCATCGCGGTCACCGGATGGACCTCCCAGGACGTAGAGCGCCAATTGCTTGGATTGCCCGGAGCGGTGTTCTCCGCCTGGTTCAGGTGCTCGGCGTCGAAAAGCAGCCACCCGGTCACGGTGACGGTGCCGCCGACGATGTCGCGCTGGAGCGCGCTGGTGCTCCAGTCCAGGCCCTGGCTGGCGACCAGCTCGCGGATGCGCGGCGTCACCTCGACGATCACGCGCCGGGTCGGACCCGTGTCGCCGGGGTCGAGCACCAGCTCGATGTGCGTGTCGCGGTCCGCTTGCGCCCGCGCCTTGCAGTTGCTGGTCTCGATGCCGCCGACCTTCACGTCGAACACGTAGCCCGTGATCTGCACGGCCTGCGTCGAGCTGAAGCGGTGGCGGTCGTCGCCCGGCTTGAGGAAGGTGGAGAGCGTGATGGACGAGTCGATGTCCGCCGGTTTGGGCAGAGCGGTGCGGTTCTTCTCGCGGTTCAGCTCGACCAGCTCGTCGTGGTCGGGGGCGTGCGGGCTGACGTTCCCGGCGATCGGGCAGCCATTGAACGAGCCGTCGGCCTCGATTCCACCCCCGCGGGGGCGAGGCGTGGCTGGAGCAGGCTCCCCGACCCGGGCACGGAAGAAGCGCCTGTAGAGGTAGCCGACCTCGTCTTCGTCGTCGCCGAACCGCACCTGGTAGTAGCCGTGCTGCGAGCGCCGGCTGACGAGCTCGACCACGTCTCCCTCGTGGAGGGAGGCGAGCACGCGCGAGGACGAGCGCGGCTCCTCCTGGACGGACGCGTCCTGTGTGATGACCGCAAAGTCGGCACGCGCCGGCGCGGCGAGCGAGAGAAGGACTGCCGCGACGAGGAGCAGCGGTCTCACGCGCTGCCCGGCGCTGGCTTCGGGACCGACGCGCGGCCTTTGGAGGAGCTGCCCTCGGCGCGATCGCGGTAGTCGGGAATGCGCAGGACCTGGCGCATGAAGGCCATCACGCCCTTGCTGCCCCCGGCGATGGCCAGGGCGGTTACGAACGTGCCGATCCCCGAAACGCCTTCCTGGTGGAAGACGATCGCGAACAGGTCGAAATGCAGCCGCCAGCAGATGAGGAGCGAGAGTGCGACGGCCGCCATCGGCTTCAGTCCCGAGCCGTGGAGACGATCATAGACGCGGCTCTCGAAGAGGACGCTGAGGCTGCGCTCGATGGCGAAGGAGAGGAAGAGGAGCGCGCCGAAGACTTCGCCCACCAGCGCCCAATCGAGGCGGAAATAGAGCGGGTTCAATGCGGGATCCATTGGCAACCCCCCGGGTCAAGGGACTTCTGAGAGCACGGCTCATGCCAGGGCGGGAGGCGCCCGCAGACCTCCGAAGAGGCATCGGAAGCGAAGGGCGCGGGTGGCGCCTCAGCGGCGCCACACCTGGAACGGGGATGTCAGGGGGGCCTGCTACGCTCGAATCGTGAGTGAGAGCTGCGCCGAGCTCGACAGCCAGTTGAACGAGATCGCGCCCCTGGTGGCGCGCCTCGGCTGGCGCATGCCGCGCGTGCGGGACCCTGCCGTCGCACGCCGGTTCGCGCACGGGCTCCACACCGTGCTGGTGGATGTTGCCAGTGGCCGCGGCGCGCTCGACATCTCCATCGGTGAAGGGCTGGCCGCGCTGAACGTCGGCCTGCGGGTGCTGGACCTGGGCTACAGCAACATCCACGACTACGCGCGGGAGGAGCTGGGCATCAACGCCAGCACGGCGGCGAAGATGGAGCGGCTGGCGCGCCGCCTGGCCGATCTCCCGGTGATCCGCGACGCGCTGCGGCGCGGCTTCATCACGCCACGCAAGGCGGAGATCATCGCCCCGGTAGCTCGGGGCAACGAGGCGTACTGGCTCTTCCGCGGCCAGGCAGGAACGGTCCGCGACCTCAAGGCCGAGGTCAAGGGGCCGCGCGACCCCGACGAGGAGCAGTGGGTCAAGCTTTGCACCCAGATGCCTCCCGCGAAGCGGAAGGTGATCGATCTCGCATTGGGCCTGGCGGGAATGGTGTTGGAAAGACCCACGGCGTCGAATTCCGAGCGGGTCGAAGCCTGGTGCCAGGAGTACATGGGCTCGCGGCAAGTCCCGGAGGACGACCACGTCGACGACCTGTTGTTCACGCCGGAGGACGAGCTCGACGCGACCAAGGAGCATCTGGAGAGGCTGCACGGGGAGTGGGCTGACCTGGCGAGGGCCGCGCCGAAGAACGCGCCCGAGGAAAGTGGGGAGATCGATCCCTTCCGGCTGGACCGCGAGTTGAAGGGGCACTTGGAGAAGCGGAGGCGCTGGGACGAGCTCTTCGGCCAACTCGTCATGCTGTTCCAGTCGGTCCGCGGCTGGGACCATCTGGGATTCGCCAGCTTTGGCCACTATTGCGAGGAGATGCTGGGGATGTCGGAGCGCGCCGTCGCCCAGCGAGGCGCGCTGGAGCGGGGGCTCGAGCGCCATCCTCTCTTACGGCAGGCGCTGGCCGAGAGGCGGCTCAGCTACGAGCAGGCGCGGCTCATCGCCCGCGACGCCACGCCCGGGGACGTGCCCGCCTGGATTGACAGGGCGCAGCACCTGACTTGCATCGAGCTGCGCCGGAAGCTCCAGGAAAAGGCTGAGGCGCAGATGTGCGCGCGGGGTCAGTTCAATGTCTGGATGCCGGAGCACGTCGCGAACCTCCTCAAGGGGTGCCGTGACCTGATCGTAGCAGGCAAGCGCCCCCCGCTTGACATGGCTGCCCCCTCGCCAATAAATGCCGCGCACCCCGGGCTCTATCAAAACTCGCAATGGCTTCTCACCGGCAACTCCGGTGCTTGAGAGACGCCTCTCTTAGCGGAGGACACGTGAACCCGTTCCGTCCGAATGCAGCCATCGGTCTCCTCTCGATCCTTGTCATTTCGCAAACCGCGGTTGGCGCTCCCTCCGATGGGCCGAAGGCCTCGCGCCCAGGCCAGGACAAGAGCACCGCCATCGTCCAGCTCAAGGGAGACCCGCTCTCCACTTCGGCGAAGACCAAGCCGCCGCAGGGCAAGAAGATCGACTTCGACAGCTCTACGGTGAAGTCGTACCGCGCCAACCTCTCCGCGCTGCGGAACGACTTCAAGACCTGGCTGCGCACCAACGCGCCGGGCGCGAAGGTGACGGGCGAGTTCGACATCTCGCTCAACGCGGTGTCGGTGAGCCTGAACGGCGAGAAGCTGGAGACCCTCGCCGCCGCGCCGATGGTGCAGCGCGCCGAGTACGAGGGCCTCTACTACCCGACGGCGGAGGATCCCGACCTCGCCCTGATCAGCGCCATCGCCGCCTGGGGAGGGCGGAGCGGCGCGGCAACGGCGGGCCAAGGCATCAAGGTGGCCATCATCGACACCGGCATCGACTTCACGCATCCCTGCTTCAACGACGCCGGCTATCCCGCGCAGACCCAGCTCGGCGACAAGCGGTTCACCAACAACAAGGTGATCGCCGCGAAGGTCTTCAACAACAAGACGCCGTCGCAGAACTTCACGGCCGAGGCGCTCCAGGAGCACGGCACGCACGTCTCCGGCACCGTCGCCTGCAACTTCGAGACGCCTGCCACCGTGGACGGCGTCGCCATTCCGTACAAGATGTCCGGCGTGGCGCCGCGCGCGCTGCTCGGCAACTACAACGTCTTCCCCGGCCCGGTGGACAACGCGCGCTCCGAGGACATCCTCAACGCGATGGAGGCCGCCTACGCGGACGGCTTCGACATCGGAAACATGAGCCTGGGCGGCGGCTCGCACGGCATCCAGGATCTCTTGACCATCGCGGTCGACAACCTGGACCAGGCGAACATGATCTTCGCCGTGGCGGCCGGGAACTCCGGCCCGGGTCACTTCACGGTGGAGTCGCCGGGCTCCGCGGCGCGCGCCCTGGCTGCCGGCGCCAGCACGGTGCCACACTTCATCGGGACGCCGGTGCAGATCGGGACGCGCACGTTCGCGGCGCGCGCCGGTGACTTCGCGACCGTGAAGACCGATCTGACTGCGCCGCTCGGCGTGGTCACCTCCGGAACGGCCCTGAGCACGGCCTGCACCGCGCTGGCCGCCGGCTCGCTCACCGGGAAGATCGCGCTGATCTCCCGCGGGACCTGCACCTTCTCCTCCAAGATCCTCAACGCGCAGAACGCGGGCGCGGTCGCCGTGCTGGTGGTCAACAACATCCCCGGCGATCCGATCCCGATGGGGATGGACGGCACCCCCAACCAGCCGACTGTGCCGGCCTACATGCTCGCGCTGGGCGATCGGACCGCACTGGTCGGAAGCAACGGCGCGAGCACGACCATCTCCGCGGCCCAGGCCTACTTCCTCACCCCGAACGCCGACATCATGGCCGACTTCAGCAGCCAGGGGCCCACGGACGTGGACTTCCGGGTCAAGCCGGACGTGGTCGCGCCGGGCCAGAGCGTGCTGAGCTCGATTCCGGCGTTCGGCTGCGCCGCGCCGCCCTGCTTCGCGTTCCTCTCGGGCACCTCGATGGCGACGCCGCACCTGGCGGGCTCGGCCGCCATCGTGCGGCAGCAGCATCCGAGCTGGTCGGCTGCGCAGGTGCGCTCGGCCATCGTCAACAACGCGGATCAGGACGCCCTGAAGAACTTCCAGAACGGCACCCCGCAGACCGACGTGAACGTCATCGGCGCGGGGCGCGAGAATCTTCTGGCGGCAGTGAACGCCCGGGTCGCCCTGGATCCGGTCAGCGTGAGCTTCGGCTCGGTGCCCTCCGGCTCGGGGCAGAGCCGCTCGGTCTCCGTCACGGTGACGAATCTCGGCGCCAGCGGGACGTTCTCGCTCAATCTGGCGGACGTCACGTCCAGCGGCGTCTCGTTCACGGTCAGCCCGGCTTCGCTGACGCTCGGCGCGGGCGAGTCGGGGACCGCGGTGGTGACCATGAACGCGAGCAAGGCTGCCGCGCTCGCGGATCATCAGGCCACGCTGTCCGTGAGCGGCGGGAGCGTCGAGGTGGCGCACGCGGCGGTGTACACGTTCGTGAAATGAAATGATCTGAAGCTGGTTCGCAGAGACCGACACCTGGCACGCTGCCCGGGCGTCGGTCTCTTTATTGACTGAGCCGGCGAAGAGCGCTTACCGCGTCGGAGACGCCCAAGGCGAGTTCGCCAGATGCAACACCAGCACGACCGCGCACGCCGCCAGGGCCCGGCCGCCGTAGCTCGGGTCGCGGCGTGACCGCGCGTAGTACATGGCGCCGCAGAGCGCGATGAACGCCAGCTCGAACCACCACCACCCCTGAGGCCAGCGGACCCACAAGCCGAGGCCGACATGCGCCTGCGCGTGTGGCCACAGCGCCAGGTCCGGCGGGTGCATGAAGTAGTCGAGCACGAAATGCGAAAACACCGCGACGCCGGCCGCCACCGCGACGCCCCGGCCGCGTCGGAGGAAGAAGAGCCCGAACAGCGCGGCCCAGAAAAGCGAGGCGGCGAGCGAGTGCGACCAGTCGATGAAATCCAGCGAGAACCCCGGCGACCGCCCTGGCGTGAGCGTCGCCCGCTCCCAGCCGAGCAGCACGAAGATCCCGAACAGCACGTCCAGGAATCCCACCCCGAGCAGCAACGCCCAGGTCGGCGCGCGCGGCTGCGTCGTCTTCAGGGCGAGCGCGGCGGCGAAGTGGCCCGCGTACATCAGGGCGTCCTGCGCGGGCGATCGAGCCAGGCCAGGATCGGTACGGGCAGGAGGAAGCCGACCAGGCAGAAGATCGCGAATCCGGTCGGAGTCATGTTCGCCTCGCGAACTTGAGATGCGTGACCTTGGGCGCGGCCACGGTGCGCACGAGCTCGAGCCCGCGCAGATCGTCCCCGAGTCCCTCGAACAGCCGCTCGCCGCTGCCCAGCAGCACCGGCGCGAGATTGATCTCCATCTCGTCCACCACGCCGGCCGCCAGGTACTGCCGCGCCACGTTGGCCCCGCCGGCCAGCGACACGTCCTTGTCGCCCGCCGCGCGTCGCGCCTGCTCCAGCGCAGACTGGATGCCGTCCGTGACGAAGGTGAAGGACGTGCCGCCCTCCATCCGGAGCGGCGCGCGGGGGTGGTGCGTGAGCACGAATACCGCGTGATGGTATGGCGGATTGTTCCCCCACCAGCCGTTCCACGGCTCCTTCGCCTTCCACGGCCCCGGATGTCCGCCGAACATGTTCCGTCCCATCACCGTGGTGCCGATGTTCGCCATCGACTCCTCAACCACGGCGCTGCTCGCGTTGGCCTCTCCTCCTTCGAGCCCGTGCATCGCGCGCCACACCCGCAGCGGAAGGACCCACTCGTGCAGGCGCATGCCGCCGACTCCGAGGGGATTGTCGACGCTTTGGTTGGGGCCGGCCACGAAGCCGTCGAGCGACATCGAGATCCTGAAGCGGAGCCTGGACACGTCGGCCTCCCGCGACGGGGTCTACCACAGCTCCCTCGACGCCGGGGGGGCTGTAAGGGATGTCAGACCCCCTCGCTACCGTGGCCGGATGCAGAGTGAACAGGCGCGGCAGAGGCGGCGGGAGCGGAAGCGGCTCGAGCGGGAGAAGGCGAAAAAGGAGGCGCGCAAGGCGCAGATGTGCGCGGAGGACGAGCTCGAGTTCGTCTTGCTGGGCCGCATCGCAGCGCTCTTCCGTGCCGATCGGGCACCGCGCCAGCGCGACGACCTCTCGTAGAAGACGGGTCGGCGCTTCAGGAAGCGCAAGTTCTGCGCTGCGAGCTGCCTCCATGCAAATTGCGCGCTTGACGGAAGGCGTTCCGAACGGCGTCAGGGTAACATCACATCCAGGAGTCCCGCGAAAACGCGTCGAGGAGGCGTTCGCATGGCCATCGAACCCGAGAGCGGCGATCTGGAGCGGTTCCTCGCCTCCGACGACAAGCGGCCCTTCGTGCTGGCCCAGCTGCTCCGGCTCGCGGAAGGAGGTCGCGAGAAGTACCTGCAATACTCGGCGGCCGCCCAGCCCATCGCCCGATCCTTCGGCGCGCAGGTGTTGTATGCCGGCGAGTGCGTCGCTCCGCTCCTCGCGGCGCCGGGCCAGGCTTGGGACGGGATCGTGGTGCTGCGCTATCCCAGTCGAGCGGCGTACGTCTCGATGCAGCGCGACCCGAAGTACCAGGCGATCGCGCACCTGCGCCGCGAGGCGCTGCGCGAGGCCATGCTGCTGCCCATGGACGATTGGCCAGGGCGATAGCGGAACGAGACTTCCACCACCCGCTCGCCTCTTGACCTTTGGCACCTCGCGGCGGAAATCATGCCGTGTCTGCTTTGGGGGTCCCGATGAACCAGATCACGAGATGCGCACTCGTCTGCGCCGCATTGGCCGGCCTTTCACCCGCCGCGAGTCATTCCGAGACCTGCCTCTCTCCCTACATCAAGGGCCTGCGTCAGCCGGAAAAGGTCATGTACGTCTGGATGCTGCCCGCTGCGGCGGGCCAGGGCCGCGACGTACTCGCGGTGATCGACGTCAACCTCGCCTCGCCGACCTACGGGAAGATCCTGAAGCGCGTGCAGGTGGGCTCCGCCGGCAACGAAGCGCACCACATGGGCTTCACCGACGACCGCACCCGCATCTGGGCCGCCTCGCTCAACACCAGCCGTCTCTTCATCTTCGACGTCTCGGACGTGATGAATCCGAAGCTCGCGAAGACCATCGAGAACGTCCCCAAGCTCACCGGCCTGAGCGGCCCGCACACGCCTTACGCCATCCCCGGGCGCATCCTGGTCAGCATGGCTTCCGGCCCGGACGGCACCGGCCCGGGCGGCGTGGCCGAGTTCACCAACGACGGAGAGTTCGTCGCCAGCCACGCGGCGACCAACCATCCCTACGAGACCGTGATCAAGCCGGAGTTCAACCGCATGATCACCTCGTCCTGGGTGTCGCAGAAGACCTTCATGAGCCCCTTCGACAAGTGGGACCCGAAGGACTCCACCAACACCATGCTGGTGTGGGACCTCAAGGCCCGCAAGGTCGTGCAGACGCTCACGGGCGATCCCATTCCCCTGGCCGCCCGCTGGATGCTCAAGCCCAACGCGAAATACGGCTACAACATCAGCAACGGGGCCAACTCCATCTGGATGTTCAAGATGGAAGACGACGGGAGCTTCTCCTACCGGAAGGCGGCGGACATCCCCTACGCCTGCGCGCCGGGCGATCTGCGCCAGTCGCCCGACGACAAGTACCTCTACGTGAGCTGCGTCGCGGGGAGCGAGGTGCAGGCCTGGGACATCTCCGATCCCGAGCACATCAGGCTGGTCGACACGGCTCAGGGCTTCGTGCAGGCGAACATGATGCACCTCACGTACGACGGCAAGCGGCTGTACGTGACCAACTCGGCGATCAGCAGCATCGACTACTCGAAGCGCTACATGATGCGGCTCCTGCAGATCGGGCCTGACGGCCGCATGAAAGAGGACCAGCGGTTCTTCATCGACTTCTCCAAGGAGCCGGACGGGCCGGCGCGGCCGCACGACATGCTCCTGAACTGAGCGGGCCGATGAGGCGACTCATCGCGGGCCCGGCGCTGGCATGCGCGCTGGCGGCGCACGCCGCGCCCGAATCTGCCGTCTCCGCCAATCCCAATCTCTCCGTGATTGCGCGGGCGCCGGAGTTCACGCTCAAGGACACCGCTGGCCGCGCCGTTCACCTCTCGGACTATCGCGGCCAGGTCGTGCTGCTCGCGTTCATCTTCACCACCTGCCCGGGAGTGTGCCCGCTCATCTCCACGCAGATGTCCGCGCTCCAGGCCGGCCTCAAGGCGGAGGGGTTGTTTCCGGACAGGGCGAAGCTCGTCTCCGTCACCGTGGATCCGAAGACCGACACCGCGGAGGTGCTGTCGCGCTACGCCAGGATGTTCAGGGCCGATCCCGCCGGTTGGAGCTTCCTCCGGGAGGAGCCGGAGCGGCTCAAGCCAGTCCTCAAGGCCTACGACGAGTGGACCCGCCTGCTGCCCAACACCAAGGGTTGGCTCGATCACCCTGCCCGCGTGTACCTGGTCGACCCGAAGGGGAACATCCGCGAGATCTACAGCCTCGCGTTCTTCAACGAGAAGCAGGCGCTGATCGACATGCGGGTCTTGCTTGCGGAAAAGTAGCGGGCCCGCCTCAGAAGGCCGCGAAGCCGGTCAGGGCGCGACCGATCGACAGCGTATGGATCTGATCGGTTCCTTCGTAGGTGTAGGTGGACTCGAGGTTCGCGGCGTGCCGCATGATGTGGAAGTCGCCGGCGACGCCGTTTGCGCCGAGCAGCGCGCGGCAGCGGCGAGCGGCGTCCAGCGCGATCCGGCAGTTGTTCCGCTTGAGCAGGCTGGTCTGCACCGGGTGCAGCGTCCCCTTCTCCTTGAGCCGCGCGTAGTGCAGCGCCAGGAGCGAGGCCTTCACCACCTCGGAAGCGACGTCCGCCAACTCCGCCTGGACGAGCTGCTTCGAGGCCACCGGCACGTCGAACTGCTTGCGCTCGCACGTATACGAGATGGCCAGCTCCAGGCACGCGCGCGCCGCGCCCAGCACGCCGAAGGCCACGCCGAAACGGGCGTTGTCGAGACACGACAACGGAGCTTTCAGACCCGCCGCACCGGGCAGGCGAGAGTCCTCGCCGAGCTTGACCTCGTCGAGATAGAGCGCGCCGGTGATGCTGGCCCGCATGCTCAGCTTGTGTGGGATGTCGCCCGAGGCGAAGCCGGGCCGATCGCGCTCGACGATGAACCCGACGATCCCGTCCGGCCCCTTGGCCCACACGATCGCGACGTGCGCGATCTGCGCGTTGGTGATCCACAGCTTGCGCCCCGAGACCGACCATCCCGATCCCGCCGGCACCGCCCGCGTCTCCATCCCGCCGGGGTCGCTGCCGTGCTCCGGCTCGGTCAGTCCGAAGCAGCCGATCACCTTCCCCGCCGCCATCTGCGGCAGCCACTTCTGCTTCTGGGCCTCGGACCCGAAGCGCCAGATGGCGTACATGGCCAGGCTGGTCTGGACGGACACGAACGACCGCAGCCCGGAGTCGCAGGCCTCCAGCTCGTGGCAGGCCATCCCGTAGGCGGCGCTGCCCATCCCGGCGCAACCGTAGCCCTCCAGATTTGCGCCGAGCAGGCCGAGGCGCGCCAATTCCGGGATCAGCTCGGTCGCGAAGCGCCCCGCCTCGTAGTCCGCCACGATGCGCGGCATCCAGCGGTCCTTCACGAACGCGCGCACGCTCTTGCGCACCATCTTTTCTTCTTCGTGGAGAAGCGAATCCCAGCCGATCAGCTGCTCCAGGTCCATCGTGTCCATGCCGTCACCCCGCAAGGCACTCCCAGACCGTGGCTTATCGCAATGCCGCGAGAAGTGCAGCTAGGCTTGGAGGAAGCGGGGTGCTATCAGGCGCGCGTGACCCTCCTCTCCCTGACCGCGCTCCTGCTCGGAATCCTCGCTGCTCCTGCCTACGGACCGGAGCTGGAGGGCTTCGACTACGCCTTTCCCGTACAGCGCTTCGACCTGGAATCGCAGCGGCAGAAGTTGCACATGAGCTACCTGGACGTGCGCCCGCAGAAGCCCAACGGAAGGACCATCGTGCTGTTCCACGGCAAGAACTTCTGCGCCGGAACCTGGGAGACGACCATCCGGGCGCTCACCGAGGCGGGCTGGCGCGTGATCGCTCCCGACCAGATTGGCTTCTGCAAGTCGAGCAAGCCGGAGCGCTACCAGTACAGCTTCCAGCAGCTCGCCGCGAACACGCGCGCGCTGCTCGACCATCTCGGCGCCGGCCGCATCTCCCTCTTGGGACATTCCACGGGCGGGATGCTCGCGGTGCGCTACGCGCTCCTGTATCCCGACCAGGTCGAGCGGCTCGCCCTCGTCAATCCCATCGGGCTCGAGGACTGGAAGGCGTTGGGCGTCCCCTGGCGCAGCGTCGACGAATGGTACGCGCGCGAGCTGAAGACCACCGCCGAGGGAATCCGCCAGTACGAGCAGGCGACGTACTACGCAGGCCAGTGGCGCCCCGAGTACGACCGCTGGGTGGAGATGCTCGCCGGGATGTACCGTGGGCCGGGCAAGGAGATCGTCGCCTGGAGCTCGGCGCTGCTCTACGACATGATCTTCACGCAGCCCGTGATCTACGAATTCGATCGGGTGCAGGCCCCGACGCTGCTCCTGATCGGGCAGAAGGACAACACGGCCATCGGCAAGGACGCCGCGCCGCCGGAGCTGAAGAAGAAGCTCGGCGATTACCCGAAGCTGGGTCGCGAGGCCGCGCGGCGTTTCCCGCATGCGACGCTGGTGGAGTTCCCCGAGTTGGGGCATGCGCCGCAGATCCAGGATCCGGCGCAATTCCACAAGGCGCTGCTGGCCGGGCTGCAATAGCGGTCATCCTTTGGTCCCATTGAGGGTCCGCGGGAGACCTCTGTAGAAGTCGAGCATGCGCCTCTGCATCCAGGCGACCCTCTGCGCTCTGGCCGCCGCGTTGTGCGCCCTGACCTTGCCTTCCGCCGCCTGCGCCGACTCCGCCTGCCTGCCCGACGCCCAGCGCTACTGCCCGAACGTCCAGATCGGCGAGGGCCGCGTGATGACCTGCCTGCAAGCGCGCTGGAACAACCTCTCCAGCGCCTGCCAGCAGGAGATCCAGCGCATCCAGAGCCGCGCGCGCGAGATCAACCAGGCCTGCGCGGCCGACGTCTGGCAGTACTGCGGCAACGTCGCCCCGGGCGCAGGCCGGCTCCGCATCTGCCTCGGGTCGAACTGGGACAATCTCTCGTCGACCTGCCGGGAGAAGGTAGCGGAGGTGGTGGAGAAGGCGCAGGCGCTCCAGCAGAATTGCGGAGCCGACCTCGAGCGGCTCTGCCCGGGGCTCAAGCCCGGAGGAGGACAGCTCTACCTCTGCCTGAAAGCGCAGGAGAGCAAGACGTCAAGCCAGTGCCGCGCGGCGCTGCGGTAGTCAGCGCATCCCGCGTCGCAAGGCCTGCTCGGCGCGGCTGGTCTCTGAGATCGAGCTGCGCATGAACTTGCTCACACCGAGGGCGACCAGGACCAGCCCCAGGAGCAGGAACGCCCCGATCACGATCCTGCCCCCGTTCTGCTTCCAGAACGTCGCGCCCGCGCTCTTCGCGGGCTGCGCCTTGCTCATGGCGCCGAGCGCGGCGGCCCGCCGTGCCGCCTCTTCCGGCGAGGCCGGCGCTACCGGCTTGGCAGTGCCCGCGCGTCCATCGGAAACGTTGCCCATATGCTTCTCCTCCGATTCGAGGATAGCAAAGGGAAGATCGCCCTCCAGTTTGAGGCGGGCATGCGGGTAGGTGCTGCTGCGTCGGAGTAGGCGCAGTCCTCAGGACCTGTGCGCTCCCTCCTTCGGCAGCACCGGCATGATCCGCGCGGCCAGCCCGAAGAGGAAGATGGTCGCGGCGATCAGCCCGATGGAGAGCCCCCACTCGTACACGCTCGGCCTGTACGGCTCCGGCGCGAACGGCATGGGCCCCTTGAGGTCCATCGCGAAGATCACCACGTTGGCCCGGTCGAGGATGACGCCGCCGCACGCGAGCAGCGCGCCCCAGAACAGCACCTTGGGGTTCCTTCGAAGCCCGTCCACGCTGAGCAGGATGAGTGGCAAGAGGCCTCCGAGCAGGATCTCCGCCGCGAACAGCGTCGCCCTGGGCCCTTGGAACGCCGCCCCGAGCTGCCCTCGCACGGCCATGTCGCCGATGCGCACCGCCTCGAAGACCAGCAGCGACCAGAACCCGATCCTGCCCAGCGAGGCGAGCTGATCCATGTTCAGCTTCCGCCCCCAACCCCTCGCGATCCACATCTCGACCAGGATCACCAGCGCGATGCCCGCCGCGATGGAAGAGAGGAAGAACCAGACCGGCATGATCGGCGACCACCAGGCCGCGCCCAGCTTGTCGGGCATGAGCAAGAACAGCGAGCCCAGCGAGCTCTGGTGCATGGTGGAGAGCGTCACCGCCGCGATGGCCAGCATGATCGGGACCGGGTGCTCCTCGCCCTTCGGCCGGAAGGCCCAGGCGAGGAAGCCGAAGACCACGAACGCCAGTCCGGTGAGGACCAGATCGCGCGACATCAGCCAGACGAAGAGCGTCACCGCGGTCACCACCCAGAGCGGGGCGCCGGTCTTCCAGCGCTCCATCGCCTTGTGCATGCCCCAGCGCTCGAAGGCGACCGGCATGAACTCGAACGCCAGGATGGTCACATAGAGGCCCACGCACCAGGAGACCTCGAACATCGCGGAGTGCTCCGGCGCCTGGGTGCCCAGTTGCCAGAAGTGCCAGGGCAGGCCCAGGTCGGCGAGGAGCGTGACGGTGACGAAGGAGTAGCTGAGCAGACCCATCAGCACCGCGCTTCTCCCGACGGAGTAGAGGTCCTGCCGCCGGAAGACGTAGATGATCCCTGCCGTCGCAAACGCTCCGGCCGCCACTGCGATCCAGACCAGATCGAAGAGGATCCAGAGGCCCCAGGCGTACGTGTCGGAGAGGCGCGTGGATCCGCCCAGGCCGAGGACGAACCGGGCGATGAACGAGAACGCGCCGAACGCCATCAGGATGGCGAGCATGGCGCTGGCGGGCGTCCAGAGCTTCCGCTGCACCGGAGCGAACTCGACGTGATGTTCCGCAGCGTGCGCCGCCCCCGCCGGCTCCGCCGCCGCGACGGCCAGCTTGCGCAGGCTTAGCCGGTAGATGCCGCCGAGCAGCACGCCCAGCGCGACCACCGCGCGCGGCACCGCATGGAGCGCCGCGACGCTCCGGCCCGGATAGCTCTCCGTCCCGACCGCCGGCAAGCCAATCTGCTCGAACGGCACCGACGAGAGGTAGAGCGTGGCCGTGCCGCCCGCTTCCTTCTCGCCGTAGATGTGATTGACGTACTTGCCGGTTCCGTCCCCGATCCTCCCCCGTGCCTTCTTCAGCATCTCCTCGCGGTCGCCGAAGTCCAGCGCATCCGCCGGGCACGACTTCACGCAAGCCGGCATGGCGACCTGGTCGACATGGCGCTTCTGCTCGAAGAGCGTCAGCGGCTTGCCGTTCAGCTCCAGCGGCGCGACGGAATGCAGCCGGTCCACGCAGAGCGTGCACTTGCTGATCTCCGGGGCGAGCTTGTCCCACTCCGCGGAGATCGCGCCAAACGGACAGGCCCACATGCAGTACCGGCAGCCGATGCAGATGTCGGGGTGATAGACGACCGGCCCTTCGTCGCTCTTCTTGAGCGCCGTCACCGGGCAGGCGGACACGCAGGCCGGCTCGTCGCAGTGCATGCACTGCCGCTTGGTGTAGATGTCCCGGAACCCGGCCGGCGCCTTCGGGTCCTCCACCTCGTGGTGCGTGATCAGCATGTACGTGTACGCGTCGAGGGTGGTCGGGTTCTGGAAGGTTCCAAAGGATGGGCTCTGCTGGAGCTCGGTCTGCACGCCGGGGAGGCCGTTCCACTCCTTGCAGCTCACCTGGCAGGCCTTGCAGCCGATGCACTTGGTGGTGTCGATCAGCTTGGCGTAGCTCATCGGCGTCCTCTTCGGGGCGGCCCGAACGACGCCACCGCTTCCTGGATCGCCGCGTCACTGGCGCGCTCCACCTGTACCAGGCAGGCCTTCGTCTCCTGCGTCCCCGCGCCGGGATCGGCCGCGTCGATGGTGAGCACGTTCACGCTCGCGCCCCTCGACAGACCCTTGAATCCCCAGTTGTAGGGCATCCAGACGATGGTGACGTCCTGGCCCGTGATGCGCAGCGACTGCATCCGACGCGTCACCACCGCCTTGACCACTACCTCGCCACGCGCCGACGTCACCCGCGTCCAGTCGCCGGTCTTGATGCCCAGCTTCTCGCCGAGCTTCACCGGGAGCTCGATCGTCGGCTCCGGCGCGAGCTCGTTCAGCCAGGGGATGTTGCGCGTGGTCGATCCCGCGCACCAATGCTCGGCCATCGATGACGTCATCAGGACGTACGGGAAATCCTTCGGCGTGCCGATGGGCTGCTTCCCCTTGATGCGCGGATACTTGAGGACCGGGTTGTTCTGCGTGCCGGGATGCAGCAGGTTCGCCACCGGGCTCTCCACCGGCTCGTAGAACTCGGGGATGGGCCCGTCCTTGGGCACGTACGCCACGTCGCGCGGCATCCCCGGCTCCTTCGCGTCGGGGTCGGCGTAGGGATTTGCCATCAGCTTGCCCACGCCCTCGGCGCTCATCCGGAACGCGGGCACGTCGGGACCCTGGGTCGGATCGGAGACGTCGGGGACGTCGATGCCCACCCACTTCTTCAGCGTCTTGTCCCACTGGATCATCGGGACCGCCGCGGCGAGGATGGTTCCCTTCGCGTCGCGCGCCGGCATCGGCTGGCCCTGGGCGTCGCAGGAGGCGCGGTTGTAGAGGATCTTCATGTTGCCCGGCCAGGTCCACGCGTAGGTCGAGTTGAGGGTGATCCCGACGTGCTTCAGCCGCTCGGCCCTGAAGTCCCGGCGCTTGGTCAGGTTCTTGCCGCGTCCGAAGCAGCCGGCGTAGATCCAGGCGCCCGACGACGTCGAGCCGTCCGCCTGGAGCTCGCCGATTCCGGCCACCAGATCGCCTTCCTTGAGCTGTTTGGCGGGCACCTCCTTCCAGGCGCGCCCGTTGATCTCCTTCAGCACGTCCTCGGCCAGGGTATCCTTGCCGTAACTCCAGTTCGCCTTGAGGATGGCCGCGTCCTTCGGGTCGTTGGAACCCTTGTACAGATCGCGCACCCTGCGGAACACCTCGTCGATGATCTGGAGGTCGGGCCGCGCCTGACCGGGCGGCGCGACTCCCGCGTACCGCCACTGCAACAACCCGCCGGAGTTGCTGAGGCTGCCCTCCTTCTCCATGAAGTACGCGGCCGGAAGCAGCAGCACCTCGGTCTGGATCTTCTTCGCGTCCACCCCCGGCGCCTGCCAGAACGCCGCGGTCTCGGTCTCCCAGAGCTCCTGGACCACCATCATCTCGATCTTCGAGAAGGCCTCCTGGACGTAGTGCAGGTTCGGGTTCGTGACGATGGGGTTCTGCCCGAGGACCCAGAGGAGCTTCATCTTCCCGGCATAGGCGTCGTCGATCAGCCCGAGGGTGCCGTAGTCCTTCTTCGCGCTCCGCCGCGGGAGCCAGCCGTACCCGAACTCGTTGTCGGCGGAGGCGTTCTCGCCGAACCAGGCCTTGAGGCCGTTCACCACCATCTTGCGGTTGAAGGTGCCGTTGCTCTTCGTCCAGGACGCGAGCGTCGGCTGGTCGTGGAACGGAGAGTCGTTGTAGCCGAACCAGTAGTTGTTCAGCACCGACATGTCGCAGGCGCCCTGCACGTTGGGCTCGCCGCGCAGCGCGTTCACGCCGCCGCCGTACTTCCCGATGTTGCCGAGCAGGAGCTGGAGGATGCAGTAGCAGCGGATGTTCTGTACCCCGACCGTGTGCTGCGTCATCCCCAGCGCGTAGAGGATGGTACCGGGCCGGTTCTTCGCGAACAACTCGGCGATCTGCTCGACCTGCTTCGCCGGCACGCCTGAGATCTGCTCCGCCACCTCCGGCGTGTAGCGCGAGAAGTGGTGGCGCAGCTTCTGGAACACGCACCGCGGATCGTCCAGAGACTTCGCCTTCTCCGGCTTCTGGTCCTTGCCAAGCTGGTAGCCCCAGGACGCGGTGTCGTACTTGTGCTTCTCGTGGTCGTAGCCGCTGAAGAGGCCGTTCTCGATGCCGAAGTCATCCCGGGCGAGATAGAGCGCGTTGGTGTGCAGCTTCACGTACTCGGCGTCGTACCAGCCGTTCTCGATCACCAGCCGGATCACCGCGCCCAGGAAGGCGATGTCCGCGCCGGGCCGGATGCGCGCGAACACGTCGGCGATGTTGGAAGTGCGGTTGTAGCGCGGGTCGACGTGGATGATCTTCGCGCCCTTCTCCTGCGCCTTGCGGATCCACTTCATCGCCATCGGGTGGTTCTCGGCGGCGTTCGAGCCCTCGATCAGGAACACCTTCGCGTTCTCGAGGTCCGCCCAGTGGTTGGTCATCGCGCCGCGGCCGAAGGAGGCCCCCAGACTGGGGACCGTGGGGCTGTGTCAAAGCCGCGCTTGATGCTCCACGAAGTTGGTGCCGAGGAGCCGCCCCATCTTGTTCCAGAGGTAGCATTCCTCGTTGGTGTTCTGGGCGCCGCCCAGCAGCGCGAAGGAGTCGCTGCGGTTGACGGGGTACTCGGTCTCGCCATCCTTCTCAGTGGCCACCCAGGTCGCGTCGCGCGTCGCCTTGATCTTCTTCGCCAGCTTGTCGAGCGCCTCGTCCCAGGAGATGTCCACCCAGCGGTCCGAGCCGGGCGCGCGGTACTTCGGCGTGGTCAGGCGCTGCTTGGAGTCGTGCGTCGCGAACGCCGCCGCGCCCTTCGCGCAGAGCGATCCTTCGTTCACCACGCCGTCCGGGTCGCCCTCCAGGTTGACCAGCTTGCCGTCGATGACGTGGCCGACCATCGCGCAGCCGCAGGAACAGAAGTTGCAAACGGTGGTGAACTCCTTCGCGCCCAGGAGCCTCATCTCCGCGGCCCGGGAGGGCTGCGGCGCAAGCAAGCTGTCCAGCGCGACGCCCGCGCCGCCGGTCGCGATTACCTTGAACAAATCCCTTCGGCTGACGCTCATCTGGACCCCCTTGCCCACCAGCAGCATCGAGGGAAACGAGCCTCCTGAATATGGGCCGAAGTGCCTACGGCGATGGCGATTTCATGGCTAGTACGTCGCCTTTTTGTCGAGCGTGATCGCCACGGCGGTGACGTAGGTCGCGACCAGGCGATCCCCCACCGTCAGCTTCTCGATCGCGAGCTTCGGGCCGGCCTTCACCTGGTATTTGTTGCCGTCCGGATCCTGGAACTGGACGATCCGGGTCTTGGTGTCGATGGAGGTGATCGTCACCGTGGACTGGATGGCGCCCGCCACGCCGGCGCCGGGCGGCTGGTCGGAGCCGGTGCGGGCTCCGGTGACCGCCGCCGCGGGCGGCACGAACGCGCTGCCCGGCGGCTGGTACTCGAACAGGATTCCTTCCTGCACCTGGACCACGACGTTGTCGCCGACGGCGATCTCGTTGAAGCGCTTCACCTCGGGCGGGCAGCTGATCATCTCCGTGTGCCCATCCTCGGCCTGCAGAGTGACCCTGCGCGAAGCGGTGTCCACCGCAAGCACCTTGGCGGTGATCTTCTGCGAGCGGGTCGCGGCGGCCTCGCCGGGCACGCCCGTGGAGTAGACCTCGAGTGGCGTCGGGCCGGACTCCTTCGACGACGAGCACGCGGCGAGCAGGAGCAGGG
>Ga0137397_10000441_pt1 | contig 28645 bp, 35 predicted proteins | sample czorhiz116metaG_FD_106658 | JGI IMG/M metagenome (GOLD analysis project Ga0137397, IMG submission 106658) | Vadose zone soil microbial communities from Angelo Coast Range Reserve, California, USA - czorhiz1.16 metaG | ecosystem: Environmental > Terrestrial > Soil > Vadose zone | place: USA... | reverse complement strand
AATTACATCTTATCTATAACCAACCCCTGCGGCTCATTGAGAAGGATAGAGGGGGTGCATCGGGTTCAACGAAGCGTGTCAAACCCAACACTCACAACGCGCTTCCAACGCAACTGCCTTCGAATTCCAAAGTCCCACCGGATCCGCAAGTTCTCCGTATGGAAGGGGTGTCGTATGGCAACGTACCGTCTTCTAGCACCTCTGCCAGAGTCGGGTCAACAGACACACCACCACTGCCGAAACGTCCATCCGATACTTCAAGTAGCGTGAAGAAGAGACAAAAGATGAGCAGTTATCCGGGCTGCCCCATCTGCGGGGGGCCGCATCACCTTGTCAAAGATTGTCCCGTGGTCGCGGAGGGATCGCCGAGGTATTGTCATTGGTTGGTGACTTATGGCGTCTTTACTTATCACATCATGAGTAGCATACGTGCCGCCATCTCCCGTCTGGAGGCTCAATCAGGGCAAACTGCCACTGTCGCTGCTCTTCATGATGTTCTGAAGAGGCTCAAAAAGCGTGCACTTGGTTTAGAAACTTCGTGAATTGCTTGAAAATGAGTGATTGTGATGTAGCTGAGTATCTCTATCAAGAACTATGAATGCCATAAGGTAACCGGTGCTCAGTTAGTATACCGTTTCGTATAATAGTCGTATCTTGTCTTTAACACCCCGTAGTCATGTCGTATAAGTACGGTAACAGGGGCTGTGCGTCGTGCACACCATTTCCTACGTTGATCTCAATGCAGGGTCAGTTGGGTCTTAATTACAGTCTCAGCTTACCACCTTTTATTCTCCGCGTGCTCCGTTCGCACTCCAACCAATCACTTCAGCTTCAGCAGTCATTGCTCAGCGCTCAGCGCTCAGTTCTTGTTTATCCTGTGTCGGTGGCGCCGATAGTGATTTCCATTTTCCAAGATTGTAATGCCACGGGACTTGTCAGACACGGGCCGATACACGAAGATGCCTCCCTTATCGGCGAAGTCGAACTCCTCTCAAGCACCCATTCGACCCCTCAAGAGGACTCTCAGTAGTACCTTACCTGCTTCCAGCTGGGTAGTGAATAAGAAGATGCGCAAGGAACCCGATACTGACACAATGATGCCCCCACCCCTCCCGCCCGTGCAAAGTGACACCGCGCTCGCGATATTTGTACATTCATCTCTCAAGTCTTCGGTGAGAAACGAACGTTTCGGAGATACAGATCGCCTTGCTTGCCTTGGTCAAAAGGCACTGCACATGGTGATCGCGGAAATACTTTTCGAGAAGAGACCAATGCTGGATGCAATCGAGTTGATCGTAAGCTCTCCGTGCACAGTGCATATCGTTCTCATATAAATACTACTCCTCCCACAGATTGAAATAGACAACACGTTAACGGAAGAGTCTTATGAGCAATGGGTATCCCATTACAAGCTACGAGACAAGGTGGCTTGTCCTGCTGACCGTCGCGAGGAGCTGAGGGAAGCCAGGGTTAGGTTTCAAAATCCCGAGGTCGGTGGTCAATTTATACTGACTCGGGGATACAGACGACACAACAATTATTTGATGCCTACGTCGGTGCTGTCTACATAGAACAAGGCTACTCGAGCATCAAAGCTTGGATCCAGCCGTTGGTAGACCCAAATTTCGTTTCCGCGTCGTCTACGGAAGCTTCTACGGGCAATCCGCCCCCACCTATGACCCCTCCGCCGCCTCTTCCGAATAATGGGCTTGCAACCGGACAGTTCCTGGCGATGTTCAATCAAACGGCGACGCAGCGCGGGATCAAGATCCAATGGGCTGAGATGCAGTCGGGACCCGGCCACGCTCTGACATGGAAGGCTGATTGCATTGGTGAATAAAGTCGATTGTCTGATGGCGGAGCGAAGACGCTAAGATGTTGTCCTGTAGTTGACGGAATAATGAAAGGCTCGGGGGCGGGAAAAAGCAAGCAACAGGCGAAAGAGGAAGCTGCGCGACAGGCATACCAAGCCATGGGTTGGGCCAGGGGCGCATATGGACAATACCGCTGTACGTCCTTTCGCCTTTTTCGAGGAGGTGCTGACGAGGGGTATGGTTATAGAACGTGGAATAGTTTATCGAGTGTGGGATGTGTTAGGATCATCAATGTAAATAAATAAGATTAACGGCATTGGGCATTGGTTGACTAAGCGAGTCTGAGCGCGCTCGGCGGAAGGCTGAGCTGATGGGAGTTGTGTGCATATATGCTGTCGACAACCTGCCAATCCCCTTCCTAGACCCTACAAGATGCAGCACACTCACCTTGCACAACCTCCGCAACCACCTCCACAGTCCCCCCATCTCAGACGCGATATGACCTTGCCCAATCGCGACCGTCTTGACTCATTTCAATCCCTTTCCCTTTCAGGCCCGCGCCCCTCACCTCCATCACCTTTCTTTCAATCTCTCTCCCAGTCTCAAATCTCTCCCCTTTCTTCCCCCTCCACAAGTCCATCTCGCCGCCGCTCTCCCATTCCCGTGGTACCCGCCACATTTCAGCATCCACAAACCACCGCGCCTGCGAGCTCCCATCACCCATCAATGGTCAGCTTGGCGGGCACCTCATTTCCTTCCAACCCACCGCCATCGCCAGGGCAGTCAAGTCCCAACGTGATCGACTTGACTAGCTCGCCGTCACCTTCCCCCGTCCCCGCTCCCGCTCACCCACCACTGCTGCCGCCCAGTCTACCTCCACCGCAGCAATTTCCTTCTATACAGCATACAACCCTCGAGAGCGCCTTGCCGAAAACACCTGTTTGCATAGGCCGTCTGGACGTGACAGCTCTCATAGTGTATCCATCGCCGTATCTAGATATTTCCCCCTCCGAACCATCAGGCTCCGAGCCAGTATGGGGTCCTGTCCGAGTACTGTACGAGCGCAAACCACACAATGTGGGGAGTGAAGATACTATCTCCATCAGGACGCCTAACAAGAGGAGCCCGAATGGAGAGATACATCCGGGCGAGAGCTTTGCCGTTGTCGAGCAAAGAGTCGCGTCCGTACTTGGACCCATGCTGGGGAAAGGCCTAATACGGGTGGACTCTAGAATTCGCAGAGGAAATCGACATGTGCGTGTCTTGTCGTTCCGATGAGCCCCTCTCTCTGTTACTAATTCTCCTAGCTTCCAATTCTCCCACTTGAGGTCCTCGTATACACACCCAAGGGTAACGTCGCCATTGTCGGGAACTTCCTACGACAATCTGGTCTCCTACTGGAGCACCCTTTATTAATCCCCACTCACATTCTCTATCATAACCCTCACAATCCGCCGCCAGGAGGTCACGCACGCGCTCTCATAGCGGGATCACGCACCGACTACAGCGGTCCAGGTGGTAATTCTAGCAGATGGCCGACTCCCACCGCCGCTGGCAAGACTGTCGAAGTACAACGTGCTCAAGTGGATGAACTGTTCAAGAACCTGCGGGGTGGTGAAGAACTTGAAGAGACAGAACCTCGTACGTGCATTCGACCGTGCTTCTAGTTGCTTCTCCGACAGTCCTCTTCAGCCCCTGAAATCGGGACCCTCCTGTACCCACATCAGAAGAAAGCATTGACCTTCCTTCTCGAAAGAGAGCAGGAGATCGATAGGGGCAGTAATGGCTCTACCTTGTGGCAGTGTGTACCCAATCCTATCACCGGTCAGAAGTCTTGGTGTCACGTCGTGACCCAGACAGAGCTTTCTGAACCGCCTTGTGAGTCGAAAGGTGCCATCCTGGCTGACGACGTGAGTGCGGCATCCGTCATGCGTAGATTCATCCTACTCATACTTACCCTGCGCATTTAAAGATGGGCCTGGGAAAGACGATTACGTCTGTCTCTCTCATCGCCGCGACTCTCGAGTCAGCGAAGGATTTTGAGGCTGTGCCGCTAGTCCCTCCCAAACCCCCACTTATTCGCCAAGAATGCGACCTTACTGCAGAGCATTTTGCTGGCGGCGTGTGGGGAATGCCGTCGCCATCTACTTCTGGCTCATCGCTCTCGGCTACAAAGACAAAAGCGAAGGAGGCGAAGGCTCAGGATCTAGCAGAAGAGCAATATGCCAGAGCTTGTCGTATCAAATGCAAGAGTCGTGCTACCCTAGTTGTCTGTCCACTGTCTACTGTCGCAAATTGGGAAGACCAATTTCGCGAGCATTGGGGTGGAACCGTACATGTCGCAGGCGGCTCGGGAAGCTGTGCAAACACAGACCCGGCCGGCACCCAGGCCACCCTGACGGCCATGTTTGCCAACTGTGCGGATATGGACGGGCAGCCGCTGGACGATGGAAGTACGATCACGCTGGGAAAGAAAGGCGCCCGTCTCCGTGTCTACGTGTACCATGGCAATTCGCGCCGCCCTGACCCCACTTTCCTCGCCGACTTTGATGTGGTCATCACTACGTACTCCACCCTTGCCACAGAATATTCGAAACAAACTCGGAGTCTTGAGGAGGGGGACGATATCGCGAGTGATTCCGGCAACGAGGCAAATGGCAAGCCCACGAAGACCACGAAGACCGGGAAGCGCAAGAGGCCAGTTTGCAATGGGACGGAGGCAACCAGTCCTCTTCAGAGTGTACACTGGTTCAGAGTAATCTTGGACGAGGCACAGTGAGTATTGTTCTATCGAAGGTTGTTGAACGTTTCGTTTTGACTTTGACTTTCCTATCTAGCTCCATCAAGGAGCTCAACACCGTCGCATGCCGCGCCTCATGTGATCTCATGGCGAATCGGCGGCTATGCTTGACTGGGACCCCCGTACAAAACAAACTCGATGATGTGTTTGCCTTGATCAAATTCTTGAAGCTGTCTCCTTTCGATGACAAGGCCACTTGGACAGAATTCATCGGAACTCCTGTAAAATTCGGTCAGCCTCTTGGTGTCGCCCGGTTACAGACTATCATGAGGAGCAGCACGTTGCGCCGCACGAAGGAGAGCAAGACTCCAAATGGTCAGCGCATCTTAACGCTTCCGCCACGCCACGATGAACTTCGTTACTTGAAGTTTGACGCCCAGGAGCAGGAACTTTACGATCGGTTCTTCAACGAGTCAAAGGCAGAATTTCATGAGCTATCCCATAAAAACGAGGTCATGAAGAACTATGTCGGGATCCTACAGAAGATTCTTCGTCTTCGACAGATTTGCGATGATCTGGAGCTTGTAAAGGGCAAAGGGCTCCTTGCCAACTCAAACCAAGATGCTTCCTACGAAGAGACCGTGGCCGCAGTTTCTGCCGAGGGCATTACTGCTCCTCGCGCTGCGATCATATTTGCCTTGCTGCGTGAAGCTGCTACCACCCAGTGTTCTGAGTGCGGCGTCGAGCTCAGTCCTGCAGAAGTGGCGACCAGCTTTGGCAGCGGCCCCGACTGTGAAGTCAATTTACCTGCGAAGCGTAGCCGGAAAACGAAAACTTCGCGTTCGAACACGCGGGCGAATTCACCCGCCACCACCCAAGCGCCGCGCCCTATAATGACGCGATGTCAACACCTCTTCTGTACTTACTGTTTCAAACGCAAGATGATCTGGCCAGACTGCGAACCTCTTGTCTCCAGGCCGTGTCCAGTGTGCCAACACGATCTACGGTCGACGGATGCCGTAGAGTTTGACCTCGATGTGTTGGCCCCAGAAATGGAAGGGAAAAGAAAATCGGGAAAGAAGGACAAGAAGTCTCGCGCAGTCTTTGCTGGGGCTATTCGCCAGTCGACCAAAGTCAAGGCGTTACTCGCCGACCTCATTCAATTCTCGAAGGCCAATCCACATTCGGTAAACTACGACCCTACATCAGTCGAAGTTCAGATGGTCGACGATCAAGGGAATATTGTTGACGATGGCATTGTTAAAACCGTGGTCTTGTACGTTCTGCTTTTTTGTCTGTCGTTTCTACTCAAATTCACGATAAATCACGCTTTGCTAGCTCGCAGTGGACGTCGATGCTTGACAGAGTGGAGGACGCTCTCGATGGCGCCCGCATTCGCTACGATCGCCTCGATGGCACCATGAAACGGGAAGATCGTAGTCGGGCCATGGATGCCTTGAAGAACGATCCCGGCTGTGAAATCCTCTTAGTCAGCCTCAAGGCGGGAGGCGTTGGCTTGAACCTCACGGCTGCGCAACGTGTTTACCTCATGGACCCATACTGGTAAGGGAATGCGCCACGCGTCTCGAGACTCTAATTGGGCCACTCTTGCAGGAACCCCGCGGTTGAGAACCAGGCGGTGGATCGAATAGTACGTGATGTCCTATCCATTCAGAACGCCGATTTGTCTGGACTGACACTGTGCCACAGCATCGTCTCGGTCAGACAAGACCAGTCACCACCGTCAGGTTGATCATCGAGAATTCCATTGAAGCGCGCTTGCTCGAAGTACAGAAAAAGAAGACGGAGCTGGCCAATATGACCCTGGGCCAACACTTCAGCAAGCAAGACTTGATGCAGCGCCGAATGGAGGAACTCAAACAACTTTTCAGTCGTTAGAGCGTTTCGCGCGCCATCATATCCGGATCTCTCCATTTCCAGCCGCCTTAATCGCTGGGAGCGCATCTTCTGTTCGCTGTCGAGTAGATGTCGTTTTCCCTCACATTACGAATCGTATTGTTTCTAATAATAGGTGTGTGTACGGTTATATCGTGCTAATTATCGTGTAGATAATGTAGAGTAGACACCCGCATGTAGCCATGTTCTAGAAGGCCATGTCTGCAGCACTGCTACCGGGGCTGAACGAATAGATCAGACTTTGACTGACGAAGAGCCCGATGGTGACGCCGATTGCAACCTGAATCATGCGCAAGCCGAGCGAAAAGCTGCTGTAGTACTGCTGGACAGAGCTGTCGTAGTTGCCAGTAAGACCACCAGCTTGGGCAAGGCCAGACTAGCAAAAATAGTCCACCCTCAGCGAGACCCCCAAATAAAGATACCGACAAGCACAGACATCTCACAACACGCACCGGTACAAGGAATAAGACGCCAGTGACCATCGAGGTGAAAGCTGTCCCACGAGACCATCTCGAGTAGATATTTCCTAAGAGGCCAATGACAAGAGCTCCAGCTGCAGGCGCAAGCGCACCCTTGTCAGACAAGAACCAGTTTGAAACCTTGTTCGCGGTGTAAGAGCAGCACGAGAAGATGATCATGATGGGCAGGCGAGCGCTCCTAAAAGACTGCAGATTCGAGAGAGAGGAGCAAGTCGAGTAGAGAGGCACTAGGAAGAACATCGTCCACCAAGGGAACGGCTGGCGGTACCACGGCCACTCCGGGTCGCGGTAACACCCTGAAAACGCAACGAGGTGAGGAAAAAAACAGTGAGGGGTTCAGAGCTAAGTGAAGAGAGACCGACCTCGAGAGACGTGACTGTTCGTGGCATTGAGAAATCCGAAGGTTCCCGAGAAACTAAGCTCGGACGTGGTATTGGAGGCGTTCGTGGCAGTAAAAACCCCGTGTATGACGTCAGCCTTGAGGGTGCTCTTGACGACGCCAAGCGAGGTGTAATGGTTGTGGTTCACGAGAAGGATAGAAAGGTCGGAACCGATTGTAAGACCGAAGCCCTTGATGGGAGGAGAAATGTCACGAAACAAGACACAGTTTAACAGGAGATGGTGCTCACTAGAAAGAATGTATATATTATGGCGTATATCAGCCGCACCGAGCCACACAAGATGTTTCTAGAGGTGAGCTCAAGGGCACTTATCACTGAGGAATTATCCTTTCATGGAGGGTACATAAACAAAGAAAACTACCCACATATCGTGAATCCAGGAAGAATCAAGACGACCCCGGCGGACGAGATTGAGCTGTAACAAAATAGACGACCGGGGATGCTGCTCAAAGACCGAGCAACGAAAGAAACGATGATGGACACAGATATCCTGGCGCGAATTATCGGCTGAGAGCACCGTACAACGAGGACGCGAAAAGACATACTCATAGACGTTTGCATATACGGAACTCTTCGCCGCTGCTTGGAGACCCAAGTACTGCAAGATACAAGCGCAGGTACCGCTGACCCACATATCGATAAAACTACCACCAAAGGCAAGGGGACAGATGACAGAGGCACAAACGAAGGCCAAGCCGCAGCGCACGATAAGTGGGTACAACGGTGGTGCGCAGAGGATGCGGTCGAGCGCGGAGGTGCCGTCCTGGACAGAGACGCGGTCATCAAAGACGTCGCGGTAGACGTCGTGGACGCTGTTGAGGGCGGAGAGCGCGATGCGCCCGCTGGAGCGTACAAAGTGGAGTTCCGTCGTGCGCGTCTCGCCGTCGTTGAACGAGACCATGATGATGCCGGGGATGTACGCGAACGAGGCGTGGATGAGCAGCTTGTCCGACGCGGCGAAGAGTTGACTCTCGACGCGGTGAGATGGCGCGCCGAAGGTGAGGAAAGCCTTTGCGAGCAATAGAATGAACTTCTTCCGGTGGCTCACGGCTGAAATGGAAATGCGAGATCGTGATAGAGGACAGGGGAGTGAGCTGGTGAGCTGTGCGAAGCAGATTGAAAAGGGAGCGCACGAGTACGGCTATTATCCGACTGGGTCGGTGAACGCTTCTGCTTCCAGGGGCTGGCGGGGAGCGGAACCTTTTCTTTCAATGCAGACGCCGCCGTCTTCGAAAACCTTCGAGCATTATGCAAAGCTTTGGATGCTTCGTTCTTCTCCGCAGTAGCAGCCTGAGTAGCAAGTTCAGATTCGTCATCTTTGTCACCGAAGAAGGATCGGTGAGGCTGGTTTCCACGAATTAGTGAAGAAAAAATGGTCGATCTACGCCGGGGTTTTATTTCTACTTGTCCAGGCCAGGAATCCAACGGGTCCCTCGACTCCTCAGTGGGGTCATATGTGAAATCTGGCGGATCATCCAAGACCCGGCGAGAGGGTCTAGAGCTTTGTAGTGAGTTGGACGTTTCCTGATCACTGCCGTCACCGCAGGTCGCATCGTTCGACTGTTCTGACGGGTAGGAGGTGGGAAGGAGGGGACTGGCGGCTGCCTTTGGGGATACTTGTGACATGATGGTGGTCAAGAGTAAAGGATGACAAGTACACAATGTTGTGCTTAAACGACGTCACTTCGCATGAACGCAACCAAAAAAAGGATTCATATTACAGCTCTTCTACTACTGAATACAACAACGACAGCGAGAAAGACGAGACCAATAAATTGCAAAGGAGTTCATAAAACTACCAGATCTGCGGCGCCGGAGGAAGGTAATCATTGGGCAGTAAGAAGGCATCGATGCCACTCTGGGAGAACGAATTGCCGCCTAAACTTTGATCGGAGAGCCACACGGGGAGTTGCTCTGTCGAGGTGGCCTCAAACCCGCGCCAAATGTAATCAGCATTGGCCATGTAGCCAGGGTGTGTGGTCGGATACACAGGAATGCCTTGAGGCGTAACCATCGCACCAACAGACGGGTCGTACACGTTTGGAGAGATGCCAGTGGGTGTCGGATTGACTACCTGGTTGACAGCCATGCTTGCTGGGCGCTCGACCTTGGGCTGGTACGGTTCACGCGGGAGTTTTGGAGAGAGTGAAGTGGATCCAGACTTCCGCTTCATGCCCCTCTTTAGCATGAGTTGTAACGTGAGAGCATATCTCTTGCCCGGGACTGTCAATAGATGTATTAGTTGGAATAGGAAGCTCTTCGGTTCCAAGTTCTCACTTTCTGACATGAGCGAAGCTAGCGTCTCTATCTGCTCTCTGATTTCGACAACATTACATTCGTTAGGGCTAGAGGAGATGTCAGCTGCCGTTACGGCTAAGGACCAGGGAAGTGCTCACAATAACCGCCCAAGGCGAAGGAGGAAAGAAGCAGCGAATGTGGCGGTGGCATGAGTATAGTGGACGGCTATGACTTGTCAGGGGCCAAATATTACATTTGCGCCAGTCGAGGACCCACCAAATTTCATACCCTCTCGATACGAATGCGATTTGACCGTGATATCCAGACCTTGACGAGCAATCTGAATTGACTTGATGGCGACTTCTCTCTGCGAGGCAGGCATCTTTTGGACACCTTCAGGACCGTTGATGCCTCTAAGGGCTGTAGCGCTATGGTACAGCTCTGCATGTAATTGTTGAATTTGCAGACTCTGTCGGTAGAATGCTAAACAGAACGGGTGAGTTGGGGGTAATGTATTTGCTAGTGAACGACGTACCTGCATCCTCATACTTCTGGGAGAACGCTTGATCCCAGGTCTGGTACCAATGCTCGAACTCTGCATAAGCGCTTCTCAATATTTCGAAGGTCCGCTCGTCAACAGGCCCATGCGAGAGAGGTGACAGATGATTGGTGATCCGCTCTCGAATCGCCATCAGCTCTACCATAGAGACAAGACGCATGTCATCCTCGATGGCCAGGGGATGTCGTAGCATGAGGCGACATTGCCAAATGCCCTCATCATCTGTCAGAATTGCGGGACGTCCGGTACCGTACGACAACCTAATTGCAGATTGATATATGGCGGACCAATCGGGAAGCAAAAAGAACGCACTGATGCTCGAAAAGGTACAGACAGAACCAAGTACGAGCCGCAATGATGAGTTCCCTATCTTCGGGTCCATCCGACGCTTTGTTACCTTCGATGCGTCGCAGAAGCTTTGGCCAGGACTTATGCAGAGCTACGTCTCATGTTTAATCACGTCGTGCGATGACTCCTTAGGACACTCACAGAGCTCTAAAGCCATTCGCACGGCGTGGCCACCGCTCAACCAGCCATTGTCAGACCACCCAGATACAAGAACTGTTGAGTCAGATCTCGCTGTGCTCATGACTGGAGTGTAAAAGAGCTACGCACTCATCGCTTGGACAGCCTCCACGCGCAATACAGGCGCAAACAGAGTTGCACATGAGATTGTCTGTACTTCCTGCAAACATTTGGAGTACACATCACTGGGCTTGCCTGACGAAACAAAGATGTGGTTAAGAACGTTCCTTCCCCGATGAGGACTATAAATTTTACCGCCACCATCACGGACTCTGGCCGCAACCATGCATATACTATCAACAGCAAAAGGAGACCGTTCGTGCAGAGATGCAAACGTATCGACGGAGGAATCGAAGACCGGGAGGAAAGTGGAGCAGCCATGGAAGAATCTGCAACCGCATCAGAACGACCAAGGAAGCAAGTAAATGAAAATCACATCTTGAATAGATCTGTGGCCTCCGCTTCGGATATAATGCCCTTGGACACAACTTGCGCATCTAGATTAGCAAGGATCCGTAGTGCCTCGAGATGTTAAGCGTACCGTCTGGGAACTTGAGAATGCGAGGCAGCATGTTATGAAACCTCCGTCTCTTGGAAGGCCTACGCGACCTGGGATCGGGAGAAGGTGACCTCGTGCGGCTTTGTGGATCGCTGACTTCGCCATTCTCCTACAAATAGTGACACTAATGAAATAAATGATTGGAGGGATTCACATTGACTTGCCTTGGCTGCCCGTTGAATGGCGACGTCAGCTAGGCCACGCAGTACTTCCCACGGTGCTACGAGGCCAGAAGCCGGAAGCTCGCCACCATCTTCCTCGTCATCAGACGAGGCGGCGCTCGTTGCGGCAGATACGGGGTAGGGTCGTTTTCCAACTCCGGGCCCACCTAGGACACTAGGTTGTTTATCGAAATGACGCGGATGGCCACTATCAGTGTGTTGGTGTCTTAGAGAAGAAATGTTATCAGGTTGGCCCCGAGGTCCTGTAGGTTCTATGCTAGATAGTGGTGGCAAGGTAGGAGGGTGGACGCCAGGGGGCAAGTGATATTGGGGATTAATAGATTGATATGCGGTACTTCCTACTTGGGATGCTAGTGCATCCCCGTTTGTCCGCATGGAGGCCATGGAAGGACTAGAATACATCTGTTCGAGTGAGTCAGAAGTTTTGGACAAGCCGGGCCCGGATATGCTGAGGGACGTACTGATGTGCCTGATTGGGAAGTGGACATGATGGTATGCCCAGCGTCCAGTGGTGGACGCGCAGAGACAGGCGTTGACATGGATGCAGGTGAATCCGCATGGACATTAGGAGAGGGATGAATGTAGGTAGGTGGGAACGCGGAAGGGGAGCGCATCATCCCGGCTGTTCCGGCGCGTAGGTGGTTGACGATCTCGACGAGTGTATTTTGAATCGCAGTTTGAGACTGTCGTATGTCCAAAACATGGGTCTCTAAGCTCCGAATCCGCCTAGCACGACATGAAGGACGCCCGATAAGGAAGAGAAGGGACTATGACGCACTCCAAGCCAGCCTCCCCGGTCAACGAGGCTTCGCGGTTGGGTTTCTCGAAGAGACATTCGAGGGACTGTTGCCGACATCGCTTGCAAGGGGGATTCTCAGCCCCCTCGCACCGCATCTTTTGCTTTCTGCAGGCATTCTGCGCAGGACACAAGGTCAGAGCGACGGCAAGGAGAGTGCGCGTTGCTGAAAACGCACGCAAGCACCTGGAGAAGGAGGTGGTTGAAGTGAGCGCAAGGGACGAAGGCAGAAACGACGAACGAGGGACCCTATTCAAGGTAGTTTTGGGAGGTTTGATGTCCTTCCCACCCGAGCCACCTCTATCTTCGATGGCTTCGAGCTTCTTGACGTGCTGAGGACCAGGTGGACCTGCGCCGTTGAGATTCATGAGAGTCAGAGGAAGGACGGAATCCGGGACGAGGTGGAATGAAATGGGAGGGTGAGGTTAAGGGTCAGGACCGGGTTTGCCTGCTCTCACCACACTATTATCGTTAACAACTAGATTTGCTCTTCTTGGATCCCTCAGCGCTCGCCCACATCACACCGTCCTGCATCTCCAGCTCCTTCCAGCTCTCCGCGCGCTCTCTCTCTCCCGCTTTCTCTTCGTGTCCACGTCTTATTGGTTGCCTTTTCCCCTCCAAATTTAACACTCGATTCTTTCCTCAGTTATCGCGCCATCCCACGGCACCGCCCGGTTCTTCCTCTCATGAGATCAAATACGACGTTCTAACCGGGCCTTTCCCCATCTGACTTGTTGCCTGGGGCATTACCACATCCCAAGGCATCCGTAAGGTCGTGAATCACGCACGAAACGCACACGAGCCATCCGTCACCTTTCACACGTGCAAAAATGACCCATGGGGATACACACGGTCCATGTCTGTCTATTCTTTGCGGCACAACGTCGTCGCATGTAAAATGCATAAATAATACTCCCGACACGGAACCAATTTGGTTTCTCGCTGGTTCGGAGAGCGACCGTCGGTAGCCCGGGTCACTTCTCCCGCCGACATAATCCCACCCTTCGGACTTTGAATGACAACTCCTCGATTGGGTTCCGAGCACGAACCAATGCATGTACAGTGCTGTCTGGAGCTGCCAAGAACGGCGAATTTTGAGAAACTGTCAGGTTGGCTTCGTGTCCCCGAATTGAGGCGCCAGTAATATTAATATTGTATTTTGTGCGAAATCGAGTGTGACGTTATGGATCATGTGATCGGCACTCCCACGGTCCACCTGTCAATACAATCCGCACCGGTACAGGTTCAGTCCTAGTTATCGTACCGTACCAGTAAGTCAAACAACTTCCCACCGTATCAAGTCTGAACGGGGGATGGACAGAACGCTTCTTAACCCATGCTTACGTTTCTCGTCTTCCGTCTCCTTGCGTGAGATACATATCCTTGAGTTTCTCCACCTTCATTACTGACCTGTCATCGCAAGCGGGTGGTTTACCTTTCTTCTACCATCTTATTCCTCATTCAAGGCGCTCAGGAAGCGTCCTCTGAGCGAACAGGAAATAGAGAGATGGGTTACCTACTGGATAGTAATCGGCGCAGTCGTCTCTTTCGAGTACACAGCCGAGTGGCTCGTTTCCTGGTCAGTCCAATTTTTTGGAGTACTTCATGACCCTCCCCTCCCACATGACCGAACCTATTTACAGGTTTCCGTTCTATTGGGAATTCAAAACGTTTCTCCTGCTCTACCTCTCCCTCCCACAATTTGAGGCACGTGCCCAAAAACTGAAAAATCTTTTCAAAAAGTGGGGCACGCACTCACAGCGCTTCGCAGGGCTCGACGTACGTCTACAAAACCTACCTCGAACCATACCTCGTCCAAAACGAGTCCGACATCGACGCGAGCATCGCCTCCGCGCACAACGAGACCCTCCGATTCGTCCAGTCGCGCCTCTCCGCGCTCTGGGACATCCTCTACAGCCTGCTGAGCAAAACCCCCGCGAAGCATGCCGCGTCCCCCTCAAACGGATCGCAACCCGTCTTCGGTCAGGCGGGTGGAGCGCTCTTCCAATCCGTGCAGGACTTGTGGGGCGCGATGGGTGCGCCCTCCTTTTGGGCCACCTCAGCGCAATCCGGCGTCAATCCGGCGGTTTCGACGTCTGAGACGCGCGTCCAGGAGAGGCGCGCACCATCCCCCGCCGTTCCTGCCGGTACCTTTAATACCGTAGGTTACGATATAGGCGAGACTGTCGACAACTGAGACGTGATGGGAAGTTAGTGGACTCTGGACATTTACGTAATAATATCATATGCAACCCGTATGTCTCCACAATCACGGGAACCCATCCTCATCTTTGACGCGAACATGCGATCTTACCGGGATGATGGGACTGATTCGCTGTGATTTCCCGGTGCATTGTTCTATGGAAAGCAACCCCACATCAAAATCCGTCTTGAATTCTAGTGAGAAATCGTGCCACCGATTTGACACATGGGTTCGGCTTCGACGGGGCTGATGCCCGGTAAGAATACCTTGACTGACAATTGATCCGCTGCCAGGAAATCATCTCGTGACAAACTCCGATGTTTTACTGCTCCAATTTCAATTTCTTGGGGGTCTCACGACACGATGAGTAGTTCGGTTCTTTGGTTGTGTATACTGTATTGCATTTACATGATGAGATACCGAAAAAACTCAGTGCGAGTGCGGCAGATAGATAGATATTTCGGCCTTGGTCAAGGCAAGGGTGCGTCGCAACAGCCTGAGCATCATGATAGTCGCTCACATCACCCCGGAATAGTCACAGTGACGCTGGAGCGTCAATGTGCCGCAAGGCCCTAGTAACGACATGAGAACTCGAAGGAATCACAAGACCAAAAAAAACTCCGCTATACATACAGTACAGCTGCATCAGACCTCACCACGCTATGAGCCAACGCGGTTGCGCCTAAATGCCGCTTCCACGTCTGCAACGGAATACTCAAGCGACACGCCAGAGTTTGCGTAACACCGCGCTATGCGCTTGGAAAAGATCTCCGTGATCCGCAGCAGCTCCTCCTCACAGGCCTTCCACACGCCTACCAACACCGTTCCGGGGGTAATTCCACTACTTTCACCTGTTGTGGCTTCGGAAGCATCTGTGAAATGTTTTTCGACTCGCTTGAACAAGGCTTCCACGTGCTTTCGGACGTCCTTGGCGTCATATTCCTTGACAACCTTCTTCAGAGCGGACTTGCTGTAACTACTGTTACTGGAGACCTCCGAAGGTGCTGTTGTCTTCAACAATTGCTCGACACCATCAAAGTAATCCTAAAGATAGTGAGAACACTGATACGACCCGTCGCCTGCTGGAAACACAGTGACTCACAATAATCTTTGCGAACGGACGTCTCAGGACCATTTTAACATAGGCGTTGAGGTTCTCCTCATATACAGCCTCCGCTTGAGTGGAGAATACGTTGACAGAGCCGATCTCTTGCTGCCGGATTTCAGCCACAAAGTAGTGCATGTTCTCTGTGACATCGCATTCATTAATGCGCTGACGGAGAAGAAAATTCCAACTTGCCAATAAGGATGACATGGTAGTTCAATTGCCCCTTGTCCTCATCCTCATCGTTCATCTTGGCCATGTGTTTTAGGGAGTCGAACATACTTTGCACAATTCTGTCGTATGCGCCATCCACGCCCTGACGAATTTCGAGCGTGTCCGCGCCAATAAGCTGGCTCTCTACACGCCCTACATAGACTGGAAAATGTTTAATAAAGTGAACCACCCCGTTGCGTTTCTTGCTGGTTAACTTCGTCTGTTGTACAGCCTTGATTTGTTCAGCCTACATAGACGAATTCAGATCGTCTTCATTCATGAAAAGTACGACATACAACGTGTCGCTCAAAAAGACCCTTTAGTCGTGAATGCTGTTTGTCCAAGAAGTTTATAAGAAACGCTGCGCCCCGTTCATCAGCGTCGGCTAAGAAACGTTCGAGAGTAGCCAGAATGCCAATGATCTGCCTGGAGTGCAAGAGCTTGATTGAGCAACCCAAGGTGGAAGGAATATAAACGTACAAGCTGTCTTTGGCTAGCGCGTTGTCAATCCACGACTTCACTTCGAGAGGCAGGAAGCCGAAGATGAGGTCCATTGCGCCCCGCACCAATTTGCTCGTTTGCGCACTCAGTCCGGAAGTGCGTGCGGCCTGCCGTCGGAAGTAGTTGTCCAACCCCATGTAATCCGCGAACGTGAGCCTGGCTTCATTGATCTGCAAGAAATCAGCGATGAATTCTTCTTCCCGATATATTTGACGAGATATTTGCCCCAGGGCTTGGCCAAAGACCTAATCCCGATAAGAGTAAGCGGCGACGCGCAGGAACAGCTGTGCCTATACCTCCTGTGCGGTCATGTCACCATCGGATGCCTTTTCCTTCTCTTTTCGACCATCCATCGGCGAACGGGCCAGGGTTCCAGCGCGTCGCAAAGCCCCAGGGGTCCGGGAGGTGCCAGTCGGTGTGAGTGAAAAGCCTAGTGGCAGGTGAGTACAGGCAACAAACGATGCCAGATCACGGACTGTTTTCTGGGTCGTCGTCTTGTACTTTCTTAATGAGACCACTGTTAAGGGACAGAAGAGACGTAATTTGAGTGTTGTGTAGCTGGCTTGCCGCTGAGAAGTAAGCCTTGGAAGTTAATGATGAGTTCGTTACCGAATCAAGCCGGGTATAACAAGACCCTCACAGCACACAATTTTCCGTAGGTTACTTCATCCATCTCCTTCATATACAGGATTAGTCCACTGTAGCGATCTAGGTGCCTCTCTAGGTCCTTGTGACTCTTGATTTCCGATCTGCCGCGTCCGCTGGGCTTCGACAGTCCATTCGAATCGCCCAATAGCAATGTTGACTGGATTACAACCCTTAGACTTCATGACGAAAGGAGCGCGCAATTGATTAGGCGCACCTGGGCTGTAAACATGATGCACGAGTACTCATACAGACGTTTGCAGAACTGAAGGTTGTGTGTCCGATACTCTTCCAGACGCTCCATGGTTGCAGCCATGTCTGAAGAAGTCGTTACTACTGGATACGGCATCGGGCCTCCAAACTCACCTCGATCCCGGCTTGCTTGCAGTGCCTTATATAACTCTGCTGCAGCCTCTTCGAGCGCCTGTAGGCCTTCCGCGTCGCGTAATGAGCCCTGGGTTAAAGTGACCAAGGCCCTTCGTCCAACTTGCACGGTCCTCTGCGAGCCGAATAATCAATAGTAATGATCCAAAGGACGTCCAGACGCACCAACAGTCGTTCAAGTTCACTGAACAATGAACGTTGATTCTGAGTTTGTACTTGAAGGCCTCGGTTTTGCGACTGGATAAACGATATGTCCTCATTGACGGCCTAGGCAGGGTCAGATTTACTTTTAGTGCCAGGAAGCGCGAGCAATCAACTTGCATTCAGATGAATTTTGTAAGAGGATACGAGACTATCCATGTTGTCTAACTCGAGGATAGCTTCATCCAGAAACTTCAGAACCAGTGTGACGCGATCGTCCGTCTCAACGAATGAATGAATGTTCGCCTGTAGGAAACTGTTTATAGTCACCATCACCGACAACGATGGAATCAAATATACCTTTTCCGATGCCATAAGCTCGTCGAGTAACCGGGCTGCTATCTGGTCAACAGCTCCTCTGCTCCGCGTTCGGCCCAAGATATCGTCACTGGCCCACTCGTAGCCTTCCAACATTTCTTCGACATTGGCCATAATGTCTTGTGTGCTTTCCTCTTCGCCTTCAGTATCGGACGTCCCAAAGCCGCGAAATATCAGGCGGTCAAGTGCAGACTGGTTCGCAGGGTCGAAAAATGAGATACGAGCGTTCTGGTCTCTGCGTAGTTGTGTCTGTTCTGGAGTCACACTGGGCATGTGAGGTTGGAGTTTTCCTTTAATCCTTGAGTGAGACGATGGTGCAGGAGATGGTGAATCAGAGGACGCAAACACCGCGCTTGGAGATGGATTAACCGAAGTAGCTGATGATGGCTCCTCAAGTGACGCTCGGGAAGCAGACGGACTGCCGTGGTCCGTAGAATTTGGCATTTCAGATAACGCAGTAGAGACCGAAAGACGAGATGCGGATTTTAGTCGAATCAATGGCGTATCAGATGTCTCCAACACGGTTGAAGTGGGACTCGTTCGTACGCCACGTGGTCGAACAGTTACAGAAGAAGGTTGCAAGGGCTGACGAAGCCAAGGGGAGGGATCGATATCCGTGGGCGTATCGAGAAGCGATGGAGGGCGTGACGAAATCGGTGAATGTCTCCTTTGAGAGCCCGACGGGGCCACTGCCACCGGCACGGGCGAATACTTACTTGGGGGGTCGTCATAGTTCAGATCCTGGGGTGGGATATTTCGGGCCCGTCGAGGTTCAGATGCCCGCGGAGCCATGATGGGAGGCGTAGGTGTAGGCGAGTCACGAGAAGGGCTATCGTCATGAAGGAATCTTGCAGCTGAGAGCGATGAGTCTTTCCCTTATTCATGCCAGCGAAAGATTATCTCACCTTGGCGCGTTCCGGGTTCGGGTAGCCCAATGACCTGCAGGGAACCACCGGATACGGACCGGAAGAGGTCAACGAGAGTATGGAGAAACTCTAACTGCTCATTCGATTTCTCGGTCTGCCACCTGTACGCCCTCGCTAGGGTAATATTAAACGACCGGGACTGTGCTGGGATCAGCACGCAGTAAGACAATTAAATGAACGTTACTCGCGTCAACCACCTCAACAGCTCGCAACTCGTTCAGCTTCCATGTCTTCCCAACAGAAAACGTGCCATTAGAGTTCATCTTGGATTTATGGATGAAGCCCTCGCCGTCGGCATTTCCTGAGGTAGACTATAGCCATACCATATACACAGAGCAACGGTTGGGCGTACGGGCCAGTAAAATGTACCGCGGTTTGAGATCTGCTTCTGGACCAGCGTCCTCCCAGATTTTGACGTGAGAAATGTATGACTCCTTGGAAGTCGCAGTTGCATTTCGCTTATTGAATATGGAGGATATGATTCTTTGCTGAACAGAATCATCGTCCGCCATTGAAATAGAAATAGGTGGAAGTGACACGTTCGGTGACAAGCTGAGATCGGTTACAGCGGCCCGTGATCATATTTCTATAACAACATGCCTGGTCGTCTAGCGATCCTCTCACATTCCCCATTCCTTAGCACTCTATATCTACGACCTCTCCACTCTACTTCATCCCCGACGATGGCAAGAAGCCATATAGGGAGTGCGAGCAGTTCTCGGACCAACCACGCTACCAGAAAACCCCGCCACTTCCCTAGTGGAAGTGGATCCCCAGCAAGCGACGAATAAACGTCCAAGTCTACCGAAACCCATAGAAAAAAGTGGGCGAAAAGGAACAACCAGATCGGGATCCCCGTAAAGAATCGTACACTCGGTGCTGTTATAGCACTGAGCATCACTGACTCGGTGAAGGGCTCCAATAATGTGGCAGCGAGGGACATATACTTCCTAACGCGTATCCATCGGATGCGGCGCCGGACATAATCAGAGAGGCCCATGTCCCCCAAAGTATTATATGCAATATCGCATGAAAGGTCATGCCGTAGGCCTAGCTCGTGCCACAAAGCAAGCCCAATCATGTTATCCTCCGCAATGAAGCATCCGAAGGCCGCGAGCCCCCGACCTTGCCCGCTGTTGTTATCATTGCCTTCTTGCGGGATGAGGGAACCATCGAGGCGTTCAAGGTCGGAGCGTCGAAAGATATTTGACTTTCCCACGACGCAAGAGTCCACAGCAACCGCGTTGATCGCAATATACATCTTGGCGTGGTTGGTATTCAAGAATACCTCTTCGACCTTGGCTCCGAAAGATACGTGGCCCGAAACCACGAACGGAACATGATGAACAAGAGCGATGCGTCGCCGGGCAGGATCGAGATGGGAAGAGGAAGGCCCATTCAATATGCCAACTGCCCTGGTTAATGTCCCGGGGACGACGGCGACATTAGAATCGAGTACCCAGAGGATGTCGTGAGCGGCCTCCTTGTATGGACGCATCAGATTGTTGACTTTGGGGTTGACACCAACTTCCTCGTCACCTAAAACTCACTTATTATAATCGAATTCCTGTACGGGCATGCGTAATAACACACCTATTATGACCTTCGCGTTGACACGAGGGTACTTTGATATCAAGTCACGTACAACGGGCAGTGCCTCATCATCCTCGTCTGCTACCGATAACAAAATCTCAAAATTTGGATAATCTTGCTTGAATGAAGATTCGAGATTCCCGTAGAGATTGGTGTCAAGGCCTTTCAATGGCCGCAAAATGGATACACCGGGGGAAGAAGACGGAAGAGTGGAAGGCAGTGGGGGGCTTGGACGACTTCGATACCGTTTACGACTGTCGACAGGCTACGTCAGGACCCAACGCCCATTGTGAACGACTTTTCACTCACGCGGTCCAGCAGCCAAGCAGCCCCATAGACCAAACAGCGGCGTACCAGATCATTCCGACCATGGAGAGTCCAACTTGCAGGATGTGATACTGCTCTGCCATGAGTCGCGACTGGCACAATCGCGAGTGAGTTCGAAAACAAAGACAAGCGATAGCTTATTTACACTCCCACACCACTATTACGCCCATCAGCGAGTTCCCTCAGCCCGAATAGTTCCACTGCGTTCGTCCATCCCTGTTCTACAAACTCTTCGAACGCCACCTCCTTGACCTTATGAGCAACCCAAGCCACTGCCCCGATTGCGCTGGGTTCGTTTCTACCCTTCACGGGCCGCCCTGGGACAAACGCTTCAGCCCGTACCGCCGGCGGCAGAAACAATTCACGCAAGTCAGCGGGGAGGTTGTCAATATGCTTTCGTGACGCATGCGTTGAAGTCATGGAACACCACGGAGCATCTTTCATAGTATGTGAACGGGTGAGGATGGTAGTTACGCAGGTAGACGTGCCTGTCTCAAACATGATTCGTTGGGGGTCTATCGTCTTGATCGCTGCCAAATTTTCATCCGTCTTCAATGAGCAGCCGTTGATGCTTAGGTATGCGGGTGTCTTAGTGAGGCCCAGCGCATTCACTGTAGAACGAACCTGAGATGCAGTCCCATCTTGATCTGGCCATATCCTCTCTCAGCGACATCAGACTCAGAACGGGCAAATCTCGAGCACGTACATAGTCGACTGCTTCCTGAGCCGATCCCGTGAAACTGTGCACGACCCCACCTCGACCACCAACAGCCCGCCCGCCATCTTCACCAAACCCCTCCTCGCGCAAGATCTGTACGAGATCATTGTGGGCGGCACGGGAATGTAAAAATAAGGGGAGGTGGTATTTCTTCGCCAGGGCCAGCTGAGAACCTATAAGTGTACATCAGGAGGACTAAGATGATTAACAAAGTCACACCCACGAAAGTGCTTTTGTTGGATAACGGGTGAAGCGAAACGAGTTCTGTCATAATCCAGACCGCACTCCCCTATCGCCACAACCCGTCCAGGGCCGCTCAGGTTTGCTACAACGAGTTCGTCCAAAGCTCGGAAGTAACCACTGGGATCTTTCTCAAATTCTGTTGACCTCGTCGGATGACAACCAATAGTTGCATATAGATCTGGGCACAAGTCGAACACTTTGCCATCGAGAATAAAGAGAGCTGCGGCACGTACTGTGCTCTTTCGCGATATCCAATGCTAGCTTTGACTCGCTGAGGCTCCCACCGGTAATGATCATAGACACGACCCCAGCCCTTCTGGAGCGTTCCAACATATGTGCGAAGTCATCTGCAAAATAAGCGTTAAACTTGAAGTATTCGGTTACACAGTATGTCAACTGACCATCGTGTTTCCTGCGACCATGGTATCGTCCACGAAAAACTGGATCCATTAGATTGACTAACAGCGAATGGAGGTCAAGTCTACGTGTTGGAGATGTCAGCAAACGTCGAACCTCCAATGTCTGTAGAAATCCAGAAAATGCATGAATCTAATCAATAGTATCATCCTAGATGCAAGACGGACCTATAAATCTCAGGCTACCAGCCGCTCTCACAGACGTGGTCGTCATGAAAATCAGTTTCGGAAACTTTCTACGTGATGGGTGGACCCGGCAGGCCTGACCAACCGCTGTCGTTCCCTCGAATCAAGCCCAGAGGACAAGTCGACAGTGTAGCCTCAGTAGTTACATGTCCTAATGACCACCCTAATGACTAGAGTACAACCCATGGCTATCGTAACATCTATTACACTTCAACTTGGCAAGTCCTTTACAGAGTATCATCCATTGCAGAGACGTCATACACTCCTTTGCGGCGACTGCCGATTCAATGATTTGACAGCCTATATAATATCCTGGGCAGACGCACCTTCCCTCAGACCATTCAAACGGGATCCAAACTCTGAAACACGCCTACCACACCTTTCCAGTTCTAAATGACTGGGTCATCTAAACTCACTCAGCTTCAGCACAAGAATTCGGACGATGTCGTCATCACTATGGCTATTCGCTCGCCGCTGTGTAAGGCAAAGAAGGGAGGGTTCAAGGACATGCGGCGAGTTTCCTCCTTCCTTTGCTGGCGAGTCGCTGTTCATGTGGCTACGTTATTCAGGAGTGATGAGCTTTTAACTGAAATGTTCAGAGTACGTTCTGTCTAAACAACTTCTTCGATAACGAAATGTATACACCATCTCCCTCAGCAAGCAATCAAACACGGTAGGATTGACCCCGCAGTTATCGAGGATATCTGTGTCGGCACTGTCCTCGCGAAGGGACCAACGTATGAGGCACGGAGTGCCGCGTTGACAGCAGGGATTCCTGAAAGCGTGCCCATTCAAACGCTGAATCGTTTCTGTTCCTCCGGTCTCATCGCGGTCACGACTATCGCAAACGAGATACGGGGGGGCCAGATTGACGTGGGCTTAGCTGTTGGCGTTGAGAGTATGTCTTGGAAGTGAGTAACTTGCTGACCCCGCATGAAGGAGTTTCGTGGTGACTTTGCGTGCCAGTCCCGACATCGGCCCAGAGGCTGCAAGCGATGACGTCAAGAGATGTGGGCCTGCAAGCGACGCGCTACAACCTATGGGCTGGACAAGCGAAAACGTCGCGCGTGAATTCAACTTATCACGGGAGGACATGGACGATTTTGCTGCCAGATCATTTCAACGCGCAGAGGCTGCCGACAGAGCAGGTCACTTTTCAAAAGAGATAGTACCGTTTGCCTCGTATCAGAATGACCCTGCGATTGGTGCCCGCAAAAAAGTCACTGTTTCAAAGGACGACGGGATCCGCTCTGGCACCACCAAGGCTACCCTCTCGAAGATCAAGTCGGCTTTTCCTCAGTGGCCCCCCTCGCAAACGACAGGGGGGAACGCAAGTCAAATTACGGACGGTGCTGCCGCCGTCCTGCTGATGACCAGACAAAAAGCAAAGGATTTAGGGCTTCGAATTCTTGCCAAGTATGCCAACGCAGCTGTCATAGGTGAGTTAGAGTCGCAAGCTGTATGTTCTGTCATTTAAGACGATATACGCAGGTTTGGCTCCCCGTATTATGGGCATTGGACCGACTATTGCCATTCCAAAAATATTGGCAAAGCTTGGCCTTACGAAGGAAGATGTAGATCTGTTCGAGGTACGCCTGATGAAATAAACAAAGGTCCGGCTTCAGTGTGACGATGGCCCGTAGATCAATGAAGCTTTCGCTTCTATGTACGTGTACTGCGTGCGCAAGCTGGAACTTGACCCGGAGAAGGTTAATGTGAACGGAGGCGCCATAGCCCTGGGACATCCGTTAGATAAGTCCTGGTTCTATTTTTAAGCTTAGCATGTGTTGATGTTGAGCCCGTTTACGAGCGACAGGTGTGCGGCAAATTGTGACAGGACTGAACGAGCTGGAGCGAAGAAACGGCAAGGTTGGTGAAATTATCGAGTTCATAAACAGTTCTGATCTTGTGGTCCAAAGGTCCTCGTTACCTCGATGTGCGTAGGCACTGGAATGGGTGCTGCCGCAGTATTTTTGGGAGAGTAGTCTTGCTGGTAGTATTACATAATAAACCATGGGCGTCGTTGCTGTGCGCGTGAAAAAAAACACGCCCGAAGCCCCGAGGCATCGGTGCCAAGTGTCAAGGTGACAGACAGGTCACAGCTTCTTGTTTCCTCCTTTTCTCCCACTCTAACTGCTTGTCTCTCGTTTTTATCCATCATCCCCATCGAATCTCTCCTTACAACCCCCTCGTTGGCATTATGGCCAGCTACGACACGCTCGAGAGTCGCTCGCCTTATGGCTCGGGTGATCCCTACTACAACTCCTCCACAGGCTATATAGCACCCCCGGGTCCCAAGAAATCCAGATGGCTCACCAGCAAATGGCTCAAATTCGGCGTACCGGTTGGCGTCCTCGTTATTGCCGGGGCAGTGATAGCTGCTGTCCTAGCTACCCGCAACAAGAGTTCTAGTTCCAGCTCAAGTTCGTCTTCCGGAAGTCCTGCTGCAGCCAGCTCGGCCGTAAGTGCCAAGAATGCCGTTGGCATATTTGCTACTTCAACCGACGCTGAGTACCTGATGCCCATATACCCTTCTACTGTACGTTTTGCGTAATTTCCATGTATCTTTGCGCCAATTTCGTAATGGTTCACTTCCCAGACGAACGATGCCGCTTTCTCCACCCCCACGTTTAACCCTTCCTCGAACTTAGCGTGGCCCAAGGACCCCTTTCAACCTTCTAATCCAGCCCCCACTTCCGTTCGGTCAGATCGCCCGCGTCTCATTGCCCCCACGTATAAATGGGCTGGCCTTGCCAGCCGTATCGCGGCGGACCCCTATCTCAGTTCCTGGAACAACACCATTTTTGGTAATGCCACAGCCTACTATTCCCTGCCCCCCGTTGTATACCACATGGACGGTGCCAGCGGCATCTTGGACAATGCTCGTGAAATCAAGATGCGGATCAAGGCATTTGCATATGTCGCCAGAATGACAAACGACACGAAATGGGTAGACAGAGCTTGGGCGGAAATTCAGGTGGGCAAATAATTAACCTCAACAATGGCGTGATTTACAAGTTCGTTTACCTTAGAATGCTGCTGGCAATGGAACCACCTCGTTTGGCCCCGCCACCGATAAGTGGAACACAGTCCATTTCCTCGATACGGCAGAATTTTCCGCGGCCTTTGGCATCGCATACGACTGGCTATATGATTTTTGGACCAGCGATCAGAAGCAGCAGATTCGCTGGACCTTGAATCTGTACGGCCTCGGACCCGGTGTTGCAGTATACCAAGGAGGAGACCCCACTGGTGTCGGCTGGTGGAGCAAAAGCGTTCGGGGCAATTGGAATTGTGTTTGCAACGGTGGTCTCACCATGGCATCGTTGGCTATCCTCGGCGATGACACGACAGGCAACGCCGCAACGCTACTAGGTTATACAATTGACAACGCGAAGCAAAACTGCGTGTTGGCACCCACCAGCGACGGCACGCATAACGAGACCGCCAATTATTGGTACTTTGCATCCACGGGTCATGCTGAGATGACTGCGTCTCTTCTTTCCGCGGCTGGTTCGGATTTCGGCCTTCTCACCACGAATCCGAGCTACAACCTCTCTGGCCTTTACCACATGTACGTGCATGGACCGACGTCGTTGTTCGACTATGGGGACCATGGCCCAAACAAGTTCTCCACTACTGCCAATGCCATTATTTTTTATGCGTCGCAGTTTAATATACCTCAATATGCGTTGTACCAGCGCGATATGGTCGACGCACCAGAACCTTGGAGCATGTTTTGGTATGACCCAGGCATCTCCGGTGCTTTTTGGAATAATCTTGCGCTTGACCACGCCTTTGAGGACAATGGAGATCAATGGACGTCGTTCAGAAGTTCCTGGACAGATATCAATGCGTTGTACGTGGCAATGAAAGCGGGGAAGCTCCAGGGACACCAGGCGCATGGCGATCTCGATTGTGGCGACTTTGTCCTCGATGCCCTGGGCCAGCGCTGGGCTGGCGAATTCGGTTCTGGCGACTACCTTTCCACGGGTTATTTCGACAGCGAAAATCAAAATGCGACCCGGTGGTTGTACTATCGAAAGCGGACAGAGGGCCAAAACACCATTTTGGTGGGTCAACAGAATCAGGATGTCACCGCGCACCCCACAATGAATTATGGCTCGTCTGGGACTGTACAAGGATCGAGTACGGTATTCAAGGCGTCGAGTGATTCGACTGCTTATGTTGTTTATGACCTGACAAGTGCATATTTCAACGTGTGAGTATGATTGCTATTCCGGATGGTCGAGGCAATTGACGACGTTTGTTTAGAACCTCGTTCTCACGCGGGGTCCGGCTTGTGAATGGACGGCAGCAAGTGCTGTTACAAGATGACATCAACGCGGGGGCCGGCGTTATGTGGCTCATGCATACTAATGCTTCAGTCAGCGTAGATTCAGGTGGAACGTCGGCAACGTTGACGCTGGAGGGTCAGACGATGAAGGTTGAGATGTTGAACCCGCCTTCGGGTGCGCAATTTACGACGGGAGAGGCAGTGCGATTAGCAGGCGATCCCGCGCTGCCAACGGGGCAGGTGGACCAACCGAATCCGGGCGTGACGGTCTTGATCATTAGTCTTCCTGTTGGACAGTACAGCCTGCAGGTATTGTTCAATCCCCAGTGGGCTGGGCTGCAGCAGAGCAACTACGTGACACCCCCGTCTGTTGCACTTAGCAGCTGGTCGCTCACGAGTCACAATTAGTGGGGGATTTGTTGATGACATTGGACTGGATGGATGGACACAGACAGACAGTTTCCTTGACGATTTACTTAGGCTTAGGACAATATTTTTCTTTTTTTTTTTTTTTTTTTCTTTTATTAATACCCGACAAGTCTTGTATCCTGACGACGGGAATTGATATTAATCAATTTGACTGTTTGCTGCTGTCACTTGCCACGCGACCCGCCACTGCCTTTGCCGCTCACTCACGACCTTGTTACTCGGTAAGTCAAGTTCCCACCCCTACTGCGAGCTTTTTCTCCTTCCCTCACACCATCTCTCTCCCTCACCCGGCTGGTCCAACAAATTTTATAGAGTCCTCTCGCCATGTCCTTCCGTCTCAATGGCAAGCTTGCCATCACATTCCTTTTCTCTCTCACCCTTCTTTTGGCTCTCGCTAGTCCCTCCTCCGCCGATGCCATGTCACCAGAATCTCCCCGTCGTCGCGATCATCCCAACCTCAATCGCATGATCAAGATGCGAGCGGCAGCCCCTCCTGTCGCTCGTCAGGGCAAGAATTCTGGAACTGTTGGGGCTGCTGCTAATCCTCCTGAAGCCAGTTCCACCCCCTCGACACCCTCAAGTACACCCGCCTCCCCTTCTACTTCAGACACTCCACAGTCCTCCTCGGCTGCACCTTCCTCTCAGTCCATTTTATCACTCCCTTCGTTGGTGTCAAGCCCTGCGGTGAGTCGTTTTCTATCTACTTGGAGAATTTCGGGGAAACTTATACGCTGAACAAAATCCAGTCCGCTTCATCTACGAGCAGTAGCTCGGCGAGCTCAACCAGTTCCACGGCCTCCGTTCAGACGACAGCTTCATCCACCTCCACTTCGTCAGCTCCTTCGTCGAGCGCCACATCGTCGACGCAGAGAAACGTACAGTTGGCCACCAGCGACACTCCATCCGCCTCGGTTGACTCGGTTACACTGACGAGCCACGTTCCGGCCGCTTCGTCATCCAGCGCCAGCGCAGACAATAGTCGAATTGGTGGATCCAGCCTCTCCCACACTACCATTATGATCATCATTATACTCGCCGCGTCCATCGGTGGCTGCGCCATCATTTGGACCATCATCCGCAAATGGAAGTTCCGTCCGTCTTCTCAGTTCGAGGATCGCCTCGAGCCCGTCAACTGGCAGCCCGCAGAGCACGAGAGTGGCCTCCCTACTCACCATAGGATGCCCTCCAACGCATCTTCGTTCCACTCTGCGGGCCACGACAACATCATGGGCCTCTCCCGGAGCAACAGTGGCGGCGCGTACAATGCTACTCGTGGCCTCTCCCCACTTCCTGACCACGATTTCACCGCCGGACCCGCAGCACTTGCGGCTGGCGGTGGTTACGCTGACCTCGCTCGTGGCCCCAGCCCCCAACCCCAGATGCAGGAGGCTCTTCAACGCGGTCCTAGTTTCAACCACGGCTACGACGACTACGTAGCCCCCGCTCACTACCAGGGTGGCCAGGAAGCTTACGACCATGGCAACGCCGGCCCCAGATACTGAGTGAACTGACTAACGACGAATTGCAGCGTCAGCCTCAAGTGTGCCACTATCTTTATGGTGTCATGCATGTCATGTTCTGAACAGCATGGTGCGACGTCATTCCTGCACCACGCCCTTCATAGGTTGGCGCAATGACCTGTCTCGTCGCTCATTCATATCTATCCTGCGAGTCGTAGAGTGTTCGCTTCTTTTTCTATTTCTCTGTTTTTTTTTTTTTTTTTTTTTTTT
>Ga0137397_10000439_pt1 | contig 28838 bp, 24 predicted proteins | sample czorhiz116metaG_FD_106658 | JGI IMG/M metagenome (GOLD analysis project Ga0137397, IMG submission 106658) | Vadose zone soil microbial communities from Angelo Coast Range Reserve, California, USA - czorhiz1.16 metaG | ecosystem: Environmental > Terrestrial > Soil > Vadose zone | place: USA... | reverse complement strand
CGTATTCCACCGACCGCAACCTGTGGCACTGCTCGCACGAAGGCGGCATCCTCGAGGATCCGTCACAAGAAGCGCCCGAGCACATCTTCGTCATGACGAAGAATCCGCTCGAGGCGCCGGATGAGCCGGTCGTCGTGACGATCGGCTTCGAGGAAGGCAATCCCGTCAGCGTCGACGCCGTGCCGCTCGGTCCTGTCGAGCTGCTCGAGCAGCTGAATGAAGTCGCGGGCGAGCACGGCGTCGGCCGCGCCGACATCGTCGAGGATCGTCTCGTCGGGATGAAGTCGCGCGGCGTCTACGAGACGCCGGGTGGCACCGTGCTCTATGCCGCACATCGCGAGCTGGAACAAATGGTGCTCGATCGCCGGACTCTACGAATGAAGGACGAGCTGGCCCTCCGCTACGCCGACCTGGTGTACGATGGCCGCTGGTGGACGCCGGAGCGCGAAGCGCTCGACGCCCTCGTCTCCGCGAGCCAGAAGAACGTGACGGGAACCGTCCGGTTGAAGCTCTTCAAGGGCAACGTCATCGTCGCCGGCCGCGAGAGCCCGTACGCGCTGTACCAGCCGTCGTACGCGACGTTCGGCAAGGACAACGTCTACAACCAGAAGGACGCCGAGGGCTTCATCCGGCTGTACGGCCTGGCCAGCAGAATTGCCGCTGGATTAGCCGCCGAGCGCACGGATGTCCCAACCAGCTGACACGCATCATATGTGGGGTGGGGGGGGGCGCTTCGCTCTTGGTCCGAGCGAAGCGCTCGATGCTTTAAACCGCAGTCTCCCCGTCGATCACCGTCTCTGGCCGCAGGATGCCGCCGCGAGCAAGGCGTGGGTTCACGCCCTATGCCGCGCCGGCGTCCTGACCACGTCCGAAGAAACGCAGCTCCTCGAAGGGCTCGACCGCGTCGCCGAGAGGCTCGCTGACGGCGCCGCGGTCGGCGCTCCAGATGAAGACGTGCATACGCTCGTCGAGCGACTGCTCTACGCCGAAATCGGTGCGCTTGCGGGGAAGCTGCACACCGGCCGCTCGCGCAACGATCAGGTCGCGACCGACCTGCGACTCTGGACCATGTCTGCCATCGACGAGCTGGATGCCGCCGTCGCCGCGCTTGGCCGCACCCTGGTGGCCAAAGCGAAAGACGGCGTGGACGCGATCCTTCCCGGCTACACCCACGGGCAGCGCGCACAGCCGGTGCGCTGGGCCTACGTGCTGCTCGCGCACGCCTGGCCGCTGGTACGCGACCGCCAGCGACTCGCCGATGCACGCCGTCGTACGGCGGAGATGCCGCTGGGATCGGGCGCGCTCGCCGGGTCCGGGTTTCCGGTCGATCGCGTCTTACTGAAAGAAGCGCTCGGCTTCCGCGCGATTTCCGCCAATGCGCTCGACGCGACGGGCGATCGTGATTTCGTCGCCGACGTGCTGTTCGCGATCGCGCTCGTCGGCACGCATCTGTCGCGGCTGGGTGCGGAGCTCATCACCTACGCGAGCGGTGAGTTCGGATTCGTCACGCTGGCGGACAGCTTCAGCACCGGCTCGAGCCTCATGCCGCAGAAGCGCAATCCCGACGTGTTCGAGCTGGCGCGCGGCAAGGCTGGACGATTGCTCGGCGACCTCGTGGCGCTGCTCACGACGCTAAAGGGCATCCCGGCGGGCTATCAGAAGGACTTGCAGGAAGACAAGGCGCTGCTGTTCGACGCGTGTGATTCGCTGGCGATGGTGCTGCCGGCCGTTACAGGCGCGATCGACACGCTGACAGTGAACGCCGAGCGCATGGTTGCCGCACTCGATCCCGCGATGCGCGCCACCGATCTCGCGGATCTGCTGGTCGAAGCCGGTGTGCCGTTCCGTGAAAGCCACGGCTTGATCGGCAAATTGGTGCGTGCGGCTGAGCAGGCCGGCGTAACGCTCGACAAAGTGCCTGCCAAAGCGGCGATCGAGATCCATCCGGCGCTGGGACCGGCACTGGCACAGCTGGGCAGCTGGGAGCAAAGCGTGGAAAGCCGTGCCACGCCTGGAGGTGCCTCGCGTGCCTCAGTCGAGTCGCAGATAGAAGAGTTACGACGCGCGTTTCAGCCAGCGGCGAGCTCGTAAATCGCTCACTTGCTGTAAGTTGCTGGTCGGTATTAGCATATCGCATGCGCTGCCTGGCCCTCAATGCCTCGTTCGAGCCACTCACGATGGTGCCCGTGCGCCGGGCGCTGCGGCTCGTCATTGACGGCAAGGCTGAGGTCGTCGAGGCGGAGGGCACGCCGGTCCATTCGGAGCGAATGGCGGTCCCACGCCCGGCTGTCATCCGGCTGGTCCGCTTCGTCCATGTCCCTCGCCGCTTCCGCCGCCAAGTCACCAACACGTTCCTGTTTGCCCGCGACAACTACCGCTGCCAGTTCTGCGGCCGTTCGCAGCAGGAGCTGCGGCAGCGCGAATGCCTGACGCGCGACCATCTCGTGCCCCTCTCGCGGGGCGGTACGAACGCCTGGACGAACGTCCTGACCGCCTGTTCGAGCTGCAACACCCGCAAGGGCAACCTGCTGCCCGAGGAAGTGGGCATGCATCCCCTGCGCGCACCTCACGAGCCGCACTTCGTGCACCTCTCGTGGGCCGTGCGCCGCCTGACGCGGACGCAGGCGAAGTACATCCGGCTCTTCTACGGGGCCGATGTGCTGGCCACTCTCGAGGCGCTCTGATGGTGAAGGCGCCCTGGGTGGTGGCAGGCGCGGGCGTAGCTGTGCTCATCGGAGTCGTCTTCCTGACACGACCAGCCAGTGGCTCGATTCATCCGACGCCACGGCCCGGCGTCACCGCCGAGAAGATTCTCCCCGACTTTGCGATTCCGCGGAATCCCGGCGCGCTGGAGGCGTATGCGGCGGCACGGCGGGCCGCCGCGACGCTCGATGGAGTGTATTGCCACTGCGACTGCTCGAAGCACGCGGGGCACCGCTCGCTGCTCACCTGTTTCGAGTCCAATCACGGCGCGTACTGCGACATCTGTATGGGCGAAGCCATGCTCGCGAGCGGGATGGCGGCGCGCGGTCAGTCGCTGACGGAAATCCGCGCGGCTATTGACCGCCAATTCGGATCGTAGGACTGCGAGCCTCGAGCCGCTGACGCGGCAAGCCCGCGAGTCGCACTAACACCCGCTGCGCTCCACGCGCCAACGCTTCGCCGAAGTTTCTTTCTCCAGACACGGCGGGACCGACGTCCCCCGACAGCCAGCGCTGCAGCTCCTGCAAATCGGTGTCGTTGAGCGTCGTGACTTCGAGTCGTGCGACGAAGTAGTAGCGCCCGCCCGACGTGCTGGTGGGGCGGAGCGTTACGGTGTACGGAATCTCGAGCGCGGCGGATAGCTCGTCGGGCGTCGCATACCGGCTCACTGCGCCGCCCTGGCGGATGAGCACGAAGTCGTCGGCGAGGGGATCGTTACGCGCCACGGCATCCCAGCTGGCTTCGCGCACGAATTGATCGAACCAGCTGGTTCGCACTCTCCACAACTCGAGCCGATAGTGCAGCCGCAGGGGGAAACCGGAGCGCATCAGTCCGACGAACTTGCCGTCGGCCAGAAGGCCCGTGCTGCGGACGCGCGGAGTGTTGTTTTGCAGCGTCACGGTAAGGGTGGGCGACTGCGCAATCCCCACCCGCGGCGTGAGGGGGGGGGCCAGGGCAAGGGCCGCCCACCAAAGCAGGCGCACGCTAGAACCGGTGATCGAGCCGGACTGTGAATCGCAGTCGTTCGCCGGTAGTGACCGCCTTGGCTATGTACACGCCGAACCCACCCCAATCGACGCCCAGTCCAACATCCACGAGCCAGTTATCGAAGCGTGGGATCCGCCCCGCCGGCAGGCGGTTGGGGCCGTTGCCCACGAGCCACGCCTGGCCCGCGTCCGCGAAGACTACGAGGTCGAGTCCTTCGAGCCAGAAGAACGAGGAAGAGCCTTCCTCGCGATCCGGCTTCTCGTCTTTCCACGGGTTGTAGCTCCAGTTGAGCTTCATGTGCCCGCGGTACTCGGCCTGGAACGCGATCACGCGGTCGCAGGCGGCGACGCGGGCGGCGGTGAACGCCGGATCGGTGAAGGCGTTGTCGCACGAGCTGGTGCGGAACGGATGGCCGGGCATCGGGTCGGGGCCGCCGAGTGAGAGCCGCCCCTGCAGCGGCAGCGGGTCGCCGCCCACCCAGCCGCCGCCCACCAGACGGACGTTCACGCGACCCGACGGACTGATGCGGGCGTAGTGCCGGATATCGAAAAACATGCGGTCGAAGCGATAGGAGTTCGGGTTCGGAATCGAATCCCGTACCGTCGCGGGCACCCCAGCATGCGGTACGACGTCGCTGCTGCGCGAATCCTCGAGCGTCGTCCGCACCAACCACCCCGACGTGGGTTCCTCCGGATCGTTGCGGGTGTCCAACACGGCGCCGGCGGCGATCGTCGTGAAATGGCCTTCGTCGATCGGTGGGTTGGGACGCCATTTCTCGGAATTGCGGAACACCGTCCACGGATCCTGGTTGGCGACGCTCGTCTGCCACTCGTGGCGGAGCTCGAGCGACAGGGCGATCTGCCGCTCCGGCTGCGCGAAGGTGCGCACGGCCCATCCCTTGTTCAGAAAGTAGTCGCGGTAGTCGCGCCCGAATACAAAAGCGCTCCACCCAATCTCGGCGTTGTGCAGTCCCCAATCCTCGACGGGCGACACCACGTCGAACCCGCGCACCCCCAAGCCGACCGGGCGGACATCGCCTGACCGCAGCTCGCCGCGGAACATGTAGCCGAGATCGCTGCGCTTGTCCGAGAGATCGCCGGCCGACCGGAAGACCCCCAGCGCGTCGACGCGCATCCGGAAGTTCTGCTGCAGCTTCCAGTCGAACAGCGGGCCGAACACGATCGGCAGGCCTTCGATGCGGTTGAACGTTCCGCCCGTGGCGATCGTCAGCGACGAGCGCGAGTCCGCATTGCCCCACGACACGTGCGCGCCGGGGTTGAAGAGCCGGCGGCGCAGATTTGGCGCGTACACCAGCTCGTCGCCTTCGCGGCGCAGGCGATAGAACAGGGGCTCGCGGTATTGCCGGACTTCGCCGCCGACGCGCGCCTTCGCGGTGTCATTCACCGTCCCGCCGACGACGATGACGTCACCCGTGACTTCGGCGCCCGTATCGAAGAGCAGGTCGCCGTTGATCACGACGAGCGAGCCCTGAACGCGGCCCGCGACGAGCACCGGGCCGCTCCGGACGGCCACATTGCCACGCCATTCGTTGCCGCGCGGCAGCCGCGTGCGGCCGACGAGCCGAGTGGTTCCGAGCGCGTTGTAGAAGCGGATGACTTCCTCGGACACGACCCGCGGCAGCGCGCGTGCTTCGAGCGCCGCGCTGGAGCTGTCGGGGTGGATCACAATCGTCGTGTCCTGAACGGTCACCAATGCTAACAGGAGAGAGATCATAGGTCGGCTTTCGGTGGAGACTCGATTCCGAGACGGCGCATGCGCCGGTACAGATTCGCGCGGTCGGTTTGCAGTCTGCGGGCGGCTTCGGCGACGTTGCCCCGTGATGCGGAGAGCGCTTTCGCAATCAGCTCGCGCTCGTACCGGTCGAGCGTTTCGGTAAGCGCGATGTCGCGCCACACGCTCTCACCGCCGTTGTCCGGGGTGGGGCGTGGCGCCGTCCCGTCGGACGGCAACACGCGCGCGACATCCGGCGCAGTGATAAGGTCCGCAGTTGCAAGGATCGCCATCCGTTCGACGATGTTGGCGAGCTCGCGCACGTTCCCCGGCCAGCCATAGGCGGCGAGCAAGGGGACCGCGCCCGCGTCGAATTTTACGAGGCGGCGCAGGCGAGCGGCACAGCGTTCGGCGAAGTGGCGTACCAGCGGCGCGATGTCTTCCGTGCGCTCGCGCAGCGGCGGAATGTGAATCGGCAGCACATTGAGCCGGAACCACAAGTCCTCGCGGAATTGTCCCTGCCGCACCGCCTGCGGCAGATCCTTGTTGGTGGCGGCGATGACGCGGACATTCACCGCGAACGGCCGCTCACCGCCCACTCGCTCGATGACGCCGCCCTCGAGGACGCGCAGCAGCTTGGCCTGCGCCTCCGGCCCCAGGTCGCCGACTTCGTCGAGGAACAGGGTGCCGCCGTCGGCGAGCTCGAAGCGGCCCTGCCGACGCTCCGTGGCTCCGGTGAATGCGCCGCGCTCGTGGCCGAACATCTCCGATTCGACGAGATCGCGCGGCAGCGCGGCGCTGTTGACGGTGACGAACGGCTTGCTGCCGCGCGCGCTCTGGCGGTGGATCGCCGACGCGACGAGCTCCTTGCCCGTGCCCGACTCCCCGGTGATCAGGACGCGTGACTCCGTCGGCGCGACGCGCGCGATCAATGCGCGCAGCTCTTCCATGGCCGCGCTGGTCCCGACTAGCGGATCGGCGTGGCCCAGCTGTTCGTGCAGTCGCTTGTTCTCGGCGAGGGTGCGGCCCAGCTCCACAGCACTGCGCAGCGCCACGAGCACGCCTTCAGGCGTCAGCGGCTTCTCGAGGAATTGAAAGGCGCCGAGTTTCGTCGCGCGGACCGCGTCGGCGAGATTGGCTTTCCCGCTCATCATGACGACGGGAATGTGCGGCGCCCGCTTGCGGATCTGTTCGAGCGTCGCCAGGCCGTCCGGGCCGGGTGGCATCAGCAGATCGAGGAGCACCACATCCGGCGCGTCCTCTACGAGCCGCACCATCGCCGCGTTGCCGTCGGGCGCTTCGACCGTGTCGAAACCGTCCGATTGCAGCAGCGCACCCACCATGCGCCGGATGTTCGACTCGTCGTCGACGAGGAGAACTCTCGGACTCACGAGGAGGATGGGGAAGGATGGTGGAGGTTGGTGGAGGATGGTGGAGGAAAGACGATCGCGAATGTCGCGCCGCCACCCGGCGTCTCACCCACCGAGATCGTCCCGCTGTGAGCCTCGAGTGTTACGCGTACCAGTGACAAGCCCAGACCCGTGCCGTCATCCTTCGTCGTGAAGTACGGCTCGAACACACGCTGCCGCAGCTCGGCGGGGATGCCGGGACCGTGGTCCGCGATCGTGACCGCGAGACCGGAGCCGTCGCCCGTCACGGTCACGTCGATCGCGCCGCGTCCCTTCATCGCATCGGCGGCATTGCGATAGAGATTGGCGAAGGCGCGCCGCAGCGGCTCGTAGTGGCCCAACAGCGAGCGTGGTCCGCCGTTCGCGTGCACGCTGACGCACACGCCCTCGGGGACGCCGGTGCGCCCCAGCTCTTCGAGCAGCTCGACGAGATCGACTTCGCTCTGCGGCCCTTCCGGCAGCCGGCCGAACTCGGCGAACTCCTTCGCCAATCGTTCGAGCCGATCAGTTTCTGCTGCTAAGACTTGTATGGCTGTGGCCGACGGGCCGTCCGGCCGTCCGACCATCCTTTCCAGTTGGTCTACCGCGATCCGCATCGACGTCAGCGGATTCTTGATCTCGTGCGCCACACGGCGCGCGACTTCGCGGAACGCGCGCAACCGCTCGGCCTCGAGCTCGTGCTCCCGGGCCGTGGCGAGCGCGGCGGCCAGCTCGCGCAGCGCCTGCCGCAGCGCTTCGAACTCCGGAGCACCGCGTGTCGCCCCGCCGATCGGCAGCGCCTCGTGGCGGCGGATCAGTTGTGTCCAGCCGACCAACTCGTCGATAGGACGTGAGAGCTGGCGCGACAGGTGACCCGCGAGGTTGACGGCGGCGTACAAAACGCCGGCGCCGAGCAGCAGGATGACCACGGCGAAACTGGCCGTGTAATAGCGCAGGAACGTCTCGGCGCGCCGTGCCAGGCTCACGGAGGCCGAGACTTCGTCGAGATGGTGGCGCAACAGCGCGCGCTCGCGCACGGTGAGGTGCAGCGTGTCCACCCCCTCCAGCAGCGAGCGGGCAGTCGCGGCGACGCGCTCGGTGGAGGCTCGGGCGCCGGCAGCGGGCAGCAGGCGCCGGATCGACAACACCCATCCGGCGACCGCCAGCACCGTCGGCACCACGGTCATGACGACGAGGATGACGAAGATTCGCCGTCTGAAGGGAAGCGCCATATTCGGCCCGAATCTAGGGAATCGGCATGGCTGTGACAAATCGACACGTACCGGGAGGTTGGATGAAGAGCCATACCCACTACTTGTGGTTCAATACGAAGCGTCGTCAGGATATCATCGACATTACCGCCGAGGTTGTGAAGCAAGTCGACGTGAGCGAGGTGCGTGAAGGGATCGTGCTCGTCAGTGCCATGCACATCTCGGCGTCCGTCTTCGTGAACGATCATGAGTCCGGATTGTGGGAGGACATCCTGAAGTGGCTCGAGGGGACGATTGCGCCATGGGATCCCCCCCGCTATCGCCACAACGAAACGGGTGAGGACAACGCGGCCGCACACCTGCGTAGCCTGACCATCGGCCATGAGGTGATCGTACCGATTACTGCGGGCAAGCTGGATTTCGGGCCGTGGCAGCGCGTGTTTTATGGCGAGTGGGACGGGCAGCGGAAGAAACGGGTAATCATCAAAGTTCTGGGAGAGTGAGAGAAGCAGTTCCGATCGGCATTTCCGGGCCGTAGTTTGAGGGGCGCATGCCCCTCAAAAAGTGAAACTTCCACAACCGGTCGTGCTCGAAGGTCACGCCGTTCGGCTCGAGCCACTGACTGCAGAGCACAGTGACGCGCTGGCCGCTGCCGCAGGTGACGGTCGCCTGTGGGAGTTTTGGTTCATCGCGGTCCCGCCACCCGAGGGGATGAAGGCGTACGTCGCCGACGCGCTGAACGGCCAGCGCGACGGCCACATGCTTCCCTGGGTCGTGCGCGACGTGCCGAGCGGTGCGATCGTCGGCTCGACCCGCTATCACGACATAGCCCCGGCGATCGACCGCGTTGAAATTGGCCACACCTGGTACGGGAAGAGTCGCCAGCGCACGCACGTCAATACGACGTGCAAGCTGCTGCTATTGGGCCACGCCTTCGACACGCTCGGTTGCAAGGTCGTCGGCCTGCGCACGGACAATTTCAATTTTCGATCGCAGCGCGCCATCGAGGCCCTCGGCGCCAAGAAGGACGGCGTGATTCGCCATTTCGGCATCCGACGCGACGGCAGCGCGCGCGACGTCGTGATGTACAGCATCCTCGCTGCTGAATGGCCGGACGTGCGGCGGCACCTCGAGCTGCGGCTGAATCGGAACACGTGACACACCCCCCCCCACCAATGGTGCGCCGCTTCGGCTTGCTGCACGCCACGGCGCTCAACATGACGAACATGATCGGCATCGGGCCGTTCATCACGATTCCGCTGCTCATGTCCGCGCTCGGCGGCCCCCAGGCGATGCTCGGCTGGGCGATCGCGCTGATCATCGTGCTGTGCGACGGCATGGTGTGGAGCGAGCTCGGGGCCGCTCTGCCGGGATCGGGCGGCTCGTTCGGCTATCTGCGGCACGGCTACGGCGCCGCAACGGTGGGCCGGCTGATGGGGTTTCTCTTCGTCTGGCAATTCATCCTGAGCGGCCCGCTCGAAATCGCGTCCGGATATATCGGTTTCTCGCAATACCTCGGCTACATCTGGAAGGGCATCACGGCGACGCAGACGGTGCTGGTGATCGCCGCGATCGGACTCGTGAACATCGCGCTGCTGTATCGCCGCATCACATCCATCGCCGCGATTACGCTGACCCTGTGGATCGGTACGATTCTCACGGTCATCGTGGTGATTGTGACCGGCGCTCTGCACTTCAACCCCCGGCTCGCGTTCGATTTCCCGCCGGGGGCGTTCAACTTCTCCATCGGCTTTCTCCTGGGGCTTGGCGCGGCGTCGCGCATCGGCGTCTACGATTACCTGGGCTACTACGATGTCTGCTACATCGGCGACGAAGTGGAGAATCCGGGCCGCGTGATTCCACGCTCGATCCTGCTGAGCACGGTGGCGGTGGCGCTGATTTACGTGGCGATCAATTTCTCGATCATCGGGGTCGTGCCGTGGCGCGAGTTCGTGCCGGCGGGATCGCACCCACAGTCGAATTTCGTGGTCTCGATCTTCATGGAGCGCATCTTCGGACCGCGCGTCGCGACCATATTCACGGCGATGATTCTGTGGACCGCGTTCGGGTCCGTGTTCGCGCTGTTGCTGGGATATTCCCGCGTCCCCTACGCGGCGGCGAAGGACGGCTACTTCTTCCGGGTGTTCGCGCGGCTGCATCCGTCGCACGGATTTCCCTACGTCTCGCTCGTCGTGCTGGGCGTCCTCTCGATTCTTGCCGGCATGGTGTCACTCGGCACGGTGATCGATGCGCTGGTCACCATGCGCATACTCGTGCAGTTCATCGGACAGATCGGCGCCGTTACGTTGCTGCGGCGGCGCGCGCCCGACATGCCGCGCCCTTACCACATGTGGCTGTATCCGCTGCCCAGCCTGGTTGCGCTCCTCGGCTGGATCTTCATCTTTGCCACGACACCGCCGCTGGTGATGGCGTTCGGGCTGGGCGCGTTGCTGCTGGGGGTGCTGTGCTTCGGGGTGTGGTCGTGGAAGGCTCGCACATGGCCGTTTGCGGAGGTGACATGACGAACGATATCAGCCGCCGCGATTTTCTCGCGGCGACCGCGACGATGGCGGCAGGCTCGCAGCTCCCGATCGGCGCGATAACGAATTCCCCGCAGGCCGCCGCGGCGCAACGTTCGGTCGTGGTCTTTCAGGGAGATTCGATCACCGACGCCGGCCGCAATCGCGACTCCGCGGAGCCGAACGCCGGGGGTGCGCTCGGCAACGGCTATCCGCTGCTCGTTGCCTCCGCCGTGCTGGCCGCGCACCCGGCGCGCGGGCTCCGTTTCTATAATCGCGGCATCAGCGGCAACAAAGTGCCCGACCTGCAGCAGCGGTGGACGACCGACACGGTCGATCTGCACCCGGACGTGCTCAGCATCCTGATCGGCGTGAACGACTTCTGGCACAAGCTGGACCACGGCTACAACGGCACCGTGCAGGACTACGAGCAGCAGTACACGGCCTTGCTGGACGAGACGCGTCGCGGCGTGCCGCGCGTGCAGCTGATCGTGCTCGAGCCGTTCGTGCTGCGGACGGGGGCGGTGGACGCGCGCTGGTTCCCGGAATTCGACCAGCGTCGCGCGGCCGCGGCCCGCGTGGCCACGCATGCCCGTGCGACGTTCGTGCCGCTGCAGTCGATCTTCAATCAGCGGGCCCGCACCGCGCCCCCCGAATACTGGGCCGCCGACGGCGTCCACCCCACGCCGGCGGGACATGCGGTCATCGCGGAGCACTGGCGTCGTGCGGCGCGCTTGTAGACGGCAATTTTGCTATTCATGGATAGGCGGTAAATTGAGGCCATGTTCTTTTGGCATTGCGAAGCTCGTTCGCCCGTCGACTACGCGCTGCTCGTGATTGCAGCGTCCTCCTGGGTCTACGCCGCCTGGTGCTTGATTCAACTGCGCTTTGAACGCCGCAGGCCGCTCGTGTGGTGGGAGCCGGTGCCGCTCGGCAGCACCGACCTGACCCCGCTGGGACGCGAGTATCATCGCCGCTTCTTTCTTTCCCTGCTCACCGGCGCCTGCGCGATCCTGCTCGCCGTCGCGCTCTGTGCAAGCCGTTAGTCATCGCCCCATAACCGCGATCGCGCTGTGCGCGGCGATTGCGTGCGCGTCAGGTGCCGTGTCCCCACCGCCGCCGCCGCCGCCACCTGGCCCTCCACCTCCTCCACCCGCGTGGGTTCAGGTGTGGAGTGACGAATTCGAGGGACCGGCGGGCACGCGCGTCGATACCACGCGTTGGCGCTACGACACGGGCGACGGATGTCCGGGCGTTTGCGGCTGGGGCAACAATGAGAAGGAGTTCTACACCTCGGATACCGCCAACATCCAGCTGAACGGGCTAGGTCAGCTCGCCATCACCGCGCGCGTCGCGCTGCCCGGGCTCACTTGTTATTACGGATCCTGCCACTACACGTCCGCGAAAATCACGACGCGCGGCAAGATGTCGGTCGCGCCTGGGCGTGTAGAGGCGCGCATCAAGCTTGCAGCCGGGCAGGGATTGTGGCCCGCGTTCTGGCTGCTCGGGAACAACATCGGCACCGTTGGCTGGCCTACCTGCGGCGAGATGGACATCATGGAGAACAAGGGTAGCCAGCCGACGATTACCAGCTCAGCGGTGCACGGCCCCGGATATTCCGGCAACACCCCCTTCGCGCACAGCTACGCCCCGATCACGGGCGATTACCACATCTATGCCGTCGAATGGGACACCGAGTCGATTCGTTACTTCGTCGACGGCACCCAGCATTACATCGTGACGCAAACGGACGTGCGGCAGTACGGCAACTGGGTGTTCGGTCAGACGTTCTTTGTGATCCTGAACCTTGCGGTGGGAGGAAACTTCGACCGCGATCCGCAGTCGGACGCGATCTTTCCAGCGACCATGCTGGTGGATTACGTCCGCGTCTATCACCTGCAATGAGGGGACGGGGGAGGGTCGGCCGTCATGAATAGTCTGCTGAGCCTGCTGCTCGCCGGCACGCTGTCACAGGGATTGCCGCGCGCGCGCCCCGCCGACGTCGGCCTTTCCGCCGCCGCACTCGACCGCATCGCGCCGGCGCTGCGCGCCAAGGTGGATTCGGGAAGGTTCCCCGGATTCATTGCGGCCGTCGCGCGCCACGGCAAGCTCGCCTATATCGCCTCGATTGGATCGGCCGACGGGGGCGCGGGCCGGGCTCCCGCGACCGACGCGGTGTTCCGGATCTTCTCGATGACGAAGCCCATTACCAGCGTCGCCGTGATGCAGCTGTACGAACGCGGGGCGCTTCGGCTCGACGATCCGGTGGCGAAATACATCCCGGCGTTTGCCGGTGTCAAAGTCTTTTCCGGCGGCAGCGCCGCGCAGCCCCAGCTCAAGGATCCCGACCGGCCGGTCACGCTCGCGGATCTGTTGACGCACACCGCCGGCCTCACCTATGGATTGTTCGGCAACACACCGGTGGACTCCATCTACACACGCGCGGGGTTGTTCGACTTCGACCACACCGTGGCGCAGCTGTCCGACAGCCTGGCGCATCTCCCGCTGATGTTCTCACCTGGCACGAAGTGGAATTACAGCTTCGCGATCGACGTGCTCGGCCGCATCGTCGAGGTCACCTCCGGCCAGACGCTGGATCGCTTTCTCGATAGCGCGCTGTTCCGGCCGCTCGACATGCGGATGACGGGATTTCACGTGACCGCGGCCATGCAGCCTCATGTGATTCCGATGTACGAGCGCGGGCCCGACGGGAAACTGCGGGCGACGACACCGCTGCTGCAGCCGGGATACACTCAATCGGGCAAGCTGCTCTCGGGCGGCGGCGGCCTGCTGTCGACGCCCGCTGACTACCTGCGGTTCGCGCAAATGCTACTGAACGGCGGCGAGCTGGACGGGCATCGCGTGCTCCGGCGCGAGACCGTGCATCTGATGCTGCAAAATCACCTGGCGAGCGGCGTCTACCCCATCGTCGCGGGACCGAACTGGCCGCCCGGCCACACGACGTTCGGGTACGGCGGCGCCGTCGGACTGGACGTGGATTCGACCGTGGGCGGCTCGCCGGGGATGTTCCGCTGGGCGGGCTATGCGACGACCTTCTTCTGGATCGATCCGAAAACCGATCTGGTGGCCATGCTCTGGACGCAGTTCGCGCCGATCATGGACGCCGGCTTCTCGCTCGACAACCAGTATCAGCGCCTGGTCTACGCCGCGGTAACCAGGTGAGTGCCTAAGGGCTCGAGCGCCGGTAGTTCACGTCCAGCACGCTGAGCCGCGCGAAATGCTTCGTCAGTCGCGCGCTGAAGTCCGCATAGTTCTTGAGCCGCGCCGGTGTCCACGCCACCTCCGCGAGCGCGACCAGGCGCGGAAACACCATGAACTCGACGTTTTTGGGAGTGCGCTGGTACTCCGTCCAGATCTGGCCCTGCGTCCCGAGCACGCGCCTGGCCTGGACTGAGTCCAGCGCGGGCGGCACGGGCTCGTAGGCATACACGGTTTCCAGGGGAAGGAAGCCGCCGATCGCCATCGGCTCTGCAGCGGTGTTCTGCGACTGGTAGTAGTCGAAGTAGGTGTTCGAGGTGGGCGTCATGACGACGTTGTGGCCGGCCTGCGCGGCCGCGATGCCCCCATCGATGCCGCGCCACGACATGACCACCGCGTTCGGCGCGAGACCTTCCATCCCGCCTTCGAGGATCTCGTCCCACCCGATCAGCGCGCGTTCGCGCGCGGCAAGCCATTGGCTCATCTGCGCGGTCAGCCAACTCTGCAGCTCGTTCTCGCTATGCAGCCCGAGCTGCCGGATGCGCTCCTGCGCGACGGGACTCGCCTGCCACTGCCGCTTCGGTGCTTCGTCACCGCCGGTGTGGATCCAGTGACTCGGGAACAGGGCCAGCACCTCGGTCAGCACGTCCTGCATGAAGTGAATCGCCGAGTCGGACGGGTTCAGGATGTTTTCATCCACGCCCCAGTGCGCCAGGACCCCGAGCTGCTGGCCGGTGTTGCCGAGCCAGGGATAGGCGGCGATGGCGGCCTGCGCGTGTCCTGGCATCTCGATTTCCGGAACCACGGTGATGAAGCGGGCTTGCGCGTACGCCACGACTTCGCGGACATCGTCCTGGGTGTAGAAGCCGCCGTGCGGAATGTTGTCGTAGACCCATTGGGTCGTGTCGGCATAATTGTGCTGCACGCCGACGAGCGAGTTGCGGCGCCAGGCACCGACCGACGTGAGCAACGGGTACTTCTTGATCTCGATGCGCCACCCCTGATCGTCGGTGAGGTGCCAATGGAAGCGGTTCAGCTTATGGAGCGCGAGCAGGTCGATGTACTTCTTGACGAATTCCTTCGGCATGAACGAGCGCGACACGTCGAGATGCGCGCCGCGCCACCGGAAGCGCGGCATGTCTTCGATCTCGACCGCAGGCACGGTCCAGGACACGCCTGTCACGGGTGCTTCGCGAAAGACATCGGGTGGCAACAGCTGCCGTAGCGTCTCGACGCCATAGAACACGCCTGCCGGCCGGAATGCCCGAATCGTGATGCGGGCGGGAGTCACGGATAGCCGGTAACCCTCGTCGCCGAGGCGCGAGAGCGTCGGATCCAGCCGGAGCGAGATCGCGCGCGTTCCGCCGCCCGCGGCGCCGCCGACCGATAGCCGATAACCGGTAGCCGGTTGGAGCCAGTCGGCAAGCTGATAGCTGATTTGCCGCGTGGCACGATCGGTGACCACCACGGTGGCCGGAGTGAGCAGGAATGTCCCGGTGCCGCGGGTCATGTGGGCCGGCCGGGGAATGACGGCAAGCGTGGTGTCCTGGACAGCGGCGACGAGCGTGAGGAGCGCGAGGAGGTTGATCATGGGGCAAATGATATCGCTCGCCCACTCGTCCGGCGAACTATAAATTAGCGCCCTATGAAACGACGCGACTTTCTTCACACGGTGGGAGCGGCGACTGCCGGCGGTATGCTGGCGCGCGCTCCGTTTGGCTTTGCGAAGCGGATGGACCGCATTGGGCTCGAGACCTACTCGTGCCGTCATGCGATGGCGCAGGACCCCGAGCGGACGCTCGCCGCGATCCGCGCGATCGGCTACACCGATGTCGAGCTGCTCTGGTCGTTCAATCTCTTCGGGCGAACGCCGCAGCAGGTCGCGGCGACCCTGAAGAACGAGGGCCTGCGCGCGCCATCGTGCCACATGTCGGCCGACACGATCTTCGTGGGATGGGAGCGCAGCCTCGACACCGCGAAGCTCCTGGGCCACGAGTATCTGGTCGTGCCCGACTTCGAAGACTGGACCAAGCAGACGCTGGACGACTGGCGCGAGTGGGCCGATCGCTTCAACACGGCCGGCGCCGTCGCGCGGAAAGCGGGAATCTGGCTCGCGTTCCACAACGAGGCCTACCATCAGAAGCCGATCGACGGGAAGGTGCCGTTCGACGTCTTCATCGAACGCCTCGATCCCGCAGTCACTCGGCTCCAGCTCGATGTCGGCAACATGCTCATCGGCGGTGGCGATCCGATGCAGTATCTCCAGAAGTACCGCGACCGGTTCTGGCTCTTCCACTTGAAGGATGCCGTCGCCGACCGGTCCAAGGACACGGGGCTGGGCAAGGGCATCTTCGACTTCAAGCGCTTCCTCGCCGCCGTGCCGATGCTCGAGCAGAAGCCCGCGTATGTCGAGCAGGAAGGGGCGACCGAGCCGGCCGCCGAGCTGGCTGATGCGCGCGCCAATTTCCAGTACCTGCACGGTCTAGAGTTCTAATGCGACTCACGGCGCTGGTCGTTGCAGCGGCAATTACTGGCGCTTCGCTATCCGCGCAGCAAAGAACGTCGCGCCTGGCCAAGCATTACACCTACGTCATCGTGCACGGGGCGTGGGGTGGCGGCTGGGATTGGCTTGCCATCGACTCGATGCTGACGCGTCGTGGCCATCATGTCGTGCGCGTCACGTTGACGGGTCTCGGCGAGCGCCACCATCTTGCGTCGCCCAACATCGGTCTCGACACCCATATCGACGACGTCGTCAACAAGATTCTCTGGGATAACCTGCGCGACGTCGTGCTCGTCGGGCACAGCTACGGTGGGATGGTGATCACGGGCGTCGTGGACCGGATTCCCGAGCGGATCAAGCGCGTCGTATACCTCGACGCGCTGTTGCCCGATTCGGGAGAATCGGTGATGTCGATCCCGGACACCGCCCGGCAGAAGTTCGTGCAAAGCGTCACGCGGGATAGCTACCTGGTGCCCGTCTGGGTGCAGGACACCACCGTGATTCCCCGCGACGTGCCGCAATCACTCCGCACGTTCACCGACACCCTGCGTCTCATGAATCCCGCGCGGCGCAATGTGGCCGCGGCGTACATTCTGACGTACGAGCCGCAGGTCACGCCCGATCCGTTCCAACCGTTCGCCGATCGGGCCGCCGCGCGCGGCTGGCCCGTCTACAAGATGGTCTCCGATCATCTGCCGGAGCGCACCCACCGCGCCGAGCTCATCGCGCTGCTGGAGCGGGTCCCTTGATGCTGCTGCCGGCCCTGATCGCTGCGACAAGTGTATCTGTCCAGGACACGGTCATCAGCAGCTTTCTCAAGACCGTCGACGTTCCCTCCGGCCACATCGAAACCGTCTACAAGGCAGACCGGCACTTCGAAGCGCCCAACTGGTCACGCGATGGACGCTTCTTTCTCATCAATAGTGAAGGGCGCCTGTATCGCCTGAGTGTCGGCGCGCAGCAGCTCGAGCCGCTCGCTACCGGCTCCGCGACGCGCATCAATAACGATCACGGGATCTCCCCCGACGGGAAATCGCTCGTGATCAGCGCCGAGCCCACGGAAGACTGGCTGACGTCGAGCGTCTATCTCCTGCCGCTCGGCGGCGGGATGCCCAGACAGATCACGACGAAAGCGCCGAGTTTCTGGCATGGCTGGTCGCCGGACGGCAAGACACTCGCGTTCGTGGGCCGGCGTGACGGCGAGTTCGACATCTACACGATTCCAGTGAACGGTGGCGAGGAACGACGCATCACGACGTGCCAGGGGCTGGACGACGGTCCCGACTATTCCCCCGACGGCGCTTTCATCTATTACAACTCCTTCTGCAGCGGAAAAATGGAGATCTGGCGCATGCGGCCCGACGGGAGCCAGCCTGAGCAGCTGACGCACGATCAGTACGCCAACTGGTTCCCGCATCCGTCGCCGGACGGGCGCTGGGTCGTGTTCTTGTCGTTCATCCAGGATCAGGGGCAGGATCATCCGTTCGGCAAACAGGTGAAGCTCCGGCTCATGGATCTGCGCGACCGATCGCTGCGCGATCTCACGCCGGAATTCTTCGGCGGGCAGGGAACGATCAACGTTCCAAGTTGGTCACCCGACAGCCGGCGCGTAGCGTTCGTGACTTTCGAGCAACATGTTAGGGCGCGATGACTCCGCGACAATAAGGAAGGCGCGATGACTCTGATTCGATTCAAAGCCTCGCAGGAGCAAGACGTCGACCTGTCCGTCACCTACGACGCCGTGGTGGTCGGCTCCGGCGCGGCGGGCGGGATGGCTGCGCACGTCCTCACGTCCCAGGGGATGAAGGTGCTGCTGCTCGAGGCGGGCAAGAAGATCGACATCAATTCTGAACTGCGCTCGATGGAGTGGCCGTACGATCACCCCCGCCGCGGCGAGGCGCCGCCGGGGTACCATGCGATCCGCTTCAACGAGTACAACGTCCGGAAACCGCCTTACGCCACAAAAAGCGCATTCAAGCATGTGTTCTCCTACGTCGGTGGCTGGGGTGGATCGGATTACGTCAAGAACATCCTGGTCGACGAGAAAGACCATCCCTACACGGGCACCAAGTACGCCTGGGTGCGCGCCCGGCTGCTCGGCGGCAAGACGAATATCTGGGGGCGCCTGGCGCTGCGGCTCTCGGATTACGACTTCAAGGGAAAGACGCACGACGGCTACGGCGAGGACTGGCCGATCTGCTACGCCGATATCGAGCCCTACTACGACAAAGTCGATCTCTACCTCGGCATCAGCGGCCACAAGGAGAATCTGCCGCACCTGCCCGATAGCCTGTTCCAGCGGCCGAACAAGCTGACCGGCTCGGAAGTGAAGCTGCGCAAGAGTCTCGCCACAATGAACCGCACGGTGACGCCCTACCGTGCGGGCGTGACGACCGACGGCGTGAAGAACAAGTACCGCAGCAAGTGCTTCGGCCGCGGGGCGTGCGGCCGGCGGCCCGGTGGCTGCGACATCCACGCCGCCTTCGACTCGCCCACGGGGCTCATCTATCCGGCGATGGACACCGGCAATCTCACCCTGCGGACGAATTCCACTGCGCACGAGGTGCTGGTCGACCCGAACACCGGCAAGGCACGCGGGGTCTCGTTCGTGGATTCCCAGAACCACCGCACGTACGAAGCGAAGGCCAAGGTTGTAATCGTGGCGGCGTCCACGCTGGAGAGTGCCAGGTTGTTGTTGTTATCGAAATCCCGGCAACATCCCAACGGCATCGGCAATTCGAGCGGGCACGTCGGCCACAACTTCTGCGAGCACGTCATGGGGCCGGGCGTCACCGGGCTCGTCAAGGACATGGTGGGAGCGCCGCCCACATTGGACGACGGTAAGCCGGGTGGGTTCTACGTCCCACGCTTCCGCAACTTGCAGGACAAGCAGCCGGGGTTCATCCGCGGCTACGGTTTCGAGGGCGGCTCCGGCTTCTCGATCTTCCCCGACAGTGCGTGGGATACGCCGGGATTCGGAGGGCAGTTCAAGAAATCGGTGCGCGAGCACGCGGGCGCCTTCATTAGCATGGGCGGCTTCGGCGAAGTGCTCGCCCGCTACGAGAACTACGTGGACCTCGACCCCGAGGTGAAGGACGCCTGGGGGATTCCGTCGCTGCGCTTCCACTATGAGTTCAGCGACAACGAGAAGAAGATGTGCGAGGACATGGCGAACGCCGGTAAGGAAATGTTCGAGGCCGCGGGGGTCGAAGTCGTGGGCGTCGACAAGAACATTCTCACCGAAGGCTGGTCGATTCACGAGCTCGGCACGGCGCGCATGGGCAACGATCCCAAGACATCGGTGCTGAATCAGTTCCAGCAGTCGCACGACGTGAAGAATCTCTTCGTGGTGGACGGCTCGAGTCATGTGAGCGCGTCGTGCCAGAATCCGACGTGGACGATCATGGCCTTGGCGTGGCGGTCCTGCGAGCATCTCGCCGATGAATTCAAGCGGGGGAACCTATGAAGATCTCGCGTCGCACAATGATCCAGGCGACCGCCGCTGGAGTTGCTGGCGCGGCCGCGCTGCCGTTGGTGAAGCTGCCGGTCGCTCTGCCGAAGCCCAAGTTTTTCACGCCGGCGGAGTTCGCGCTGGTCGACGAGATGAGCGACATGATCATTCCGACGGACCAGCAGTCGGCCGGCGCGCGCGCGGCCGGTGTCGCCATGTACATCGACGGCCGGCTCGCCGAGTCGTTCGAGCCGGAGCAGCCGCAGCGCTGGCGCGCGGGGATCAAGGCCGTCGAGGCGCTGTCGCGTGAAATGCACGGCAAGACGTTCATGCAGTCGACGCCGGAGCAGCGGGTCACGCTCCTGACGCGCATCGCCGCCGCCGAGTCCGATCCGAAGAGCGACGCCGAAAAATTCTTCAAAGAGATCAAGGGCGGGACGATTCGCGCGTACTACACGTCGAAGATCGGCATCCACGACGATCAGCAGTACAAGGGCAACGTGATTCAGCCCGGAGAATACGCTGGCTACGACGCCACGTGAGCCCCCCCGCCCCCCCCGGACTGAGATCGACACGCCACGCCTGACGCTGCTCGCGTACACGCCGGAACAACTGCTCGCGCTGATCGAGCAGCCGGAGCGATTCGAGGAGATCGTCGCCCTCACCCCCGCAGATGGACTGCGGGGGTTCTACGTTTCGGGTGACGTCTCGCCCCAGTGGCTCGAGGCGCTGCGCAGTGCCGTAGGACAGGGGCCCAATCCCTGGCGTCACGGCTTCTTCATCATCGAGAAGGCGAGCGGCGAGATCGTCGGTGGCGCGGGATTCAAAGGCGCGCCCGATGCCGAGGGAATGGTGGAGATTGCCTATGGTGTCGTGCCGTCTCGCGAAGGCCGGGGATACGCGACCGAGGCCGCCCGCGCGCTGATTCACTTCGCCGCGAGCGAGCCCCGCGTGCGGACGATTCGGGCGCACACGCGACCGGAAGCGAATGCGTCCACGCGCGTCCTCGCGAAGTGTGGCTTCGTACACATCGGTCCGGTCGTCGATCCCGAGGATGGTCCGGTCTGGCGGTGGGAACGAAGCGCACAGCATATTGGAACGCCATGAGAGAGACCGTTGTGACGGGAACCGGCCAGGGGGTGTTCGTTCCGGGCGAGTGGCGCTCGCTCGCCAGCTGTCTCGGCCTCTCGCCGCGCGAATGCGGCATCGTGCGCGCCGTGTTCGACGGCAATTCGGAAAAGGACACCGCCGCGCGGCTCGGGCTGTCGCCGCATACCGTGCACACCTATCTGTGGCGCATCTATCGCAAGCTCCAGGTGCAGAGCCGCGAGGAGCTGCTGGTGCGCGTCTTCGCCGAATTTCGCTCCCTCCCGAAGCGCTCGACCAGGCACCGCGCCTTGTAGCCTGATCAGGTGACCCGGAGTAGGGGTCTTGTCGTTCCCTCCTGCGGGGACATGTTAGGCCCTCGTTACACGTTTGAGACCGTCCGTTCGCTAACGGGAGCCGTCCCCCTATGCGCCTAATTCGAACTGTCGCTTGTGTTAGCTGGATGCTGTCGGCCAGCTCGGTGACGTTCGTGTCCGCGCAAACCGCGACGCCCCCCCTCACCCGCCACACCGCCCCGGCCGTTTCGCTCATCATTCGCACCGACGACATCGGCATGAGTCACAGCGTCAACATGGCGATGCAGAAGCTCGTCTCGAGCGGGATGCCGGTCTCGGTGTCGGTGTTGTTCGTGTGCCCGTGGTACCAGGAAGCCGTGGAGATTTTGAAGCAGCATCCGAATATCTCCGTCGGCATTCATCTCGCGTTGAATTCGGAGTGGAAGAATTATCGCTGGGGTCCCGTCACAGGCAGTGCCGCCGTTCCGTCGTTGGTCGACGAGAACGGCTTTTTCTTTCCCTCCTCCGAAGCGCTGCACCAGCACAATCCCAACGTGGCCGAAGTCGAAAAAGAATTGCGCGCCCAGATCGAGCGCGCGCTGCGCTCCGGCGTGAAGATCGACTACGTCGATGAGCACATGGGCACGGCGACGCGCTATCCGGAATTCCGCGAAGTGACGGAGCGGCTCGCCAAGGAATACGGGCTGGGGATGTCGGGCTACTTCGGGGAGGCGATGGACGCGCCGCAGTATTCCGCGGCGCCGGATCGGAAAGCGGACAGCCTGGTCGCGTTGATCAATCGGTTGCAGCCAGGCTTGAACGCCGTGGTAACGCACATCGGGATCGACGATGCGGAGCTGGGCGCGTTGCTCGACATGAACACCGACCAGCCGCTGCCCGACATGAGCAAGAACCGTCAGGGAGAGTTGACGGCGCTGACGTCGCCGCGCTTCAGCGCGGCGCTCAAGGCGCGCAACATCGTGTTGTTGACGTATCGAGACGTGATCGCCAGGGAAGGCTTGCAGTCAATGCGGAGACCCGTCGAATGAGGGAGGCGGAGGGATTCATGGAAAAGAAAATCATTCGTGCTTTCGTTGCACTGGGATTGGGCTTGCTGTTCGCGGTCACGCTGACCGGCACGGCCCTCGCGCAGGAGACGCAAGTCTCCGGCACCGTCACATCGTCCACGGGTGACCGTCTGCCTGGCGTCACCGTCCAGGTCCGCGGGTCGCCGACGGCCACCACCACGACGGACGCGAATGGGAGATACTCCCTGACGGTGCCGTCGGGCGGGGTGCTGCTGTACAACTTGATCGGCTACAAGGGCTCCGCGCGCACGGTCGGCGGGCGTGGCACCATCGACGTCGCGCTGGAATCCGCCGTCGCCGTGCTGGACCCGGTCATCGTGACGGGGTACACCAGCCAGCGACGCGCCGACGTCACGGGCGCCGTGGCCAGCGTCAACCTCGATGCGGCGGCGCAACAGACCTCGACGAGCGTGCTGCAGCGCATGGACGGCCGCGTGCCCGGAGTGACGGTCGATGCCGGCGGTGCTCCCGGTTCCCGCAGCACGGTGCGGATCCGGGGCATCAGCTCGTTCCAGAACAACGACCCGTTGTACATCGTGGACGGGACGCCCGTTCAGGACTCGTACCTCAACTGGTTGAACCCGAACGAAATCGCGTCGATCCAGGTCCTGAAGGATGCATCAGCGGCATCGATCTACGGGTCGCGCGCCGGCAACGGCGTCATCATCATCGAGACCAAGCGTGGCCGGCCGGGACAGCGCCAGATCACGTTGGACGTCAGAACCGGTGTCGCCACGCCGACCCACGGCTATGACGACATACTCATTCAGAACTCGCTCGACTACTTCCAAGTGATGAAGACGTCGTACCAGAACGCCGGCCTTGCCGTTCCGCAGAACATCTACGGCAACCCCAACGCTCCCTCGGTCCCGGCGTACATCTGGCCGAACGACGGCGTCAGTCAGACGGGTGATACGCTCGACCTGAGCGGGTATGCCGTCACCGCCGATGGCACGAAGCTGATCATGCCGGGCAGCGCGGGGACGAACTGGTGGAAGGCAGTCTTCGGCGCCGGTCAGTTCCGCGACGCGAACCTCGCCCTGTCGGGTGGTGGGGACGATAATGCATACCACGTGTCGTTCAATTACCTCGATCAGGAAGGGACCGCGAGGTTTACCCGGTTGCAACGGGGAGGCGCCCGGGTCAACACCACGTTCAACGTCGGGCGTGCCAGCGTAGGGGAAAACATCTCGGTGTCGCGCGAGCGGCACTATGGCGCGGAAGGGCTGGTCGACGACAACGTCGGCGAGGGCGGCATCATCGGCAAGAACATCTTCCAGCAGCCCGTCGTCCCGATCTACGACATCATGGGGAACTTTGCCTCCGGCAAGGCCAATGGCCTGAGCAATCTCACCAACCCGCTCAAGATCTCCTCGGCCGCCCAACACAACATTGCTACCAACGACCGTATCTTCGGCAACGTGTTCGCCGGCGTGGATGCCGGCCACGCCCTCTCCTTAAAGACCCGGCTCGGGTTCAATCTGGCCCAGGGTTCGTATCATGGTTTCACGCCGACCACGCCCGAAAACTCCGAGGTGACAGCGGTCAATGGCATCAACGAGAACTACAGCCTGTCGACCGACTGGACGTGGAGCAACACCCTGAACTATTCGCGGATCATGAAGCAACACAATCTGACCCTGCTGTTGGGGCAGGCAGCGAGCCAGGGCACCAATCGGTTCGAGGCGGGCGCCTGTGCGGGCCTCCTCAACACCGGCATCGACTCGCGTTACATCCAGGATGCCCTGTGTGACCCGACCACCAAGAACGTCACCAGCGCTGGCGGGAAGAACGCGCTGCTGTCCGTCTTCGGCAAAGCCGATTACAACTACGGGGACCGGTACTATCTCAACGTCACGGTGCGCCGAGATGGCTCGTCCCGCTTCGCGTCGTCGCATCGCTGGGGAACCTTCCCGGCGATTGGCGGGGGCTGGAGACTGTCCCGCGAGTCGTTCAACCCGTTCAAATCGACGTTTTCGAATATGATGTTGCGGTTCGGGTGGGGGGTCACCGGCAATGAACAGATCCCTTCAGGACGCATCGTCAGTCAGTTCGGCGGTGACCGCGGCGACACATTCTACGATATCGGCGGCTCCGGCTCGTCGATCAGGCCGGGATTCAAGATCACCGCCCTCGGGAATCCGAACCTCAAGTGGGAGGAGAACCGGTCCGTGAACGTCGGACTGGACCTCGAGTTCCTCGACGGCCGAGGCAACCTCAGCGCCGACTGGTATCGCCGCAACACGAACAACCTGTTGTTCGACCCGCCGCAACCGGCGACGGCGGGCTCGGCGGCTCCGCCGATCATCAATATCGGCAAGATGAGAAACACCGGCATCGATTTTACCGTCGGCTACCACAGCACCCTCGGCACGGGAACGCTGTGGAGTGTGACGTTCAACGGCAGCCACTACAAGAACAAGATCGTGCAGATCGATAACCAGGGGAGCACGTTCTTCTATGGTCGCGGCGCCTCCACAGACCGCGAACAAAATGCGGTCATCAACCAGCTCGGCTCGCCGATTGGGGCGTTCTACGGGCTGGTGGCAGACGGCTACTACCGGGATTCGCTCGACGCTGCACCGTTCTGGGCCTCCGGCGCCCGGCCTGGGCGGATCAGATTCAAAGATCTGAACGGCGACGGCTTGATTACCGCTGATGACCGGACCGTCATCGGCAGCCCGCACCCCGATTTCACCGGCGGATTGGATCTCGCCGTGCGCCACGGTGCCTGGGAATTCAGCGCCACGGTGTTCGGGTCGTTCGGCGGCCAGATCTTCGACATCCAGAAGTACTGGTACGTATTCCGCTACTTCGATACCAACGTGCGGAAGGATCTGCTGGCCAATGCGGCCGTGCTGAACGGGCCGTGCACCTCGGCGGCCTGCCCGGGCGTGCTCACCAACCCGGACGCCAAGTATCCGCGCATTGACGGCAGTGACGTGTTCAGCCGCCAGTTCAGCAGCTACTGGGTGGAGGACGGCTCGTACGTGCGGCTGCGCACGTTGCAGATCGGCTATAGCCTGCCGCCGGCCATGATCCGTTGGATCCCGGCCGCGCGCGTTTATGTGCAGGCGGAGAACCTATTCACCATCACCGGCTACGCGGGACTCGACCCGGCCCTGCCGGCGGCGAGCGGATTCGGAGCGGCCGGCGACATTCGGGACCAGGCCCGGGGCATCGACCAGGGCACGTATCCCAGCAACCGGACAATTACGATCGGTATTTCGACCACCTTCTAACGACTTCGTCTATTCAAGGGACGGGGAAGACGATGAACAGACAAACGTGGCAGCGACTGTTGTACAGCCTCGCGGGAGTGGTGGTCGTCGCTGGCGTGACGTACGCCTGCAAAGACTTTCTCAACCAACCCGCCCAGGGCACTGTGGATGAGTCGACCTTGACGACGAAGACCGGCGTCGAAGGGTCGCTCATCGCCGCCTACCGGGCGCTGGACTGCGAAGCCAGCTCCGCGGGCTCGTGGGGTTGCGCGGCCAGCAACTGGGTATGGGGCAGCGTCACCAGTGGTGACGCGTACAAGGGCTCTAACCTCGGCGATCAGCAGCCCATCAACGACATCGAGACCTTCATCTGGAACGTGGGTGAGGCCGACGGCTATCTGGCCCAGAAGTGGGCCCAGTCCTACGAGGGGGTGTCGCGCTCCAACGCCGCCCTGCGACTCCTGGAAAACGTGATGACGTCGAAGCCGGGAGAAATCTCGGTCGCGGAAGCGCGGAAGATCCGCGGCGAGGCGCTGTTCCTCCGGGCACACTATCACTTCGAGGCGTATCGGCTGTGGGGGCACATTCCCTACTACTTCGAAACCGATACCGACTTGCGGAAGAAGAACGATGCCAGTCCCGATTCGATCATCAAGTTGATCGTCGCGGACCTCGATAGCGCCGCCGCGGCGCTCCCGGCGACGCCGCGAGGCGGCGACAAGGGACGCGCGACGTCATGGGCCGCCAGAGCGTACAAGGGCCGCGTGCAAGTGTATGCGGCGGCAAGCAACCCCGCTCTCTGGGCGGCGGCCATAACCACCTTGACGGCAGTGAAGAACAGTGGTGTCTACGCGCTCGAGACAAGCTTCGATCACGTCTGGACTGCGTATCCGGCGTATCGGAACGGCAAGGAAACGATCCTCGCCTTCCAGGCCTCGGTGAAGGACGGAGAGCCGAGCGGGTGGAACTCGAACTGGGGCGAGCGGCTCAATTTCCCGCATTCGGGCAGCCACTTCGGCTGTTGCGGGTTCCACCAGCCGTCGTTCAACCTGGTCAATTTCTTCCGGGTTGACGCAACCGGGTTGCCGGTGGCGATCACCGGTCCCGCGGGTGCTTGGAACAGCCCGGCGCCCGACACGGGATTGGCGATTCCGCGGAGCGACACGTCGTCGGCCAACGCCTGGAGAGGCCAAAACTTCCACGCCGGCGACACCGCCTCGGTTGATCCGCGGCTCGACTGGACCGTCGGCCGGGACAACGTTCCCTACAAGGACTGGGGCGTACACAAGCGAGGGTGGATCCGCGACGCGTCCTACAGCGGTCCGTACAGTGCCAAGAAAAACGCGCACGAGCAGGCGGCGCCCAACGCCGAGAATAACGTCGGCTGGCAGGCGACGCAGACGAACGATGTGCCGATGCACATCTTCCGCTACGCCGACATGCTCCTGCTGCTGGCCGAGGCTGAGGTCGAGGCCGGAAACGTCGAGAACGCCCGGGCGATCGTGAATTCGATTCGCGCCCGTGCGGGCATTGCCGCCCAGGGGTGTGGCGTCGATAGCACGATTACGAACAGATACGCCGCGTACTGCGCCAGCCGTACGGCGATGGTCGAACCGATGCAGGCGAATGTGGTCACTACGGTCGACTCCCTGCAGACGCCGTGGGCCCATTACAGGATCGGGCAGTACACGACGCCCTGGACAGGCAATCAGGCCTATGCGCGGCAAGCGGTGCGGATCGAGCGGCGGCTCGAGCTGGCGATGGAAGGCCAGCGGTTCTTCGACCTGCGCCGCTGGGGCGGCTCCGATTCGGTGGTTACGAATTACGTCACTAAGGAAAAGACTCGGATCCCGTATCTTACGCTGGCGGCGGCGTACGTCTTGCCACAGTACCTGTATTATCCGATCCCCTCGGTGCAGATCGAATTGAGCCGAGTGGGGACGGAAGACCGGCTGGTACAGAACCCGGGGTGGTGAGCGACAGCTAACGCTTTCGGATCGTAAACGCCTGCAGGGAGTCGCCGGTATTCGCAACGAGCACGGCGCTCCCTGCAGGCGTTTTGATGAGCGCCAGCCCCGAGACGTCACGGGGAGCCAGGAATCCGCTCTCGATCGGGGGGACCGGAGTGAAGTGACCTTCGCCGTCTCCCTTCAACCACAGGCCGTTGCCCGCGTCCGCGGGCGTGGTGTTCGGCTCCGTACCGAACAGATTGCCCGCCACGATCAAATCGAGATTCCCGTCGCCGTCAACGTCGTGCGCGATGATGCCGCGAATCGGCGAGATCTGCGCCAGGTTGGGCAGGGGCACAGCCGTGAATGTGCCGTTGCCGTTGTTCTGCAAATACAGGCTCGCAAAGGTGTCCGTCTGATAGTGGAGCGACCGCTGCAGTTTGTTGGTGCCGAATAGCTGCGCCATCGATGCATTGGCGAATGCCCGATAACTCGGCACGGCCAGCGCAATCGGATAGATCGAGGGACCCAGCTTCGCCCGCCCGAAATAAGGATACTCCGTTCCGCCGATTTCCTGGGTCAGCACGATGTCGGTCGTCTGGTTCCCCGTGAAATCAGCCGCATAGATTCCGAACGGGCTTTGCGGCGACGTCGTGTACATGAAGTTCAACCCTACGTTGCCGGCGACCAGATCGGGGTGGCCGTCGTGGTTGAAATCGCCGGCCGCAAGGCTCCACCACCAGCCCCTGGTCGGCGGCAATCCCACCGAGACCTTCTCGAGCTTCTTGCCGTCATTGTGCCAAAACTCGAGCGCCATCCATTCGCCGGCCGTCACGAGATCGAGGCGCCCGTCGCCGTCGAAATCGACCCAGACCGCGGCGGTGATCATGCCGAACGGCTGTGCCAGCTCCGGCGCGACTTCGCTCGTGACATCGGTGAAGTGGCCGTCATCGTTTCGAAGCAGATAGCTGCGGGTCGGATACGGATAATTTCGGGGCGTCAGCCGGCCGCCCACGAACAGATCCGGCTTCCCGTCGCCATTGAAGTCCCCCGCCACGACGCTCGCCGTGCACGTCATCATCGCCGGCAGCGCCTGCATATCACGCACGAATCTGCCGCTACCCTGGTTGATGTAGAGCCGGTCCTGGAGCAGGCGTGACACCGGCGCGTGCTGATAGCCGCAGCTGGTCACGTAGAGGTCGGGACGGCCGTCGCCGTTCGCGTCGAAGAACACCGCGCCCCAATCCTCATAGGCCTTGTCGGCTGCCCAAGGTTGACCCTGAACCGATTCGACGAAGCTGCCGTCTCTGCGCTGCAGAAACAGCTTGCCGGGAACCCCGAATCCCCCGCCGATGAAGACATCGTCGAGACCGTCGCCGTTCACATCACCTACGGCGAGCGGAGGCCCCTGCCGGGACGGTTCGTAGGGCAGGAGCGGCTGCACTTCGAAATCCGGCGCACCCGGCTGGGGCTGAGCGTATGTAGG
>Ga0137397_10000437_pt1 | contig 28868 bp, 31 predicted proteins | sample czorhiz116metaG_FD_106658 | JGI IMG/M metagenome (GOLD analysis project Ga0137397, IMG submission 106658) | Vadose zone soil microbial communities from Angelo Coast Range Reserve, California, USA - czorhiz1.16 metaG | ecosystem: Environmental > Terrestrial > Soil > Vadose zone | place: USA... | reverse complement strand
AGTAACTGCATGGGTTGCCAAGTGGTTGCCAGTTGGTTGTTTGATAAGCTAGATTGACCACTATTTCCAATAATCTAATCTAATCTTTGAGCGTGGATCTCCGTTTCCCGAAATGGCCGTGTCGTAGTCTCCTCTTCAGACCCTTCTCTCCACCTGGGGATCGTTGTTTACAATGAGGTTCTTTTCCCAATCCTTTTTGTACGAGTGCGTATTGGTTCCCTTTTACTTGTACTCCAAATTTGACACCTTTTTAGCGATCCCTGGCCGATTGTGTCCCTCGCTTTCTTCCTGCGCTATCCGAACCCCTATGCCTCACACGTCATCTCGTGTGATGTGATCTCTCGCGAATTCTCTCCCTCAGGCTCTCTCTTGACCACCCGTCTCATTCTCAAAATGGCTACGTTGCCAAGATGGGCGCCAAAGGGCATCATTTCCCGCTCGGAAAGTTGGATACTTGAAGAGAGCGAGGTGGACCCACAAGGCAAGGTGGTACGCTGTCTCACCCGAAACCTCGAGCACGTCAAGGCTATGAAGCTACATGAGACCCAGACATTCAGTCAAGTAGGCGAGGGGTATGTGTACTTTTTTTGGGTTTCATCTACCTGGCCTCAACGTGTTATTTCAAGGAAAACACTGCAGACCACAGAAGCTCGGATTGTTTCAGGTTTTGGTTGGGGCCTCACGAAGCAGATCGAGAATTATGGCCTTGCTCGCTTCAGAAAGAACGTGCAGAGAGTATGTCTTTTTTCACAGTATTCAATACTCGTCTCTTAGGGGTTTCTTGCAGTCGCGTGAAGGTGTTGCTCTCATCCTCGACCTCATCCGGCAGGGTCGTCGACAGGCCATGCCAATAGGTTCATCGTATCTCAGCTCAGCGAGCGCCAGTCGTTTCACGACTGCGCATCGCTCCTTTGACCATCATGGATCCGGGCCCCACAAATCCCCCCGACCGGATGATTCCCCCCACTAAGGCTTGAAACCGGCTCTCAAAATTATCACCAGCCCGGAGTGATTTGCTTGCGGCATATCCTCATGGCACATATCCCATCTCCATCGCGCATTTTCTAAGTACCTTGTCTTGTCACGTTGTATTAGTATCGTTAGTTGCACGTATTTTAGTCTGACGGAGACCCGGCGAGCAACCGTTCCCACACATGTACAATTCATATTTGCGGTCAACGACTCAACGCGCTTTCGCCGAGGCCTTCGTGGCACACGACGCAGGTTACCCTTTGTATTGTCTGTCCAGCCCTGCGAAGCTGCTCTGACCCACAGTTGATCAACAAGCCGGTTCCTGGAAAACTGGTCCACATTGACAACTTATGTATTTCCCCACCTCCGTTGCCCGCCAATTCTGCACTGTTCCGTCATTGCCCAATATCTCCGCGGAATCGGTACTTTGCATAACATCGAGTCCTCACAAGTCACTATTTTGTTCGCTGACAAGAGACGGGATCGCTATTTGGCGCGTCAGGGTGGGTTTCGCTTCGCACTGTACCTGTGGGACCAAATGAGCTCATCCGACACCCATTTATTTAGCCATTAGCCATCCTCACATATCTTTCAAGAACATCGACGAGCGTGAAAGAGCACGGAGAAAACCAATCTGCTCACTGGTCAACTGATGGAACGCGGATCGTCATTCGGGTGCGTGGTCTAGTATGCCTTGTGTTGCGAGCGAGTCGCAGACGAAGAGTTTCCCGCTTCAGACCACAAAATCATATCTAGTCCTTGCCTCGCTGCATCAGAAGCCGGATGAAACACCTTACGGCACTCCCCAACTGGGATCCAGTTCAATGCGCACGTTTCTTTCTGGACCAGGAGAAGCTTTACCGTTACAGGCGCTAGTAATACGTTTCGAGGGTGTGATTCGGATCGAAGGGAGCCTCCTCAGGTGAGTATTTTTCTACTGACGTCCCTGCCAACTCGTTCACAATGGACTAGTGTGTCTCCACGAAAGCATTGTATTATATTCTCTACGAAGAACCCATCATCTGTCCAACGCGTCCCCTGGCCTATAACTGATGTGCAACGACCACGCGGTGGTAATGAAGACACGCGGCACGACTACGATAGTTGGACGCTTGACGATCAGAACTTCCCATGGCTCGTCGACACGAACGGTTAGTGTGCAATGTCAATAACTTGGCTACCTTTATCCTAAATGTGAACTCAGTTACAGTCTCGAGCATTTCGTCGTCCCGCGGCACGGACGTCGAATCGTGGATCACGTCAGACGGCCGCGCGTATCTCGTACAGCTAGTTGAGAATGACGAAGCCGACACCGCGGCCTCGCACTGGGAAAGGACACAAACGGACGAAACCGTGCGTTGTTTCTACCTATACAGATATCGTGGCGATGTTAATGCTCAGATTGCCTCCAGAGCCTGGCAAGTGGATCCTGGCACACGAGACAGTCCGATGACAGCGCCAACTCCCGCTCTTACACCCAATGGCAGGGCTCGTGCATACATGACGTGCAGGTACCCAAATGGGTACAGAAGCGGAAGCAAGTTCATCCTGACGAGAGAACGGGCGAAGACGAATATGAACAACCTCGTCGAGCTGTCAAAGTTGTTGTCAACATGAAGTTCTCTCTTGTTGCTGTTGGCACTCGTTGGTCTGTCGATTTTTTGGCACAACATTACCTATGCTTTGACACTCATTTTCCTCTAGCGGCAATGTAGAGTTCTCGAGCTTTCCTTCACAGCTCGGTGTATCGCCAAAACTTCAAGTATTGAAACCCCCACAACCTTACCATATCGAGGACAGAGGTCCTGTTTGTGCCATGGAATGGAGTTCAGATGGATATGTCCTCGCTGTTGGCTGGGAAAGGGGGTGGGCTCTTTGGAGCGTGACCGGGCGATGTCTGGCGTGGAGTTTTGGTTTGGAGAACCAGACCGATGAGAGCAAGTACGAGAAGTGTTCACTTGGAGTGTGACTAGCGGCACTGAATCCATATTGCCAGGTTCAAAGACTCGTTCATGAGCGGCATCCGAGATCTTGTGGGCCATTTAGTTTGTTTCGAAGCCCATTTTCTCCAACTCTCGACAGTTTTGGGGCCCCGGTAATTTTGAGCTCGTCGTCCTTGCTCACCCCCACGAACGACGTGAGTGATTGTCTTCGGCCTAGGATAGGACTCATCTTCGCACCAGCGTCTGACGGGCAACTATACACGATCCCTTTTGCAAAGAGCGCCACAACTGGGCAGCATATCCCTGTAAGTTACATTCTCCATGCGGCGTCGTATGTTTTCTGAAGAAGATTGTCAGGACAATACTGAGTACGCATTTCTGCAAATGGACGATCGCGTCCTAGTTTATAGGGGCGCCGATCAACCCGACATGAGCGTGATAAATCCCGAATCAGACGTTTGGCAGCATATAAAGGCTAGTCCTCGAACTCGTATGACTGTGGCGTCACTCAGACGCTGTTCCTAGGTGCCGCAAAATTATCTTGCAACGAATTGGCCGATACGCTACTCAGCGATTAGTGCTGACGGGAGGCTGATCGCAATTGCTGGTAGACGAGGCCTCACGCATTATAGTTCAACATCTGGACGTTGGAAGTTATTCGGTGATGAGTTGCAAGAACTAGCGTTCGCCGTCAGAGGTGGTTTTCTATGGTTTCACCATGTCCTCATCGCCGCCGTGGAAGTTGGGCGATCATGGCAGGTGAGCATAATAAATATTGCTGCGCAGTAGGCATCCTCATATCTCTTTCAGCTGCGACTGTACTCTCGGGATCTGGAGCTTAGTAACCAAAACGTCCTCCATCGCGAGCCCCTGGCATCACCTGTCGTTATCCTCTCCCTTGTAGACAATTCTCTATTGGTCTATACCACGGACAACACTCTGTTTCACTATTTGGTTGTACCGACTGCGGATACGATCAAGTTACATCTCGCTGGAAGCATCTCCTTCCACGGTGTCATTGCCAATCCTAACGCTGTCCGGGTCCTGAGTTGGATGATCCCTGCCGGGCAAAAGCGTCAGTCCTTGTGAATAATACTTGGGACATCACTCTGATTAGTCCTTTCTACTCGTTTCAGAACTCGGAGATCCAGCGGACGACTTAGCCGTTGCGACGGTACTGATGATGGTCGGGGGAAAATTGGTCTTACTCAAGCCCAGAAAGGTTTACAAGGTTTGACGTCTCGATTTGCTCAGTTGCTGACCAGAGTCTGGCAGTCTGGCGACCAAGAAGTTCGGTATGACATGCAGATCCTGGCTGACCGGATCGAATTTTGCTGGATACATTTACGTGGCATCGGCAACTTGGAAAACTCGTTATGGGGTTACGACGGGCAAAGCATGAGAGTTTGGCTCAATGCGCTGACGATAGAAGCTCCGTCCGAGTCAGTCTCTGAATCGCGGAGTGGTCATGTCAGGGAAAGCGTAAATGTTCCACTGGATTTCTATCCATTGTGTAAGTTTACATCAAGCACACTTCCCATGCTGAGAATGTCTGACTCTGTCTCGATGCAGCCGTTCTCATGGACAAGGGTATAATCATCGGTGCAGAACACGAAAGTAGCGTGGTGGCAACCCTGCCATTTGTGACGTTTCGTCATGCAACAAGTGTAAGCAATGACTGGTCGTGTCCGAAGAGCACCCTTTGACCGATGTTGTAGTCACACTTGTTTCTGCATCACATTTTACGCTTTCATCTGGTGGCTGGCCAAGTACAAGAGGCTGTCTCCTTCGCGTCGCACTACCAACACCTAGTTTTCTTTGCCCACGCGCTCGAGATCCTCCTCCACACGGTCGTCGAGTCCGAGGCGGCTGGAGAGGATGCGACGACGGCGAACGGCGAGGACAGCATCCTTCCGTCCGTCATCGAGTTTTTAGACCATTTCGACGTCGCCCTCGATGTGGTAGTGGGTTGTGCGCGCAAGACAGAAATGGCGCGTTGGCGCCGTCTGTTCGACATCGTGGGTGACCCAAAAACGTTGTTCGAGGTATGTCGCACCGGCCGCATAAAACACCAAAGAAATTAAAATTTCCAACACACACTTTTGTGCAGACATGCCTGAGCTCGCAGCGACTGCGAACGGCGGGCTCGTACCTCCTCGTCCTACACAGTCTCGAGCAGCTCGACACGGGTCACGACGACGCCTTCCGGCTGCTACGCGGTGCGGTTGCGGCCAAGGATTGGCAGTTGTGTCGGGAGCTGCTCCGGTTCTTGCACTCCATGGACGACAGTGGGGCAGTTTTGAAGGAAGCCCTGGCTCAGCCTTTCATGTTTGAGGCGCAGGTGTGAGCGAGACTCGGACTCAATTTTCCCGTGTAATTACGCAAATCCCCCCAAGACCCTCATGCATAATTGTATTGGTGGCCGCTATGTAGATATTAGAGTCATGATAATATGATGGTGCGTGTAGCGTAAATTACGTGCGCTGCGGTGTCAGTCGACCGCGATGACCGGAAAATACCGAGAGCCGGTGACGGGAACGGATCCGTAGGCGCCCACTTGCAACGTCAACCATGGCTGACCGCTTTGACGATGCCACACAGGTAAGGGTGTCCTTGATTCTCGTTTAAGTGGGCTGACAGTTCTGACCGTTCGCGTTCAACAAATAAATTTAAACGCTGCAGAAGGAGCTCCAAACATTCCTCGAACGGGAGCAGGCGCAGGCGCGTTTACAGCAGTCTATTCACACGTTCACTAGCATGTGCTGGGACAAGTGCGTTCTCACAGGTCCTCTCAACTCCGCTTTTACTAAACCATCCGTTCCGATAATACTCGGCGAACTTTGCTGCAGATGCATCACTGGCACGCCTTCGACGCGGTTCTCTCGGGGTGAAGAGGGCTGCTTAGTCAACTGCGTTGAACGATTTTTGGACACTAGCCTCTTCATGGTGAAGAAAGTCGAGTCTCAGAGACAGGGTACATAGATGCATCCACCTCGGGTATTCTCTCCACAAAAGTCAGCCTACTAGAGGTCGTTTCGTGCAAAGCTAGTACTGTCAATAGATTCTAATGATCCCCCCAACAATGATCGAGACACCCTACTACAATGAAGAAAAGGCACAAAATTTTGAGCAAACCGTCCGGTCGAATAGCCGTACACGAGGAAAATCTCAGCCAAAGAATATGGGTAAGGGTGTGGAGATGTGTAGCAAACTTCAGGAATAACCGATCGATTACCGTGCTGTGCGCCGAAATTGGGTCCACGCGTATCCTACTATAGCAGGGATGAAAAAGCCGAATGCGCCAAGAATTTCTCGCTTGTGCTTCAGCTGGAGCGGTACGTTGATCTCGGGGTATTTGTCGAGAGAAGAGGAGAAAGAGCCAGTGTCATGGAATCGTTGCATAAGTTGGTCCTTCTCTGTCCACCTGTTTCGCAACCAGACGTCAAACGCCTCCCGTTCGTCCTCTGGTATGTCAGCCCCAAGCATTTGCACATGGAGAGGGTCGTTATTTGGGGCTCCGGAAATGCTACGAGAGATGTCGCCGATAGGCACATCTTTAGGCACATCGAATCGGCGAATGTGCATGTGAACAGCGGGAGGAGGTATCCCATCAAAGAAGATAGATCGCAAAGTATAATAGAATTGACCATATCCCATGGGTGGCACACCTGACGACGCTAGATCAGCCTGCCAGGTCAAATACAATGGGCGTAACATACCGGGGTACGCGACCGTGATATCAAGCAGCTGCAGACTAGGGACACAATGCGACAAAGCACGTATGCTGTAGTGTAAGCCTGTTGACCGTGGAAGGATTGTGTGAGTCAGGTCGGACTGTGAAGGGGTGATCAGTAGGCAATGGTGGGAGGTAAAGCGAGGGAACTTGCGATGCCAAGTTTGTCGGCAAACTTTTTGCTAATGGGCCGGGTGTATGGACTGACGAGGGTGCCCTCAGGGTAAAGGATAAAAGTAAGTGGAGTGTCATGATCGTGAGCACTTCGACCTTGGAGAGCCAGCTGCTTTACGAGATAGAGACGGTCTGAGGCCCAAGAGCGGGCAAGGAAGATGAAGTTGAAGAATTGCATGCCCTACATGGGTGGGGGGATGCCGTCGGCGGCAGAGCACGTGAGGAGGAAATGGAAAGCGTACGCACCCAACCGATGACAGGAATCCATTTCAAACTTTTCTTCAAAACGATGCACACGTCTCGGTGGGTGTCCATAAAGTATGTCAGACACCACGCGTACCACCAGTCTGCATAGACCTAGAAGTGGTAAGGGTGATGTCACTAGTACTCTTGAGAGTTTCTACCAACTTGGTGATTCGCGATGAGGACAGATTTCTTGGGTAGGTTGAGTCCCAAGACCCGTCCGTCCCCATCTCGTATGGCGATGTCACGGATCTCATCGGTTGAGAAGGCGCCAGGCCCGTCGTGTTCGAAGGTTATGACGAGACGCGAAGGTGCGAACCATTGACACATGAGGACTGGGCATGGTATGGGCTACTAGTAAGTGATAAGCCAGCGGAGGAGGGCCGAGTGACTTACTGAGTAGAGTGCCAAAGGCGCCCTTGCTGAGACGGATCCCGGTGCCATAAAGCGACTTTTTTGAAAGAAGTGGCAGGAAGCGAAGGGGCAGGAGGAAGGCAAACTGCAACACGTTGATCATGATGCAACCGAAGTTGAACACGATGAAGTATAGCATGGCATGGACAGTCTGGGCCCACGCTCTGGGAGGACGATTGGCAATCTCAATAGTATGAATACCTTTGCGGTCTACCATCTTTGCTGGAGTACTAGTAGTATAGTATGAGCGAGCGCAGTGCCCACTCGAGTCATCGCCGGCCGTGTTTTGGGGCATACGGTGATTGATCCGGGTGTCCGGCGGTTTGAAATTGACCCCGAATGGCTGCATGGTTACCTGCGAAAAGAAGAGAAGCACAGTCAAAAAGTGATTTTCTGTTTGTGAGCGTGTCAGACGCGATCCCCAGTTGGACAGTCTTCCACTCATTTCGGCTTCTCTTCACCTTTCTCTCTCCGGACGTCACCTCGTCCATCGCTGGCCCCCGGCCAGTCGGTCCCCACTCATCACTTCGCACCACACACTCTTTTTCTCGTCCCGTCCTCGTCCCTCTTCCTTCACTTCATGCCCCCCTCCGACGTTGCCACTTCATCTTCCAACGCCACTGGCATCGTGACAATCACGACCACCGCCACCGCCGGAGCCGGCGCTAGCACTCTCGACCCTGCTGCCACCACCACTGCCCCTGCCCCCGCCCCTTCGCACCTGTCACTGACTCTGGGCGGTTCATCCATCTCGCACAAGGGGAAGGAAAGGTCACCGGCGTCGGATCAACCGTCAGCCACCGAAATCCCTTTCCCCGTTGGTCGTGCACCTTCCTACTTTGATCGTTATCCCCGTCAAATGTCACACCCCACGCCTCAGAGACACAACCCGCATGGACGAGCCATGCGCACATTGGCTTCCACGAGCACCCTTCACTCTGATCTATCATCAAATTCTAATTTCGCAAACGTGACATTGACAGCTTCCAGCGGCCGTTCCGATCTTCATTTGTCTTCCTCTCGTCACACCCACACCGACGACCTCGTTCTGAAGTCTCCGCCACCCCGACGCCGTCCCCGACGAGTCTCAAACCGAAGATCGTCGGGAGAACATCGCTCTGACCATTCATACCTCCGAATTTCCGACTCCTCGTCTCTCACGCAGATCGAGACACCACCCCAAACGCCAATTGACCTGTCTGCCCCCAGGCCCCTCTTCGATCCCTTTTCCGTCGTTGTCTCCGCTCCCGTGTCGGGCGTAGAGACCATGGACGCCTTGGTCGACGGAATGAATAATTTTGGAAAAGACGACATGTTCATGGGCTCAGGTGGTATCTCCCGTCCCACGCGCAGCAAGGATAAATTCCACCCACTTTTCCAACCTCCACTTCCCACTCCTCCCCCCGGCGTCACTCTTGGCGGTGGGTTATCTCGCAAAGTGTCATCCAAGTCACGAGTCTCTCGTCATGATGACGGTGCTGACACCGACAATGATGCCGACGATGATGACGAGACGCAACCACGCACAACCAAGACACTCTCGGCTCGTCAGTCCTCTCGCCCCAAAGTGGCAAGGCCAACGTCTCCTACAGTGACTGCTGGTAGCACCCTTCCTCGTTCCACGGATAGTAGCCCACCCCCCTCACCGGTACCCTCTCGTTCTGATACCAAGTCTATTACACCTTCCATCTCTGAGATCATTCGTGCCTACGCTCCTTTAGGACAACAAGCGCGATCTCGTCTATCTACAGCGCGAGATTCCATTAGAGTGAGCAGCCACGGCCACGAAACTGTGTACGAAGAACAGGAATCAGAGCCTGAACCTGTGTCCGCTGCGGAGGAAGCTGAACTTGTCTCACGTACATCAGTGGATAGTATCGCCGAAGAAGTCAGGATGACTCTGCGCAACCAGACAACGTCCCCAGTCGTTCGAGCCCCTGCCCTGAGCTCACAATCATCACGTTCCCGGCATTCATTTATGTCAGAGCAATCTGCTCCGGGGTCTCCATGGTCAGAAGGTCGCCGTACAACTCCTCACGTGGGCTCAGACCCATCTGAAGAAACACCAACGGTCGACGTCACGCCCCCGCGGACGCAGTCGCAGGCCATCGCGGAATATCTTCGCTCCGTCAGATTGACAACCCTTCTCAAACTCACTCGTCCCCCACATGCATCCGTGGATAATCCTCTGGTCGTGAGCTTGTCGGATCTGGGAAGCTCCACGGGCTATCCTCTCGTCATATTCCTAGGCCTAGGTGGCGTCCGGTATATTTCCGGTCTCTATGATGAGATGGCAGAATGCCTTGGCATTCGTCTCATCACAATCGATAGGTGAGCCCATTGAACCAAGCCTCATGATTACATTTCTTACGGAGTTTTAAAGGTGGGGCATTGGTCGAACTGATATTCCTAAGTCCAAGACAGCCCGGGGTATCCCAGAATGGGCTTCGGCCGTGGAAGAGATTCTCGACCTGCTACACATCGACCAATGTAGCGTAATGGCTCATTCGGCTGGCGCCCCTTATGCGCTGTCATTTGCCAATAAAGTCCCCGAGCGCATCCGTGGTGAGATCTTACTTCTCGCACCATGGGTTGGTGGCGTGGAAGGAGGTTCGTGTTGTCCCCTCAAATCCTGTCATACTTCGTCTCACCCTACCTGACCAGCCGGTTACAAATGGCTCAAGTATGTACCAACTGGTATACTCAAGACCGCCCAGGCTGCAGAGTGGAAAATCCAGGCTTGGATGCTTGGCAAACCTCCAACAGTTGCCTACCGGGGTATTGGCTACGACGCCAAGTCCGCGATGCCAACACCACCTAACTCAACATCTGCGCGTCGATTCCCAGATAAGATCACCAGTCCGACCACACCTCTCCCCCGCCCAAGTATGGCGCGGCGTCTTAGCCATACTTCGAGTGTCTTCAGTGACTACGATGATTTGCGAGACTTTGAAGGCCGTTTCGACAGTCGGAGTACTCTTGGCGCTAGGAGCTCTGGCTCTCAACGCAGTCGCACGGTAAGCGACAGCAAGTCACAAGCCACGTTTACACGCAAGACATCAAGAGGATTTTTAACGAGGCTCAAAGGCAGCTCCCATTATCCGCAAACACAGCCTTCTCCTGAGAAACAGAACCCTTCTGCTGGAGGACGGAAGTTGAAAGCGCTACGTTCCATGGGCTCTCTTCGGCGATCATCCGCAATGCAGTCAAATAAAGCGGGTACAATTGTAGCGCCTCCTCAAGTCCCCCCACCGCTCGCCCTCGACGTCGGGCTTGGTCTCGATTCGTTCCACTGGCCAAATACTGGCAGTGCTGGTGGTGGCCTCAAAGACCTTCCCGTACCGCCCTTAGAACGTTCTAACCGCCGTGCAGCCGGTCGTCGGTCCTTGTCTCATACTTCTACCGCACGGACATCCCCACCCTCCATCAACTCTTTTTCGCGTACAAACGGTCCTCCGTCACCCACGACTACCACCGAAGAAAGGACAAGCATCACTGCGACGAGCGCCTACCAGGCCGCACTAGGCAACGCCCTGATAGCTGCCGCTCACGCCGAATCTTCGCGTGGAACCCACGGAGATTTGTTACAAATCTTAAACCATGATCAACAGCCGTGGGGATTCTCATATGCGGCATACCCGCACGCTGTGCGCGTGTGGTATGGTGATCGCGACGAGAAGATTGCTGAGAACGCTGTGCGTTGGATGGAGCGCACTATGGGACTCGGGCGATGCGGCGTTCAGGTTGTGCGCGGGGCCGACCACGGGCTAATGTATCGCAGTAGCGTCGTGGTAGACGTGCTGGAGCATGTGCGAGATATCTGGGAGGGCGACTCATGAAGCCATTCTAGGATAGACAAACAACTCTTCTACCATAGCTCTGCGCGTTTGCGCGTGGGTCGTAATTATTCCTTTTTATTTACTTTGCCCCACGTTCGCTCATCCTTGTTTATTTGTTTATGGCTTGTTAGAATCTCTCACCACACCTATCTCTTTGTGTATACTCATTTGGATACCGTCATTGGGGGCCTTTTCTTTCACGCTGTATTCCTTTTCAGCGCAGCTTGTCCTTAATCATATTACTGCAGTACCACCTTTATCATTTTTTTACTTGCTGCGTCGCCTCTTCTAGCGTCGAATAATACCACCTACCATCCTCCGGAGTGTCGAAACAGCGTGTAAGTCTGTGCCTAGCTATCCCTTCATATCTGCCCCTCTGACTGGCCCAATTCCGATGTTAGTCCGGATCCCCTTGCGGCTTATGGCCTAAACCTCCTCGCAGGCCACGTTGGATACTGCTTCTCTCACGCGTTGTATGCTGACAAACAACTTGAAGGAAACGCTATGAGTCAAAAGGCATTACCAGGCTATAGAGTGCAGAGATGCAAATACGGATACACGACAACTCCACCAAGTAATCCAGTCGTGTCGCCGCTCACGTTGTGTGGCTGCGAGAACAATAGGCGATAGGAAGGCTGAACGACTACTCCAACAACCGAAAATAAGATCGTATGTGGCAAATAAGAGTTAAACGGCGCAATAAAGGAGTTAGCACGTCTCACTACGATTGATGCAGGTGCTTGCTCATCATCGCACAATTGTGCTCATAAGGGGAGAAAAACAGGTCCAAAGGAATTCCAAGGCGATAACGGCCTGAGTGGACTTGGACATTCAGTACGGTCAATACCAGGACACACCCGTAAACAGTGGGGGGACTCCGAAAGTGAGGGTGAACGTCGGATGGGGTGACGTACCATCGCTCCTCGGAGGCTTTGTACTGTAGCTGAATGAGAGCGGTATGCCAGGAAGAGAAGATTCCGCCGCTCAGGAGGGTTTGACCCGGTTTGTCAACATTGTTAGCCTGTATTCGATATGCAGAACCGCAGGTGGCATGGAGTTAATCTGGAGGATCGAGAGTGTGATGTGGTCCTGGGTGTATAATATATACAACGGCTTGTCGAGTGAGATAGTTGCTGGGCTAAGGGTTCAAACGAATATCCTGCTATAGCTACGAGAATAAAGGTGCAGAAAACGTGTGATTTTCGACGTAAACGGCAAGCAGAAGCGGCGTTGGGCGTTCGCCATCTATGAATGAGATTAAAACGGCGCCGGATAGGAAACTATGACGACGGACGTGGACAGATTAAAGAGGCGCCTATTCATGCGAATGATCGACCGAGCGTGGGCCCGTCTCGCCGTCTCGGAGGTGGACTTGCGGCGAACGGAACAAGAGGGAAAGAGAATAGGAGATGGAAAAGGCGTGGATACTATACAGTGGTGCTACAAGCACAGGAAACTCGACGAACGGGACGTGGACTAGTATAATATGACGGGGTCGGGACAGTCATAACCGCGGGTGTCCGTGCCCGGGACAGGATCAAACACTTTGCATTGTTACTCTACAGCATACCTATTTCTCTTCTCCATTCCATCCACTCTCTTCAACATGGCCACTCAAAAGGCCACAAAGTATGTTTCTCCACGTCGTCGTCTCCCCGTATCACCTCTGACAAACCCATGCAAATCCTCCGTCAAGTTCGTCATTCGCCCGCCGGAAGGCTTTCGCAATCAAGCATCAAGAGGCCGAGCCGCTGACCCGACGGGACCTCCAATATGACCTCCTCCATCACATCTTCGCGGCCCAAGAACGCGTCTTTACCGACCCGTTGTTGTCCCCGTCATCGTCTTCTTCGTCATCCCAGGACGAGAGGCGTGGGACGGTGACGTTCCGGGACTTGTACGTGCACGCGCTGATGGATTCGCCGCGGTGTTCGAAAGCGCTGCGGGAGAAGATGCAAGAAACGCCGGACTTTGCGACGGACTTTGCCAAGATGTCCCTTTTGGCGAATGTCGGGCGAGTGAACACGACAATGACCTGTCCGTTCTCTTGTTCATGTTTTTTTTATATGATATTCAACTCAACGAGCCCAAGTCCTTCCAGAAATGCGTACGGCATTACGTACTTACCATCCCGTCCCTTCGCTCCAGAAAGCCGATGCGAATCTTCAAGACGCACCCAGGATAAAGAACATCCTCAAAGCCTGCAGTCTCAAAGACGAGGCGACGACGAACATGCCCGTCACTCCCGCGGAGCTTCGCGCCAGAGCGGTGAGCACAACACAATCATCCACATATCCCCCCCCCCTCTTTCTCACTCGGCCACCAATCGACAGGCAAGCGGCGTCGTCCCCTCTACCAGCATCGTCAACCTCCTCTTCGTCCTCTCCAATCACTTCACTGTTCGTCGGTCACATCTCTTTGCCCTTTCTCTTTGACCCACCCGGCCGCCTCAGACCGTGGCGCGTGACCATTTCGGTGCCCTCGATATCGATTTTCTCGATCTCTTTTTGCCCATCAAGCTCTCCTCGCCTTCTCGTGCCCGTGCTTTCCTCTGGCTCGCCTTTCGCTATCACGAGGCTCCTTCTACAAACCCATTCGACGATGACTATGCAAGGGACCATCTCGGTCTCATCCCGGAACTGATTCCTCTCTCCGAGGAAGCGTTCGAGAAGGAGAACGTTGATCCGGAAGACGAGAGAAGCTATGCGTCCAAGATGACCAAATTACGAATGGAATTCCTCGCAAAGAACGCGCAAGGCGCCGAGGGCAACAAACCCAAGGACAGGAAGGGTGCGCCCAAGTCCAAACTCAGGCCACCCTCCCCCGGGAAGTCCATCCCCACGAAAAGAGAGCGATCTGATCCTGATTCCGCCATGGAGGAAGGCAACGACACCGATCACATCGGTACGTTCTCTTTCTGGTATTTCATCAGTCCTTGCCGATATAGATATCGCCCTCCCCTCTAGCCGTCCCACCTTCACACCGAAGACGGCACAAGCCATTCGGACGATCACGTGCACTTTCAGAGTCTTCGACGTCCCGCATATCCAATCGACGTTCGAGCGGTTCCCATAGGTCGATTCTCCAACGTATGATCTCTCGTCCGCTGACCTTCCACTCCACTTTCTTCCATCTGATGGTTGCCTTTCTCAGAGGCGTGGCACGTCGTCACCACAGTCGATGCCTTTTTCGATTCTGATGAGGAAGACGTTGACGAGTCCGCGCGGCACGCCTATGGTATGCTGCCTCGTGCGACCCTTTCTTGGATGCGCTTTTTACCTGACTTGTCTCTTTTAGCCATGCGTCTCCAGGTACTCGCTGGTTTCCATCAGAGCATCGCTGGCCCCCACTTGCCCTCATCAGTGGCAACGAGCGAACGCCACTTGATGTCGCCCTCTCACGCTTAACATTTGTTCCCCCCCCTCCTTTCGTCTGATTTACACATATACATGCACCTTCCCAACCGAGTCCTCGTCTGTAATCACCGTTCACACGTCACTTCCATCACACTTGTATAAGTTATTTCCTGTTTATAAGTTGACTTGTCAAAGCCCGCTTTCTACGGTACATAGCTCTAGCGCTCTCACGATGAAGTGTCTAATTTTTCTAATTCAAATTGTCGATTCGACTGCTCGTGCACACCGTGCGCCCGATACCAGAGATCATAACTATATATTGCGCATCCTTGAGTTCTACTTTATGAGTTTACATTGCAATCGGAGCTACTTGCCGGGAATGAGCGCGATGTGGGTAATGGTCGCGCAAAGGAAAGGGGCTGCTGATACAATGGCCAGACTAATAGACTATGGTATGCGTGCAGGGGGGATCGCAGAGCGGAAAAGGGTTGCCGAACGAATGAGACAAACAGTGTATGGGGGTAACGTATGGGGCCAGTCAAATATTCACGCTCGACTCGAACCACCAAAAGAAAGAAAATGAAAAAAGAGTGTAGACAGATAAAAGGCGACGATGGGATGATATAAAAAAAAAGTCTGAACCGAAGAAGCAACCAGAAGATGTAAAGATATATATCCGCCAAGGCATGTTGTAGTCCCCGGAAAGCACGATAAAAAATACAGCGACAAGACACGGGAGGGCTGCCCCCCGGTTTTCCTTCCAGATATTTGGACAATAAGTGATGTATGTTGTTGTGTGTAGGATGGATGATTGCAACCAGTTCTGGGTGAGTTGGGTTGGGTTGGTTCGCATTCTCTCTACTCTGCGAGCCACTTTTCGCACTTCTTGACATATTTATCGAGTAACTGGGCCATGTCTCGGACGACGAACGTGAGGACCACCGTGGCGAAGAATTCAGACGATCGTCGGAGCTTGCTTTCGATGACGGATCGCAGCTCCGGAGTTAGACTGGCATAAGCGGGGGCGATGGGCTGCATCGAGATGGCGCGCGAGTGTTCATCGAGGAGTTGCGCTTGCGCGAAGAGCCGGCTGAGCCCTTGAACGTACGATGCAGGAGAATCAAGGCTAAAGGATGCGACACGTCAGACTAGAAACTAGGACGCGGGGAAAAAAACTGACTTCTTCTGATTGGTGAACTTGTCCAGTTGGCGAGTCAACTTGCCACCCCAGGAAGTAACCTTCATTTTTTTCGGTCAGTATAAAAACGAAAACTTGGAGACCCGTCGACTTACCCCGCTATTCTTCTTGATCATAAACCCTTCCCCGATGCCTAGCTTCTTCCCAAAGTTGGCGACCACGCCGTCGCACACGTTGGAAAACTCCTCCAACTTAAGCGACCATAGTTCGCCTTCATTCTTGCCGATGCCGGCTGTCAAGCTGGCGCTCACGTTCCCCGCACCAAAGATCCCTCCACTCGCATGCTGCACTTCCTCGAGCGACGAGCACAGCACCTCGACGACGCGCACTTTCTCGGGCAAATTCAACAACCTCGCACCGCCTTGCGACCAAACCTCCTGCGGGACATGCAACCGTGGTGTGATATAGCCACCAGTCTTGGAAGCCATGGTGTGCCGTAGTAAACCCATCATGTGGTAGGGCTTCCGGAGAGGGTCCGAAGGTGCGGTAGGTGGAAGAGGGGAGACCGGCGTTGTCGGTAAGTTGCTGTGGGGTATAGGTGGTGGTGGTACGAGCTGATTTGCTGGTATCTCTGGCGGCGGGGAGAGATATCCTGTGACCACGGAGATTTGAGGGAGAGATGACTTGTTTTTGGACGACACGGAAGCTTTGCGTGGAAGCATAACTGACGTCGAGTGCGGCACCGCAGTAGACGGAGGCTGCCCAGGAGTGTCGTATGAGGGAGATAGTAACGCGGCCATGTTCGGTCGCTGCCCTGGTTGCGACGAAGCGCGACTACGTGTGTAGGTGGGAAGCGATGAGTTGGTTGTGGTGGCGCTAGGTTGTTTCGGCTTCAAGGCTGGAGGTGGCACCGCTTCGGGGAGTGGAGTTGGACTGACAGCGGGGCTTGTCGCCGGCGCGGATGCCTTTGACCTTCTCTGAGAGATTGTGCCCAAAGTAGTTGAGTCGCTGATCAAAGGCGAAAGGGCGATGATTTCTGAACGTGCAGAAAGAGTCGAGCCTCCTCGAGGCCGCAGTCCGAACTTGGAAGATGTAGGTGAAGGGTCTTGGCCCGGCTCGATATCACGCGGAACGGCTAATGAGTCTACTACGGGAAGCGGGGGTAGATTATGCGACCGATTTGCATCTCGCTGAGCCTGTGAAGGGGTACGTTGGTGACGTGAATCTTCCTCCAGACTATGGTGATGCCGTTGCTGTTGTTCCTGGGACGTGAGTTGCTCTGTTTGCTTGTCGCCTTCCTCCTGCAGAGGCTCTAGCCGGCTGTTGGAACCCGTCCGGCTGTGACCAATCGACTGTCCTCGTGGTCGATTTTGGGTTGCGCTTAGATGTTTATTAGAGGCCGATTGATGAGGTGCGGAGGGTAAAGCGCTTTGAGGGGGAGGAGCAGGTGGCGGGAGCTCAGAAGTGGCACGCGGTCGCAACCCGCCCGAAGAGCCAGGAGGAGGGGGACTTGAATGCCGAGGGCGCGTGGAAGGCAGAGCTGTCGACCCGTTAGGGACTGCAATCTGCCGTGGCACGGGCGTCTCCGGGTCGTCATCTAATTGGGACATCCTGGCGGCAGCAGCAGCAGAGTATGGATGATAGTATTCGGAGGGTTCGACTGAACAAATGTGACGAGCGTTAGAGAATATTAAAGGAAGCGACATGACCACATACCTTCGGGTGAGTCCCTTCTCTCGAAAAGTTCTCCACGATATCGCGCAGTCTCCTGCGAGAACCTACGACTGTCAACTTCATCGTACAGTGTGGCAGAAGATTCGGGGCGAAGATGATCGGAAGAGTCGGAAGAAGGGGAAGCTGGCGACGATGGCCGAGTAGAGTCCGTGGAGTTAGACACCGAGGGCGAAAATACGGGCGAAGGAGAGTGAGGGGGAGGAGGAATACGGTATATCACGCTGAGGATATGCATCCGTTGGGCATACGTGTCATGCTAGATCGTAAATGTGGTCGATCAATAAAAGGGGGAAAGCGGGGGGACAAGTGACGCACGATTGCTTTGAGTCGGCGGACCTCCTCTTCCTGAGCTACCACACTTCTCCGTCGACCACCTCTCCGACGGACAGAATCATTCGAGTCTTCGCCGTTTATGACGCGTTCCATGACTCTGCTGAGGAGGGCAACGCTCCTTCCGTAGGCCACAACGGCGCCATACGGGTCGTCATTAGTCGAGTCGAGCCTGACAGCCTCACGGGCTAGTTCGAGAGCTCTTGTGAGGGCACGCCTGGGGGACGGCCGAGAACGCTCAGGAGTTGTTTGAGGACTCCGAGGGGAATGTGGGCGACGATCTGAAACCGACTCTTGCTGTTGAGAGGGAGGGGAATGGGTACGTTGCCGCGGGGGAGAACGAGTCCCGTTTGTTGATAGAGACGTGGGGGGGGAGGGCAAAGTATGACGGGCCTGTGCCTGAGGAAAGGCGGCCACGGCGACCAAGCGGGAAGAAACAGCAGGTCGAGCGAGACTATGCATGGTTCCCGTTGGAGAGAGGAGAGTGTCGTGATCTAAAAGAGGTAAACCGTCTTGGGTAGAGATGACGGTGGTATCAAGTATTGGAACGCTGGGTATTGGCTGACTGGGAGGGGGTTGAGGGGGAGGATGGAAGGCAGAGGAACGTCTTCGCTGAGACAAAGAGGCGGAAATGTAAGTGGTCGTTGGCAGAGAATGGGATGGACCAGCATCTTGTGGGGGGTAGAGGGGGTCCCAATCGCTGGGTTGAGCGATGAGCGCGGGTTGACGGACAAATTCCATGAACTCGGGAGTAAAGCGGCGTCAAAAGACGAGAGAGGGGGAGAGAGAGAGAGATTGTTGAACAGTGGCGGGGCGAGTTGCAGGCGAGTTACTAACTCAGATAGTCTCTTTCTCTTTCCATCGTGGTGCCTTTTTCCCTTTCTCGGAAATGCATTATTATTTTCGAAATTTCTCAAATCAACGGGTATACAATCTCGCCCACACAACATATCTAATCCCGGAACTCGCCTTGGGAGCCCTGCGCAGCAAGTCGGCTCTCCAGGTTCCTGTGCGAAACTTTGAGTTACACGACTCGGAACGTAACAACATATATCACAAACCTAAGAGACTCTTCCTTTGCGAGAAGCTCCTGCCTCTTCTCGTTGATTTCACGCTGCACCTTGAGCTCGATTTCACGAAGCTAGAAAACAGAACGGTCAGGTTTTCATCAGGCAACGCACAAGGCACACTCTCGAACCTTCTCCTCTTCCCGGCGAAGCTGCTCTTCCTTCAGGCGTACACTCTGAGTGGCAAGCTCCTCAGGGAGAATAGAAGAGTCGCTGAAAACACAGCACTTCAGCCATGACGTGGCATTGAAACGATTTTAGTCACTTACTGCGTATCAGAGTGGACTGTGCGCGACAGCTTCTCAGTACGATACGTCTCGTACAGCACGTCGTGCGTCAGAGACTTGAGATCCGCCAAATGTGAACTGATTTCCCCTTTTTAAACATACTTCCAATCCATAGCAAGGCCGAACTCACTTCAAAAGAGCACTCCGCAGCCTGCTAAAATCAGAATGCTTGGGATTATCGACCTCGACGATGCCCCACGGATAGATTCTAGCGCGAACAGGCTGGCCATCCAATTCAATCTCCTGCTCAGAGCCTACAATGGCAAAGGGGAGGAGAGCACGAAGCTCGCTGTTGTCTTGAATGGTTTCCTCGTCATCCTCCTCAACATCATAGGGGAAGTTGTACACGGGAATGTCATAGTGCTCGATATCCTCCATGACCTGAATCCAAAATCTCTCAGTACAAACAAAGTCACGGATGAGGACATGTACTCACCCGCTTCCTGAAACCACGCAGTTCGCCTGGAGTCAAGGAATCAGCCTTGCCGATGACGGGGATGACATTCACGCGGGGTGAGAGGCGGCGCATCAGTTCAATGTCCATTTCACGTAGGCTGTGACACCACAATATCAGTATTGAGGTCCTTCGAAATCTTTGATGGATCTTACGAGTGACCAGTTGGGGGAATGAAGTAGAGGAGTGCGTGGACACGATTATCCCTGAAGCGGGGGTTACGCTTAATGCGTGATTCCTCCGCGAGAATGTCGTCGTATTGGCGTTCTAGGTAGCCAACAATCTCCTGGAATCTAATATTGGCGCTTGAGCGGGGTACACCTAGCATAAAATGAACATACGCACGCAAACTCGTTATCAATATTGTCACCAAATCCGGGAGTGTCCACAATTGTCAGGGCAATGCGCACGCCATCCTCCTCCAGCTCTAAAAAGAAAACGGCTGAGCCCCCAAGAAAACCGCGTTTGATGACAGAGAAGATGCAACGCACCGACGTTGACAGGCTTGATTCTGATGCCTTCCTCTACATGTGCAGTCTCCGGGCTGTCGGAAACCTTGTGGGACAGCACCTCTGACTCGCAGAGGGTGTTCACAAAAGTGGTACGTCCGGTGCCAGAGGCGCCTAAAAGTGCAGAGGACATAAAAGAACCAGAGAGGGATATGTCCAAAAGAAGACCAACCGACGACCATAACCGTGAATTGAACACCCTTTTTGACCTTATTTCCCCTGCGTCTTCCGGCGAACGACATTTTGACAAGACGTGGTGTGGTACGAGCGTGTGCAGGAGACGAAATGACCGTTCCAACGGCAGTTGAAACTGATTCAGGCTCCGATTGAATGACAAGCGAACAATTGCGGAGTTTGCCGAGACTTCCATTTATGGCCCGGTGTGCGCTCACCTGTGATTCATGTCTGTCTTGAAATATCTTGTTTCTCGTCCTCGGCTTGATCAGCTATTAAGTCAGAGCTCGTATCAGTCATTTCGTTCCAAATCCGTCACATCGAAACGAACAGTTACCAAAAAGAAATACGCGGAACTACCCGCACTCTCTCTTCTATGCGAACACCCAACGGATGTGGTACCCGTATCGAATACTCCACTTTCGCTTGAGTCGCCTGGATGTGAGCTTTTTTCTATACGGAACGTTCGTGGCCGTCTGTTGACATGGTTATGGCCTTTCCCCCTTTCGTAGCGGCGATATCTCCTTCAACGCAACGTGCACGCAGAAGACGCGTCCGACGCGTCGAAGCTACGGTGAACTCTGGCGTACTTGAACCAGCGGGGCAATCGATTTCAACTCGTGAAGTTCGGAATGTTGCAGCCACAGCAAAGAGGGACAGAAAGGCATTACCACCAACCCCAACAAGTGAGTCGTGTGTATGGCGACGTGTCTGAGTTCCTGAAGGCCCTAATTGCTAGATAGTCCGGCTGTGCAACCTCGAAATCAACTTGCAACTGAGATATTGAAGAATCTGTCCATGTTTCCTCATTGCGTTCTACTCACACGCGTCGGGCAATTTTACGAGGTCGGTCTCTCATATCATCTCCGTGACCTTCCTAACAATGTAGCTTGGTTCGCGCAGTCATATTTTGACCAAGCGGCTGAGGTAGCGACCCTCTTGAATATCAAGCTTACATCTCGGAAATGGGACAATCAAACTGTCCTTATGTGTGGATTCCCGATCATTCATCTGCAGAAGCATCTGAAAACACTTGTCCAACAAAATACCCGTTTCGTTGCGCTATGCGAAGAATTTGCGGGGCCTGCGCTACCTGGCGTTAAGCCTTCATATGACCGACGCGTCGTTCGCATCGTGACACCAGGAACTTTGATTGACGAACCATTTCTGAATCGGTACGAAAATAACTACCTCATGGCAATCACCCCGGCTGTATACCGCCCATTAAGAGAGGATGACGATTTGGGTTTGGCTTGGATCGATGTATCAACGGGCGAGTTCTTCACAAGATCCACTACCGTTGAAAGCCTGTCCGATGACATTGTTCGCATCCGTCCACGGGAAGTCGCCTTGTCAACAAAGATGGAATCAACTGACCCGTGCCCCGTCCGAGCGATTGTACGAAGCGAATGCATCACCATCTCATATTTTGACGCAGCCAGTCCCACACATCCGCAATCTCTGTCTCGACCTCTACCTGCATCTGACGCTCCTCTGAATGCGAGAAGTCCCACAGCATCTGCCCTCTCTCCTCAGGAGAGTTCAGCTGTCAACCTCCTAACGTGTTACCTCCAGTCAAACCTTTTGGAACACATGCCAAGTCTCCCTGCTCCCAGTAAGGAGGCTGCTGAAGCTCGCATGGAAATAGATGCCCATACGCTCAAGTCATTGGAGATCCGGGAAGGAATGCATGAAGGCCGGGCAACTGGTACGCTTCTGGGTTGTGCCAAGAGGACTGTAACTAGCGGTGGCACAAGGCTTCTTTCTCGCTGGTTATGTACGTTCCCTAGCCCAACCAGCCCACCTGTTCAGAACTGACAGCAAGCCCGCAGGTTCACCGAGCGCATCTTTGTCGGAAATAAATACTCGACAGTCCATCGTTGCCTTTTTTTATGCCCGCCCTCACCTTGGGCGTGACCTTCGTGATCACTTGCGAGGCATAGACGACATTACGCATGTGGTGCAGAAGTTCCTTCTAGGCCGTGGTAATACTGAGGACGTCGCCGTCATAAGTACGGCAATCTCGGTCTGGTCAAACGTAAAGAGCAGACTTTCGTTGGAGCGAGAACTGCACTTCGAAGTGGGGGATCACGACTCGGAACAAGAATGGGCTAGCATCGACGCGTTAATTTCGCGGATGGAGGACTTGCCTGAATTCGAGAGAAAAATCCAGGCTTCCATGGATAGCCTCACGATTCGACTCGGGAGTTCAACAGAATCAACTGAAGATGCTATCACAACCTACGGGGTATCCATCGATGATAAGTCACAACAGGGGTACCGGTGGTCTATCAACCCTGAGTGAGTTGGATGAATTGCGAAGCTGGGGTCGAGGGTGATGACTGATTGGCTTCGCTTAGGTTCACCAAAGAGCTTTCGACCTTACATACTAGGATTCAGCGGCTCCTGAAGCTGAGAGAGGACCTGGAAAGTGATTTGCAGCATCAGTTTGGTAAGTAAATTTCCCAAGAGGGAGTTGCGATATCTAAGTCGATCCATTTACCTTAGGTGCGCCGTCCTTGACTTTGCGTTCGTCCCCGTTGCAAGGTCCACATGTTCACATCGCGAGGTCGAAGCGCGATGCTGCAAAGGCAAAGGCGTCACCTGCTTTCACCATCATTTCCGAGAGCAACTCAACTTGCTGCTTGTTTCACCAAGTGAGCCAATGATTAGTGTTATACGTTTCTTCGGCTTGAGTTGAACGCCCTGACGCTAGGGCTGGGCACGACTCGGAAGCGAACTTTTGGAGACGTCGCAAAGCATCGCTTCAGCTGAGAGAGCGGCATTCGAAACGTTGAGGAATGAGGTACACTCTCGAGGAAATCCCAGATTTTCAAGCAGGCTTAACTTGCTCTTAGGTGAACATGCATGAGGCCCAGCTACGACGAAACGCTCGAGTCATAGACGAGCTGGACATAGCGCTAGGTTTTGCTAGCCTTGCTTCTGAAATGCACTTCACGAGACCGATTATGACGAACAAGTGCGTCATTTTGTGATGGGACTTGTCAAACGTTATTGAATACTTCTTTCCTCCAGTCGCTCTTTTCACATTGTCAACGGTCGTCACCCCACCGTCGAGGTCGGCTTGTTATCTTCCGGGAGGGTGTTCACGCCGAACACAGTGTCCCTTTGTCCAGACTCACAGTTACACGTCATCACTGGTCCTAACATGGCCGGAAAGTCCACGCTTCTCCGGCAAACTGCTCTTATTACCATCCTTGCCCAGTCAGGATCATTTGTGCCCGCCGACTATGCCGAAGTTGGCATTGTGGATCGTCTGTTTTCGAGAGTTGGCGCAAAGGATGACGTGTTTCGCGATAGGAGCACTTTTATGGTCGAGATGCTGGAAACGGCGGATATATTGAAGAAGGCGACTCTGAACAGCCTTGTAAGCCATCTCGTTTTTCCAGCGGAAAGCAGGGCTTAAGCCATACATACCTTTGAAGGTCATCATGGATGAAGTAGGTAGAGGGACTTCAGTCAGAGACGGGCTAGCCATAGCTTTCGCGGTAGTGCACCATCTCTACTTCAAGAATAACTGTCGGACCCTTTTCGCCACACACTTCCACGAGTTGACCGATATGCTCGGGTGCACTTCGGACCACAGAGGTGCAGGGGCGTTTCGAAAGGTCGGATTCTTTTGCACCGACGTCCAGGAAACTGAGGTGAGATCGATTTAACTGTTCGGTGTCTGATCTGCTGCTAAAAAAAAGGTTTTTTTAGCTTGGTTCCTTCGCATATTCACACCGCCTGCGACCCGGTGTGAACAGGGAAAGTCATGGAATCAAAGTAGCCCAGCTGGCAGGCATGCCCTCTTCTGCGGTTGCCGTCGCATATGACGCGATTTCACGCCTTCAGAGGGACGTTTGGATGTCGTCCTTTGACGACCACGCCCTCAGGGCACTCGGGGAGTCTCTGACCGCTAATGTAGATTCTATTCCCGCACTCTAAGTCTTGGGTCTCGGAATAGTACGTCTAAAAGCATAATGACTACGCTTACCCTTCCCGTATCGATCATACATAATTAAACCTCTGCGTAGTCTTTCATCACAAGTGATGAAGTACCCAAGTGAATTGCATTATTGTGCCTTCCAACTTTTCAATGTCGCGGAGGTACAAGGTAAGGAGAGTAGGTAAACGGCAGCCGCCTCATGAACAAGTGTATTACTACCCGTAAATAAGATGAATACCTAGCAAACATAACGACATAGCGGAAATGAATAAATACGGGAACAATTCCACGCCCGCCTCGATTCAGTATCACGTCCTTTTCGTACCGGACTGAGATGGTGATGTATGCCGAACGTCAGAAAGTCACGACAGGAGAGGCACAAAACTTACAAAGTAGTTATACGTTTGAGCTGGAAAATCGCCTCCCATCCCGCCTTGCATCGGTACTGTGGGTGGCGGTAGCCCTGTCAAATGCGGTGGTGGCATTGAGGGACGCATCTGTCCCGGAGGCAGTGAAGGAGGGACCGCGCCGTACGCGCCAGGCAAAGGTGTTAAGCTTTGAGGCGGCTGTGAGGTACTACCTGATGATTGTTGCTGAGCCTGTGCATTTTGCAAAAGTGCGATTATGTTGGATGGAAGATTAGTAAGGGAACTGGCTTGAGCCGGTGGTGCTCCGCCTTGGGGAAGATTCGTTTGAGACAGCGGAGGGAAGCCTGGATTGGCTGGCGGGGCACCACCACTATACATGGGCGGAGGCTGTTGTACAGTTGGAGTAGGTGGGTAGAACGAATTCTGCGGTAACTGCGGTAACTGCGGTACGGGCGCGGGCGGCTGGGGTTGTACCTGAGTTGGCTGAGCACCTGATGATGCTGCCTGCGGTTGCTTGAGCGCAGCCAATAACTGTGCAAAAATTAATTAATTAATCCGCGGTCGCTCGAAAAGTTCGAGCCCACCTGTTGTACTTTTCGGGCTTGGTCAATACGTTCTTCGACTCGCTACGAAGCAACGATATTAAAATCGTGATGATTGTTATGTGTCATCACTCACAGGTGCGGCTGCCGAAGGCTCAGTATATTGCTGCTGGGCGGGCATTGCATAATTATTTTGAGATGCATTGCTGTAACCGCCTTCCCTGTTACCATCGAATCGATCGTTATAGGATCCGCGCCCGCCACCTCGTCCAGAACCATGGTCATCCTCATAGCGCCGAGGGCGATCCCGATCCCGATCCCAGTGGGGCCTCCGGTCATCGTCATGTCCAGCGAAACCTCGACCGCGGCCACGGCCACGCCCTCGTCCCCGGAAGGGGACAGGACGTGGAGCCTCATCCCACTCCCGATAAGGTTCGCGTTCTTCGCGACTGAACGTTCCGGTGAAACCATCAGCACAGTTACAATCGATTTGGAGATTCAATTATACCGAATTGGTGGACCTGACGTTTCGTCCCATGCCAGCACAATATCCATAACGCCGTCTTGTAGACCTTGATGGCGCAGACGATCGAACGCATCTTCGGCAGACTAACCTCACCATCAAATCCGTGTTACGACAGTGCTATAACGTGTTACTTACCCTTGTGTCATAGAACTCAACATGGCGCTGACTGGGGATGGACTGAATAAGCTCTGGTTCCACCACAGGGAGATGAAACTAACTCGTGGCGCTCCCCGGCTGGGCGGACGGACTTGACGTCTCCAAATTGTTGGAACTTGCGCCGGACTTCACCATCATCTATTGTTTGATTAGAGTTACGCAAGGTTACAAGCAACGTTCCTTGCAACTCCTGTGATGGCTTTAAGCACATAAATCAATGAGACTGAACCTCCCACACCTGATTTTTTTCACCACCCTTTGCGAGGTTATCATCCCGCGGTAGAGAATAATGAACATCAATCTAGCACCCCACATGAATCACATAGATCAGTCGGACAGTAGAGGGGACTGACAGGTCTCCCGCTGATTTCGGATCCTTGCAACCGATCTCGAGCTCGTTCAGCAGCACGGAGATCATACTACCACACAGCTGAATCATCCAACTTTGAAGCAGAAGTATATCGAACACTTACAAATGTTACAAACACCATTCCACGGTTTGCGATCAGATCGAAAAATGTCTTGATCTCGCCATGTTCTTCGAACTGTCGACGAACTTCGTCACTGTTTGTCTCATACTAGAAGGGTGCGTAATCGCATTAGTCAGCCCTTAGTACTCAATGTGTATCTCGTTGTAGATGACCATGCTCAATTCGACATGACACTCGCCTTAATGTTGCGGATGAATAGAGTGCGGCACGGACGCTCGCGCTGAATGCGTTCTTCAATGATAGACTCGTGCACCTTATCGTCTCTTTCACGTTTCGGACCACGTTTGGGCAGTCGAGCGCCATAACCTCCGGGACCACCGTAATCGGGACCAGTGCCATCTAACGGGAATATTTGGTGTGAGGTGAGCCGTTTCACTTTGTAAGAGAGGCCAGAAAACTGAAAAAAGTAGAGTAGCATAGCACATGCTGATCCGTGGTTTGCCAGTACGATGATGAATCACATTGACGCCACAGAGCACGACAATTTCGCGCGCAAAGCCAATTGCAACCGGCGGACTTCGAGGACACGATTGGTCTCTTAAGCAGTGGTTAATTTGACCTCACACGTAGGTAACGTGATAACGAGGGAACGGGTTCAAACAGTAGAAGCAAGTGGGGTGTGCAAACCGATCGGCCGTCGAGGAACGTGCGTTCACTTCAACATCCAGAACGGACGAGGAAACGCCCGCTGCCTGCAGTTCACAAACTCAAACTAATTCAGCAACTTAGCGCACCTTGGAAATTTCCATTCCCATAACTCTGATCATACCCGCCTGGGGCATCTGAATCACTGAACTGATTCGCATAACCACCGTTCTGATAGAACGAATCCTGATTGGGTGCAGAATTGTAATTGTTATATCCACCCATATTTCCTTGAGAAGGTGCTTGATCATATATTGGGGGGCTACTTGCAAAAACATGACCGGCCCCTCCGAAGGAACCGCGACCTCTTCCACGACCAAAACCCCTTCCGCGTGGAGAACCATCAAAGCGATGGTACCTATCAGGACCGGGACCAGAGGGGGGGCCACCTCTGCGAGGACCAAAGTTGTCGTATTGAGGGCCATAAGGATGATGGCGACTCATAACGTTTTCCTTTTCTCTTCTGAACTCAATAAGAATGTTGCGAGTTGAACCGGCGAAACGGAAGAATGATGGGTGACGCAATTAACAGGGAAAGGATAGCTGTGACTCAGGTGACCGGGGCTTAGAACCGGGAGCGGGGCTGAGAGTGGAGGAAGAGACAACGGTGTACTCTGCAACACTGCGGTTACGACGACGTGAAGGTACAGTGAAGAGATCAAAAAGACGAGCGGAAAGTCGGGACGGAGTTGGAAAAAAAAGATGCTAAGTAGGGCATGCCAAATAAGGACATATCTTCCCACCACTCGCGGAGTCGGCCGAGGTCACTGCGGTCCTGTTGTGCCCTCCGGTGCTCCTCGGACCACACGCACTTGTTTCTCTCTACTCTATTCGCTCATGTCCAAACAATTCCAGTTCAAACTTGTTTTACTTGGTATGTGCCAAAGTCTTCTATGTAATCAAATCGATATATATCGCCATTCACAGGTGAATCTGCCGTTGGCAAATCCAGGTATACCTCTCTGCACGACGCTCCAACCGCCTTCACCCTTATATCCCCTTCTCAGTTTAGTCTTGCGTTTTGTGAAAGACCAATTTGATGATTATCGGGAGAGCACAATCGGAGGCTCGTCTTCCTCGCCTCCCCTCGAAGCGCCGCTCATTCTGACGACCTACTACACAGCCGCATTCCTCACACAGACGGTAAATCTCGAAGATGGCACTGCCGTGAAATTCGAGATCTGGTACGCATTACCTATTATTCCTCACGACAATGCGTTCGATCTTACTGTTGTACAGGGACACAGCAGGTCAGGAGCGCTATAAGGTCGGTCCACATTATTGGGGGCTGCATAGGGTACTGAAGTTACCGTCCCTCATCTTGCTGTAGTCCCTGGTATGTACTCTCTTCTTTCAGATTCGTTGCTCTGATCCTCGTGAAGGCACCCATGTACTATCGCAACGCGAATTGTGCCGTCGTGGTTTATGATATCACCCAGTCAGCCTCCCTAGAAAAAGCTCGTAACTGGATCCGTGAACTTCAACGTCAAGCCGACCCATCCATCGTTATTGCCCTTTGTGGGAACAAGTCAGATTTAGCTGCTCGACGGCAAGTGACGCAGGAAGAAGCTCAGAAGTATGCGCAAGAAGAGGGCTTGATGTGGGCTGAGACTAGCGCAAAGAGTGGTGAGGGTGTTACAGATATTTTCACCCGCATCGGTCAGTCTCTTCCCTGGTCGTCCGTCACTGGCATTGACAACCTGACATTCGTTGCAGCCAAGAAACTTCCTAGCACTGCACCACCTGCAACAAGAAGTGGTCCTGGTCGTGCGGGTACTGCAGGTGGCAGGACAGGTGTGGATTTGAATAAGCAACCGAGGT
>Ga0137397_10000436_pt1 | contig 28879 bp, 29 predicted proteins | sample czorhiz116metaG_FD_106658 | JGI IMG/M metagenome (GOLD analysis project Ga0137397, IMG submission 106658) | Vadose zone soil microbial communities from Angelo Coast Range Reserve, California, USA - czorhiz1.16 metaG | ecosystem: Environmental > Terrestrial > Soil > Vadose zone | place: USA... | reverse complement strand
TTTGTTATGTCTTTGTACGACGTTCCGTCGGACATGGGGCCGCATGGGTCACGTACGTAAACAAAACGGCGTTGAGAAGTTCTGCAGCCTATGGTTACTGTGTGGCTTACGCGAGAGATAGACGAGAAACTGTATCTCTTTTTTTCGAACGAAAAGGGAGTTCAAGAGCGCAAAATGACAAAACGTTCGGGAGGTGGAACACCTCGATTCTTTGGACGCGCATGTCGGGGCACAGTTGGACTTCCTAATGAGTGTCGCCAAATCGCCAGGAGTCTACTATACAGATTGCGCCAGAACGTCCTTTTGCTTAATAAAGCCCCTTTACTGGATCCTGAGATTCTATTAGATCATTAGATCAATGATTTTCATGTCTTACCAGTAGCAATAGTCAATTGACAAACAAATCGGAATAGAGTAACCCGCGTGTTGTGAATAACGTTTACGCGCCTTGCTGGACGGCTGGGATGTCAGCTGAGACGAAGTTGACTGATTGTTACCCCTTTCCCCGCGTTCCCCGCACCCTAAGTGGTAATCCCGTTCGCGTACTGGACATTTCAAGACATCAAAAGGCGGAGCACAGCGCCGCCACTCATAAATAATAAAACCTTCTTCACCCTTGCCAAATGTAGGCTAGAATCTCGAAAGGACCTTTCGGTCGGATCTTATAGTGCGTCCTGACAAAGAACTGCGCGCGTGCACAATCACTGTTTGACACACCCCGTACGTACAGGATCACTGCAGCTGCAGGGAAGAAAGCGAGAGGCGCGGGATCTACCGATGATAGGACCCCTTTTTCTTTGTTTTTTTTCTTCCTGTCTCGTGACGCGTAATTTACGTCCAGGGGAAGCTCGGGGTCTGTATGTGTCGGTCTACTCGCTGATCACGGTAAAGCGTGGCCCTGTTTCCGGAAGTGGAAGCAGGCTTCTGAGGGGAGGAGAAACGACCGGACGCCCCAATGATTGATGGCCAGTGGCTACGCGCTCTATTGAGGAACCGCTCACGGTGCGCAAGTGAAGCCGGTACGGTACAAAGAAGCAATGGGTGGGGGGTGTGGGAAACAATCACAGATGTCACTTCTACTGTGTCCGCACTACCAATGGGGCCTTCCCAGACCACATTTTTGGTTAGCGGCCCTACCAATGGGCGCGCCTGTTGGTTAAGGTAAGTAAGCCCGACAGAAGTGGAGCCACTGGATCCAACTTTGAACAGTAATAATAACAGGGGTCACTAAACCCAAGAACGATAATAACATCGCAACGGCGGCGCCGAGGAGACGCTGTCGCTCCCTGACTGTCACTACCATATGCGCACATATCTTGCCTTGGTCCATCTTCGTTCCACTCGGCTGTCGAACCAACCGAAGCGATGCAAGAAAGGGGCCCAACCAAGGCAGTACGATACGGTATATGGAATACCAAATCCATCAGGAAGCTAGAGCGGAGATGATGGCGCGTTAGGGTGCGCAGCCAGGTCGGTGGGAGACGCACCATGTGTGTGTGCCTCAGGTGGAGAGGACGATGCCTCTAATGCCCTTCTTTCCTGCGCCTCTCTCACGGCGACGCGTAGGCGCATGCCTTCCCAGCCAAGCAAGTCCGACTTTGTGTTGAGCACATATTGGTCGATTCCGCCGTACTACAGTTACAGGCAAACAAATAGACGGATATGAGTTGCGTGATATATGAAGGGAAGACCTAATTCAAGAAAAAAGAAAAGCAAGAAACAGGGGGACTCAACATACCTTGCGAATGGTTTTGAGGGCACGCGTGGAGACTTTCACTCGCACGTTCTCCCCAAGGGCGTCAGAGAAGAGTCGTTTGGACTGGATGTTGGGGAGCCACGACCGACGTGTCTTTTTCTTCGAGAATGGGACGTTGTTCCCGTATTGCTTTGTCTTTCCGTGGAACAAGCCAAGCTGTGAGCGCTTGAAGGGTTGGCTCAATGCGGCCGCAAAGGACGGCAAAGAGGGGAACATGGGTGTCACTGGGGCGGGTGTTACAGTATTTGGGGGTTGGTTCGCTGCCAGTGGAAGAAGCGCTCGGACGCACACCCGGCACGGACGGGGCACGGAGGACCCAAAAGAGGCAGGTCTGAACCGAGGCTTTCCCATTCGATGGGTCACAAGTGCACCCAATTTTTACACACAGACCCTCTCCGGGGATCGCTCCTCGCCTTTTCATTCGTCGAAGTGTATAGCCGGCATTAACCTCTCATCTCATCCCCGCAGTAACGTTTTTTTCATGTGGGACGTCGCGAAACGAATAGAAATAACAACAAAATGCCCCTATTTCTCCGAAAATTGTTCTTTGGATAGGAAATGCATGCACGCAAGCGAGCAGAGGAGGCGTGGAGGCGTGCCGTGATGAAGGCGACGACCCCCGTTGCGGTACTGCTCATGCCCCTCGATTCGCAGACATGCGCGCCTCGAGGTCAACCGCCCCGCCAAACACATATCACGTTCTTTTCAAGATCTGATCTGCTCCATCCCTTCCAAGTTACGCCCTACCCTGACAGGCTTTATCTCACTCCTCTGCCAGTGTCCTGTCGGGGTAACGCTCAAGTAACCTCATCGCTTCATATATATTATGGGCCCTTCGTCGTGCCGCTTATGATGCATCACCTTTTCGTCCCCACAGCCCTTCGTCATCATCCAATCCAGTTTTTAACTTTTACCTCGTCGTTAGCCAACGATGATTCTTGCGACCGCGACCTTGCTTTCCCTCCCAGTCGACGTCCTCCTCACCATCCGCGATGTCATCTCGACCGCACCGTTCACCTCCCTTGATCCCGGACTTAGCCTCCTCGCCCACCTCTCCCTATCCCAAACCTGCCGGGGGCTGCGAGACCTTTACACATTCTCCACTCGCGAGTCCGAAGATCTGTTTTGGAAGCGCGTTTGCGCCATGGCCGGGTACGGCAGACCCATGCGGCGCGAATACACGCAACCACTCCTTCCCGGTGTCACCCCCCACGACATGCCTCCCCCAGAGGTGTTCACCTGGAAGCAGATTGCGCACATCATCACGGCGCACAAGCGTGTATGTGAAATCCGGAGCTGCAGGAACGCCAGTTGCTGGCCCGGTACGTTACGTTTTCCCCCACGGGCGGCGTTGCTTCCCCGGCCCCCAAGGCCGTCTATGTAACACCGAGTCACGCGACACTTTTACTAATTACGGCCCTTGGGAACATTCATCCAGATGACGTGGACCAGCGTTCTGCGACTACGCTCGCGTTTCATCCGCTTTATTATTATCTCCATTTCTCAGCCGGCGCGGAGCTCGACCCCACCGCCGTTCTGCACACGCTTCTCCCTACGCACCCGGATTGCCGGCGGAAGCTTTATGCACCGCTCTGCGGGCACGCGAGCGCCGCGTGCGCATTTGTGACGTCGCCCCCCGTGCGGTCCATTACGCTTCTACGTCCCGAGTCCGAGGGCATCATCGCGAGCGTGCGGAATCCTGACGGGTGCACGGTCCTTGACGTTAACCGGTTGCTCGGCGATATGTAAGTCCTCGCCTTTTTCCCCTGCAACCTAACTTCTGACGGGCCGGATTCGGGTCGAATTGGCACAGGCTACCGCGCAGCCTTGCCAACATGCGCGCAGTCTTGTCCCATTACCAGACCTTGCTGGATGACTATCGAACCCACTGCGGGTCATTTGCAGACATCATGTGCAGTGCCCCTCACCGTGGATTTCTAGAAGACCACCGGTCCGTCAATCCTTTAATGGCTGTGGCGTAACTCTTTATCTGACAGTTGGGCAGGTACCCTTACCTAGATTTGGCCCCTGAGGATATCGAGCGGCGAGATACCCCGGACGTCTCGATGGGTCCGTTTATCATGCGATGCGAGAATGACGACAATGAGTGTAGGATCCATGTTGACGCACTCTTTGGTGTCCTCTCGCAGAAATAACTGTATCGGGTTACATTGGCCATTGGGACTATTTTCGTACATATGTATTATAACCCCGTGTAATCATTAGTGGCATATGCTGGGAAGCTGTAATGGGCTGTATGGTCAATCGGCAGTCGTCATTGGCTGGTTCGCTTAGCGTGTCAGACCAACGTCTGCATGCTTGTGTACTTTTCACTCCTTGGGCATTAGCTGAGAGTGTGATCTTCGTACAACCAAGGTCGCATTATCATGATCATGATCTGCACAACGTGACTGACTTGACCTTCCTTTGACGGTCTATCACTGTAATCGATGGCAGCAGAGTATCGCAGAGAGAAATTAGATCCGCTCGGGGTCACAAAATGTCGTGTCTGCAAATCCGGGCGACTGACGGATGAATGGCTCTCGCCCGGGCCACTTCCCCCTTCCCATCCTTTTTTTTCTTGGGTTTCCATCGCTCGTCGCTACTTCGGGAAAACACCAACCGACGTAATGGCAAGGGTGCACTCTGTTTAGTTAGACCCGTATAGCTGGAAAGGATACATTGTGGCCCATGGGGTCTTCCTCAGACTCAGCTTCAGTTCGCCCGAGGAAAAGCCTAAGTGTCAAGCTTCCCACGCCACATTAACTTGTGGGGATCTCCTTGTAATCTCGCGGGCACGCCGGCCACGAGTTTCCATCTTGCTGTTGCCACTCTACGGTACAGTAGTATACGCAACGCTTCATTTACAGCCACGTTCTCATCCCTCAAGACACGTGTAGGACGAATGGCCTTTTCGCCGCTGAAAATATCATCTGCGACAATAAACCTACGTTTGAGAACTTGTGATTATCGGCCGCTATGATCATGATGGACGCCGCTCGACTTTCCGCAAGCACGTACCCGGGTGCACCAGCCACAAGGTGCTGTCAGTGTGCTGGCAATCGACGAAAAAGGCTTCTAAGTTGGTGTGCTTGCGTGGCTGCGCCGGTCAAACTCCCCGCAGTGCTAAAAAAAATCTTGCCACGGAGATAGACGCCTATGCGTCTTAATCTGTGGCGCGAAACGTTGTTTCTTTTGCAGCCAGTTGAGGATCAGTACAAGTACTGCATGCTAGTCACATTAATTGGCGGTATCAGCCACTTTGATGAACATTGGCTGGCTGGTGGTGAAATGACGTCGACATGAGGATGTGGCGTGCAGGGAACTAATGAACAAAAAAAGCTAAAAAAAAAGTCACGAACAACGCGCTGCGGGGGTCAGTTTTGAAAAGGATGGCCGTTCCAAGGTTCTATCTCCATATCGTTCCAGGTTGGGGATGCGAATTCGCTTCTATCAGGAGGAGAACCAGGCTTCGAGAACGCCAATTTCAGTCCGAGACTCGGAGCCCCACACGCAGAACCGCTTTCAGTTTTGGGCTTCGGAGTAGCGTACCCTGCATGTGTCGTCCTTCATTTATTTATTGGGGCCGCTGCGGCGAGCAGCCATTCCGTGTTCATGTCGCGCAGCATCCCTGCAACTGTGTCGTCTGCATTGCGAGGTGGGATCCGTTCCGTCCTGTTCAAAATCGGGCTGCGTTGTCAAGCGGCGGCCGTGGCTGTGCGGGTCACGGTGCAAGACACTCGATTCCGCCACTGCTCGCCACGCCCCAGTCTGGACTCCACCCTGCGACGGCCTCGTTCTCAAAACGGCCATCTATTATTTTCTTCTCCTTCATCACCCCCACAAACGTTTATAAACCCGATACGCCGAGTCCGAAATACCTCCATTCCCGCCCTTAATAGACCCCCTAGCGACCCCTCTTCGCGTATACACTACACAACCATGTCATGCTCAACCCAAGCTTCCCTTTCCCTCTCCTCGCATGCTGCCGCCTTAGCGCTGGGAACGAGGCCGGCCTCCTTGCCAACCATCCCTTTCCCGCCTTCGGGGAACCACCACCACATCCGTTCGCGGCCCTTCCCAAACTCATATTGGGCGACCCCCCTGCTCGTAGCATGCGAATACCCCTGGACGCCGACGCGTGCGAACCGATCCCAAAAGATCGACCTCCTCCTGCGCGCGGGCGTGCGAACGTTCATCGACCTGACCGAGTCGGGCGAGCTCTCTCCCTATGCGCCGCACCTCGCCGCGCACGTCGCCCACCTCGGCATCGACCTCGCCGACGTCGAGTACTACTCCTTCCCCATCCCGGACCGTTGCCTGCCCCGCTCGGTCGGCTACGTGCGCCAGATCCTCGACGTCCTCAAGGACAATGCCGACCGTGGTCGCGTCACCGCGGTCCACTGCCGCGGAGGCATCGGCCGCACCGGTCTCGTCGTCGGCTGTTGGCTCGTCGAGTCGGGCACCGTCGAGGATGGCGCAGAGGCGCTCCGCTTTATCGCCGAGGAGTGGAAGTCCGTAGAGAAGTACCGCCGGTTCCCGCAGAGCCCCGAGACTGGCGGCCAGTGTGACTTCGTCCGCAACTTTGAGCGGCTGCAGGGCTCGTACGCGCTGCCCATGTCAATGTGAAATGTGAAACAGGAGTAGAAGGAGGTTACTGCGGGATACGTGGCGAAGCTGCTTCTTGCGATCGATCGCAGGTCTTCCCCCATCCTGCCCACCCCCACTCTCCACCCCCCGTTTTCAGCTTTTGGCTCGTGTCTGGGACTTAACCCTCCTCCGTGACAACCAGCCGGCCTGATGTTCACGGAGAGGGATAGAGGAATAGAGGATTCCACCTTAGATGATCCTTTCCGATAACCTTAGAACTCACGCCATACCCTTCGAGTCCTTAGAGGCTTGAACACGACACGTCTGTATACATTTTGTAGATCTACTACTACCAGGAATACTGCGACGGTCTCTTCTTTTGGTACCTCCATACAACGGAATCACAGTTTTTCTCCGTTCCTCATATCATTGTGCACACAAAGAAGTGAGAAAACAAAGACGCATTGTGATGCTCCACGAAACAATTGCAATTACAAGAGTGTTTAGCGCTCCGCGTCAGTCCGATAGGCGCCAACGAACAAAAAACGCAGTGATGCACGTTTCCCACTGCAGTCTGCAGAACCGCAACACCATTCGTAGTTCAAGTCCCTGATCCTTGGGCATAACATCACTTATTCAAAAGGGAAAAAAAAAGTCTCTACGCCTCGGGGTGTTCATGCTCTTGGACCAACTCGGAGATCACATGCTTAACTTAAGATCTACCTCAATCAATCCCCGAGTCATGCATGATAATACATGACCTGCATGACCCCAAAGGCCAGCTCATCACACCCTCATCATTACCATTGTTGCCACCACCATCACGCGTATGTGTCAAAGAAACTTTCCGCACGGAACCCTTGTCCCCCGACCGGTGTACGGTAGTGACTCCGGCGCTACGCGCCCCGTGGCTATCCTATAACTACAGCAGACGCCACGGACAGCCAAATAAATAAATAAAAAATTACGCGCACAGGGACGGCAGGCCCCACAGAAGTGTACTCTACCAGTATGATGCAGCATAGAGCCCACAATCATGCTCCATCCCTCGTGCACTGACATGCAAACGTACGCAACAACTTGAAGGCGTGCAATTCGGGGAGAGCCGCTTTCGCACTCCGAGGGGCTCCCCCTGTCGCGGCATCATTGACGACTTGCCTGCCCCTGGACCCTCCCCTCCGAAAATTTCTCGGCCTCAGCGTTCGGACAAGGGCGGATACTAAGTGACGTGACCCATCGCCATCGGTGGTCACCCGGTCTTGCAGTCGAGGTCAAGGGTCACGCGGGAAAGGGAAATGGGGGAGGGCTACTGTACGTGCCGTGACCCCACAAATGAATTTGACATTACATTGTCTGAACATTAACTTAATTTTGTCTGTGCCCGTCGTCGTTGCCATTCCCGGCACCGACTCGGACATCGCGGCTATTTTCGACGCGCTGCTTCAATTTGGCGATCCACGGATCCGTGATTGTACTGATGTGCTTGAACGACTCGGCGGAAGGTCTGACGTGCTTTTGATTGCTTCGCCATCGAACAGGGAAGTCAAAATCTTCGGATCAGGACGAGAATCGGGGGTACCGTCGGGAATGTCAATGCGGCGATCGGGTCAGTCCCCACCAATCGTACACGCGTTATTTTCCAGGTCATCTGGGTTATCGGGAAACTGCTAGTTGCCAACTTGAAGATGCTACCCGCAGGGGCGTACCAGTGTGTCCTACTGTTTGACTTGTGGATTGTACAAAGATCTCCACCAGGCCCGTGCATACTCCTAAAACGAGAGGCAAGTGTTTCTTCTCAGGGCTAGAGTCTTCGCTACAAGTGTCTAGATTCCCTAAACCTCTAACTCTTCCAAATAGAAATGAAATCAAGGTACTCTTCGTGATCGCTTGAGTATGGGCAGTAAATAGAAATGGCAGGCCAGAAGTGCGTGACAAATGGGGTAGTAAGTCACGGTACAACTACAAAGACAAGGCCCAGAATACGTGGAAGGAAGGAAACGGCTGAAAGCCACTACTACAAGAAAACCAGCTAGATCCATCCATTGAACTACAACAAGATCAAAGCGGAAGGAACGCACAATATGATCCTCATGAATGGCACTCTCACCGAATCGGAAAACCAAAAATATATCATACGAAGAGAAGGATGTGCAACAGCACTAAGGTCGCCGCCCCGATGAACAACCGTCCGGTCGTCCCGAGCAACACCCGCGCGCCGGCATTCTTGCCCGTGGCTGCCGCACCGGCTGTCCCGGACGGCGTCGCCGCGCCCGAGCTGCCCGCGTTCGCGCGGACCCATCCTGAGTCGCTCAGCGGCTGGTCCCAGAAGAACCAGGGTTCAGCGGGGTAGTTCGACTGCGCGGCTGCGAGGAAAGCGGCGTAAGATGTGTCATTTGCGGGGTCGCGGTCGCCGTACACCGCCGCGACTGCGCCGATGCTTGGGTAGAGCTCCGTCGGGTCTTCGCTTCCCGGCGGTATGGTCATCGTAAAGTCGAGTGCGGCCTGGACGCTGCCACCCGATGTGGTAGTTAGGTTCCATGCGTCGAAGCCGACGTGCGCGCCGAGGCGCGCGTTGGTCTGCGAGTGGGTGGGGGTGGTTAGTCAGATATACGAGGATGGAGGAGCGTAAAACGAGGGCATACGATCATGGCGGCGAGGTTGTACGAGCGGTAGTGGTAGGGACGCGTGCGCACTGCCTCGAGGGGCTGGGTCTGCATGTCAGAGGGCGCAGGCAGCTCTTAAAGCCGTACGCACTTGTTCGCCAGTCCCATTGATCTGGTTCTTGTACAGAGTGGAGAAGTACTTTTGGATTGTCGCACTGGCGCTCGCAGTATCGTTCACGAGGATTTGCAGCGCCGCAAGCTGGTTATAATAGTACGAACCGTGATTACTATCACATCGGGCGTGAGACATGCAAGACGCCGCCCAAAGGCGGGAGAGAGGGGAGATGAGGATCACGCACTTGGTCGCAGCGGCTTCCTCTAGCGCAATATCGCTGCTCGTGAGCCATCCGATGTACGTCTTGGTCCAGGCGATGAGACCCGAGTCAATCTTACTGGTCCATTGAGGCGCATTCCCCGCACGCAGCACGAGCACGGCATTGACGACCTTCGCCATGCACTTGAGATCGAGCACACCCGTGTGCGTGCCCTTGTTAGAGGTCGGTCCGGGCCCGCGCACCACCTGGGCGTAGTTCAAGTTCGGGTTCATGTATGTATCGTTCGCGAGGAACCACGTGTCGACGAAGCTTGCGACATTCGTGGCGTACTGGGAGGAACCATTGATCACCCAGGCCAGCGAGTTGTAGAGGACTGCGTCGGCCATGGTATTGAAGGCGCCGCTGTTGTTGACCAGGCGGTAGTCGGGGTTGAACTCACCATCACGCTGGAAGTACGGGCATGTGACCCAAACTGCGTCAGAAGAAGGGGGGTCAGCATACTGTACGGGGATCGTGGTGAATAGAGGTACTTTGTTCCTGTGTCAGTTCTGTCTGGTTACCCACACCCGTACAATTTGGCCAATAGCTTAGTCCGCCGAGTAAGCCCACCCGGGTCAACGGACATGGGACAATGGGTCAGACATACTATGGTGCCCAGCTCAGATAGTCGTGCGAATTATTGGAAGGCGCAAAAAAGGGCTTAGAGGTTGTGACAGCTACAACATACATACCATCAGCCTCCGGTGGTTGTAAGATACATAAACGTACACCACGGGCCCTGCGCGGCCAGCCAGTCTGCCCACTGTACGATGGACTCTTGAGCGACGACCGTCGTCTCGTTCCATTTCTTGCCCAAAATATAAGTCGGCTCGATGAAGTCGTTGTCGTAGGACGCGTATTCCACGTTAAGACCAGCTAAGGAGGGAATGGCAAGTAAGGACAGGACGATGGCACCGAGAAACACCATCATGAAATGAGTGGTCGCGAAAGGGAGAGGTGGGAGGGGCTGCCAGGTGAAAATGCCATGGAAGTGCCACGGTGGCAACGTACACCTCACGTCATCATGGCATACATGCGTCACAACTTAAACATCGGTCACCAGGGCTCAATTAACAGGTGGTGAACACAGGCTCTCTGGCATGTTTTTGCAGCATGCAGAGTCACCTCCCCCATGTAAGACAAGAACCTGCTCCGGCAATCGTCTGTTAGTGACTATGTAGTCGGCAACTTGAAATGTGCTGAGATCGTGGGGTGGTACTGTAAATGGTTGTGCGTAAGCATCGCACATGCGGCCATGATCGTGATAACGCGGTTACAGGGGGCAGACACGAAAACTTCAACTGCGTCGTCGAAAGGTACATGGATCCGCTCAATTCAGATTTCGCAAATCGTTTTACTGTGACGAATACTGTAGCTGCTCATCCCAAAGATTTATAAATTAGGGTCTTTCAAACCTCCATTAATTTTTCCCATTAATTCTCCCATCAAGTTATTTTCTGGGCCGAAATTAAATCAATTAAATAATGAATTTCATAAAATATTCTAACCCTAAAAGGCCCTTTTATTCTGTTATTTTCATATTATTTGTCATAGAAATGAGCTCTAATGGAATAAATAATGGCCAAAAATGATGGTACTTTGAAACCCAGAAAATAACTTAATGGGAAAGTTAATGGGAACAAATAATGGCTACCTTGAAAGACCCTATAGTTGGGACCGGAAATCACAGATTGAATGCAGACCGCGGATCGTTATAAGTCGTATTCAGGCTGACAGCCCCGCCGTGCCGAGCCCGCGCTGGGGTTGTAAAAACCACATCGTCGAAGAGAAAGACGCGCAACGGGGTCACGGTCAGAACTGGTATTCAAGCATCCCGCGCGGCTCTATATTTATTTACACAATCCTCGCACTCTGATGAAACCCGATCTGACGTGGCCGTCCTAACTCGATGGGAATCTCACCACGCCCGTTGGTTACAATCAACTGGACGAAAATTTCTTGTACAGAACAGACCCGTCGGTGTGCTGTCCTCGAATTTCGATCGAATTTTCATCAAGTGCGCGAAAAGCAAGCGCTGTCGCCTTCTCCGCGATCCAACCGCGAGACGTTCGGTTTCAGTAGGCCTTTATCCCATCTAAATAGGTAGGGTCTGGGGGTCGCTCCGATATCCGCGGTTCTTTTCGTTGATTAGGGGTTTGAGCGCTTCCTTGGAACTCGTTTCGAGGTGCAAAGGTTGCCAACGCGGGAGGCCATAGAATCGTGTGACAAACGACAAACAGTCACGCGCAGGGGCTTGTGCCGTTTGCAGATCGGTCGAGATGTTTCTGCCCTGGCTAGGCCATTTCGTGCCTCACAACCCCGTTAGGTTCGCCTGAGCACTGTCTTGGCAGTGAATTTAATTTGCTTCTGTCGAGCCTCCCTGAGGGGTGAACCTACGGACGACGTGGCATTCCGATGCTCGCCCTGCCTCAGAATTTTCTCGACTTCCGGGATCCGCCGTTGGACTGACTGAAGCGCGTTACGCATGAGGCCAAGTTGCTCCGCAAACGGCATGCGGAACATCGCCGTGGTCGGCAGCGCCATATACGTCCAATCTGCGTGCAAACGCATCAGTGAAAGTTTGCCCAAGAAACCGTGGGCTGCAACGCACCGGGTGTTATCCACTTGTCTGCGCCGACGTCCTCTGCGCGAAACACAAGCTTCGGCCCACCGGGTGACTCCTCGACCGCCGCGCCACGCGTGACGATGAGCTTGACGGCCTCCTTGAGCCTACGCTTGATCTTCGTGCGCACTGCCTGGCGGAGCACGACACGTGCGTTGAACGCGACGACCTGCATCGACATGTCCGCGCTGCGGTGCTGCTCTGGCCGCTTCCTTGCCAGCGCCGGGTAGGGCCGCGGCTCGTACGGCTCGGGATATGGCGCGTCCGGCTTGCTTAGGAATGCCTTGGGGAATGCGTAGAGCGAGAACTGCGGGCTGATCCAGCGCGGCGCGAGGGAGTGTCGCTCATTGAGCGAGAGGTGCGCGCCTGGGTACGTCGGGTCGAACAGCTCTAAAGTCGGCTGCGGCTTGTACTTGGTGACGAGCACCAGGCCGGAGCCGGGAGTCGTGTGGCGGAACTTTGAGTGTTTCAGAGGGTTAGACGTTGTATGAGAGTAATTATTGGCAAACGTACATTGACCGATCTTAGAGGAGTGGGCGGTTTTTGAAGCTTTCTAAGATCCAAGCATTTGGGGCGGGCGCCACACGGCATGGCCTACAACAAGTACGAGAAAACGGAACGGGCAAGCGTTGAACGTTGAACGTTGATTTGAGCACTGAGGCCTGAGGCGCTGAGGCTGGAGGGCATTATTAATTGTTTTATTTTTAAGGTAATTTTACGAGAAAGGAAGGAGATAAGTCCTCCCTCGAAAGAGCGAATTTCGTTTTCTTGCGGTCACTCGTTGCTGGGGAGAACTTCTACCTTCCGCAAATCCATCAGGTAGTAACTTCAGTACGACAGATGTTTTGTCCTCAATACGTGAAAATGGGCGAGGGGGACCGGCTCATCCCGCGCAGCTCGGTGGGAGGGTACTCCGACGTCGTCTCCCAGTCCCAGTTCTCGTGAGTTGAACGATGACCACCGCCCAAATCAGCCTGCGACAGGTGCTGCCCCACCTTGTTAAGCTCTGCGAGCGCAAATTGCACGAGCCTCGCGATCTCCAGAATACGCTCCTGGCGGTATCGCTCACGTATCTGCTCGATTCGAGCCTCTAATTCAAAATCGGCACATGGGTGCGCCCTTTCCTTCTTCATCGTCGTCTCTGACGTTCGACTACCACTAAGCCGTGTGCGCGGAGATGACGACGATGATACGACGACGATGCCACTAGAACCGGTCCGATCCGAGGCGTCTTCGACAAGAAAACGTCAAAGTCGTCATCATCTGGTGCGACGATGACCATCTCGTGCTGCCGGTTTGTACTGTTCATTTGTCGCGTTACCACCGAGTTTTATGGGTACAAGTTTTTCCTGGCGCCTGCCCGCTTGCGGTCGAAGGAAATGGCTTTTTCTTTAGCATCCACGAATCGTATCTATGATCATGATTTCCCTCACTTGTTTCATGGTCCCGTCATTCACATTGATGAATAGGAAGAACTATGGCATTCCTAACCTAGTAGCCTGCTCGATTGCTACAGTAGTATCCAACAGATACAGCAGTCATTAGGAAAGAGAATACGCACAACTGCCTGCGCATCTTGATGGTTGTGGATTTGTGGCAATCCGCATGCGCTGGCAAAAACAAAATTTCACCTGCCGGTTGACCTTGGCCTCGGGTTAGGGGTGGCGAAGCAGTTCCGCTCTCTCTGACTTGTCTCTGTTCTCTGTTGAAGGGTCTGTTGAAGGGCGCAAACGTAGTCGGATGTGGATGCCAGCCCACTGGCAGGTCGGGGAGCTCCGCAAGTGCGCCAACTCTTTGCACCCTTATATTTCGTCCACTCAACACTTTTTTCAGCTAGGAGCTCCACCGCACTCTAGATATCGGCCACTATTTTCATGTATCTATGTCACATCGTTAGAAAATTGGAATACAGGGAATCCATATCCCACACAGGGACAGGACCAAACTTTGACTTTGTCCATGTCATGGGTGGCGACCCGTACGTCGTCGTCAGTATCCTGAAGCAAGACTCATGAGCATCGCACTGTTTCTGCCACCACAACTTCATTTTACGCCTCTCATCGGGACTGGGAGGTGTTGGGAGGCAGGAAGCCAAGCTGTGGCATCATCATATCTGGGTACGTTGTTGATCGCTCTTCTCCCAGCCCTGGTAATTTCATTCCTGGTTCATAGGGTGAGGTTACGTGGATGATTTCCCAAGAAATCGGTGCTGCTGCCGCCTACGCCGTTGATGTCATCGTGTGGTCCGGGTACTGTGAGCTCATTGAGCCATTGGAAGCGAGTCTAGGGTACGTGTGTCAGTTGGTCAGACCGATCAGAAAGAGGAGATCAGATAAGGCGAACTAGCAATGCAGCCTTTTCAGGCAGGAGGAGCCATACTAAGCCAGGAACGAGGTGACAAAGTCGTGGAAGGAGACGTGAGATAACAGAAAGGACTTCGTGATCACTCGACTCGACTCGGTGGCACAAATCAATATCAGAGGTCGAAATGCGACGAGCTCGCAGCCCCACGCGGCATAGATGATCACGCGAGAAGTCTAGTCTATGTGTGGTCGTCCTAGCACCGTATTCAAGAGTAAGTGCATGCACGTACTGATGCCCGTGAGTCGAGTAGGAACAAGGACCCAAGGTAGTATATTAATTGTAAGTCGAACTTGAAACCGAACGATACGATGACCCTGGGAGTCCATGCATACACTTGCGTCGCGCGAAAGGGGCGCAAGTTCGAGAGAACCAAATAGCAAAGTTGGACATCATGGTCCACGAAACAGCCTAAACAAAAGGGAGGGTGGCGGTGAGAAGGCGAGAGACGGACGCAACACTCAAGACAACAGGGAGACAGGAGAGAAGGCGATAAGGAGGCGGGAGGACCCGGCGGGGGCAGCTACTGGCACCAGCCATCAAATTTCAGGTTCATCAAAGTTCTTCGAGTTGACCGGCCCAGATTACTGTTGGGGACCATTCCATTGCGCCGGGCGGTAATATCCTGATGGGCGCGCGAGGCTCTCCTTGGAACTCCCAATCTGGTTTCCTCGCTGATTCATTTACTGGTGGAAGTCAGAGCCATTATCATGCTGGCGCCATTGATGCACGTAGTACTCAGCCTAGCCTTATGAGGGTACGCCACTTTTTTGTACCTATCACGATGTCTTGCGGAGCACCTCGAGGCACATTCACGAGACACATTGATTGCTGCAAGCGCATTAACAGGTTGCACATGAGGGTTCCTGGGTTAGCTGGCCTTTTGTACCTTATTTGGGTAACATCTTCCGGAATGTTTGTCATCCTCTCACACACAATCGGCGTATGATAAAGGTTCGGTCTCTCTCCGCAATCCTCAGCAAACTCACCGTGTGCACTCCCTTGGCCAGTTCCTTATTGCTACTCCCGGGCCATGGATATGCAACAGAATCTTCCCAAAGTCCCAAAAGTCCTGTTCCGGGTCCTCATCATTGGAAGAGCGAATGCAGGCAAGACAACCATCCTACAAAGAGTTTGTGACACCACCGAGAGTCCAGAGATCTATAGCGTTGACCCATCAGGAGATCGGGATCGAGTACGTCCCGGTTCCTAGCGGTGCTTCCGATCTAATCATCTAGCCAGATTCAACTGGAGCCATCAATAGAGGTCGGGCAGGCTTATTCTTGTCCGTGATGCTGATCTCAGGATCCGGCTTGCGCAGCGTGGCATGCATAGCATCGAGGACGAACTTGTTTTCTCACATCATGACGGTTATGTTTTCCACGACTCCCGCGGAATCGAGGCTGGCAGTGGAGATGAATTGGAGATAATTCAAGATTTTGTGCGTCGAAAGTCGCAGGAGAGGCGATTGAGGGATAGATTGCACGCGATATGGTTTGTTCCTTTGGATATTTTCAACCGCAAGTTCACAGAGGTCTGCGTTTCAGGTACTGCGTTCCGATGGACTGTGCTCGGCCATCGCTAGAGTTGAAGCATTTCGGGGATATTTGCCCCGATAAAAATGGTGCGTTTAGACACGAACACAACTTTATGAATTGGGATTGACGTGAGGGATTTTGCAAGTTCCTGTGATAGCGGTGTTCACGAAATATGACCAGTTCAGGCGCGAAGTCAGGATGAAGTTGGAAGATCATGGTCGTGACCCAGGTGACCTCAACGCCGAGATGGAACGAATCTTCAACGAAGTATTTCTGGCCAACCTTAAGGAATCTCCGCCGATCGTACGTTTGGAGAGTGAGAACTTTTACAAACCAGCATGTACTGCGCTGATCGCTGTCCTATAGGATTGCACAGGCTTGGACAAACGTGTACTGATCTTATTGAAACGACTGCCGATGCGCTCTCCGGTAGCGCTGTTGCTCTCATGCTCTTAACTGTACAGAAGGACAACCTGGAGCTAAACGTAAACCAAGCGGTTAAATGGTACGTTGAGTTCGTACGTATGTCGGGACGAAACTGCAGCATTGCCATCATAGGGCCCATTCTGCCTTCCAACGAGGGAATGGGAGTACGGAGAGAGTGATAAAGATATGTATACTGGCATTTCCATCGATCTGGGTAAGTTGTATTAACATGTTCTGAATTCCCGCTTGCTAAGAAAATATTACCACCTAGTATCTCGTCAGTCTGTTCCTACTTATTCGTGTCACAATGTCCCGAATTCTTATTCTGCGCTCTCGTCCCTCTGTCGATCGGCTTTCATTTGGGTCCTGGCTTGTTCCTCCCTCTGCGCTCTCCAGGGAGTGAGTGTCCCTTGCACCCTTATTTTCTTTCGGTGTTCTGACCTGTCCCGCCTTCTGCGCTCTCCAGGACGTGAGTACCCTCGCTCGCTCTCTCGCCTTCATTCCGTGTCCTGACTTGTCACTCCCTCTGCGCTCTCCAGGACGTGAGCGCCCCTCGCTCACCTGAGCAGGAGGTTCTCCCCGATATGGTTAGTATCCCTCTCGCTCGCTCTCTTTCTTTCCGTGTCTTGACTTGCCCCTCTACGCTCTCCAGGAAGTGAGTGCTCCTCACTCGCTCGGTTTCTTTCATTTCCCTGAATCCACTGTCCCGCCTCGCTCCCAGGATGTGAGTGCCCATCGTTCGCTCGCTTTCGTTACGTGTCCTGTCCTGACCTCCCCTCTGCGCTCTCCAGCTGGTGAGTGCTCCTCGCTCTCTTTACTTTCTTTCCGTGTCCTGAGTTGTCCCTGCCTCTGTCCTTCAGTCCGTGAGTGCCCCTCTCTCGCTCGCTTCGTTCGTTGTTCTGACTTCTCCCTTCCTCTGCACTATCCAGTTAGTGAGTGAGCCTCACTTGGTTTCTTTCTTTCTGTATCTTGACATTTCCCCCCCTCTGTGCTCTCCAGTCCGTGAGTGCCCCTCGCCCGCCCGTTCGCCGTCTCTTCGTGTTCTGACTTGTCACCCGCTGGGCGCTTTCCAGTTGGTGGGTGTACCTCACTCGCCCGCTCGCTTTCTTTCAGAGTCCTGACTTGACCCTGACCCTGCTCTCTTCAGTTCGTGAGTACCCCTCGATCGTTCGCTTTCTTTCTATGTCCTGACTCGACCCTCGCCTCTGCGCTCTCCAGTCCGTAGGTGCCCTTCTCTCTCTCGCTTTTTTTCGGTGTCCTGACTTGTCCCTCCCTCTGAACTCTCCAGTTGGTGAGTGCACCTCGCTTGCTTGCTTGCTTTCTTTTGGTCTTCTGACTTGTCACTCCCTCCAGTCCGTGAGTGTCCCTCACTCGCTCGCTTTTTCAGGGTCCTGACTTTTCCCTCTCACTGTGCTCTCCAGTCGTCCGTGAGTGTTCCTCGCTCGCTCGCTTTCTTTCGGTGTCCTTACTTGACCCTCCCTTTGCGCTCTCCAGTCCGTGAGTGCCCCTTGCTCGCTTTCTTGCTTTCATTGTCCTGACTTACCCCCTCGTTCTCTCTCTCTCTTTCGGTCTCGTTACTTGTTCCTCCCTTTGCACTCTCCAGTCCGTGAGTGCCCCTCGCTCGCTCGCTCTCTTTCGTTTAGTGTCCTGATTTGTCCTCCCTGCTGCACTCACCAGTCCGTGAGTGTTCCTCGCTCTCTCGCTCTCTTTCGGTGTCCTCACTCGTTCGTCCTCTTCACTCTCCAGTCTGTAAGTGCCCCTCCGCTTGCTCGCTTTCTTTCGGTATCCTGATCTCTCTCTCTCTCTCTCTGCACACTCCAGAGAGTGAGTGCCCATCCTTTGTTCGCTTTCTTCTGGCTGGCGTCCTGATTGGTCTCTCCCTCTGCGCTCTCCAGGAAGTGAGTGCCCCTCGCTTGCTAGCTTACTTTCGGTGTTCTGATCTGCCTCTCCCTCTGCGCTTCCCAGAGAGTGAGTGTCCCTCGCTCGCGCGGTTTCTTTTTGTTGTCCTGACTTCTCCACATCTCTGCGCTCTCCAGGCGGTGTGTACCTTTCAGTCTCTTACTTTCGATGTATTGACTTCTGTCTCCCCCGTGTGATTGCCAGAATGTGGGATTGTTCTCTTGTATTTGCATGCCGTCTGTGTCCTAACTACTTCCCTCTGTTTCAGGCATTATTCCTCAAACTACGCTCATTTCTTGCTGATGTACTGCTGTTATTTTAGGGCTTTATCGTTGTTTTACTAACACGATTTCAGCCACCCCTTTCGATATCTAGTGATAGTCAAACGCACCACAAACTAATTGGTACATTTCTTCTGTTTGCTTGTGCAATTTCTAACATACGTGATAGTCGCAACTCTGATTCTCGAGCATGCGTGCCTTTCTTATGCCTCACAGTCCAAACCAACCAGAGATGAGGCTTTGGCTCGGGCATATTCTCAATATTGTGCTTCTGATGTTCATAATCCAATGACGGAGCAGTTTTCCGCTCTCCCTAAGGGATATTCTTCTCTACAGTATACGGAATTTATCCTCGGGCATCGTCTTTCCTAATTCATGTTTGTCATTCATCTTAAATCAAATTGTGAGACTGTTCCTCCTTAGCTCATGTCCGAAGCTACTGCAGCAGCATTTATGGCAGCCAGTCATTACAGCGCAATCGCTTTGCATCTCCATACTCCAACTCCTGAGGCCGATCAAAAATAAGAGACCAGATAAGGCGAGAAAGCCATGTGACCTTTCCGGGCAAGAAAGGAAGGCGTACAAAGACAGGAACGAGGGGACAAAAAATGGGGGAGTAGAGAGGTCACTCAGATCAGAGAAATGAGTTTGCGATAGGGATCAAATTCGGCTTGACTCCGAGTCGGCGGCTTAACCCGACATCATGCGACTCGGATGTTCGAGGACGAGAACTGGTTCTATATCCCAGAAGCCAAAGGGTGGAGTTACAGTTACACATGCGTGTTCGTGAATTATCAATTCTATGAGTAAGCGCATGTACAAAACAATGCCCGTGAGTCAAGGAGGAACCAGGACCCAGGATGCGACATAAGTTGTAAACTGAGCCTCAAAATAAATACTACGAGGACACCGGGAGTCCGCGCGGTGCCCAGGTCGAGAGCGAAGTGGCAAAGTTGGGTGTGACGGTCCTCAAACAACTCGGAAAGGGAGGGCGACACGGCGATAAGGGGCGAGGGGTCGGAGTAGGGAAATTTGACTTGGTGGGTACTGACTCGACTGCGGAATGAGAATGGAAGACGGACGGAAAATCTGAGTAAGGCTACACGAGGCGATAAGGCGATAAGGACGCGGGAGCGCCAGCCACCAGTGGTCACGCAGCGGCACCTGTCAGTGACTTTGATCGCTGTTGGTACCATCCGATGGGTGCGCGAGATTCCTTCCCTATTGAACGTTGAACTCCCCATCAGGTCTCCTCGATGACCTATTACTGGTGGAAGGACCTTACAGAAGCAAGGAGAAAAGGTGAGAGCCCTTGTTACGCACGCAGGTCCCATGCACGTAGTAGTATGGTACTCGGATGAGGGTACACGACACGGAGATCACTGGTACTGCTTCGATGGGCGTTTACGCCACTTTCTCGTACCTATCACACTGTCTTGTGGAGCACCTTGAGGCCATGCACGAGACACGCAATATTGATTCATAAACAGGTTTGACGCTTATTTGATTATGAACGTGCATGAAGGTTCCCAGGTCCAGGGTCCGCTAGTCATTGTGCCATGTGCCGTGATTGTGCGACATCTTGCGGAATGTTTGTCATCCACACACACAAGAGTATATAGGTTCGGTCCCGGGGACACCACAATGCCCAGGCAAACACTCTGCGCGAGTCACGCGTGTGCAGACCCCTGGCCAGTCTTCCTTCTCAACACACGTTCAAGTTCGTGCTATGGATACACAACAGAATCTTCCCAAAGTCCCAAAAGTCCAGTTCCGAATCCTCATTACCGGAAACGCCAATGCGGGGAAGACATCCGTCTTGAAGAGAGTTTGTAACACCACCAACTCGGAGAATCCAGAGATCTACAGCATCGATTCATCGGGAGATCGCAAACGGGTACGTTCTCGTCACCAATAGCACCTAGTACGATCTCATCGTCTAGTTAGGTTCAATTGAACGCTACAACAGAAGTTGGGCAGGTTTATTCTTGTCGGCGATGGCTGATCTGAGGATCTGGCTTATTCAGCGTGGCGAGCATAACGTCAACGACGAACTTATATTCTCAAGTTATGATAGTTATGTCTTTCACGACTCCTGCGGATTTGAGGCGGGCAGTGAAGCCGAGTTGGGGATTGTGAAAGCTTTTCTCAATGGTAGGTTGCATGAGAGACGATTGAAGAATAGATTGCACGTGATATGGTTCGTCCGTTTGAGTATCTACAATTGCAAAGTCACAGGAATTGTTTTCAGGTACTGCGTTTCGATGGTCACCGATCGGCCATCGCTAAATTTAAGGAATTTCAAGGACATTTGCCCCGGGCCGGATAGGAACGGTACGTCCAAACACTACCTTATGAACTGGGACTGACATGAAGGTTTTTCCAAGTTCCCGTGATACTGGTATTCACAAAATATGACCAGTTCAGGCGTGACACCGCGATGAAGTTGGAGGAGGCGGGTCGTAACCCCAATGACACAGCGCTCGTCAACGCCGAGATGGAAAGAATTTTCAACCACGAATATCTGACTAATGTCAGGGGAGTTAAGGGATGCGAGTTTCCACCGTATGTATGTTTAACAAGTGAGGATATCTACCGGCTAGAGTTTATAACGCGTTTATAACGCTAATGATGCCGTCCTGCAGAAATGCACGAGGATGGCCAACAGTGCACTGATCTTATTGAAACGACTGCCGATGTACTCTCCGAAAGCGTGGTTACACTCATGCTCTTAGCTGTACAGAAGGATAACCTGGAGCTAAACATAAAGCAAGCTGTTAAATGGTACGTTTCTACGTATCGTGGGACAAAAGTGAGAAGAGCATCGTCCCATCACAGGGCCCATTCTGCCTTCAAACGAGGGGATGGAGGTACAGAAAGAGTAATAAAGTTATGTATACTAGCATTTCCTTCGATCTGGGTAAGTTTTAATGCCCTACCCTGAACTGTCTCCCTTGCTAAACGAACATTACCAACTAGGATCCTGTTAGTCCGTCCTTACTTATTCGTGTCGCAATTTCCTGAATCGTTTATTCAACGCTCTCATCCGTGTCATCCCTTCGTCACTTGCTTTTGCTCGGTGTCTTGACCTCTTCCTCTATGCCCTCCAGTCCGTAAGTGTCACTCGTCGCTCGCATTTGAGCCCCCCTCGCTCACTTGCTTTCATTCTGTGTACTGACTTGTCCGGGTTGTCCCTCATCTTTGCGGTCTCCAGGAAGTACGTTCCCGTCTCCCGTCCCCTTTTGTTCAATCTCCTGACCTCTCTTCGTCTGCGCTCTCAAGTTTGTGAGTGTCCCTCCCTCCATCGCTTTCGACCGGTGTCTTGACGAGTCACTCCCTCTTCGCTCACAAGTTGGTGGGTGCCATTATCTCGCGCTCTTTCTTTGGTTGTCCTGACTTGTCCACCCTCTGCGGTCCCAGGACGTGAGTGCCCCTCGCTCGCTCGCTTTCATTCTCCGTCCTGATGTGTCCCCCCTCTGCGCACTTCAGGAAGTGAGTGCCCCTCGCTCGCTTTCCTTCTGTGTCCTGACTTATCCCCTCCGCCGCGCTCTCCAGTTGGTGGGTGTCCCTCCCGCTGGCTTTCTTTCTGTCATGACTGGTCCCTCGATTTGCGCTTTCCAGGACGTAAGTTCCCCTCTCTGGCTTGCTTTCGTTCGGTGTCCTGACTTATTCTCCCTCTGATGTCTCTAGCACGTGAGTGTCACTCGCTCGCTTCCTTTTTTTCTTTCGGTGCCCTAAGTCGTGTCTCCTCTGCGCTCTCCACTGGCAGGAAGTAAGTGCCCCTCGCTCGTTCATTGTCTTTCAGTATCCTGATTTGTCCCTCTGTGCACTTCAGGACGTGAGTACCCCTGGCTCGCTCGCTGTCTTCGGGTAACCTGATGTCCCTCTCTGCGTTCTCCAGGAGGTGAGTGCCCCCCTCTTTCTGGCTTTGTTCGGTGTCCTGACTCGTCACACCCTCCGCACTCTCCAGTTGGTGAGCACCCCTCGCTCGTCAGCTCTCTTTGCGTGTTCTGAATTGTCCCTCCTGCGCTCTCCAGTTGGTGAGTGCCCCTCGCGCGCTCACTTTCTTCCCATGTCCCGACTTCTCCCTCCCTCTGCGCTTTCCAGGAAGTGAGTGCCCTTGCTCGCTGGCTTGCTTTAGGTGTCATAACTCGTCCTTCCCTCCGTGCTCTCCAGTTAGTGAGTACCCTTCGCTCACCTCTTTTTTGGTGTCTTGACTTGTCCGGGTTGTCCCTCCCTCGGCGCTCTCCAGGAAGTGGGTACCTCGCTCACTTCCTTTCGGTGTCCTGATTTGTCTCTCCTTCTGCACCCTGCAGGAAGTGAGTCCCCCTCGCTCGCTCGCCTTCTTTCGGCGACCTGACTAGTCCCTCCCTTTGCGCTCTCCAGTTGGTAGGTGCCCCTCGTTGACTCGTTCGCCGACATTCCTTCGGTGTCCTAACTTCTCACTCCCTCCGCACTCTCCACTGGCAGTTGGTGAGTGCCTCTCGCTCACTGGTTTTCGTTTGAGATCCTGACTTGTCCCTCCCTCGTTGCGCTCCAGGAAGTGAGTGCCCTCCGCTCGCTCACTTGCTTTCGGATTCCTGACTTTCCCCCCCGTCCGCGCTCTCCAGAAAGTGACTGCCCGTCCCTCGCTCGCTTTCTTTCAGCGTGCTGACTTTTCCGTCTCTCTACGCTCTCCAGTTCGTGAGTACCCCTCGCCCCCCCGCCCCCTCGCCTTCTTTCATTCGGTACACTGACTTGTCCGTCCCTCCGCACTATCCAGTTCGTGAGTGCCCCTTCGCTCGTTCTCTGGCCCAATTTTAGTATCCTGAGTTATCCCTACGTCTGCGTTCTACAGCTGGTGAGTGCCCCTGGTTCGCTCACTCGCCTTCGGTGTTCTGACTTGTCCCTCTCTCTGCGCTTTCTAGTCCGTGAGTGCCCCTAGCTTGCTCGCTTTTTCAGTGCCTTGACTTGTCCCCCCCTCCGTGTTCTCCAGGACGCGAGTATCCCTCTCGTTCACTTCCTTTCGGTGTCCTGATTTGTCCCTCCCTTTGCGGTCTCTAGGAAGTGAGTGTCCCTCGCTCTCTTGCTTTCTTTCTCTGTACCGACTTATCTCTCCTTCTGCACGCCTCAGGAAGTGAGTGCCGCTCGCTCCGTCGCTTTCTTTCGGTATCTTGATTTCTCCGTCCCTCTTCGCCTCCAGAAAGTGAGTGGCCCTCGCTTGCTCGCTTTATTCCCTGTCCTGACTTGTCACTCCGTCCGCGCTCTCCAGAAAGTGAGCGCCTCTCGTCCGCTCGCTTTATTTTACTGTTTTAGCTTCTCCTCACTCTCCCCTCTTCGCTCTCCAGCTCGTGCGTGCCTCCTCGCTAGCTCACTTTCTTTTGGTATCTTGATTTGTCCCACCCTCTACGCTCTCCAGGATGTGAGTGCCTTTTGTTCGCTGACTTTCTTTCGGTGTTCTGACGTTCATCTCCCCCCTGCACCCTCCAGTTTGTGAGTCCCTTACTCGCTAGCTTTCATTAGTGGCCTGACTTGTCCCTCCCTTTGCGCTTTCCAGTTGGTGAGTACCCCTCGCTCGCTCGCTTTCATCCGGTGTCTTAAATCGTCCGTCCCTCTGCGCTCCCCAGTTGGTGAGTGCCCCTCGCTCGCTCGCTTTCTTTCGATGTTCTGAAATCTCCCCCCCTCCTCGCTCCTCCAGGAAGTGAGTTTTCCTTCCTTACTCTCTTTCCTTCGGTGTCCTCACTTGTCCCTCTTCGCTCTCCAGGAGGTAAGTGCCCCTCGCTCACTCGCTAGCTTTCATTTGGTGTCCTGAATTGTACCTCTGCGCTCTCCAGTTCGTGAGTGCCCCTCGCTCGCTCTCTTTCTTTTGGCGTCCTGAGTTGTAACTTCCTTTGCACCCTCCAGTTCGTGAGTGCCCCTGCCTCGCTCACTTTCTTTCCGTGTCCTGACCTGTCCCTCCGTTGGCACTCGCCATCGCCAGGAAGTGAGTATCGCTCGCTCGCTTTCTTTTGGTTTCCTAACTTAACCCCCCTTCTGCGCTCTCCAGAAAGTGAGTGCCGCTCGCTTGCTCGCTCTCTTTCGATGTCCTGACTGTCCTGCCCTCTTCGCCTTCCAGTCCGTGAGTGCCCCTCGCTCACTCGCTTGCCTTCATTACTCTGACTTGTCCGTCCTTATGTGTCCTTCAGGACGTGAGCACTCTCGCTCGCTCTCTTTATTTTGGTTTTCTGATTTGTCCCTTCCTCTGGGCTCTGCACAGGACGTGAGTGCCTCTGGTTCCGAGCCAGCAAGTTGCTTGCTTCCTTTCCGTGTCGTGACTTGTCTTTCCTTTTTTTTTGGGATCCATTAACATCCGTTGTGGGGTGGTACCGACTTGTCTCCCCTTCTGCACTCTTCAGGAAGTGAGTGCCCCTCGCTCGCTCGGTTTCCTTCGGTGTCCTCATTTGTTCCTCCCTCTTCACACTGACCTCCAGAGAGTGAGTGTCCCTCGTTTGGTCGCTTTCTTTCGATGAACTCACTTGCCCTCCCCTCTCACTCTCCAGTTGGTGGGTCCCCCTCGCTCGCTCGTTTTGTGTCCTGAGTTGTCACTCCCTTTGCGCTCTCCAGGATGTGAGTTCTCCTCGCTCGCTTGCATTTTTCGGCGTCCTGAGCTTCTTCTTCTTCTGCACCCTTCAGGAAGTGAGTCCCCCTTGCTCGCTCGCTTTCTTTTGGTGTCATGAGCTGTCTCTCCTTCTATCCTCTCTAGTTGGTGAGTCCCCTCGTACGCTTGCTTGCTTTTGCTGTCCTGACTTGTCGCCCTGCATTCCCTAGTTGGTAAGTACCCCTCGCTCGCTCGCTTTCCTTCGATACCCTGATTTATCCCTGTTTCTGCGCTCTCCAGAAAGTGAGTGCCCTTTGCTTGCTCGCTTTCTTCCGATGACTTGACTTGTCCCTCCGTCTGCGTTTCCCAGGACGTGAGTGCCTCTCGCTCGCTCGCTCGCCTTCTTTCACTGCCCTCACTTGTCCCTCCCTCTGCACTCTCAGTTTGTGAGTGCCCCTCGCTCGCTCGTTTTTTTTCGGTGTCCTGATTTGTTGCTTTCTCTGCACTCTCCAGTTTGTGAGTGCCCCTCGTCCGCCCTATTTCTTTGGATGTCTTAACTTGACCCTCCCTCTTCGTTCTTTAGGACGTGGGTGTCTCTCCTTCGCTGGTTTTTTCTTTCGGCTGTCTGACTTGGCCCTCCCTTGCGCTCTCCAGGAAGTGAGTGCCCCTCTCTCGCTCATTTTGTATCGGTGTTCTGACTTGGTCCTCCCTTCGTCCTCTCTAGAAAGTGAGTTCCCCTCCCTTGCTTGCTATCTTTCGTTATCCTAAGCTCTACTTTCCCATTCGCTTTTCAGGAAGTGAGTGCCTTTTCCATGCTCGCCTTTTCCCGATACCCTTACTCCTTCCGTTTGTACCCTCCAGAAAGTGTGTTCCCCTTGCTTGCCTTCTTTCGGGCGTTTTGACTTGTCCACCTCCTGCGTTCTCCAGGATGTGAGTGCCTCTCGCTCGCTGGCTGTCTTTACTAGGTGCCCTAACTTGATCGTCCCTCTGCGCTCTCCAGTTCGTGAGTACCCACTTTCTCGTTCGCTTTCTTTCTATGTCCTGACTTTTTCCTCCTTCCCTGCGCTTCAGAAAGTGAGTGCCCCTTGCTCGCTGGCTTTCTTTTGCTGTCTTTAGACTCTTCATTTATCTTCACCTCTTCACTTTCCAGAGAGTGAGTGCCTCTAACGTTCTCGCTTTCTTTCGGCATGCTGACGGTTCCCTCCCTATCCGCTCTCTAGACGGTGTGTACCTCTCAGTTTCTATTTTTCGGTGCACTTACTCTTTCTCTCCTGTATTTTCCAGGAAGTGAGTTGTTCAGATCTGTTCTTTTGTACCTTCTCTTTCTCCTCACCTCTTCCTTTCGCTGGTTTTCAGGTATTATTCTCCAAACTAAGCTCGTTTTTTGTCACGGTACCATTGTCATTTTGCCTTTTCATTTTGCTTTACTAATACTGGCAATTTTAGCCATCCGGGCCACCTCTTTTGATATCTAATAATGATGATGCGCACCACAAGCTTATTGGTATGCTTCTTCTGTCTGCCTGTGCAATTTCTAACATCCAAGCTAGTGCTCATCCTCATTCTCGAGTGTGCATGCATTTCTTATGCCTCGCGGTCTAGCCCACCGGCAACCAGAGATGACGCTTTGGATAAGGCACATTCACTATGGTTGACTTCTAAGATTCATCATGCAGTCGTAGAGAAGTTTTCTGAGTCCAAATGCGAATATTCCATTCTCCACTTTACGCAGTTTATCCTTCTTCATCGATTTCGATGCCAGTGATCATCTTTTGTTTACTCTTGCTTATCTTTTCGTCTTTCTAAATCGAAGCTGTCCTACCCTCGCTCCGTCCCAGCAACAACAGCCTTCATAGCAGCCGGCCGTTCTCGCATACATGCTTGAATATTTGCTCTCCACACCCATATTAACACCCATGATCGAAGAATGGGGGCACAGGACTCCACTGGGATAAGCTGAGACTAAAAGTTTCGCACTGGCCAACGGGCGGAGTCCTGCTGAGCCAGGGTCCTTTTAGCATGTGCATCCAAGGCTTCTTGACATATAACTGCTTCATAATTCGAGAAGAGCAACTAGATTTATCCACTGAACTACAAAGAGATCAAAGCGGAAAAACGCACAATACGGCGCTTTCATCGAATCGGAACCGGTCGCCGCCCTGGAGGAAAAGCCGCGCGGCCGTCCCGAGCAATACCCGGGCCCAGGCATTCCTGCCTGTGGCTACTGCTGCGGCAGTCGTACCGGACGGCCGCGCCTCTGCTGGCCGCGCGCGAGCGGACCCAGCTCGGGTCGCTCGGTGGCTGGTTCCGGAGGAACCATGGTTCGGCGGGGTAGTTCGCCTGCGCACTTGCGAGGAGAGTGGCGGGAAAACGAGAGCGTACGATCACGACGGCGAGGTTGTATGAGCTATAGTGGTAGGAGCGTAATCCGGGTTCGGGTTCATGTAGCACGTGTCGTTCGCAAGGAACCACGTGTTGATGAAGCTCGTGACGTCCGTTGTGTACTGGGAGGAGCGTCATCACCCAGGCGAGCTCGTTGCAGAGGACGGCGTCGGCCATCAGCACGCTCCTGTCAAGTGCGCGTGAAGCAAGCGCCGCCACCTTCTCCACGGTCTCACCGCGAGACGTTCGGTTTCGGTACGCCTTTATCACATTCTACTAGATGGGGCCTGGGGGTCGCCCCGATTTCCGTCGTTCTTTTCGTTGATTAGGGGTTTGGACGTTTCCTTGAAAGTCGTTTTCGAGATGAAGGTTGCCAACGCGGGAGTCCATAGAATCGCTGGCGGAAAGTTCCATGACAGTCCCCTGCAAATAGTCACTCAGTCTTTGTTCAACAAACTTTCGCTTTACGTACTGAGCTTAAGGGCTTGTGTCGTTTGCAGATCGGTGCGAGAACATGGAAGGCTCCTGCCCGTGGCTAGGCAATTAAGTGCCTCACAGCTCCGTCAGGTTTTGCCTCCTGAGCTCTGTCTTGACACCGCTCAGAATTTTTTCGACTTCGGGAATGCGTCGTTTGCCCAAGAACCGTTGGGCTGCAACGCACCGGGCGCTATCCACTTGTCTGCGCCGACGTCCTCTGCGCGAAACACGAGCTTCGGCCCACCGGGTGATTCCTCGACCGCCGCGCCACGTGTGACAATGAGCTTGATGGCCTCCTTGAGCCTACGCTTGATCTTCGTGCGCACTGCCTGGCGGAGCACGACACGTGTGTTGAACGCAACGACCTGCATCGACATGTCCGTGCTGCGATGCTGCTATGGCCGCTTCCTTGCCAGCGCCAGGTAGGGCCGCGGCGCGCACGGCTTGGGATATGGCGCGTCCGGCTTGCTTAGGAGCGCCTTGGGGAACGCGAAGAGCGAGAGGTGCGGGCTCATCCAGCGTGGCGCGACGGAGTGTCGCCAGTTTTGGGAGAAGTGAGCGCCTGGGTACGTCGGGTCGAACAGCTCTGAAGTCGGCTGCGGCTTGTACTTGGTGATGAGGATTAGGCCGGAGCTGGGAGTCATGTGGCGAAACTTTGAGTGTTTCAGAGCTTAGAAGTTGTGTGAGAGTGAGAGTAATTATTGGCAAATGTACATTGACTGATCTTAGAGGAGTGGGCGGTTTTTGAAGCTTTCTAAGCTAAGCTTTTTGGGTGCCACACGGCATGGCCTACAACAAGTGAACGGGCAAGCGTTGAGCGCTGAGCGTGTGGGGGCATTAATTATCTGATTTTTAAGATAAATTTACGAGAAAGGAAGGAGATAAGTCCCTCGGCCCAGCGAGCCAATGAAAATTTCGTTTTCTTGCGTCCCTCGGTCTCAGACATGTCCGTACTATCACTGCTCTTCTGCCTTCCGCAAATCATGTACTACAGTAGTACTACAGGACAACAG
>Ga0137397_10000434_pt1 | contig 28894 bp, 39 predicted proteins | sample czorhiz116metaG_FD_106658 | JGI IMG/M metagenome (GOLD analysis project Ga0137397, IMG submission 106658) | Vadose zone soil microbial communities from Angelo Coast Range Reserve, California, USA - czorhiz1.16 metaG | ecosystem: Environmental > Terrestrial > Soil > Vadose zone | place: USA... | reverse complement strand
TGTGTCTTGTAAAACAGGCTTTATATATGATGACTCATCTTCTGCATTCATGCCTCTTATACTATTATTTGTGTGAGCATTGGGACAATGACACTGATGTGTGAGCGAGTCCCGGATGCAATATGATAATGGGCAGCGGCTGCGATGCAAGAGGCACGGCACTGACTCGGAGTAGTAGCATGCCGTGTCGTATCACCTTTCCCTGTATGCGTCCCAAAGAATTCAACGGGCACGAATCCGTCGGGAAAATGGCACAGTAAGGCGGCGTGGAGCAATGAAGTTGATCGTCCGCATGAGTTTCCGGCCTAGCGCAGAACTCAGGCTATCCGCATTCCGCAGCTGCAGGTACAGTAGTACTTCACATGTCAAGTTGAAGAAGGCCTCATGAAGGGCATCCAAAATGTAACATAGATGCTGCGCAAGAATAAGGAAGAAGATTTGGTAAACCCTCAAAACGGCAGTTTTTGAGGCCGACTGACCGGATATTTTGAAGTTGAAGTTGAGCTGAGATACGCGGCTAAGTCCGTGCGCGCAAAGCTCTCCCGCTTTCCAAAGCTTGACTGGGGACCACGACCATGTCACCTCTTCCGCTCTCCAACCACCAGGACTTCAATTCTCTACTCGTCTGTCCCCTCAGACTATGCGCTGCAACTACCCTTACGACCTATCTCCTCTCCATCATTACGGGTAACGTCTCCCAAGTCGACCGTGTCTGGACGGTCATGCCGACAATCTACACCGCCTACTGGGCTCTCCTCCCCCTCTGGCCTCACGACAGTGCAACCTGGAGGTCCCTCGTGTTATTTGTTCCGGACGAAACTGGCCATTTTGCGCGCCACTTTAGCCCACGCGCGTTGCTCATGCTCGGTCTTACCGTACGCGTCTTAAACCCCTTGAACCCGAATCACACTTACTGAATTATTTCAAAGGTTCTCTGGATGTTCAGGTTATCCTATAATACCTGGAGACGCGGTCTTTTTCGACTGTGCATTCTCTGGCCTGCCAGCTCGTCATATGCTGACACGTTTTCATAGCGACGACGAGGACTACCGATGGGCCGTCCTTCGCGCCAAACTCCCACCCTGGCTATTCCAAATCGTAAACCTTACCTTTATCGGTGCGTCTACCTTAACCGTGTAAACACGCTTCCCCCCTCTTGACGTCCCTGCCTTCGTCAAACCGTGACGTCCAACAGCCGCTATCCAAAACCTCCTCCTACTTCTAATCGCCACTCCTACGTTGATCGCCGTGACCCACCCGACCCCCCTGGGTCTCACAGACGGCGTCCTGGCCCTGACCGCGCTCGCGCTCCTCGCGTGGGAGTTCACGGCAGACAACCAGCAATTCGCCTTCCACGCCTGGAAGCACGGGACGTACGACGCCCGCGCACACTGGCCCGGGGCGCGCCTCGCGTGGACCAAGGACGACGCCGCGCGGGGTTTCTGCACGCGCGGTCTGTGGGCCTGGAGTCGGCACCCGAACTTTTTCGCCGAGCAGTCGTTTTGGGTGTGTGTTGTGCCCCTGCCCCCTCCCTTAGTGTGCTTGGCCGTTATACTGACAAAACCCTCTTATCCCTGAACTTATCTCTTACGACCAACAAAGGGCGTCTTCAATCTTATCCCTCTTCTCTCCTTGTCCGATGCACTACCGCTGGTCCCCGCACACCAAACCACGGTCGCCGACGCGCTCCGCGCCCTAGTACCCCTCTCGCCCTCGCTCGCGCTCTGCCTTTTATTCCTCTCTTCGACGGGCTTCACCGAGTCCATCTCGGAGAGCAAATACCCGCGAGGCTACACTGCATACCGTTCGCGCGTCTCGATGTTCGTCCCAATGTTGACGCCTGTTTGGGGGGCACTGCTCAGCTTGATCGGCGGGAAAAGTGAGGCCGAGGAGTTGGTATGGGGCTCAGGTGCTCGCGAGGCAGAAACCAAGGACAAGGCGGAGTAAAATAGAGGCTATTTGCAACAGACTGCACGCCCACGTCATCGTGTGTTGGATCCATCCATCAGAGAGTAAATGAAGGACTTCGTGTAACATCTCAAATGTGTAATACATGGCATTGTTGATAGATGCGCTCCCTAAATGGGTGCTTTTTAAGCACTTTCGCCTGCCATCCCATCCGTTGATGTGGGGCCAAGATATCTTCGCAGACTGCATGCGTCGACACTCAAGGTCGCCAAATCCCTCCGACTTCAGGACTTGTAGTCCGGGCGCAACGAGCGCACCGTCTTTCCGGCGCGCCAGATCTCTTGATCGTCAATCTCCTTGAGCTCGCGCGCAAGGTCCTCACGGTAGGTGCTGCGTCCGTTGAACTCGAGCGCCTTGCGGGTCTCGGTGCCATCGCGCACGCTCTTGTAGAGCTTCTCAAAGACGGGCCTGTTCGCCGCTTCGAAGATGGGCGCCCAGTCGAGGGCACCGCGCCGCGCGGTCGTCGAACACGCGTTGTACATGTAATCCATCCTAGGAGAAGGGGTGGGGGAGGTATCAGTTCGGTGGGTGGGTGAGCGAAAGGAGAAATAACCAACCCCTTGTCGCCGATGAGCGGGAAGAGGGATTGTGTCGCCTCCTCGACGGTCTCGTTGAACGCCTCCGAGGGCGAGTGGCCATTTTCGCGGAGAACCTTATATTGGGCGAGGAACATGCCCTCTGTGAAAAGTGAAATGAGACACCCAGGTCAAAAGACCTCAAAGTATGCGCCAAACTCACGAATACCGCCCATTAACTGGCAAGGGAGAATTGAGGATTTAAAAAAATCAGCACGAAAGGGCATCTGGCGAGACTCACCACACCACGCTCGCCATACAGATCAGAGTAGACCTCCTTCTCAAATGTCGTCTCGTACATGTAGCCCGAGCCGACGGCGACGCCAAGGGCGGTGGCCTTCTCTATAGCCTTGCCCGAGACGTCCTGCCAGACGGCGACGGACGAGTTGATTCCGCGGCCCTCCTTGAAGAGCGTGCGGACAGTGCGGCCTGAGCCCTTGGGCGCGACAAGGATGACGTCTACATCCGACGGAGGTATGACCTTGGTGTCCTCCTTGTACACGACGGAGAAGCCGTGAGAAAAGTAGAGCGTCTTGCCCTTGGTGATGAGCGGCGCGAGCTTGGGCCACGTCGCGGACTGTGCGGCGTCCGAGAGGAGGTTCATGACGATGGTGCCGCGCTTGATGGCCTCTTCAATCGGGAAGAGCGTCTCGCCGGGCACCCAGCCGTCCTCGAGGGCCTGTTTCCAGCTCTCGCCGTTCTCGCGCACGCCGATGATCACGTTCAGGCCGTTGTCGCGCGCGTTGAGGCCCTGGCCGTGGCCCTGGGAGCCGTAGCCGATGAGGGCGAGTGTGTCGTTTTTGAAGTAGTCCTGCAGCTTGGCGAGCGGCCAGTCGCTGCGCTCGTATACGACCTCTGGGGTGCCCGCAAAGTCGAGTGTTTTCACACCGCGGACAGACTGCCACAAAAAAAGAAAAAAAAAAGGGAGAGGACCAGGTCAGAGACTGTCACTGCGCGATGAGAAATTTTATGAGGAGAAAGGAACGAACCTCGAAGGACGTTGTTGTCCGACGTGGGGCGCTAGCTACGCCACTTGAGCGCGTCGCGAGCAGCGAGTAGCTGGCTGCCTTGACAGGTTGGACCGTGCGAGGGACACAGCGGGAAGCAGCACGAAGGGCTTGCGAGGAGCGAGATGCGAAGGAAGCCATGAAGGGACTGGAGGGCTAGAGGGATGGGCAAGACGAGAAGGAGGTCGATGAGAGGTCAACTTTTTCTTTCGTTTACGTTTACCGCAAAGATCGGCCGAGCAGATTTCCGCAAACGGCCGAAACTGAACAGCAACATCAGCACTCGTCCAACCTCTCTACAGTCTAAACAACCAAGCCCTTGGCGCGAATCAAACCCCCCTTTCTTTTTTTTTCTAAAGACCCCAATTCACTACTCGTGAGATGGCCGACCAGTCAGGATCTGCTCGTTTTCAAGCGCTTTTCGAGTCTGCCTTGCAGGCTTACGAGAAAAAGACCGGTGTCTCATTGGCCCAGCATCCACTCGCCGTGAAACTCCAGAGTTGCGGCTCGGTCGAGGAAATTACTGCTCTTCTGCAAGGCCAAGCACAGGCATTCAGTGATTTCCATGCCAATGGTGGAATCACGAGATCAATCAAGATCACCGTATCGGTTTTATCACTACTTTCTAATGCCACCTCCTTCGCTGACGCCGTCGGCCTGGTACGTCGGAAAGTGTTGATGGCATGTTTCACATTGCTGAGCGTTTTTCTTCAGACATTATTCCCACCTACGACAGCAATACAGGCTGGTCTCGCTATCCTGCTTGATGTATGTGCCATTCTCTAGTTCACATATAGATGTCATTGTGACATCCAAATGAACCAGGCGGCCAATGGCGTGATATCCAGCGGTGACGCACTCAATTTGCTCGAAACAATCGAACAATTCGTCAAACGGCTCGATATATATACACGGGTTCCTCTTACTCCCGCAATGGTCGAAATAGTGGTAAAAATATTGGTGGAGCTCCTCTCCATGCTCGCTTCGGTAACCAAAGAACTCAAGCAACGACGATCGAGTGAGTGCCTTCTCGCTGATGTGATACCTTTCTCAGCGCGACACAGTCAAATTTGTGAAGAAGTTTTTCGGGGCGAAGGACATCGAGGCGGCCCTGCAGAGACTGGACCGACTCACGCAAGATGAGGTTCGGACTACGGCAGCTCAAATCCTCGGAGTTGTCTATGGTCTAGTCCAGAATATGAGGGAGTTCATCGACGGTGAGCAAATGCACTGGGCTTATTATCCACTGTCTGTTCAATACATCTCTAGACGGCAAAGCATCTATTGCTGGTGTCCGAGAAGAGCTAGGTACGTTTATACGCGACAGCGAGCGAGTTCCGTGTCTGACTGAGAGCTAGAAATTCTTCATCAAGTTGTGGGCGACGTGAACAAGTTAAAACGTTAGTTATTCCTTGAAGTTGCCGTTGCTGCCTGGAACCATCGGGATTGTCTGACAGGTGACAAGTTGCGGCAAGATATATTTCGTTGGCTCTCACCTCCCGATCCATGGAAGAATTATCACGTCGCCCAGGAATCGCGATACGGCGAGACCGGGGCATGGTTCGTTAACAGCAACAAGCTCTCGGAATGGAAAGCGTCCGGACCTAGTACTCTTCTATGGATCCATGGGAAACGTAAGTTGCCTCCCGGCACTTTCTGTGTCGCAGGGATTGATTAGTTTTCTATCGTAGCGGGTGCTGGGAAAAGTGTCCTTTGGTACGTTAACCCATTGATATCTTCGTCCTCAGAACTTTATGATGTTGGCCAGTTCTACAATTATCGAGGAGATCGAGACCATGCGAAAATCGGGGCTGGCATCACTCGCCATATATTACTGTGACTTTAGAGAGGATCAGAAGAAGGACCTCCGTGGGCTTCTCTCATCGGTGCTATTCCAGCTTTGCAATCAGTCCGATTCGTACTACGACACCATTTCCACTTTCGTTGCAGCACACCAAGATGGTGCACAAAGCCTCGGCAACAACGAGCTTGTCCAGTGTTTAAAGGTCTTGTTGAGTCTCCCAGGACAAGCTCCAGTTTTCCTGATCGTAGATGCTTTGGACGAATGTCCAAACACAGCTGCGCTGTCATCCCCTCGAGCGGAGGTTTTAACGCTTTTGGAGGACCTTATCGACTCACAACTGCCGAACCTGCGTGTATGCGTCACCAGCCGACCCGAGACCGACATCAAGCCAGTTCTTCAGCCATTAGCTACCCATTCTGTTTCCTTACATGATGAGACCGGACAAAAGGAGGACATCGATAACTTTATCAAATCGGTTGTAACCACAAACAAAAACATGCGAAGATGGAAACCGGAGCAGAAGCAGTTTGTGATTGATACGCTGATAAAAAGAGTGGATGGCATGTAAGGCATTCATTCCTTATTTCTTCGCGACACTCATCCGTATCTATTTGATAGGTTCAGGTGGGCGTATTGCCAACTGGACTATCTCGGCAGATGCCTCCCTGGATGTATTCGGCATGCCCTGGACGAATTTCCCGACACGCTCGATGGGACGTATGAACGAACGTTGCGAGAGATTAACGACGCGAACTGGGAATTTGCCCGACGTCTCCTCCTATGTGTCGCTGTAGTTTCCCGTCCACTCCGAGTCGAGGAACTGGCAGAATTGCTGGCGTTTGATTTCAATGCCGGACCCATACCGAAATTTCACGAAGATTGGCGCGTCGAAGATCCAGTAGAAGCGGTGCTGTCCATATGCTCCACGTTACTTGCCCTTGTCAACGTCAATGATTCCCTGGTCATACAATTTTCACACCTCTCAGTCAAAGAGTTCTTGATGTCTGCTCGATTCGCCGAAAAACATAACACCATTTCCCACCGTTTCCATATTTCTATGATACCCACTCATACCTTCGTCACCCAAGCATGTCTGGGTATCTTATTGCACCTGGACAAAAACATCGCCCGAGACAGCCTGGGGAAATTTGCTCTCGCTGAATACGCTGCCGAACACTGGTTTGAGCATGCCCGTTTTCAGGGTGTGTGGCAAAATGCAAACGAAGGGATGAAGCAGATTTTTGACGGGAGCAAACCACATCTATCGATTTGGCTCTGGATATGTGACCCAACAGTGCCCTCCAGGGAACGAAACAAATCAGCCGAAAGGCCGTCGTCACCTCGTGGATCACCCTTACATTACGCCACCTTTTGCCGCCTGCGGGACATTGTGGAGGTCTTGGCCATTGAGAGCTCACAGGATGTGAATTCTCGGAGCTTCAATGGAAAATCAACTCCTTTGCATCTGGCTTCAAGAGAGGGACATGTGGAAGTTGCACGGATTCTCGTCGATCAGGGCGCTGATGTGATGGCCGAGGACAAGCAGGGTTGGACTCCGCTGCATCGGGCATCTTATGGCGGCCATTTTGAACTCGCACGGCTCCTCGTTGAACATGGCGCCAAGACAACATGCCAAGACAAGGATGGTTGGACCTCGCTGCATCGGGTGTCCTACCGGGGCCATGTGGAGCTCGCACGGCTCCTCGTTGAACATGGCGCCGAGATAGCAGGCCGAGACAATGATGGTTGGACCTCGCTGCATCGGGCGTCCTATGGGGGCCATGTGGAGCTCTCACAGCTCCTCATCGAGCATGGTGCCGACTTCTCAGCACAGGAAAAGAAGGGGCGGACACCGCTACATTGGGCGTCGGAAAGGGGTCATGTGGAGCTCGTACGGCTCCTTGTCCAGCACGGCGCCAACGCCGCAATGCAGGATAAGCGGTTGTTGACACCGCTGCACCTAGTGTCCTTTGGAGGCCGTGTGGAGCTTGCACGGCTCCTCATCCAGCATGGCGCCGCCGTGACATCCCAGGACAAGAAAGGGTGGACACCACTGCATGGGGTATCCTTATGGGGGCATGTGGGGCTCGCGCGGCTCCTCTTTGAGCACGGTGCCGACGCCACGGTTCAGGACAAGCAGGGGTGGACACCATTGCATCGGGCGTCGGAAAAGGGTCATGTGGGGCTCGCAAGGCTCCTCATCCAGCACGGTGCCGACGCGGGAGCTCAGGACAAACGTGGGCAGACTCCGCTGCATTGGACGTCGCGAAGGGGTCATGTAGAGCTTGCACAACTCCTCATGCAGCAAGGTGCTGACGCGGCAATCCAGGATGGGGATGGGTGGACTCCGCTGCATCGGGCGTCGGAAGAGGGTCATGTGAAGCTCGCGCAGCTCCTCGTCGAGCACGGTGCCGACGTGACAGCCCATAACAATGAGGGGTCGACAGCGCTGCATGTGGCGTCCGAACGGGGTCATGAGGAGCTCGCACAGCTCCTCATTGAGCCTAACCTTTGATTCACACCTGCTTTCGTTGGTAGTTCGTGGTGCGAGCTAGGTGAAACGTGAAACGTAATATATTCGGCCACCACGGCGCTAACGCAGCAGCCAACGATATACCACAGGTCCAGCGACCCACAACAGATTGACCTTACCAGATAGCATTAGTAAAAGGACATTGTTCAATTCACATTTATTGTCACACCATGCAGGTTGTGATATACATCTTCGTTGAAGATAGTGTAGTACTTCATCGATAAGGTAAACCCGACTCCCGCGCATGGTTCTGACACACATCTGAACATGCGGCCATGTTTCCACCATCGGAGACCTTGGTGGAGTGACTGTTAAGCGCTAAGCTCCTCCCCCCAATAATGCTGAAGCGAGACAGAAAGCCTACGCATGTAAGAACGTAAGGCAGACCAGGGTGCATTGACAGGAGGGAGAGATGAGCAGGCGACGGCTAATCTGGACAAGCCACGCGAGTACAAGGTAGAGGAGAGGTCTGAAAAGGGAAATAAGCGAGGTGAGATGACACAAAGGAGAAGCGAGGGGATGTTCGTTGTCGAGATAGACACGGATGGGCCTCAGTGGCGCTGGATCAGCGTCGGAGCTTGAGAAATAAAGAAGTGGGCGAGAGAGAAAGAAGCAGAGTCTTTACATATATGGTGAACAGGCTGTACTCTAAAGTGGCTGCCCGAGAACATCAAAGCTATGGGTAAGTACATGAAAATACCGGGCAGCGAGGGAACAAAGGGAAAGGGAGACATAGGCAGAGAGTTGGGGCTCTAACGCCCGCTGATCTAGAAGAATTAAACCTAATGTAGTATAGTAAAATTTCCAACCACAGAGAACAAAAGACAGTCGAAGATACCGGAACTGCACACAATCCAGCGCTATGAACGGAGGCAAGATCGCGTCGAGGGTGAGATCGCGGGGACTGGAGACAAAGGGATTGGGGTGTGCGTGGCCGTGTGCGGCGATGCGTCGGAGCGGAGGGGATGACAGGAGAGGTGGTGAGGACCGACCGAACGGGAACAAAGGCAGAGCGGGGGTGAGGAAGGACGCGAGGCAAGTGTGCAGTGAGAGCGATCAGGGAGGTGGAGTGAACGCACAAGAGCGGTGCCGACGTGCAATGGCTGACGGACGCGAAGGGATTTGAAGAGAGGAGAGGGAAGATGTGGTTCTTGCGGGGATAGTCACCAATACCCTCGTACGTGGGCGCTTTCCATGCGCAACGGAATAGCTCACCTGACACTTATGGAACTATGCGTACACGTATCAGGGCTTCCTTGGCTTTCTAGTAGCGCAGCTGCGCAGCTCGTCGATTGGGTCAGATTGTTCGAACAGGGAAGACCTTTCAGATAACAACGTGAGAAGGGTTGGGCTTCTTCGAGACAGGCAATCCTCGTTGTGTGATTGGAGCGCCCAGTGCCCGCCTTGAGACACTAACCTCGAGTACGAGTATGTGCTCGCACGGTACGTGGTCATGAACTGTCTCACAGAGAGGCCCCTCAGCGACACTCCCATCACCATCGCAAACGTCGTCTGAGGTCGGATGACCTTCCATCTCCAAACGAGACCCTTCCAGATTGCAACATGAGGGAAACCAACTGTCAACGGGGCTTCATTACGCCCCATGGGCGTGTGACTCGAATCCGAATGGCCGACACTGCACTTGTCGTTATGGTGACTGAGAGAACATGCAAAAGATGATCCAAAATTAATGTGAAAATGGTACATGGATCCGTCTGGGTGGAAGGAACTCGAGTCTGAGGATGGGTTCGTAGAGCGGCCCGGGCAACTCCGCTATGCCACGGTAAGCTTCGGGCCGTTCATCCCGCCAATTCCCCCCCTCAGCTGGACGCGGTGACCATGCGACCACTGCGAAATTTTTTGCGCTTACAGAAACTGTATTTAAATGCCAAAACTACTTCCCATACGACATTGGTGCGTAGCCGGGTTCAGATATCTCAGTTCGAACGATAAATTTCGTGTGCTGTCCAGATCATGTCACCTCAAATTAGGTTCTCTCCCTCCACACGCGTTCAGAGTTATGCGCCATTGGCGCTCTTCAAGAACCCGTCCTCAGATCAGCGTAATTATTCAAGCAACCTCGGCGACTTGCCGACCAGCACCGCGAACGAGCGCGAAGTATTCATTCAATGGGACGGAAGCACCCGATCAAAATTGTAAGTCTGACCATTTCATCACATCTTCAATTAAGCTTTTGTGCGGACGCTTTTCGTTAGCCATCACATATGGCTCCGTGATCACTGCAGATGCCCTGAATGTTTTCATTCCGTCACAAAGCAGAGACTGATCAATACTTTCGACGTAATCTCCTTCCCTCTCATCCATCATCACCTATTTATCAACATGTGTCTAGATCCCCCCTGACCTGGAACCTATCTCCATACGGTCTACGCCAGCTGGTCTTGAAGTGGTCTGTCAGTATGATCAGTTATGTCAATTCAGGACCATCCATTAATATTCACTAGGGCCAGCGTCAAGTGGTCGACACATTTCGACTTATCCGTGGTCCTGGCTTCGACGAAGTAACCGTTCACCCTCAATGAATCGGGAATCCATCGAGTATCTATTCATTATTTATCACTAGATCTATTCTCTTCGATCTCTCACGCTGACCAGAAAGGTTTTATGGGGATCAAAGATCGCGAAAGATCCACCATCAGTTACCTATGATGAAGTCGTAACTAATGAATATGGGCTGTACAAGTGGCTATCAAGGATCGTGAGTAGTCCACTCGGTCTGCGCCTTTCTTTGCTCTGATTTATGAGTTTTCAACTCCTAGCACACTTTCGGCTTTTGCTTTGTTTCCGGGTCGCCGGCCACTCCAGAGGCCACTGAAGCACTGGCGAAGCGCATCGGGTTCATTCGAGAAACCCATTGTGAGATATCACGAAGGGTCGTCCTCACTTTCTCCTTACTAACGTAGGGGTGTGCGAGTCAGATGGAAAGTTCTGGGATTTTACTGCCGACCTAGCTCGGGGCGACACGGCGTACACAAACATTGCATTGCCCGCCCACACAGACACCACTTACTTTGTACGTGCTGTCCCGTCCCACATTCGGTCCCTCTTTGTCTCTCATGCAAGCGTGTATCACGCAGACGAACCCCTGCGGACTCCAACTCTTCCACTTGCTCGAACACACTGATGGCACCGGCGGTGCCACCCTCCTCGTCGACGGGTTCTACATCGCCTCCATCCTGCATGATCTCCACCCAGACGCGTACCGCCTCTTGTCCACGGTCCCGATACCTGCCCACGCTGCGGGCGAATCGTGGATCCTGTACCGCGCTGCCCACACGCCACTAGAACACGACGTGGCGGGAAACTTGAGGGCGGTACGATGGAATAACGACGACAGGAGCGGGCTCCGAGACGTAACGCACGAGGACATCCCGCGTCTGTACGAGGCTATGCGTACGTGGGACAAACTCATTACTTCCCAGGACTCGGAGTATTGGGTTCAGCTCTCTCCGGGAACCGTCATTGGTATGAAACTTGTCGCATCTTTCATTTCCCCTCCCGCGCGAGAGCCCTTTCTGGCACCCCTTCTTTCCGCTGCAGATGTCAAAATGGCACTGCTGACCCGCTCGTGCAGCGATTGATAACCACCGTGTACTTCACGGCCGCTCTTCCTTCACGGGACAGCGCCGCATGTGTGGTGCGTACATCGGAGCAGACGAGTTCCGCTCGCGACTGGCCGTTCTGAATGAGCGGTTTGATTCCGAATCCCCGGCCAGCAACGCGATGACAGAGCCCGAAGAACGTGTAGTGTGGAGTCACGACTTCTGATTGGCCACGAATGGGGGCAGCTGACTTCCCCGCTGCCGAGGGGCCCTAACTGGATCTTATCAATATTCGTAAGGATGGATATATCATATGCCAGCAATATGGGACAGTGTTCATACGAACAAACTACTTGAACGCAACGTTTTGTACTTGTACTACTTGGACCAATGAGTGCATGCAAAGGGCCAACCACTTGGTACCGATGAGCAGGAAGGAGGATTGTGGATGTGGACGATCTCGTTGAACGCCTGCGCAGGAGGGAACGTTCTCGTGAAGGACCTTGTAATTGGGCGAAGAACATGCCCTCTGTGAGAAGTGAAGTGAGATATGATTAGAAGAACCCAAAGGATGCGACAAACTTCCTAATCTTACTCATCAACTTTGACGAAGGGAGAGTCCGGTCAAACAACAGAAGTTAGGGAGCGTTCCATCACATAAGAGTATCAGGCGACGCTCATTATACATGTCAGAGTAGACCCGTATTAGTGCAAGGGATCTTTGTCTAGAGGCAAATGATGGTATATGGGCTGCGACGTCACGGCGTTGGCTTTCTGTATGAAAGAGCTCATGCCTCCGGAGCGGAGGAAAGGATAGAGACGGACGAGCGGGGCCCCGTGGGCAGCAACAATTACCATCGATCAGCAGTGTAGTACGAGCGGAGAATACGCTTGCACGCACCTGACTGTCTGGCAGAGGGTCCTTGCCGATAGTCCCATCACCACAACCATTGTCACGGTCATCACTTCCTACTTCACCATCACCAGTGAGTGCGGCCAGTATCATCTGCTATTGGATGACTTCCATCTCCCCAAAAAAATACTTCCGGGTCTGCAGGGATCTCTAACTTTCTTAATGTGGCTCTTCCTGTGCACGCTGCGCGTGCCAGAGCTTCCCACACGAGCGTGAAGGCAGCTAGTAATGGGCACACGAAGGCGTAGGCTCGCCTTGCTCTTGCGACATGCTGCGCTAATGGGCAGCGCTTATGCGACGGACTGGGTTTGCTAGTGAGTCAGTGACAGCTGTCTTCGCAGAGTATTCGACACCTGAAGATCACGGGCGACGATGGCAGCCGGGTGTCGGAGGCAGGCAGTGGGAGGCGCCGGCAGGAAAGATGATTAGTTTGCACCAGCACCAGCGCAAGGCGTGCCTGAGCGGCGATAGTATGGCACTATGGTCTTCCTACAGTAGTCACGTTGACAAACTCGGCACGCAAGACTACTGCCAGATCGGTGCTCGTGCCATATCAGACTCGCTGCCCGACGACGGAGGAGTCCGCCCGGGCAAAAATGGTCAGCTCACGCAGTTCCGCCGCTGCCGGCGCCTTCATTGACCTCGGTAGCTTGTTCCTCGCCAACTTTCCTTTTTTTTTTGACCTCACTGCGTCTGCAGAGTGATATTCGTGCGGGCCATGTCGAGGTTATGTGCTCTGGCGGATGGCGCACCAGACGAAGTGCCGAAGTTATATTGATGTGAGCATCCAGTGGGCGGTGTCGAGGGTTAGATGCTGATCGGATATAGGAGCGGTTGTAGTGTGAGATTGATTTATGCGGGGCGAACTGAAGGATGAGGCCTATGAGGGGTGCCATGGAGGACGAGACCGTCGCCTGAGGAGGTTTCAAAAGAGCATAGACAGAGAAACAGGATGACCTTCTGGATGTAGATGAGTAGGCGAAGAAAGGAATGTGATTTGAGACTCACCCGAATGGAACATGTTGACGTTTGAAGACGATTCGGCCCCGTCTAGTCCCGCCGCTAGGTGGACTGGACTGGAGCCTGTGTTTTGGGATTGAAAGTGGGTCGAGGTAGCAAGAGCGTACCACGACAATCTCATCGGTCTTAGGCAGTACATGCTTCTCCTCCCTAATTAGCCCTTGTCATTGGTGCACCGACTATGTGCTCCGAGTCCTTTTTTGTCCCGGAATGACACGCGACGTGGAACAATGACGAGTCTCAAAACAACAACTCGGCACTGTTTAATGCAGAAGTGATTCTTTCCTGAAATTGACTCACCGATGCACAAAAGTCACACAAGGTATGGAAGAAAAAGTACAGTATTAACTTAATGAGCGGGTATGGCATCGAGCATCCCTTGATGGCCATAAATGTAATCTCGGTCTCCCGGGCCGCAGACTCACTGACATGTCTGACGGCCGTCATATACTCGGAACACTTTTGGAACTCGGCCCCTTCATGGGGCATAAAATCCACGACACTCGTCTTCCCTACGCTTTGTAAGTTCTGCAGGGAAGTTCAAGTTGCTTCTTAGTATGGCCGATGACCATGGCATTTGACGTATATGGGGCGACACAGCGACAGTTAGTATCACTCACGTGTTCATGGAAGTGGCATACTCACCGTAACCCTCGCACCTACTGTTCGAATGCGAATTCACCAGTTTCTGCCTTGGGCTGAACCTGTTCAATCTTTCTGTCAAAAAGAAGCACATAACAGATAAACTAGAAGCCCCACAGACTGGAGTGACAGCAATGACCCACCGTGACGCTACTTTCGGGATCTAGGTGGAGCGCGATAGACTTGACAGCTAACATGTCACACCAAGCTATGCAGAGATAAGATGAGGCGACAAAGCGAGGAATAGCCTACACGCGTTGCAACACCAGTTCGGCTTGTTGTAAACAGTTGAAGACCCCACTTGTCGATGTCGCGCAGAAACACGGCCTGAGCGTCATTGGTTTTCTGACACGGAGTGCTGTAACTCGAGAACGTTCCTCGGCTCCGGTGAGTAAAATTGAATTACCCACGTGCCATTCGCGCATTTTTTGCGGCCAGGAGACGTTGAAGTTGCTAACGGGCTTCTTAGTTCCAAGGGAAACGTCGTCCCGTTGATGCATCCATCTATGCACCGACTCATGAATCGACGTCCTGGGACTTCTTCCCGACGAACGGTGTCAATGCGTTTCCACTAAATGCACCGAAAAGTGCGTCCTTGAGGATTATAATCATTGGTCCACCCATATAGGGCAGAATTCGTATAAAAGGCTGCTCATTTCTCCGCTTATCTCCAGCCCCAAAGCCAGCCACCCTTACCACAGAGAGCCTTCATCCGGTCTCCACGATGATGTTCCACAAGTCTCTCGTCTCTTTGGTCATGGCTTTCGCTGCAGCGAGCAGCGTCGCAGCCTCAGTCACCCCAGTGGCCCGGTGCGGCGCTCCCGCGCCTCCGCCCAGCCAATGCAACACGGGACCCATACAATGCTGCCAGACACACACTTCCGCCAACGACGAAAGGGTGGGCCCCCTCTCAGACAATCTCCTCCAACTCATTGTGGGCGCTCCGATCGCCGCCGCGTTGGGTTGCACCAACGTCGTCGGCGGGGTGCAGTGGTGAGCAATCGTCTTTTCTTGACTGTGTGCCACGCAGGGTGCTGATATACCGCGCAGCAACAATTCCCCCGTTTGCTGCCAAGGCGTCACCCAGAGTTTGTGCTCACCGCTTCTGTTCGGCGCCATTTCTAACCTGACTATGACTATGTTCAGACGGCCTCGTCAATATTGCATGCACACCGATCAACGTCAATGCTTGAAGACGGCATAGTGCGCTCTGAACAGTTGTTGAGGATGGTGTAGTGCTGAAGTGGGAGGGAACTGAGAAGCGTGGCACTCTTCTCTATGATACCATATCGATGCTCTGACCGACGCACGGCCTTCGATTTCAACTGGTTTGGTCAGATCCTTGTATTGAGGGGAAAATACAAGGTTCATATTGGCCAAGCACAACAATTCAGTTTTTTATCTGCGGGCGTATCGCTTTGCACACTGCGAGGGAAGCAACGCCCCTTCTGTATTAGTCGGGATAGAATCGACCCTTCAACAGACCGTCGTTCAATTGTTTTGATTGCCATAATAATTGGGTGGACTGGGCCACTGGCGCGTCGTGATCGAAGCAAGTTGTGACTTGACTCGGAGTATTGGGTACAGCTCTATCCGGGGACTGTCGTTTGTATGGTTTACCCATAGCTTTCATTTCTTCCATCCCTCACTCCTCCCGCGCGAGAGCTATTTTTATCCGTCCTGTACATGGGCAGGTCAACAGTGCCATTTCGACATTCGCAACAGAATAGATATGATGCGTCAGTAAGGGGGATGGATGGAGATATTGATAACCACCGTGGACTTCACGGCCGCTCTCCGTTAACGGGAAAGCACTAACGTGCGATCTCATCTCCGGTTGGGTGGCCTTCCATCTGCCAAAAAAAAAACCCCTCCAAAACCCTGATCTGCAGGGATCCGGGGCATGGGCGGTGCGCTGATGGGCGAGCGCTTAGGCCACAGACGGAGCTTGCCACTGACAGCTGTCTTTGTAGAGTATCCGACCTGAAGGCCACGAGCGACGATGCAGCCGGGTGTCGTACGCAAGTGGTGGGCCCGAAAGATGGTTGGTTCGTACTTACAGTAGCGCAAGGCGTGCCTGAGCATCTATGACCTTGCTCGTCACGTCGAGTCGTTGACGATCTCAGCACGCAAGATCACAGCCAGAGTGGCGCTCGCACGATACCAGACTCAGCCGTCGACAACGAAGTCAGCCCGCCGCGGGCCAAAATGGACAGCTCGTTGCCATGCAGTTCTGCCGGGGCTGGGGGGGGGCTTTCAGTTTATTGACATTGGCGGCCTTTTTTTCGCTGACTTCCCACGGTTTTTTCAACCTTATTGCGCGGTAGAGTGATGACCGTGCGTAGTCATGCGCTCTGGCGGGCGGCGCAGGAGATGAGATGCGAAAGTTGAGTTGAGATGAGCATCTGGTAGGCGGTGTCGAGGGTTCGATGCTGCCATGCTGGTATGGAGCCGTTGAGGTGCGAGATCGCCTTGTGAGTAACGAAGGGTGATGTGCCATGGCGGATGCCGTGTGAGCTGTAATTCAGCGCTTACTCTAAAAAAATACTAACACATGAGGCATTGCACTGCCCTCTGTCTCTTCCCACCACATCTCACTGTCTCGCTTTCATTACCTCACTGCGAAACACCTCACCGCGAAACAGCCCCCATTCCTATAGACCCCAATTCTTCCTTACTCGTGAGATGGCTGACCAGTCAGGATCCGCTCGTTCTCAAGCGCGTTTCCAGTCTGCTTTGCGGGCTTACCAAAAGAAGACTGGTGTAACATTGGCCGAGCATCCAGTCGCCGTGCAGCTCCAAAATCGCCATTCTGTCCAGTCCATCACTACAATTCTTCTGTACGAAGCACGAGCTTTCAGTGATTACCAAGGATTCGGTAGAATCACGAAGGTGATCCAGAGTACCGTATCAATTTTAGCCACCCTTTCTACCACTGCCTCCCTCGGCGACGCCATCGGCCTGGTACGTTAGGAGGCGCTGATAGCGTGTGCCCAAACTCTGACCGTATATCCAGCCATTTCCACCTGCGAAAGCAATAGAGGCTGCCCTTGCTATCTTGCTTGCTGTAGGTGCCATTCTTTAGATCAGACATAGGTATCCTTGTGACATCCAAGTGAACTAGGCGGCAAACGGCAAACCTTCGAGCTACGACGGACTCACCGACTTGCTTGAGTCTATCACGCACTTCCTCAATCCTCTCGATATATACACACGAATTCCTTCTACGACTGCGATTGATGATATACTCGTCAATATAATGGCGGAATTATTGTCCACACTCGCCCTGGCGACCAAAAACCTCAGGCAGGGACAATCAAGTGAGTGCTTTCTCGCTGATGTGTTATCTTACTCAGTGCAACACAGTCAAACCTGTAAAGAAACTCCTCGGAGACAAGGACGTCGAGGCAGTCTTGCAAAGGCTAGACCGACTCACGCATCACGAAGCTCGGACAACCGCCGCTCAGACCCTTGAGGTCGTCCATCGTCTCGTCCAGAATATGAGCGTGGTCATGGATGGTGAGCAAATGCATTTCGCCCACAATCCGCAGTCCTTTCTATACCCTTCCCGCTAGATGGCAAAGCTTCTGCTGGCTGTGTCCAAGAAGCTCTCGGTACATTTTTTGGCGACAACGAGCGAGATCTATTCTAACTGAGAGTTAGAAATCCTTCATCAAGTTGTCAGCGACATTAACAAGCTCAAACGTCAGTATTCCTTAACAATGCCGTTGCTGCCTAGAGTCATCGGGATTGTCTGGCAGGTGACAAACTGCGGAAAGATATTTTTCGTTGGCTCTCTCCCCCAGATCCATGGAAAAGTTACAACGTCGCCCGCGCATCGCGGCAAAGCGAGACCGGGGCATGGTTCGTTAACGGCAATACGTTCTCAGAATGGAAAGAACACGGACCCAAGTCCCTTCTATGGGTCCATGGGAAACGTAAGTTGCCACCCAGCCCTTCCTCCGTCGCAGAGATTGATCGATCTTCCCGTGTCGTAGCGGGCGCCGGCAAGAGTATCCTTTGGTACGTTCAACCCATCGATGTCTTCGTTTCAGAACTTTATGGTGTTGGGCAGTTCCACAATCATCGAGGAGATCGAGACATTACGTAAATCTGGGCTGGCGTCGCTCGCCATGTATTACTATGATTTTAGAGATGATCAAAAGAAGGACCTCCGTGGGCTACTCTCATCAGTGCTATTCCAGCTTTGCGACCAGTCCGATCCCTACTCCGACATCATTTCCACATTCTATTCAGCACACCGCGATGGTGCACAAAGCCCCGGCGACGACGAACTTGTCCGGTGTTTAAAGGAGTTGTTAAGTCTCCCAGGACAAGCTTCTGTTTATCTGATTATCGACGCTTTGGACGAATGTTCAAACACATCTGCGCTGTCGCCCCCCCGTCAGAAGGTCTTGAAGCTTTTGGAGGATCTCATCGACTCACAAGTGCCGAACCTGCGGATATGCGTCACTAGCCGACCCGAGGTCGACATCAGGCCTGTTCTTCAGCCATTAACTTTTCGTTCTGTTTCCTTACACGACGAGAGCGGACAAAAGGAGGACATTGAGAACTACATCAAATGGGTAGTAAACACGAACAGAAATATGCGAAGATGGACGCCGGAGCAGAAGCAGCTTGTGATCGATGTCCTGATAGAAAGAGCGGACGGCATGTAAGGAGTTCACCCTGTATTTCTTCACGGCTCTCACATGCACTTGTTCTGGTAGGTTCAGGTGGGTGTATTGCCAACTGGACTACCTCGGCAAATGCCTCCCAGGATGTATTCGCCATGCCCTGGACGAATTGCCCGACACGCTCGATGGGACGTACGAACGAACGTTGCGAGAGATCAATAACAGAAATTGGGAATTTGCGCGTCGTCTCCTCCTATGCGCCGCTGTGGTTTCTCGTCCACTCCGAATTGAGGAACTGGCAGAATTTCTCGCATTTGATTTCAATGCCGGACCCATACCGAAATTTCACGAAGATTGGCGCCTCGAAGATCCAGAAGAAGCGGTACTATCTACATGCTCCACGCTACTTTCCCTCGTCGACGTCGATGATTCCCGAGTCATACAATTTTCACATTTTTCCGTAAAGGAGTTTCTGACGTCTTCCCGCCTCGCCGAAAAACACGACGCCATTTCCCACCATTTCTACATTTCTATGACACCCGCCCATACCCTCGTCGCCCAGGCATGTCTGGGTATTCTATTACACCTGGACAAAAACGTCACCAGAGCCGGCCTGGCGACATTTGCTCTCGCTGAATATGCCGCCGAGTACTGGTTTGAGCATGCCCGTTTCGAAGGTGTGTCACAAAAAGCGGACAAAGGGATGAAACAAATTTTCGACCAGAGGAAACCGCATTTTTCGATTTGGCTCTGGATATGTGACCCAACTGTGCCCTACTGGGACCAAAACAAATCAACTGGACGGCCGTTGCCACCCCGTGGAACCCCCTTACATTACGCCGCTTTCTGCGGCCTGCCCGGCGTCGTAGAGGTCTTCGCCAAAGAGAGCCCACAAGATGTGAATACTCGGAGCTTCAGTGGCGACAAACAAACCCCTTTGCATCTGGCTTCACAAGAAGGACATGTGGAAGTTGCACGAATTCTCATCGGGCAAGGCGCCGACGTGACAGCCCGAGACAAGTGGGGTTCGACTCCGCTGTACGAAGCGTCCAAACGGGGTCATGTGGAGCTCACAAGGCTCCTCATCGCGCACGGCGCTGATGCGGCAGCCCAGGACGAGTGGGGTTCCACTCCGCTACATCGGGCCTCAGATGAGGGTCATGTGGAGCTAGTGCGACTCCTCGTCGAGCACGGTGCCGATACAGCAGCCCAGGACAAGGCGGGTTCAACTCCCCTGCATCGGGCGTCATATGGGGGCCATGTGGAGCTCGCACGACTCCTCGTCGAGCATGGTGCCGACGTGACAGCCCAAGACAAGACGGGGTCGACCCCCCTGCATCGGGCGTCGTATGGGGGCCATATAGAACTCGCGCGGCTCCTTGTCGAGTATGGCGCTGACGCGGCAACTCAAGATGAAGATGGTTGGACCCCGCTACGTCGGGCTTTAGATCGGCCCGCCGGGAGTCATATGGGGCTTGCACGGCTCCTCATAGAGCACGGCGCCAACGCGGCAGCTCAGGACGAAGACGGTTGGACTCCGCTGCATTGGGCGTCGGAATGGGGCCATGTGGAGCTCGCACGACTCCTTGTCGAACATGGCGCCAATGCGACAGTCCAGGACGAAGATGGTTGGACTCCGCTGCATTGGGCGTTGGACAAGGGTCATGTGGAGCTCGCTTTGACCCTCCTCGACTGTGGCGCCGATGTGGCAGCTCAGGATAAGGAGGGGCTAACACTGCTGCATTGGGCATCGAAGACGGGTAATATGGAGTTCGCACGGCTCCTCCTCGACCACGGCGCCGATGTGGCAGCCCAGGATAAGGAGGGGTTGACGCCGTTGCATTGGGCATCGATGGCGGGTCATGTGAAGACTATACAGCTCCTCCTCGATCACGGCGCAGATGTGGCGGCCCAGGACAAGGAGGGGTTGGGACCGCTGGAATGGGCGTTGGACGAAGGTCATATGGAGCCCATACAACTCCTTCTCGAGTACGACGCTGAGGCAGCCCTGCAACTTGAATATGGTGTGACTCTGCTGCACTGTGCGTCTGTAGCGGGTCTTAATGACCTCGCACGGTTCCTCGTCGAGAATGGCGCCGACGTGGCAGTCCAGGACAAAAAGGGATGGACACCACTGCATTTTTCGTCCTTTGAGGGTCATGTTGAGCTTGCACGGCTCCTCATCGAGCACGGTGCCGATGTGGCAGCCCAAGACAAGGAGGGGTTGATGCCGCTGCATAGGGCGTCTGCGATGGGTCACGTGGAGCCCGCACAGCTCCTCCTCGACCATGGCGCCGATGTGGCAGCCCAGGACAAGGAGGGTTTGACACCATTGCATTGGGCATCGAAGAGAGGTCATGTGGAGCCCGCACGGCTCCTCCTTGACCACGGTGCTGATGTGGCAGCCCAGGACAAGGAGGGTTTGACACCATTGCATTGGGCATCGAAGAGAGGTCATGTGGAGCCCGCACAGCTCCTCCTCGGCCACGGTGCTGATGTGGCAGCCCAGGACTCGGATGGTCCGACACCGCTGCATTGTGCATCTAAATCGGGTGATGTAGAGCTCGCACGGCTCCTCCTCGCTCACGGCGCCGATGTGGCAGCCCAAGACAGGGAGGGGTTGACACCGCTGTATCTGGCGTCGAAGGGTGATCATGTGGAGCTTGCACGGCTCCTCATCGAACACAGTGTCGATGCAACAGCCCAGTCTATACAACAGCCCACAACCATATGAGTCAGACTCCAACATCAGGCAGCATCAGTAGAAGGATATTGTTCTATTTCCATTTTATTGTCACGCTGCAGCCGTGCAGGCTGTGGTAGTCAGATACGTAAGTAGCAAATTATGAAACAAAAGTGATACCATCCTCCCTGTTCCGAAGGTTGATCGCAGAAGAGGAATCGATGATAAAGAGAGAGTAAAGTACAAGAGCAACCAGTTCCAGCCGTCGACAAGACTGATGAGCATGTCAGGCACGGAGAAGACGAAGAGGTCGACACGTAAGAGGCTGGATGAAAATGGTGGCTCCGAGCCGGTTGGTCCTTGAGTGTTCGGTCGAGAAGAAAAAAGTGTTGCACAATGCAGAGAGGGGAGAAAAAAGCCGCCGATGGCTGGCCTCTGAGGAGGCCGATGGAGGGTTTTTATATAGTGAGAAAGTCATATCTATGACAAGGTGAAGTCCAAAACTAAACCAAACTTCGTAGCAGCGTAGAGGGGCAAACACTGGCAGGATGCGACTGAGGCAAGGGCACTCGTATGCCTACGAAAAGACCTGTACAGGAAGGAACGACGAAGGAAACTGTGACTGAAAGGGGAAGGCCTAGCAGTAAGTCCGGAAGAGCAGATTCGCGAGGCGGGCTGCGGTCCCGAAAGAGAACGCGAGCGCGCGAAGGGCGAGAGAGAGCAGAGAGGAGTTTGTTTCCCGAGCTGAGAACAAACGACGTCCGCGATTCCGAGAAGATCGTGAACGCAAAGCGAGGGTCTTGACGGGGCATAAAGAGAAAGGTCGGAGCGAGAGACAAGAAGGGCCATGAACTTGCAGCGGTCGGAGTTGTGGTGACGAGAACGAGGAAACGCGAAGAGAGACGAGAGCGAAAGGGTTGCGGGACCGGAAGACGCGTGAGGGAACAGGGGCTTGATTTATTGTGGGGCGGTCGAGCAAGGAAAGAAAACGAGCATGCGAAGAGAAAATAAGAGAGAATGACCAAGAAAACGCGAAGGCGGTCCTGCCGGCGACAGACCCGCGCCAAGGATGAGGGAGGCGAGGTCGGCCAAAATCGAAGGTAGGCTAAGAAAAATACACTAAATTGTTGCGCGACAGAAAATAGCGGGCGCGAGGGCGACGAGGGCAAGGGAGACACTGCTAAGGTCGAAAGTAAAATGTCTGGGAAATAAAAGAAGAAGGCGAGGAGTGGAGAGCGGGAAGTCTAATGTAAAAGAGGAAATCGGAGAATGGAGGGATGGCCAAGTTGGGAGAGAGATGAGATTCTAGCGTTCCAGGAACTCTTTGAAACTAGCCGCGCATTTACAGTGGGCGGCGGCAAGGAGAACGCCACATTCCGCGCAGAGAGCGCGACGTCGGCAATCGGGTTTCTGGAGAGATATGGACCTGTGGCGTCAGCCGATGAGCCTGGGCACGGTCGAGGAGGGGTACCGGACGAGAAAGAGAAAGGGGGTGCGATGCCCATTCCAGGCCCGGCGCGCGCACGCGCCTTACAGGACAGGAAACAAGGGTAAAAGGTTCGACTGAATGGTGGCATACCAAGCAAGACAGTGAGTGGTGTCGAGGTGAAGAGGGAGCGGCGATGGATCGAGGGCAGAGGAGTTAAACCGAAAGGGGAAACCGGACGAAGAGAATGATGACTACTAGTAGAAGCTATGTACAGTAAAAGCATGTCCTACGAGAAGTGTCTTGAACGGGTCGCGTCGAGAGGGGTCAGATGCGACGGGCGCGACGCTGGTGGGATCTCTCGAGTGGGAGGCTTGTGGCATGGCATCGACCGACGAGATTGGGGCGAGGAGGGACTTTGGACGGAGGAGGTGCATTGGCGTTTGCGATGCCTTGTCGAACCGATGCCGCTGAAGGAGACAGACAGTCAATATGTATATATGTGTGTCGACTGCAATACCTCGAGCAATGCCGCCGACGTAGTTTGGAAAGCCGCATGTTTTCGTTGCGGTACTCGGAGGCAGGCAGACGAGGCCAATATATTGGGGCGCACATCATGCATGCATACATTCCTTTGTCTCTCCACCACCTCACCAACTCCACACATTCGTCCTTGGTTACATTCTTGTGGAGGGGGAGCATCACATTTACAGTATGTCACAACACGCCATAATTGCAATACTCCGCTTCAACAAGAATAAAGATCAAGATAAATGAGTGGCAAAATGTAGTTGGATGAGTGAAGTTGCGAAAGGTCGCGAATAGGAGCGTGGCCAAGCGTTCGGGCCGTCCGTCCCGTCCTATTTTCCACTCCGCTCTCCCCCCTCTTCAAGCTACCTCTGGTTAACCGGAATACCGATATCGCGCTGTCATTGCGGGCTCTGTTTTTCGCTCACAGAAACCATTTCGTCCAACTTTCCATCCCATACAACGTTGGTGTGCATCTAGGTTCAGAAATTTCTCTTCAAATAATATATTTCGCGCGTCATCCAGACGCCACCTCCTCTCATTAAGCTCTATCCTGTCGCACATGTTCAGAGTTGTGCTCCATCGGCGCTATCCAGGAATCCGTCCTCGGGTCAGCATCACGACTCCATCGACTCGGACCTCGACCGCGAACGAGCACGAAGTATCTATTCCAGTGGGACGGAACCAGATCAAAAGTATCAGCCCCCCATTTCATTTCATTTCATTGAGCTTTTGTCAGACTTTTCAGTTTAGCCATCACGAAACAGACCTTCCGACGTAATATCTAGTATCCCCCATTCCATCCATCATTTCTTCCTATCTATCAACACGTGTGTAGATCCCCCCAGACCTTAGCCCGTCTCCACACGGTCTAAATCAGGTCTTCAGGTTATCTGTTGGGCTGATCAATTACGTCAAACTCAGAGCCACCTATTGACATTTTACTAAGGCCAGCGTCTACTGCGACACGTTTATCTATCGACCACCGCCCTGGTTTCGACGAAGACCATTCCCCCTCGATCAATCGGGATCCTCTTGAGTAGTATCTATCCATTTTTGCCGGGCGAGGTTTATTCACTTCAATCTCTCCTACTAATCAGAAAGGTTTCATGGGGATCAAAGATCGCGAAAGATCCGCTATTGGTTACCTACGATGAAGTCGTATCTGGCGAATGCGGGCTATACGAATGGCTATCAAGGATCGTGAGGGGTAACCCTCCTCTCTGCGCTATACCTTTCTCTGATTTATGAATTTTCAAGGCCCAGTACACTTTCGGTTTTTTGTTTCCGGGTCGTCGGCACTCGAACCACATCGGATATATTCGGGATCCCCACTGTGAGATGCCACGAAATGGGCGCGTTATCTACCCCTCTTCCCTACTAACGTGGTGGTGATGGAAAGTTTCGGGGCTGTACGGCCGACCTAGCTCGGGGTGACTCTGCATACACGAATATCGCTTTGCCCGCCCACACGGAAACCACATAGCTCGCGCGTGCTGTTCCATCCCACACTCAGTCCATCCCTCCCCTCTCCCCCCAGCGTGTACCACGCAGACGGATCCCTGCAGACCCCGACTCCTCCACTCGCTCGAGCACACCGACGGCACAGGCCGCGCGAGTCTCCTCGTCGACAACCTCTACGTCGCCTCGATCCTCCGCTATCCCCACCCCAGACGCGTACCGCCTCCAGTCCACGATCCCCGCTCACGCAGCGGATAAATCAGGGAATCCTGTACCGCGCCACCCACACACACCGCTGGAGCAGCACGACGCTGGCGGGTGATTTGCGCGCGGTGTGATGGATGAAACGACGACAGACAGGAGCGCACTCCGAGAAGTGTCGCACGAGGACGTCTGACGGCGTACGTGGGACAAACTCGTCACTTCGTCCTAGGACTCGGAGTATTGGGTACAGCTCTCTCTCTGGGGACTGTCGTCGGTATGATTTCCCTGTGGCTTTCAGTTCCCCTCACTCCCCCGAGAGATCTTTTTGTCCATCCCGTCCCTCCATCCCCCTCATTGTTAATCCCCCCCCATTGCGTGTGTCACAATGGCACTGTTGGCCTACCCGGCGGCGATCGATGACCACAGTTTACTCCACGGCCGCTCTTCCTTCCTCACATGAAAGCGTCGCATGTGCAGTGCGTACATCAGAGCAGATGGGTTCCGCTCGCAACTGGCCGTTCTGAGTGAGGGGTTCGCGTCCCCGGCCAGCGACGCAGTGCTTGAGCCCAAAGAGTGGTGTATGGGGCTACGACTTCTGATCGCCACCCGATGGCCATGGCAGCCGCCTTCCCAGTTTTTATCAATATTCGAAAGGGTGAATATATTACATGTGGTAATATGGTACATATCATGCGAACCAAGCAATTCCAACGCAACGTTTTGGACATGTACTAACTTGTACATATGATGAGTTGTATGCAGAGAGAAACACGATTTTTCCCTCCGCAAAAAAAAAATCGCAAGCGCGTTTGACATCGCGTTTGGACTTTTCTACGCTGGTCATGGCTCTCGGGCCTCGGCCTGGATAGATTTAAGAATGTAACCTTCCAGCCCTCCGCAAAGCCAAAGCTCCTGCACACTCGCACCCACGGTGCGCACGGCATACGTCCTCATCCCGCTGTCGTCTTCCAATCCGCTCGCCTCAACCCTACCGCTCGCCATATTGACGTTGACCGCGATCCCCGCGTCCACGGTGAGCTCGCCCGCCCTCCGACCGCCTGCTCCGCGCTTCCCGTCCTTGGCGTAGAGACGCGTGAGGTCGGCGACGAGCTCGGGCGCCTCGAGGCACACGAGGCCGTTGTTGATCGCGTTCCGCTTAAATATGTCGCCGAAGGAGCCCGCGAGGACGAGCGGCACGCCGGCCGCTTTCAGCGCCGTCGCCGCTTGCTCGCGCGAGGACCCCGTGCCAAAGTTGTAACCCGCGACGAGGATGACGCCCGTCTTGACGACGCCCTCACCTCCTCTCCTCGGAAGGGCGGGGTCTGAGGACGAGGAGGCTTGGAGGGTGCGCACGAGAGGGGCAAAGCCCGGATCATAGTTCTCCATGACAACTTCTGCCTGACGCGCGAGCGTGATGTCGTCCTGGTACGTATATTTTCCCGGATAGATCCCGTCCGTATTCAGGTTGTCCTGCGGCACGAAGAGTAAATGCCCGCAGAATGTAGAAGGAAAAGAAGGGAGAAGTGGCTCGTCTGCCTGCTGTACCGCCGCGGCTTCGGCAGCGGGCGTGGCGGACGATGATGAAGCAATCGAATGCACGGGGGGACCCGAAGGGGGCAACGCGGCGGGATCTAGTGAGTCCGGGGACGCAATGTACCCCTTGAGCGCGCTGGCAGCGACGACGGCAGGGCTGGCCAGGTATGCCTGAGCTGCGGGGTGTCCCATCCGGCCCTTATAGTTCCTATTCGTCGCGCTGATGCCAGTCTCGCCCTCCTCAAGCAGCCCCGTACCCAAACCGATACACGGTCCGCATCCCGCAGGGAGCACGCGTGCGCCCGCAGCGATGAGGGCCTCCCAGTCGCCCGTGCGCTCCGCCTCGCGCTGTACCGCCGAGCTCGCTGCCGCGACATAGAACTCCACGCCGGGTGCGACGCGCCGCCCGCGGACGACCGCGGCAGCCGCGGCGAGATCGGACGCGCGTGAGTTGGTACAACTGACGAGGTACGCCTTTTGAATCTGGATGTGGCGCTTCTCGAGGTCCGGGAGCGGCGTCGACACTTTGACGCTGTTGGGACCCGAGACCTGCGGCACTAGGGTCGAAAGGTCGATGGCGAGGTGCGCGGCATATTCGGCCTCGGGATCCGAACGGAGGGGCACTGCGCGCACAGCACCCAGCCTGTGCCTGTTAATTCGGGGATGCTCGGGCGGTGCTGGAATGGAAGAAGGGTCGGTGGAGAACGTGCGGAGTTCGAGCTTCTTCACCACAGCCTCGTACCACTGGAGTAACACGTCATCCACGGGAAAATACCCGACGAGCGCGCCCCATTCGGTAGTCATATTAGAGATCGTGAGACGGTCGTCGACGGGCAGTGTAGCGATGCCGTCACCCGTGAACTCGATAGCGGCGTTGAGCACCTCGTCTTTATTGAACGCGCCGCAAAGCGCGACGATTACGTCCTTCCCCGTGACACCAGTAGCGAGCCTGCCCCGGAGTTCGACGCGAACCATTCGAGGTACCTGCCACCAAGTGGTGCCAGTAGCCCATATGGCCGCCGCATCCGTTCGCACGATTGGTGTTCCGACGCAGCCGACGCCACCGTACATGTTGCTGTGGCTGTCCGACGCGACCGTGAGGGTATACGGAAAAGCATAGCCTTCTTCGACAAGGATCTGATGGCCGATGCCACGTCCCGCGGGATAAAAATCCACGCCCTGCGCCCGCGCGAAAGCCTCGATGTTGGCATACTTGGCCAGGTTCTTGGGAGATTTGTTCTGCACATCGTGGTCGATTGTGAAGACCGCCTGCCTGGGCGATTTTATCCGCGTCGCTCCGATAGATTTGAACCTAAAAAACACCATCAGACATGACAATTTGCACAAAACGGGAGTTGGGGTGTCGGGGCTGGCCAGGAAGGAGATCACGAACTTTGAGATGACCGGCCCCGTATTGTCATGAGTCATAATGTGCTCCGGACGGATCATCACGTAGTCACCGGCCTTCACTTGTTTTCCAGCGGGGAGACCGACGGCGTACTTTTGGACAATCTTCTCGATAACTGTCTGGGGAACCTTGCGTTGCCCCGCGACGGTGGCCAACCGCCTTCTCGCTATCGCCCAGGGCGTCGACCGGGTAGCTGAGAACAGGAGGAGGCCCATATTTGTCGGGGCCACAGAATGTGGGAGCAAGTATAGTACTAGTGGCAGAGGCGTTTGGTGCCATGTTTACATACACGTGTTTAGCTCAGCGTCTAATTAGATCTAACACAGCTGCACCACTACTATCATAGCATCCTACCAGTGCGCACTGCCCCCTACTATTTACTTTATACGCACCGCGATCAGATCTGAATTTAGTAAGGAACATATCACGAGCTGGGGACGTCGTCGCTTAGGCCTGAATCATAATGCATAATGATTACTGTTATGGAGATCATAAGTGCCGTGAATCAAACGTGATGTACATTACAAGAAATGACTGTTACATGCGCTCTATGAATTAGTTTGGACGAATGATGGGGAGGGGAAGCGTGTGAGGGCTGAGGGTCTAGATGGCCCACCCTCCCATGCGACGTACCATCATGGCATAGGGTGGGATGACGAAACTATATACAGCTGGAGGGGGTTTCCTGACGCCGCTTACGAAGCGGGATTAATAGAGTTAACATTGTACATGGACTGGCCAGGCGATGAAGCTGCGCAGCAGAAAAAAAATATCTCACTCTAAACGGGTCTGGGGTTGGTCGGCCAGGGCACAACCCTTGTTCTAAAGCGCATTGCCCTCAATGCACAGATTGATGGACCTGTTGACGGCCTCCAGATAACTGATTGCAGCCGAGACAGCCCTCGAGACCTCCGGCGAGACTGGCGGAGATCCTGGGACCGGGGGCGGTGGCTGCCAATTCGGCGGGGGGAAGGGGGGGGGGGCATATT
>Ga0137397_10000432_pt1 | contig 28985 bp, 40 predicted proteins | sample czorhiz116metaG_FD_106658 | JGI IMG/M metagenome (GOLD analysis project Ga0137397, IMG submission 106658) | Vadose zone soil microbial communities from Angelo Coast Range Reserve, California, USA - czorhiz1.16 metaG | ecosystem: Environmental > Terrestrial > Soil > Vadose zone | place: USA... | reverse complement strand
TGGTCGTCTGTAGCACCAGACACCGGTTGCAAGGGCAGAGACAACATTGGGAGGAGTGAAAGAGGGGCAATCTGAGAACGAAGGTATGTATGGTGGTGGCAAATATCCCTCGACAGCTGGATTAAAAACAGCTACACATGAAGGACACGTGGAGAGGAGACAAGCGGGGGCGCTGCCGGGGTCCCACCGTTTGACAGATTCTGGGCGGCAGTTGGGCGGCTCGCGCTTCAGATAAAGCCCATTTAGGACCGCCTCTCAAAAAAGCGTACCGTAGAAAGAAGAAAAGAAGAGATGAAGGGATGAAATTGATGAAACTTGGAGTCGTGACGGTACTGGAATCGGTGTCGTATTTAGTTGCGGTCATAGGATTAACGTAAGGAGTAAGACAGGTTACGTAACCATGGATGCATGAGAAGACGAGTTCTGCTCATATGATCGCATGACGTACCGTGCCTTCCCTTCGCCACGCGTCTTGGTTAGTCCCATCACGCACCCCTGTCGTCGCAACGCGTGCTTTTGTCTGGAAATCTCGTTTCTCACACATCGTCGTATAATCTCTGGCTCGTTCCCCCATAAGTGATCAAGGCCACGGCCGTACTGGCTAGTTATGTCACGATGGTTCACGAACCCTCTCAAAGAACTCCTGGGTTTTGTGCGCATCTATCTACCTTGCCGAGTGGCTCCACTCTTATCAAGTTCTCAGGTATTCAGTCGCTTCCTCGCACCATATGTTGAAAATCTGGATATGGGTCTGGTCAATCTTGGTATTGTCCAGGGTGAGTCCATGCGCTTCCAGAATTGTAAGCGCTGTAACATCCTACGTGGACCAGGACAAGTGACACTGGGAAAGCTTCGTATCAAGAAAGCTGCCTTGGACGCATTTCGCTTACCGGTCGATGTTGCTGAAGGTTCGTGTCACTATCGACACACTATCGACGAGGAACATTCGCTAATGTGGAGGTGCAGGCCACCTGGGAAAGTTTTCTCTGTCCTTGCATTGGCTCAATTTAGGAAATCAACCCGTTCAGGTGCTGATTGAAGACCTCTACATTCTTGTTGTTCCGCGCAAGGACGATGATCAGGATCCTGACGAGCTCGAGCGCCGCGCACAAGTAGTAAAACTAGAACGCCTTCATAACGCTGAGGTTCTTCAAACACAAACGGCTGGAATCAAAGGTATGAATCCATGCTCGGAGAACAGCACCGTAAACTTGACAGCATTCGAGGTACCGAAGGTGACGCTCAAAGTCAAGGCTTTATTGGATCATTCCTCGCAAAGCTTCTAAACAACATTCAAGTAACTGTCAAGAATGTGCACATCCGATATGAAGATAGCATCAGCGTCCCAGGTGTATGTCTACGAATGCCATGTAATAGGCAGACTTTGACCGTAGTCTTTGCTCTAGCATCCATTTGCGGTTGGTGTCACGCTATCCAGCTTTTCGGCTATTTCAGTCGATGAGAATTGGGTATCTGCCTTTATCGAGGGAGGGAGCAAGACTGTGCACAAAGTGGGTCGACTTATTAGTCCGTCGCATCTTCTAACACTACTGCAGTTGGCAAAGTTGGACTATCTGGCAGCATATTTTGATACAGACGCTCAGAGCATGGCAGGGCTTTCTTACGAGACTGCTGTTGATCGGTTCTCGTCCATGGTTGCGTATCCTCGTTTAAGCATGATTGTCGGACTCATGACGAGATTGTTCAGATCGCACGAGACGGGGCCCCTCAAGCTCATCAATTTATTCTGAAGCCAGTTTCTGGAGAAGGACGGGTGAGACAGACTCGTACCATGAAAGTGCAGGCACATTTATTGCGTGATAGGTCATCTTGAGGCACAGCGCGACGAAAGATGACCCCCGATTTGACATCCAACTCCTCTTTCCCGAAATTGGGGTGCTTCTCGATGACCACCAGTTCAGGAATATAATCTCCTTGTTGGAGACTATCCACCTGTTGAGACGAAAATCACGAGTAGGCGGGTTTATGACATCGTAATCTGCCGTGGCACTAACTAGTAATAATACAGTTTGCGAAATATAGGCGTCCTGAAGTGCTTAGGGAGAATCGGCCTCGCGCCCTCCTCATTTTTTCAGGAAATGCTATACTGGACAGTGTTCGCGAGCGAAGGCGCAGGTGGACGTGGGCCTATTTTGCTGAGCGCCGCGATGACCGACGCCGTTACGTCAAGCTCTTCAAGAAGAAGCACCTGAATACCACTACGAATGAGGTACGCTTTTGCCTGCTCCTTCGGTTATTTACTTACTGGTTTCAGGAATTGTCCGATCTCGAGGCCTTGGAGAGAAAACTTTCGTACGAAGACATTCGGTTCTATAGATCTATTTCACGTTCGGAACTGAGAAAGGATGGCGCGCTGCTGAAGCAAGCCGAGGAAGAGAAGAAGCGGCAGGAAACGCAGTCCTCTGGTTGGGCAAGCTGGCTTCCAGCTTGGGGCTCTTCGAGCACAGCCCCACCCACGCAGCCGCCACAAGAATCACCATTTAGTAACATGACCGAGCAACAACGGAGGGAGTTGTACGAAGTTCTCGACTATGATGAAAAGGCTGCTCTCGCCGAATCATTCGAACTGCCGAGAGACGCCCTCAAGGCTCGGATTAATGCAGAGCTTAAGAGGGGCTCGTTTGCTCTGAAGTTGGACCCGCATGGCATTGCAAAGGAGATTATTTCCGTCGTTTTTGACGATTTTCAGGCCACAGCCATTCAAAGACGCGATAATTTGGAGGTTTGTACCTCACTTGGCGGATTTGCCGTGTACGACGGTACAACAAGGGATACACTGTTCCCCCAAATAATCCATGTCAAGCAAGACTCGCCTACCATAGTCAGCACAACAGAGTGTGATCCGAAGGACCCCTTTTTCTTTATGAGGTTCGAGAACGATCCTCTTGACGAGCGAGCTGACACTGCGCTTGCGATACGAATGAGACATATGGAGATCGTGTACCACAGGGGTTATGTGGAGGCTATTTACAAGTTCTTCAAACCTCCGGAAGATCGCCTCGAGTCCGTGGAAGCATTACTTGTCAGTGTGGTTCACCCTGTCGTCCACTCACGGCTACTTATCTTGTCAACAGACAGCGGCCGGTGGAGCAATCGAGGGTTTGCGCAAGGAGACACGAGCTGGCCTTGAGCATGCGTTACAAACGCGCAAAACAATTGACTTGCAAGTGGATATAAAAGCGCCTATCATCATTATTCCCGAAAGGTGAGAATTTTCGTACATATTCATTCATTACCCTCTGAGGCGCTGCAGCACCACCACTCAGAAATGCACACACCTCCTCGTTGATGCTGGTCACATTTCAATTGAAAGTGACTTAGCGAGCAAAGAGGCCATCCGCCAGATTCAGCTCAAACGGGCTCAGCAGTATACAGACGATGACTATGCGAGGCTCGAAGCTCTTATGTATGATAAACTGAACCTCACACTTGAGGATGCGCAGGTTGATGGATTTTTACTCAAAAAATACGATTTTGCTGATATTCATTGCAGTTCATCCTCGGAGGAGATCTGCAGTCTTGTAGAAATGCACTAAACTCGCGCAATGGCTCGTCCTTACACCTTACTGAACGAATCAGCATCGATTTGCAGGTCCAAATCTCCATCGTGCCGAGTGTCACCAATCTAGCTCGCTTCAAGATATCCGGAAAGTTGCCCACATTGCAACTGAACTTCTCTGACTCGAAATACAAGTCAGTCTTGCGTCTGGTCGACGTCACCATTCCAAAATTCGACGATGGCGACCACTCTGCTATCAATTCGACCGCAGTCATGCCATCTGGCTATCAGTTGTCATCCGGCCTATTCGATCTCCCCGAAACTGAGTACAATGTAGACTACGAAGACTACGAAAATGTGAAGGATCCGGTAGATGAAAGGAGTCGTGAGGTGCGCGGACTTGCGTATATTTCCGACCCAATGGTGTGTCATTATTCTGAAGCCATCCACCAGGGACCAGCGCCGAGGCAGAGGATGTTTGAGCTTTCATTCCAAGTGACCACCCTCCGTGCATGTCTACACAAATCGCAAGATTTTGCCGAGGAGAAACCTCTTGGTCATGTTTCTTTTGACAACTTCTCTCTGCTTCTTCTCCTTACGCAGTATGACATGAAGATTGAAGTCTGTCTTGGGTCAGTCCCTTCTAGGTTGTTTGGAAGTTCTCACTTACACAAGTTCGTAGCTCCCTTTCCATGGAAGTCGCAGAGCCGGGCTCTGAACCTCTCCAACTTACCTCTTCTGTGGGTGGATCCAAAGGACCCTCTTCGGGAGGAAAGGACCTTCTTCGCGTGGACTACACGCGGGTTCAGAACAATTCTCCGGAGTATCTGTCACATTATGAAGGGTGCGATCAGATCATCTCTATGGACGTATCTACAGTCATATTCCGTGCGGCCCCGGAGCCCCTCTTAACGTTGTACGACCTCCTCATGACTACGTTCATTCCGTCTTCACCTGGTGCTGAGGACGCACCATCTCTCGCGCAAGACTCTTCAGCCGTTGCCCAGCTGACACCAGAATCGTCTTCACAAACCGGTAAACTTCGTCTCCTTGTAAAGCTTGCCTGTGTCGAGGGTAGGAATCCCAGTCACTTCGTGAGAGATGAACATACTAATTTGTTCCACAGTCACACTTGCTAACGCGGGAGCTCGCGTTGCAACGCTATCACTATCGACCGCGGACGCCTCAGTTTCACTTAGCAATACAATGAAGCTGCAAGTACGGTTGGGAAGTTTGTCACTCAGCGACGATTCTATGACAGAAACGGCATCTCCCGATTTCAAGAAACTAATGTTCATCGAAGGCGAACACTTGGCTGAACTCACATACACGACCTTCGACCCACAAGATTCCAAGACCGAGACGGGGACCAACTCTTTTGTTTCTCTCAATGCTGCGTCTGTGACTTTTCACTACCTGGAGCGGCCTTTGCACGATATCTACGTCTTTTTCCTGAAGCTGGCTTCGCTCAAAGGTTTATATGATGCTGCTACAGAAGTTGCTGTTCAACGTGCCTCCCAAATCGAGCGCATGGGATTCTCCGTTTCTGTGAAGACACCTATCATCATCTTCCCCCCGAACCCATCGTCTTCTCATGACTCGCTGACCATGCGTCTCGGTGAGATCACTGCAAGCAATGCTTACCGAGATGGCGTAACCAAAACTGAGGCTAGCCTCCGCGGCATGCAATTCGTTTCCACGATATTCTACGACAGACAGTCATCCACGCTGAAGATGATTGACGACATAGCGATTGTCACGGAGATTGCCCAATACAGCGATATCAGCAGCGTATCTCGACCGGACACTGAGGTAATCTGATTTACGAGGTAGGGTCTACTATTCTGACTCAGCTATCCCGATAGATAAACGTCAAGGTGTCTGACGTCAAGCTCGCCCTGACGGAAGTTCAATATGGGATGCTCATGGCACTCTCTCAATCAATCCCGCTTATTTTCGCAGGCGCTCCGGAAGGCCCTGCCCAGGCAGAGCTACCAACTGCTGAACAGCGAATTGTTGAGCGTTCCCACGCTAAATACCACGACGAGTCAGCAGTGGACTTACGTCCTGAGCTTGACAGACGGTCAGGCGACACCTTCCTTCGAACTACTTTGGACCTTGTCTTGACCGTAGCAACTGTTAAACTCCAACTTTATGATCGCCAGGCGACCTCAGAGACAAATCTGAAAGAACATGGGATCTCCAGGTTTGCTCTGAGCGATAATAGCGTGCGCGTGAAGATGCTATCCGATGGCGCTATGGAGGCTCAGGTCGTACTCAGGTCGTTCACGATGAGTAATACTGCTCCTGGCCCCTCCAAGTTTCGTGAGATCATACCTGCAGCTCAGCATGATAGGAATCAGTTCATGCTTCTGTACACCGCGTCAGGCGGCTCTGAACCTTCTTCCCTTGCTGTTCTTACTGTGGACTCACCTCACATCCTCTTCTCGCTCCCTCCCGTCTTTGCGCTCATGGAATTTTTCATGAGCGCATTCGATACTTCCAACGCCGCAGTTGACTACATAGTCGAGGCACCTAAGACTTCAGAAGAAGGAAAAGCAAACATCCCCACCACAGGGCAAACTCCTTTCTCCTTCAGGATTGACTTACATGATGTGTCGATTAGTGTGCTCGAGGATGACCTTGACCCCGAGTCCCAGGCTATACGTTTGACGATCGACCAAATATCTTTTTCTCAACAGGCAAGCGTCTTTCCATCCATTCCTCACCAAACTTCCTTGCTCACTTTTTGGTATAGGAAGTTCTTGCGCTCACTATGACTCGAGCTGGAATGGCGCTGCTACGGATGGGAAGACCAGAAGACGCTCGAATCTTGGATGATGTTGATCTCACCCTCACTTTAGATAGCCGGACGATGTCGTCGCACCAAATGACTAGCATCGAAATCACTTTCAAACCCATCATTCTACGTGCTTCATATCGTGATATCATGCTCATCCTTACTATTGTCAACAAGGCCATGGAGGCATACGGGAGGCAGGCAAGCGCCGCTACCGGATCCAAGCCAGTCCAGCCCTCCGTGACAGCTTCGAAAACAGCTGCGCGTCGAGTTTCCGTCGAACGCACAAGATCACATCCAGGCCAGTCAAACAATCTACTTTTGGGCACGGCGCACGTGGTATTATCGAAAGAACAGGTCCGCAGAGACGGTTTCGTGACTGAGGACGAATTGACGAGTCCACCGACGCAGCTCAAAGCTTCGTTCGACGGGTTCCGCTTAATCTTGATTGGCGATTTACACGAACAACCACTGCTACACCTTGTCATTAAGCCATTCCTCTTGAGTCTCAATGACTGGTCAGGAGAGGTATGTTATATATGCGACATTCTTTCCGCCTCATCCGCCTCACCTTGGCCGTTGAAAGCTGCGGGCGGAAACTACGGTTTCGAATTCCATCAACTATTGGAATCTGACAAATTCGCACTGGGAGCCACGTACGTGCTTCTTGACATCCTCTTCGAACTGCACTGATGCGTTGTACACAGTGATTGATCCTTGGACGTTCAGTGCATTGGTACGTTCCAGCCTGTCGATTTTACGACTTGAGGGACAACGGCTATTCAGGTTTCCCGCGAGCTCTCTTCGGGCGCGCTTACAACCAAGGTGACTTCAAATGAGCGCTTGAACGTGAACCTGAGCACCGCTTTCATTGAGCTTATCCTTGAGACTCTCAATTCTCTCAGTCGGGAAAGCGAACACGTCCTCAAGAAAGCAAGAGGGATTCGTGCACCATACCGCATCCGCAATCTCACGGGGATCACACTTCGCTTGTGGTCCGACGGGGGGCGTGCTTCCCGTGAGACAAACGCAACCATGATCAACGATGGGGAAACAATAGACTGGCGGTTCGATGATTGGAGGACAATGCGAGAAGTAAGCGCTGTACTCATCAGTGAACTAATGTTGATATGACTTTCAAAGCATGCCCCATCTGGTGTCAGTAGCATCACCATACAGTTCGTTGACCAAGCATGGGAGAAGCTTAGTGCCGTCCCAGTCGATAGGGAGGGCGAATACACCTTTGTTCTGCGGCCAAGGACAGGAACCTGCTACAACCGATTACTCTGTGAGGTCAAGGTAGAGGCGAGCACCAAGCTCGTTACTCTCAGGTCGACCTACAGAGTCCATAACCGGACATTATATCCTGTCGAGATTGCTGTTGGAGAAGGTGGGGATAGCACTGCTGGTGGCGGTATTGTTATCAAGCTAGGTGCGACGTACTGCAATTGCACGTAGACCGGTTATCTCATGGGGCACATAGCGCCGGGTCAGGATTACGCTCTTCCTCTTGTGAAGGTTGGGAAAAGTAAGCTCAAGGTGCAGCCTGATCGTATGTGGGTTCATCGCTCAGAAGGAATCGGCACTAATTCGATGGGGCAGAGGGCTTTGGATACAAGTGGTCCAACCCAAAAACCTTGGAAGACCTCGTAAATGCGCAGACTGGTTCCCGCGCCGCGTTTACTCTTCATTGTGAACATCGAGATCCCTCGGAGGCCACGTTCCGATTCCACGCTTTCGTTAAAACTGATGCTAGTGGTCCGCCTCTCAGCTGGCGGCAAGTACTATCCACTATCACGCCTGTTTGGCGTCCTTACTCATCGTCATCAATTTTAGGAGGTATCCCAAGATGGATCTTGTCCTCCTGGCGCCATTACAACTCGAGAATCTGTTGCCATACAATGTGCAGTACAGAATATATGACAAGGACACCGATCAGAACTGGAGAAGTTACCTTCGTGCGGGGGGTATCATGCCGATACATTCCGTTGAGCTTAGCCACTTGATTTTGCTTAACATCGAAATTAACGACACAAGTTCGTAAACTTTGCTCGGAAGACCCGTAAAGCTCATTGTTTCTTTGATAGCACTCAAAGCTAGTGACTTCAGTATCATCAATACGGATGGTCACTCTGACTTTGATGTTGAGAATCGATTGACGCTGGAAGACACTCGAGGGCGCAAACTTAATTTGAAGCTAAACTATGTGTGGGTGTTATTCCTGTTTCATCAGATGGTCTCCAAGCGACGCTAATATCTCCCCAGCCGATTACTAGATGCAGGTGGTGCAGTCAAGGTCCAGCTCTATTCGCCCTACGTTGTCGTCAATAGAACAGGGCTTCCATTCTCTGTAAAATCGGTGCGGTCTAATAGAACCGGCCCTCCACAAAGTATTGCAGGGGAAACGCAGTCAGGTAGACTATGGCCTGGGTTTCTGGAAGCTTGAATTCAACTGACACCTTCTGCCTATTGATAGACACTACACCATTCCGTATGTCTCTATATCGTCATTGCCCAGTGCCTCTCCTTAACCACACATGGTTAGTTCTAAGTCATGCCACTAGCAGCGGTAACGAGTTTGCCTTCTTGGTTGGCCAGTCGTCTTTGTCAAAGGTGATTAGCCAGGCCAGCGTTCTCCCAGACTGATGTTGACAGAGACACCCAACAGACCGTAAGTTTCGAAGCTCCGACGGCTGACATGGCTCTAGCGATACCATCGCAAGGCCAGAAAAATGAAGAGACCCACGTAGGACTATCATGGACGGAGGGATTGGGCAAGTATAAGTTGACAAAGGTCATAACCCTGGCCCCGCGATTCCTGATAAAGAATAACTTGTCCGAGCCGATTTGTTTCCGGGAACATTCGGTTGTGCCACATGGGAGATCTGTGTTGGACCCAGGGGAGCGGATCCCGCTGTTCAGCTTCCGAACAAAAGACAAGCTACTCACTGTTGCCTTCCCCGGAATGAACAATCAATGGTGAGCTCTCATTCATTCGTCGGGCGACGGCTACTGACAAGTACTTGATAGGTCTCCTCCCATAAGTATAGAGGACATAGGTTCCGTGCATTTCAAGTTAAAGCGGCCAGGCAATGAGCCAAGAACCCATTTGATCCGCGCCGATGTCAAGATGGACGGCGCCATAATCTTTATTTCGTTCAGCCTTTCGGATGACAGTTGGCCGTTCTTGATCGAGAACGATAGTAGTTACGCTGTAACCTTTTGCCAAACGGTTGGTCTTAAAACGACAAATACGAGGCTGGCGGGCTCATTATCACCTAGGATGCTACTCACAGTAACGTTGACTCGGCCAAGCCGCATCCAACCTACCGATTGTCAGAACACACGTCCTGTCCTTATGCTTGGGATTTTCCTGCGGCCGAGCAGAAGGAGCTGCTCCTAACCATTAACGGGTCTCGTCGCACGGTGGATATCATGGAAATCGGTGACCTTGTACCTTTCAAATTCCAGGTTAGTGAGAGGAACTCATATTTTTATTTGTAATAACCGCTAGCATTTAGAGTAACAGGGACATAAGTGCGATCTCAATCGATGTTCGGGCATCGGGTCATCAGCAAGTCCTGCAACTGTCTAACTACAATGTCGAAACTAGTCTTTATCGCCCCAAATCGCGTGCCTCCAGCTCAAGCTTACGTGTCGATACCATTTCTAGTGGTTCTGAAGCATTTGAGGCAGTTATCGAAGATAGCAAACCAGGCTTCTTACTGGACGTGAATCTTGAAGGCATCGGTATTTCGCTCGTCAATCTCAATGTTGTCGAAGTCGTCTACATATCTTTGGTGAACTTGAAGCTCGAATATACCACTAGCACCGTCGCACAGTCGGTGAACCTGTCTGGTGGCACAGTTCAGATCGACAACCAACTTCATGACGCCACTTTCCCTGTAGTCCTGCAACCGACCCCTATTTCTAGCGATTCGAGTAACGTGGCGGCCTTACCAACCGTGCAGTTGTCACTGATATGGCTCAATGACCAAGGTAAATTTTAACGAAAACTTCATGGTTTCCCTTATAACTGTGCATCCCACAGAGCACGGCGTGCTGTTTGTCAAGTACTGCTCAATATTGCTCCAGGCTTTAACGATTCAAGCGGACGAGGATTTCCTTTATGCAATATACGAATTAAGTAAAATTCGTGGCGCCTCCTGGGAGGAAGAGCAGAGACAGTGAGTATGATAGTGGGCGGACTCGGGACGACCTCTCTAACTTCCATTAGCGCCCTCATCGAGCAATCGGTTGAAATTTCAGAGCCAGAAGACTTACCTAGTGAACGAGACTTATATTTCGAACTTTTGGAGTTGCAACCAATACGTTTATCGCTGTCCTTTGAGCGCACAGATCGCTTGAGTGGGGAGAAGTAGGTGTTGACATGATCTCGCTTCTTTCAGCACATTTAGGATTACCTTCACAGACTGGAACTCCGAAACCCTCTGGCAGTCATAGTCAATGCTTTGACGATGGCCGTGGGGAACATCAAGGATGCACCGCTTCAAATGAATGCCCTTGCCATCACGGACATGCGATTGACTGCCGTTGACCTTCAAACTCGAATTATGTATCACTACCGTCAGGAGGTCCTTCGGCAGCTCTACCGTATCCTTGGCTCAGCAGACTTCATCGGGAACCCGGTTGGGTTGTTCACTAACGTTAGTTCTGGCGTCGCGGATATCTTCTATGAGCCTTTCACTGGCGCTGTCATGCGAGGTAACCATGATCTCGGTGTTGGAATCGCAAAGGTATGTCTTTTTCCTGGAGGTGTACTCTGCCTCACGTCAGACACCATCAGGGAGCTGCAAGCTTTGTCAAGAAGACTGTCTTCGGTCTTTCTGATAGCGTAACCAAGGTCACCAGCAGTATTGGCAAGGGTACGTGATGAGGTAGTTCTCCGACGATTTAAATGCAGATGATAGGTCGTCAGGCTTATCGGCAGCAACACTCGACTCTGAATACCAAAAGCGACGCCGCATGATCCAAAGGCGGAACAAACCTCGCCATGCTATGTGAGAGCTTGCTTTCACCTAGCCACTTTTGCTGACCGATATACTTCAGCTATGGAGTCACCGCGGGCGCTGAAGCATTTGCGACTAGTATTGCTAGCGGCATGGAAGGCGTAGTTGTGAGATTTTGACCTTTGTCATCCCAAGTCTCCGTCCTAAATCCACTTGATAATAGATGAAGCCAATCGAAGGTGCCGAGTCCGAAGGGGCTCTCGGCTTCTTCAAAGGCGTCGGAAAGGGTCTGGTCGGGTGAGTAGCATATTCAAAACAGTGGTGGACTGCATCATACCTACCTTTTCTATGAAGCGCTGTCACCAAACCTGCGGTCGGTTTCTTCGACCTTGCCTCCAATCTGTCAGAAGGTACGTCAACCTCTGTAATATGCAGGTCATTGTATTACGTATGAAACCTCCGTCCGGACAGGCGTTCGCAACACCACGACTGTCTTTGACCGTCCTGCCCGGGAACGCATAAGATTGGTGAGTGATCGCGGACATACTGCAGACTAATGGATTAAATCGTCTTATGAATCAAAGCCCCGACATGTCCCCCCAGATGGCGTGCTGGTGGTAAGTAGCTCCCCAGAGTACATGATTACATGGCAGTTAATTGCGACCTCCAGCCATTCTCTGAGCGCGCAGCTCTCGGACAGTATTGGCTCAGGGACCTTGATAACGGCACGTATCGACGAGAGTCCTATGTTTCACACATCAGTATGCCCTCACTTTGTGTCGCTCTATACTGGCTGCACTTACGCCAAACGATAGATCTTCCCGGTGGAGATGGCGTTGCTCTGCTGACAGCCGGTCGCGTGCTCACGTTTGGCACCAAAAAGCTTCGCCTCAAGTGGGATCTACCGCTGACGCAAGTACAGCGGGTGATCAATGAGGATCAGGGCATCCAGTTTGCACATAAAGTTGACAGAGAGCACGACAAGAATCTCGTCATAGAAGACAAGAGGTCCCAAACATGGTTTTACGAGCAGATTGCCGGGGTTGTGAAATCATTTAATGCACGGAGAAGGATGGACTCGTAATCATTTCCATTTCCCACCATGTAATGACTTGAACGAGACACGCTATTTATTTAGATTGTAAATGCCTGAGACCCGCAAGCTGCATGAGGAAGGTGTGAGATGCATATAGTATGTAAGATACTGTCAAAATCCCCTGATACAGCAAAACTAGATGCTGCCGGATAAAGTACTGATAGGTATAAGTGTGCGGGCTGCAATGCAATAGTAGTAGTAGAACGAAATGATGGGTGCACAACCAAGGCGGAAGAAAACAAGACATAGAATGAGTGATAAATAAAATGAAACGTTCCAAAGAAGAGTGACTGGATGAAAGAATGTGGTGTCCCATTGTTACCGTCGGGAGATAGCCTGCCCCTCGTGCCTCGAGATCACGGTGTCATCGCTGAATGTTGGACTTGGTTGGACAATGGCGGTCGCAGCGCTGGAAACGCGTTTCCGCGCGATGTCTGCCTCGAAGGAGCCTGGAATTTGGTTCTTCTCGGCGGCAAGGAAGGCATCGCTGCCCTCCACGCTGCCATTGTCGAAGTTGCCGCGGAGGCTGTCTCGAGGGCTCGGGGATGTAGAATACGCGCTCTGGAAGTCGGTGTCCGAGTCATCCGTCGTTCCAGTCAGCGCGGGTGTGAGAGCAGGAGTGGTTGGCACAGCAGCTTCCGAAATTGGCGCGTCGTCTTCGCCGTTCGTCGGGGGCGCCGTCGGCGTTGTGATCGCGGCCGTCTTTGTGGTAGTAGTCGTCGTCGTCGGAGGCTTGTTGTTGTTGACATCACCTTTCTCGATGGGAATTTCTGCGCGCGTCGGTGTCATGACGTCTTCGACCTTGGAGCTCGAATTCCCGCTGCGACTCGTGTCGATCGAGTCTCGGCGAGTCCTCGCGGTCCTGCTGGACGTGACGGTGTCGCCACGTTTTCTCGAACCTTTGGGCATCCTGCTGGCCACACCAGAGGCTTTGCGAGAGCGAGGGCGGGACATAATCGCCGTGCCTTCGCTCTCACTTTCTGGGCTGCTGGACCGGGCCTTCCACTGTCTTTCACGATCCGCTGCGAGCGCATTCTCCAACTATTTCCCCACGCAAACATCAGCGCCATCGAGTCGTATATGGATGAATCAAAGGGGACGTTACCTTCTGCTGGATTTGCAACACCTTTTGTGCAATCCTGTCGCTGCGCTCCGAGATACCCTCGTCCACAGCCGTCATGCCATCGTGCTGTCCTTCACCACCTGACGCCGAGAAACGTTTCTTCGTGGGAGACGAAGGCGCTTCATCCTCCTCTTCTATCACCTCTTCCTTCGAGAGCTCGAGCTTTGCCTGCGCCTCCTCCCTCGCTGGGTCGTATGAGTCCACCAGCGTGCTCTCAGTGGCGAAGGAACGCAGTTGTTTCATGCGCATACCGGCATCACTTGTGCGGCGCGAACGTGACGTCCGGCTACTAGGACGCGAGAGACGACTACCTGGACGCGAAGAAACTCGTGATCCAGGCTGTGAATCGTACTCGTCCGATTCATCATCGATGTCCACAGCCATAGACGCGAGCGCCTTTTCGATCTGGGCCTCGACCTCGGCGACCATTTCCGCACGCTCTTGTTCCATGGTGTCCATGGTTTCGCGCATCTTCTGAAGTTCGACGAGAGCTTCTCTGTGAGCGCCTTCTGTGTCTTTGAGTTCTGAGCACGAATGCAAGTCAGTAACCATGTGGACCACACGCAAGTGAATCTTACGATTCTGCAGTTTCGTCTTCTCGACCGCAGTCATCGTGACCAAGCCACTCAGCCTCTTCGTTTCCCGCTGTTCCTTGTTGATCTTCGAACGTAGCTCGTTCGCCTCCAAACTCAGTTTCTCGGCGTACTGCTCAAAGGTGACGAATTTGTCCCTCCACAGGTCGCTCTCCGTCATCAGGAAGTTAAGCCGACGAGATAGCCTCCCAATCTTCGTCTCCAGGTCATCCCGCGCATCGACGAATGCAGTAGCACGCTTGCGGATGGACAGCTGCACAAGCTGTTCCGCGGCAGAGAGCCGTGGAGGACGTTTCATTACACCCAAGGAGGAGATGCGCTTGAACAATGAAGGCCTCTTCATCTTATCCTGAAGAACTGCATCGAATGCTTGAATGATTCGTGTCGAATGCCACCAATTGGGTGGCTTGATGGTATCCGCAACAACCGTAGAAGCCCCGCCGCGCTTAGCTTGGATTTTGCAAAGAGGACGGAAGCGACCTGCTGGGAAAGCCTCCTTGAACTCGCTACAGTAACTATCATGAGTATTATATCAATCACGCCTAGGATAATGACCATACCTCGGGACGGAATGATCGGGGTGATAATGTGTATCAAAAGCTGAGAGAAGCCTCTGCCGGTATTTGTCACGTTGTTGCCTCATGGACACAACGCCAGACGGGGGAGAAGCGCAAGCCCTGCAACCCTAATATTAAAATAAAACAGCATGAACAGAAAACCGAACCCACAAGTAGTTGATGTCGCTGCGAAATGATACGATGAATACGCGTTGCAAATTCACACGATGACAACGACTCACAGATCACAGATGCACACCTCGGAAGGCAGTCGCACACTGTACCGGGCTTCGGTGTCCAGCCCCAGAATCCAGGGGCCGGGGTCGTCTATGTAGATCTTGGCGTCACGGGAATGGACCGCTTGCAACGCGACGCCATTCCAACCACGGAGTTCGACCAGATACTTGATCGTTGAGACGGCAATCTACATCATACAGAGAAAGTTCAGAGTATGTAACCATGCTCTGATGGTGATACGTACCCCAAGCATGGCGGGATAGCGAGAATAGAAGAGAATTCTCCCGGTCGGTGCCAGCGCAATCTTTTCGGGCAATAAGCACATGAGTAAAACGATATGATTGGTGTACAGACCTCACAGACGGTCAGAATGTTGTCAATGTTCAGGGCCTTGAATAATGGCCACATCGTGAAATTGATATCGACAAGCCCGCGCCCAAAGTCCAGCCCTCCTGGGAAGCGTGCAATCACCTCAAGGCTCGTATCTGGCCCACCAGCACTGGCGGCATCAGACTTTGCAGTGGCGGAGGCGTCGAGCTTGATGAGATCACCGGCACGTGGAGCGGGATGTGATAGGATCTTCGAGATCTGGAGGGTGTGGGACTGCACATCTTTGGAAAAGCGAGCCCAGGAGAGGGTCAGATAGTCACGCATGATGTCATAGATGGGATGCCTAGATACAAGGGCTGGGAAAGATTGTATCAATAGAAGGAAAGCGCGAGAAGTGAAGATACGTACTCAAGGCGTATGGGAGCCAGAATACAGTATCTCCAGGGAGGAACAGCGTGCTCTCGCCAGGGTTATGACTTGGTCCGATGCTTCCTACCTCGTAATCACTTTCGCTGATACCACCGTCCGTTTCAGCATCCATGTCCGTTTCGCCATCTGTGGCACCACCACTGGCCACCCACGGTCCGCGCCCGCTACGCTTATGGTTGCGACGTGCTTGGAACGTCGGGTCTTGGGTGTCCGCTCGGAGGCCCTTGAGGCGCGTAGCAACGAGGCTCTGAGCAGACTCTTTGCGAGAACGACCCGCCTCAAGGGTGCGCCTGATAGCCGAACTGCGCTCTGCGTCCGCATGAGACCATACAGTGAGGCAGACACCGTGGTAAGTGATGGTGCTCCCGGGTGCATCGGGTGTGCCGCTATTACCACCTGATCCGAGCTGGTCGACACCAGGATTAGAAGTTGACGAAGGAGGGAAGAGACCGGGAGGACCAAGGAACGAAGAAGACGGGCGTGCAGCGGAGAAGGGATCATGATACGGGAAGAGAGAAGTGACGTTCGATACGGGACGATCGGAAGGTGTCCCGGATAAAACGGAAGAACGCAAGAGGCCCATGGACGAAGAAGGGGCGAGAGGAGTGGAAGGAGCAGGAAGGGTAAACGAAAAGGTATGGACGGTAGAAGCTGGCTGAAGTGTTGAGGCTATGATCTCGACCTCACGAGTAAAGGATAACTGCGGAAAACGGATATGAGAACTTCCAGGGACGAAAGCAACGAAGAGGGCTCACCTTGAGAGCCTTCGAGAGCATTTTTCCGACTTCCTGCTTGCTGAGGGCGCCCGCACCCTTGAGAACTTCCGTGTCGCCCTTCACCTTTCGCTTCTTCTTACCGCCACCAGCACCAGGGCTAACGGTACTCCCAAGGACTTCTGCTCGCCACCAACGGTTGACGGCACCCTCGGAGTGGGTAAGACCCATGACAGAATCCGGATCTGCGAGGGTCCATGTATGAGGTGCCTTGGGAAGACCGGATACGACGTAGAGGGAAGTGAGAGGGAGGGTTGGAGTGAAAGTCTGGATAGAAGGGACTTCACGAGCTGAGCGAGTGGAGACCAAGGAGGTCCTAACCGACGCAGGGATGGGTTCCATTGAGCGACGATGTTGAACGCCGAGTACGCGAGAGGCCTTGTCTGAGCGGACAAGCTGATGTCCAACTGAGGAAGGAGCAGTTACTGAAATATAGTCGAGCTCGTCTGCGAGGCCGAAGTCGGCTGTATCTTCCTTGGTCTCGACGATAGAGGGGGACTTGGGCACAGCAAAACTGGTTGGCGGGGAAAGTGTCCTTGAGATGGCAGAACGACTGTGAGCTGAGTTGGCCGTTCCAGATCCAGTGGCTGCCGGCAGCGGGGCGCCACTTGACGGCAAAACCGAAACTGAACTTTCAACTCGACGCCCGAGCATGACACCTGAAATAAATCCACAAATTTCCCGCTCAAAACACGAAAGGGAAGGTTGCCCCTCTAAGGGAGAGAGAAAGTGAAGGGGAGAAAAAACCGGGTATGTGTGTACTTTGTCGTGCGCTTTAGTCGCTTCGAGACGGCGAGTTTACATTTGGCGGCGAAAAAACTCGGTTAACCTTGGATCACCCCGTTTCTTCGTTCACATTTCACGTTCTTCATCGCCGATATGAAAGATGGGTTCCTCGCCATGTCAAAAAACGTGTCGTGCGAACGAGCGGGATGGTTCATCTATGAGCGGATGTCGCGTCGCGTCGCGTGAGCCAAACTCCTGGACATTCTCCACAGGTGACCGTCACTATCCCGCAATCCTCGCCCAGTGACGACGTTCCTCAGTACATACATGCTTTCATTCACCCTCGCTTTTTTTTTCGCATCCATTTGAGTCGTTCACCGCCATTGATCTTTCCACTTTATCCCACAAACTCACACCTCAACTGAGGCATCTCACGCGCTTAAAATGGCGCGATGTTTATGAGAAATACCGTAATCATTTGGACCGCGCATGCACCGCACGACGATTTGCTGTTGCTAAGTAACACAATAATTCGGCTACCTTTTCGCCCCTCAAGACGGTTGCTGTAGGGCCCGTCTCAACAAGTGGACCAAGGTTGCTACTTGCAAATGCGCCATCAGTCCCTCGTGGCTTGGATGGTTCCCGTGCCTCCATTCCCACCTTCCCTCATCTCGTGTCCTTAAGTTTCATACAATACAGTATTTTCATAACGTCAAACCGACATCGAGAATGTGTTCTCGGCTAGTCCAGCAAACTAAGAACAGCCGTTTCATTACCATAAATTAACACCAGACGGGCCAAACGGAATGCCGTTCGAGGAAGGAGGCCTTTGGGCGCTGTCTTTCCGCGCTAATTATCCAACTCTGCAAGGCACTAACTCTATTGGAGGCGGTACATTTTCGGCGCCAATCCTCGCATGAACCAACGCAGTTCCGGCGCCCTGCGTCTGCTACTGTCAGCTGCTGTCAGTGCTGCATATTTGCACGGCCTATCACACAAATAGGACTCGGGCGTTCCGTCCTCACTTCATCTGCGAATCGAGAATCAAGACACGCGTCTGAACCAACGAGACAAGAAGCAGATAGAAAAGGCCGGTCGAAAAAGAAGAAAAAAAACAGAAGACGAGGAGAAAGGACAGTGGGGGGAGGGGGGGAACGTCGAGGACGAAGCTTGGATGTGCTTGCGCTCAATCGAGGGTGTAGGCGATGCCGTAGAACTCGGCGGAGGGATACTTGCCGAGGATCTGCTTGATGACCCACCAGAGGGGCGTACCGTAGGTGACGTGATTATTCATGCCTCGAGGTATTCCTGAGTGCAGGATGGCGAGCCCGTCGCCAGAGCCCGTGAAGATGAGAGAGCCCGAATCGCCGTGGTCCGAAGAGTCACCAGAAGTCTTGCTATAGTTATAGACGACCACGTCCCTGGACTCGAGTCCGAGGTCGGTGCAGGTATAGGCCTCCATGCCGGAATAGCGGCCCAATGTGAGCTTAGTCGTGCTGCCGTACTTGGCGACGATGTAAAGGGGCTCGCCATTCTTGTCCTCCGTGTCGGGATTGTTGACGAGGCGGCGAGGCAGAGCGCGATGGATGGGGAGCTGGAGGTCGGCTGGGATCGTCCTGCCCTCGCGAACGGCAGCGATGGGCCAGAAGCGATCCTCGAGCTCACCGGCGCCGTATTGGTTTCCTGAAGAGTTGAATGTCAGTAAGCGAGATTGGAATGAAGGGGACGGAACGCACCCAGGTCGACGATGTTACGCTCAAAATTCTCGAGCTTCGCCCCATCGACGGCGAATGTCGCGATGTCGCGAGTGTAGTGGCGGTCGTCAACCCTGACGGAGATCTCGGGAGCCCAGTCGACATCACCGAACCTGCGGCTGTTGGTATCCTGCCACTTGGCTTTGACTTCGGCGAAAAGCGTCTGGAGAGTGGCGTTGTCTTCGTTCTTGTCGTCCAAGGCGTTCTGCTTGCGTCGCAGGGCCGTGCTGTTCTGCTCGCCCGACTTCAACCCCAAGTCCGCCAATTCTCCGGCAAGTCTAACGGCATCGCGGAACCCTGTGTTGACGGCGTCTTCGATCTCGACGACGGCACGAGCGAGACGGCGTTCACCACAGACAAGGATGTGCTGAGGGTTGGCCCCGTCGAACTCGTAATGGGTGGTCGTGTCGACGGAGGCGACGTGTTTGTTGGTGAGGGCGAGGATCCTATCGCTGGGGTCGCCGTTGTTGGTCTTCACCTCCCGGAACAGGAACGTGAGGGTGCCCTGCGCATCGTCGGACTCCCTGGCGATGGGGATGCCTAGGCCAGTGTTGAAGGGGTGATTGAGGCGAACCTGGGACTGGTGTTGTCCTCGACGCTCATCAGAGGCGGGCCGGCCAGCCTTTCGACCGACCCTTCGTACCACTCGACGACGACATCGGTGATCTGGAAGTCAGCGAGGATGTGAAGGATGTCGGGCGTGGCATCGTGAACAGCCCTGGCGTTGGTGGTGTTGGGACGAACAGCGATCCACACAACAACTGGGCCAAAAGTTTCCTCCTTGCCGTCCTCGACGGTCGAGAAGCGAACTGTCTTAAGCGCGGAGTACTTGAGGCCGTGGGCCTTCATCGATTCTAAGATCTGAGGAGCGACGGTACCCCATACGGCGTTAAGCGGCGTATCGAAGACACCGTGGGCAGTCTTGTTGGGGATTTTGAAGAAGCGGGCTCCAGGCGCGGGGATGGGGAAGGGGTTGGCCTCGAGATCGGAACGCCACATGAGTTTGGGAGGGTTGCCGGAGATGCCGTGATACCAGTAGTGCATCTCGAACTTGGAGATCAGTGCGGGGGCGACGACGGTGAGGGCGTCTGAGTCGTTACTGAGCTGCGAGTAGAGGGTATCGGCCTCGCTGATGGTTGGAGACGTGGGAAAGGTGGGAGACGTGGGAGACGTAGGAGAGCCCACAGCGTCTTGTGGGGGAGCCTGGGCTGAGTACCTGCGATTGAGACAGTCGACCATGAAGCAGGTCACGGCTGAAAACGCAAAAAGATGTGAGTACGTGGGAACTGAAACGCGCAAGAAAGAAGATGAAGAGACTTACTGCCAAGGTGCACGGGGTCAGCCCTCACTTTTTCGACCATGGCTTTGACACCCGGAGCAACGTCTACAAGGTGGACGGACAATCATGAGTGGGAGATGGACGTGTGTAATGACGAAGCAGCTCACTTTTGCCCAAGAACTCGAGGGTATTGAGCTCTTCGTCGCTCAGGTCGACGATCTCTGCGGGAAACGCTCAGCACTGGTAACGAAGAGGAACGACGGGCGTCACTTACTCTTGTTCTGATAAGCAGGATCCATGGCGGCAAAAAACAGTTCACGAGAGGTGGTAGTAAGAAAGCGCAAGTAAGTAACTTGTCGATGGGGATGAGTTGGGGAGCGATGGAAAAACGCGAAGAGGGGATCCTTTTAAGGGCTTCGAGTATCGAACGATCTCATCCGTCCGGTCCAGAGATACCGCAACTTCGTTTCCTCCACGTTGCTGCGAATCAATTCATCAACAGCCTTCCCGTAATAACAAGGCTCGCAACCACACGACCACCAACTACCATACCACCCCAGCTTGTGACCTGAGACTGTAGCAAAGTTTATGATAAGTGGCCGGACTTCCCGAGCAATCTGAAAAGGTCGTCTTCCGTCTGGTATTCTGCCGACGACGTCTCCGAGGCAAAAAAACAGTATTACAGTCCGGCATTTGGGAACCGAGGCATGAGCTACGTGTTTCCGCGCGAGACAGTCGTCGCAAATTCATGCCTTGCGGGTAGGGTTTTGACGGGTACGGGTCCGGGTGGACCTTCTGACACCCATCCAAAACCCGTACCCCATTCGCGGGTATCGCGGGTATCGACAGGTTGATCCCGCTCAATCGTGCAAGAACTTGAAGACGAAATCATGCGCTGCAAGAGACAAGCACGAGAGAAGGAAAACCGGGAATTAGATGAGTTGATACGTGCCCTCCATAGCCTTCCCATTACGAGCAGTGGTATGCAGTCCTGTACAAGCGCTGCGCCCACCACTTCCCCAACATCGCCGAGACACTTCCCAAACCCGAGTACGCGCCGAATGTGCAGCCCCCGTCGGCCTTCTTTAACCGCAGAGCTCCGTCGCCTCCTTCCCGACAGCCTCGCTCGCTGCCAAAGGAACCTGTCCCTTCACCACGTCGCCATTTATCCACCTACAGCCGCCAACCCTCGTTTTCGCGACATTCAGCTTCATTTTCGCGCGCTTCCTCACCGGAGTCACCGCCTGTCCCATTCGTGCGTACCCGCGTTGCGTTGCCTCGTCCTCTCTCACCACATCCCCTCGCCGATCCTATGCCTGTATCGCCGTTCTCGCTTCCCAGTCCCCTTGCCAGTCCCACCACCCAAGCAACTTGTTTCCCTGACATCGCTTTGCCATTGCCATTGCGCCACCTTTGCCGCTCGGGTCCTCGCCACAGGCACACAGACCCCACCGCAACGAAGACAAACACATTGACACCGACACCGACATCAGCATTGGCAACGGCGACTTCAGCCACCGCAACCGCGCGTTGAATTGAGGAGGCGACAGCTTCAGTGACAGTATAGAACACCACAACGCGCGACAACGGAAACACCACGTACGACCCCGGCGGGTACCTACAGCAACGACAGCGCCCTCAGCGGCTCAACCCAGGATGGTAGCAGCATTTCATACGAGCCGGGCGGCTTCAGCATCAGCGACCACCACAAGCCAGCGTACGATCCCGGCGGCAACCTTTTCGACAACGGCTTTGGTTCCGACCCCGGGAACGCTACCATCGACGACGATGCCAGCAGCTTCGACAGCAGCAACTGCAAGCTCGTGTACGATCCAGGCAGCGACGGGTTCAACAACAACATCTCATGTCTAGTTATTGCCGCAGCTTGGCTATTACTTGACTCTTATCTGGGTCGGGAAGGTGACCGGTTCCACATCACATTTCCTTCAGGTCTAATATGACTCGTGCCGATTGCAGCGTGGCCTCAAAACACCGCTTCTTTTTTGACATTTTCATCATCACTGGGGTATGCTAGCGCTCCTTTGCCATCGGCTCGGATTGAGCTTGGCCATGCGCGTCGAACTGACGACCACTGCAGGACGAAAGTTTGCGCTTTACCATTGTCCTTGTGCATCCTCTCTTTTCTCCTCCCTGAATTGCTCTATGAAATCAATAACCTTCCTTCATTCGAAGCGGAAATCTGTTTTACATTGTCCTTATACTACTTGGTCAGCACCGTACCATCTGCCTTCCACTCACCTCGTCGTTCATCCTTCGCTGATTTTCTCTTCCCCTTTCACTGCTTTGTTGTCTTCAACCGTGCCTGGGTGTTCGCCACTACAGTGTCTGTTTTCTTCCTCCGAGGAAGATAGGTGAGGCGTGAACTGATGAACAAGGAGCAACAAAAGGCACTGAGTGAATAAGTTGGCGCTGACGTCGCCGGGAACTTCACGTGATAACAAAGGCATCGCGGTTCCCGGTTGTAACTCTTGTTGAGAAGGGTGGAGGTAGTGTTGTAGCATTCGTCGCCCGGCCACTTGCCACTTTTGCCGTGCATCTGTCTGCCGTTGATGTCCGAGTCGGATATCGAATATCAGCGCGCTGAAATGAACAGGTCTGATCAAATGCTAGGGACTACTCCAGGCACTCTGACTTGATTCGCTGCACAAGCAACGCACCTCATCAAGATGGGCAAATAAATAGTAAATGATCTCAAAGTCCACAGCCACATATGTGCAACTAGATAAAATGAATGTATACAGTTCATGTCTAATATATTGAGGCATCTGTTATATAATGGTCATGATGGGGGTATGGATGCAAAGCATGAAAGGCCTAAGTGGTTCTCCTAGGATCCACTTTTCCATCCAAGAGTCAGATCCTGCAACCACCTCCATCGTCCACGTGCCTGGATGGTCCTGCCACCCAGGTCAATCCTGTCATTCTCTCCAGCTTCATTGTGACCACGCTCGACCTCGTCTCCAGGCAAGACATTATCATCACTCACAATCCGCCGCGTGTGGACACGTCTGATGACCTCATCCCAAGGATCCCCTAGGGATTGACCACTGACGCACCTCTGCCTCTCACGAGGAACAATCACAAACCCTGGGCTTGCCGGTGACAGGCCAATCGAGAAGCCTGACGCAGGGACAGCAGAAGGTGGGGAACCAACAGGAAATGTTCCGCCAAGTGAACTTTGCCTAGGGAGATGACGGTGAGCACACCGGCGGGGGCTCAAAGGCGAACGAGGGGGTGGCGATGCTGCAGTTTCTGAGCGAGACCGGGCATGCTCGCACTCTAGTGTTTGCGGAACTGCCTGAGTCAGGGTAGGTTCACATTCAGGAAGGGAAGTCTCATTAGCAACCCCGTCTTCGACAACGGTGGTATCAATATCGTTGCTGTTGGTCCACGTGCCAACATCGACCGCTTGAAGGCTGACAGCCCAGACCCCACCAAGAAGGATGACGATACCGACAGTGACAAGGAGGAGATGAGATGCAGATAGGAGCGAAACTTGGTCGAAATATATGAGGCCATTAACAATCGAAGAGAGGTTGTAAAAACAGAAAGCCACTAAGAAAGACAACTACGTGTTAGACCAGGGAAACAGAGGAAAGGGTCATACTCACACGGGCACACGACAGTGGGGTCGGCAAGTTTGAGGGCCTTGTGCAGGTACCAGAGCTGAAGGAGGGCAAATCCAACGATGCCGAGGACGAGCATCCAAGCTTGCCATTTCCAGAACTGATTGTTCCCGTGGATGCTGATGAGTAGGAGTTCTACGCCCGACTTCGCGAAGACAAGGCACATCCCTGACAGAATGCCAGACGTGGACGCGTACGATATAGAGAGGAGGAGCGGTGTGCGTGAAAGAGGGATGTTCTTCTGCATTACGGAACTAGTCACGGAAAGTGTGGATGCTGCTGAGGACGTCGGAACATGTTTGCGAACGAGCAGCGGTGTGCGCTCGGTGGTTAGGTCCGCGCTCGAGTTGGTGCGAATCATAAGAGGTGACGATGGTCGGGATGGAGGCTGGTTGCGACGGCGGCGCGAGTATGAGTACTCGGCGAGATGTGTCTGGGTAGTTGTAGTGAGAGACGGTTACGTGAAGTAGCACAGGGCTTACAATCGCTAGACACACGAGGACCGCGAATCCTAGTAGGGTGAAATATGCTACAAAGGCCGGGCGGGAAAAGAGAATGAGTAAATCTTCAAGTGAGTGGGTGGGTTCCGGCACTATGCCAAAGATTGCGATGAGGACAGCCCCTCCCGCAATCAGGAGAGTGCCAAGAATCATATAGAGGGAAAATACATTCCCAAGGATGAAGCACGCAAATAATGCGTTCCATAGAAGGGAAACGGCCCCAAGAGGGGCAAGGATGACGACTGGGAGGGAGGCAATTTGGAACACCGAGCCAAGAATGTTGGATGTGACGAAGATGACTGAAGAATTAAGGTCAGACGACGGTATCGGCGGTAGCGTAGAGACTAGAGACGCACGGAATCCAAGCAGCCATAGCCTGCGTTGGATGGGGTACGATCAGCATCGATCCGTAGGTTGGACTAAGAGATGCTCACGGTCGACGGTGCTCCACGCGTTGGAGATGGTCTGGAAGGGCTTGATTGAGTACATGACTCTTGCGTTGGATGGTGAGACCTAGGCTCTGCACGCAGGAAGCAAGCAAGCCAATAATAATACCGGCAGCGATAGAGATGTCGCCGTTGCCAGCAGAGAGGGCGGGCATGGGAGGAGGGAGCGTGGTTGAAACTCGAAAGACGTCAAGTGTGCAACGGACGCTCGCCACGTTTTTGACTCTCCCGTCACGACTCACGCGCCACGCGCACACCTTCAGTTGTCTGCCTTCTCTGTCAAGCTCTCTTGCTCCCTTATTCCACCCTGTCAACAACACCCTTCGTACATTCTGCAACATGACTTCTGAGAGGTTCCTACTCAGCTTGTTCAAACAGCCATTTGGCCCCTATCTTGAAGAGACCATTCTGAGTGAGAAGTGCAAGTTCATGCCCTCAAGGCGGCTACTCCTTGAGGACTTCCAACTGGCTAACAACAACAAACCAACTGGGTACGTATCACCAGATCATCCAATCAGGCAGTGTTCTCACATGAATGCAGCTTTGATTGCACAGAATTTAATGGGGATTTGACACCATCAAATGTTACCCACCTGCCGCCCATCTTGAGTGGCACTTGTGTCTTGTTTCGTGCTGTGCTCTCTGTCCATCTGCTTGCCCACCTTTCCAATAAAGGGCAGGACTATCTTAACTCTGACCTCCAAGAGCGGGTCACAAAGTCAGTTCTCAATGGAGTCCAGCTTGCCCGAAAGTACACCACCCTGGATGTGGAGACCATTTTTGCCTGGAAGGCAAAACAGAAGGATGTCCCCAAGTCTGAAAGATACAACATTCGCATACTTATTCAGGGCTATATGCACTTAACAGTGAGCTTTATGAGATGTAAGTTCCAAGTTTTAATTTGGTGTGATACTTTTACTGAGACCTTTGCAATATAGCTGACATTGTCCCTGATGGACTGCTTTTCCAAAGTGCAAATGCTATCAAGAACAGGTAAGCCTCATAAGTTTTTGCACTTTCAAGTCTGGTGCTAAAGTGACAAATAGATTTAGAAACTATGAGATTGTTTCAATGGATATTGAAACATACAATCTCTCAAGAACATTTTTGTTCCGGCATCATACCCTTAGAAAGATGAGGGATATCTTAAAGGGTGTCCTGGCAAGCACTTGTACTCCTTCATGGTTCCTTAATCAGTATCTTCTCCATTCTGCATACCCATCCCACTGTAGATGGCAGCGCATCAATTCCTTGGATGACATGGAGAGTTCTGACGAAGACATTAGCATGGCCTTAGAACACACTTCTGCTGCCCACCCCTCATCTGATGCTCAAACCCATAGGCCACGTCATCTTCGCACAGTTCATAAAAATGAGGTCTGGAGTATCTTTGCTTCACATTCCAAGTGGATTGTTTCTCTTATAGTGAAGCATAAAGACCTTAAGGGCAAGGTAAACACACAATCATGGAACCATTTTCTTAGCCAGATTCCCCAACTTAGGCAAATGGCAGAGTTAGATGAAGACACATGTGGAAAATGGGGCCTTATAGATGAACAAGGAGGCAACAAGATAGGCAAGATACTCACATCTGATATTCTTCCATCTCTTTCTGTGCCTGAGGTAGTAATGCCCCAATCAACAACTCCTAAAAAGCAAAAGCATAAGAAATGTACATCTACTAAGGTATGTGGCTTTTAAGCAACCTTCTCTGATATTCTCACAATATTTATCTTTCTACTCAGCTTAATATTTCTGCCACATATTCCCCTTCAACATCATCTTCTAGGGCTTTAATTGCTGTCCCTCAGCCTGATGGCAAGCCCGATAACATTTATGACTCTGATTTTTCACAAGGGTCTCTATCTCCAACATCTTGCCATGCTAGCTCTTGGCTTCCTTCTTCTGTTGATGCTCAACCTTCTCTTGACCCCTCACTCTATGCTCTCATCCCTTATGAGATGTTTGTTTCACCCACCCTGCCAGCTGATCTGATCTGGCACTGCCCTATTGGAGATGGTGCCTGTCCATATATTATTGACTTGTGCACCCCCTCAGATGACAACCTCAAGCTCATCAGTACAGTTGTTCCTTCAAATGATAGAATCTCTTTCCTGGAAAAGGAGTGGAAGAGCAATGATGAACAACTCCATGCCATATTCTATGAAATGGTGGATGCACATTGGGAAGACCATCTGAAGGAACTGGACATCAAACATGTGAAACAAGGCAATAATGTAAGTTATGCCCTTTTATTATTATTAAGCCTTTGATATCTTTGTGCTAAGCAACCTTATATAGAGTACATTTGAATGGATCCACCCACAGAGACATAAGTCATGGCCACCTCAAGAGTGGAAACATATGAGAGCATGCAGAGAAAAGCTCAAATCAAATGTGAAGTGAGTCTCCAGAGCTTTGAGCTTTACTTATGTGATGCTTAAGTTCAATTCTTAGTAACCAGCCATGAACAATTCCAGTATGTATGCCCCAAAAAGATTGTAGATACTATATTACAATTAGATAGTTTATGCTATTGATTACTGTTCACCATACATGCAAGTTGTCCTCACTGTTCTTAGTCCATTTCCTCAGTTCCCAAGTCATCTCAATCAAAAATCTACATCCATACCATCCAAGTCATCTCCTCCATGATTTGCGAAGATGTGGAGCCGGTTGCGAGGGCCATCAAAGCCAACGCGGACAACTTCTCCATCCCGAATATGCTCGGCGAGGAGCATGACTGACAGGGGATTCAGCAAGTCTGCCTGAATTGCTCTGTTCAGCGGACGCGCTCCATAGACGGGTGAATATCCACGTGTAGCGAGATAGTTCCTCGCCTCGTCGATCTCAAGAGTGATCTTACGGTCTGAGAGGCGGTCTTGCACCTCTTTCAGGCGCAGGTCGACGATACGCATGATGTCCTTCCATGTAAGAGTACGCTAGACATGGACAACGTCGTCAGCACCAATGTTTCGATCAATCCACAGTATGTCACTCACAAAGACGATGATCTCGTCAATGCGGTTGATGAATTCTGGGGGGAAGTGGGTTTGAATGTCACCCATCACAAGCTCCCTCGTTTGTGGCCGCACAGGCCCGTCGCCCATGTCGTTGAAATACGTCGCCCCGAGGTTGCTGGTCATCACGATGACGGCGTTGCGAAAGTCGACGACACGACCCTGGCCATCTGTGAGGCGACCATCGTCAAGGACCTGGAGGAACAGCATGACGAATTCGCGCGACGCCTTCTCGATCTCGTCGATGAGAATGATACAGTACGGCTTGCGCCGCACATATTCCGTCAATTGCCCGCCAGAACCGTGCCCAACATAGCCAGGCGGAGCACCGATGAGTCGTGCGACAGAGTGTTTTTCCGAGTATTCCGAGCCACCGATGTGGATCATAGCGTCCGGGGAATCGAAGAGGAGAGTCGCAAGCTGCAACGGTCGTGAGTGGGAAGACTTTGATCAGGGGTGACACTCACCGTTTTGCTTAGAAGCGTCTTGCCCGTACCGGTAGGGCCTGCCAGAAGAAAACTGGCAATTGGCCTTTGGGCGTTACCTAGACCGCTTCGCGACAGACGAATAGCATTTGCAACTGCCTTCACAGCCTCTGGTTGGCCCACGACGCATTCTGATAGGATTTTCTCCATGCACAGCAGCTTCTCTTTCTCGGTCGATCTTAAGCGAGTGACAGGAATAGAAGTCCAGCGCGCCACGATCTCTGCAATTTGTTCCGGATTGACAGTGTCAGGACCTCCGAGAGCTGACTTTTCATCTTCCGCCTGCTTAGCTATAAGGGATTGCAGGCGCTGCTGTAGGTCTGGCAGGGCACGGTATCGTAGATCCGACACGGTAGCTAAGTCATATCTAAGAACGCGAAGTCATTATCCATTATCCGATATTGCGTCATGCAAGAGGGGGAGTTGCGTACCTTCTCTCTCCCTCGTCGGCCTTCGCCTTTAATTCATCGATCCTCTTGCGAAGATTGTTGACTTCGTCTCCGCGGGACTTCTCATTCTCGTACGCAGCAACGAGGGGACCGAGTTCTTCGTCGACTTAAGAAATTGCCCTGCGGGCTACTTGCAGTCGCTCTTTCGAGGCCTGATCGGTTTCGCGCTCGAGGGCACGGATTTCCACCTCGAGCTCGAGCTTCCGGCGTTGGAGTTTGTCGATTGCTTCTGGAACAGTTTCGCGAGTCAC
>Ga0137397_10000429_pt1 | contig 29036 bp, 21 predicted proteins | sample czorhiz116metaG_FD_106658 | JGI IMG/M metagenome (GOLD analysis project Ga0137397, IMG submission 106658) | Vadose zone soil microbial communities from Angelo Coast Range Reserve, California, USA - czorhiz1.16 metaG | ecosystem: Environmental > Terrestrial > Soil > Vadose zone | place: USA... | reverse complement strand
GAGCCAGAAGATCCCAGCGGCGAAACCTGCCGCCACGTCGCTGAAATAATGGACGCCGAGGTAAATCCGGCTGAATCCGATCCCCAGGATCAACAATGCGGCGCAAACGATGATGGCGATTTGCGCGGCTCGATGTCCGGCCCAGCACGTCACGAGGATATAAGCGAGCATTCCATATGCGACCAGTGAATTCATCGCGTGACCGCTTGGGAAGCTGTAGCTGGAGTCGTACAGAAACTGCGCGGCGAAATCAGGGCGAGGCCGTCGAATCGACAGCTTCAAGACACGCTCCAGTAGCGCACTGCCGCCTAACGCGACGATCCAACCTGCCATAACGAGCGACTGCTGGCTCCGTGCGAGTAACCAGGCAACAACCACTCCAAGGACCGCAATGAAGACCGGCGAACCCAACAGCGTAACTGCCCAGAAGATTCTGATTCCGAGTAAGGTGTTGCGCGCCTGCAACCAGTGAAGAACGGTGAGGTCCAGTTCCGTGATCGATCCGTTGTTGATGACATCCTCGGTTATGCATGCAAATAACCATAGGGCGATCACACTCACCAATAGCCCAATGGTAAGGTGCAGGCCGAGGTACGCACTTGGTGAGAATCGATCAATCAGCCAGTCCCGGACATTCCGAGCCTTCAATGAATCTCCCTACGTTGTTTCCCACGAATACAATCGAGGTTCTGCGAACCAATTTCTTTCCGTCTGGAACACTGGGCGACTTGCGTCACTAATCGGGTTCCGCACAGCAGCGTGCGCCCCGACGACCTAGCGCCTGAAGCTGCAACAAACTGCGCGATCCTTTTTGTGTACGCCCTCTACACGCGATCGTGATATAGACTCGTCCATTCGCCCAGCACAATCGACGGGGTTGCCGCGCTCCAGCAGTGAGTCGAGCGGGAGGCACGCGAGCAACTGATCGCGTTTCGTTGAAAGGAGAGAACCAATGAAGCGATTTACTTGTATAGTGTCGGGACTGATGCTGTTCGCGGTGTCCGCTGCTGCCCAGGCGCCGACGGCGGGGCAGAAACTGAGCCTCGCGACCAGCATGCAACGCGCCTACACCACCCTCAAGGGGAACCTCACGCAGGCGGCCGACAAGATGCCCGAGGCCAACTACGGATTCAAGCCGGCACCCGAACCTGATCTCCGGACGTTTGGCCAGTGGATCGGCCACCAGGCCGACAACCAGTTCACCAACTGCGCCGCCATCAAGAACGTGGCGAACCCGAGCCCTGCCCAGAGCAACGAGAAGAAGACGACCAAGGCTGAATTGGTCAAAGGGCTGGCCGCCGCGTTCGCGTTCTGCGACGATGCGATTTCGGCGCTGACCGACCAGAGCGCGTTGCAGATGGTCAAGCAGGGAGAAGGCGAAACCGCGCGCGGCGGAGTGGCCTCGGCCCTGCTCTCGCACGGTCTCGAGTCATACGGTATCGTCGTCGTTTATCTGCGCGCAAAGGGCATCGCGCCGCCGAACGCCGCCCCGGCGGGGGCCCGCGGACGAGGCGGCCGCGGAGCGCAGTAAAGCGTCCACTCGGGCTCGCGGATAAAGTCGTCCACTCCGCGTCGACGGCCTCGGACGTCTTCATTGACGTGTCGGGAAGGGTGTGGCCGCAGACCGCGAACGATTTGGAGAGCTTATGAAATTCAAAACTGTGTGCCCGATCGCTTGCTCCTTGCTTGGGTTGACTCTTGTGTCAGGTGCGATTGCCGGCGCTCAGCAACGAAACGCTGGAGGGCAGCGCAACTTCCCGCAACCGGCCCCTGCTAAAGAGGTGACAGTTACCGCTATCCCTGGGGTTATTGCGGCGGGCGCCCAATGGAAGCTCGTCTGGCAAGGACCCGACAACGCCGACGGCATCGTCGGAACCAAAGAAGGTGGCCTGTTGTTTGCGCAGGAACAACCCAGCACGGTGGGCATGCTGGACAAAAGCGACAAATTTTCCATTTTTGTTAGAGACACCCATGGCACCGGAGCGGTAGCTATCGACAACAAGGGCCGCGTTCTGGGGGCGGAGCGGACCTGTTCGGATCCGGGCGGGCATCCCGAGGAATGTCATGAAGCGCCGGCACTGGTGGTTCTTTCGCCGACGCGGCAGACATTGGCAAGCAAGTACGGAGACCAGACGTTCTGGCGCATGGGCGAAGTCATCGCTGATACCAAGGGTGGCGCGTATTTCAACGATGATACACCGGGGGTTTACTACGTCAACGCCGCCGGCAGAGTCAGCCTGGTTGCAGGCAAGGAAGTGAACACAAACGGCTTGATGCTGAGCCCCGATGAGAAGGCCGTCTACTCCACCAATGGCAAGACGATCGTGGCCTTCGATGTCCAGCCGGATGGTACCGCCAAAAATCCAAGGACCTTTGCCACTTTGGAAGGCGGCGCCAATGGAGACGGTATGTGCATCGACTCCGAGGGCCGTCTGTATGTTACCGCAGGCGATACGGGCATTCAGGTATTCAGTCGCGAGGGAAAGTACCTTGGCTCCATTCCTCTTCCAAGGTCTGCTTCGAGCTGCGCGTTTTCCGGACCCGACAAAAAGGTGCTTTACGCGAAGGGTGCAGGCATGACCGGCCCGGACGGCAAAGAGTATAGAACTCCTGCTGGTGTGCGGAATAACGCCAAAGCGATCTACAGAATTGACATGATCGCTCAGGGCTTTCTCGGCCGCGCGAAATAACGCACTCCGCGGACATCTTGTCGCATGAATTTGCGGAAGCTCCACTCAAAATTTCGTTTGTCTTAGCCACGGGGGTCAGGGCCTTCGACCTGGACTTTATCCAAGGCGTCACTCGTCACAAGGTCCGCTTGAGACCAGGACCGTCACCGGCGTGCCCACCGGCACCACGCTGCCCGAGGCGGGCGAGGTGATATTCACTGCCATACCCCTGGCGTAGTAAGGGGTGCAGTAGTCTTGCTTCACGTAAACCAGCCCAAGCCCCTCCAGCAGGCTCTGAACCTGGAGCCCAGTTAAGCCCTTGGCGACGATGCTTGGCACCGTCACGTCAGGGGGTGGTGTACCAGGCGGCAGATACGAGATCGTGGCCGTGGCCACGCACAGCGGCTGCCCGCCGGTCGTGCCGTTGCACACGTTCCTGATAAAGTTGCCGTACGAGTCGGTGGCCGTAAACTCCGGGTCGGGGACCACGATGTCGATCACGGTCGCCACTGTGTAGTTGCCACTCAGTGTCCATGTAATCGAGCGCCAGCCCTCGATCTTCCTGGGCTTCGTTCCCCTACCGCCAGTGCTGCAGCTCGTCCAGGCGTATGTCTCGCCCGTTATGTTGCCGGCGTCGTCAAAGCCGGTGACAAAACTCGACACGTGAACCCCGCCGCAGGATGCCCCCAACAGGTTCGGATACGCCGCCGGTAGCGGTAGCGCCGTCTGCGTGTGCGCCGTCGCCGCGAATGCCATTGCGAGCGCTAAGAATATCGCCTTCATCATCGTCTCCTATGGTCTCTTGATCAGTTTAGTGCAGTTAAGAAGGTCAAGCGGTACGGCTGGCGTGAAATAGCCGCCAAGGTTTGATTCCTGGCTGCAGGGTTTGGGACGCGGAGTGAAGCGGGTGTATTCGGGGCTATAAGGTCTCGACCTCGTCGATCTCCGAAAGAATAGACGGAGCCGGCGGATTTTTCCATCAGCGCCATACTGTATAAAGACCGATCCCGGCGCCGTAAACCTTCGACAATCGTGACGCAAAGACCGGCGAAAGAGCCATAGACATCTGACTTCCGGAGACGAGATCTATGGTTGTCGGATATTGGGTACTCGCGAGTTGTCAACGACAACGGTCCCATCCGCTTTCGTTATCTTCTTGATCAGAGCTTCAGTCGAACCAGAGTTCTTCGATGGGAAGGCGAGAACGACAATTTGATCGCCGGTCTTAAGAGAATCCTTGGTCATACCATCAGCTATCATCGAGGTGACAGAAGCCATTTCACCGACCCACTGTATGGCCTTCCCATTTTGATCCTTCACTTCCCAGACGACGAATACATGGGGGTTTCTCCATTTGTATTCGAGAACGATCCCCGTCGTCATCGACTCTTCAGTTCCGTAATGCGCTCTGCTATGGTGCGCAGAAACCACGCCGCTCAACGTGGGAAATACGACCACAAGAGCCAACACGGCCACCGCGAATGCTCGCCACAAGCTCATTCGCACCTCCAAAGTACGACGATTTGTCTATTGAGGCGACATATTAACACTAAGCTTTAAGAACTAAAAATGGAGTCGTCGGCGGGGACATAATTAAACACAAAGGCACGAAGGCACAAAGGAAGGCCGCATCAAATGATTTCTTTGCGGCCTTCCTTTGTGCCTTCGTGCCTTTGTGTTTAATTATGTCCCCGCCGACGACCCTACTTTTCCGAATAATGTTAAAATGCCCGGAATTTTGAAACAAATTTGAGGATGACGCCAATTTCACATCCACGTTCCCTGGTTGTCCTGCTACTTCTTGTGCTCGCCTTTCCTGTCCACGGTTGCCGATCGCCCGATGAAAATCGTGCCCGGCAACAGCAAACATCCGCACCTCATCACCCCGCCGTCGCGTCACCATCGACACCCTCTGCTGCCGCCAGGCTCATGGACGGTATGGGTAACGTCGACTTCGCCATCACGACAAGCTCCAGAGACGCTCAGGCGTTCTTCAATCAAGGAGTCGCGCAACTCTACGGGTTCTGGTTTATCGAAGCAGAGCGATCGTTCGTGCAGGCCGCCAAGCTCGATCCGAATGCCGCGATGGCTTACTGGGGAATTGCGATGGCTGCACCCGGCACCTTCCTCCCCATGTACCAACTGGTTCTCACTCCGAATCCGGGAGCGCCTGTTGCGTCACCCAACTCACCCGAATCGCGAGCGCGCGCGGCGATTGCCAAAGCCCAGGCGTTACGCGATTCCATCACGACCCGCGAACGCCTGTACATTGAAGCGGTAGCTGCGCGACACAATCCCGCGTTGCGGGATCCGGACGCCGCCTATATCGCAGTCATGCGGAGACTCGTCGAATCGTTTCCGGACGATCTGGAAGCGAAGTCGATACTCGCGCTGGCACTCGAGAATGGCTACGATTCGCCCACGAAGTCTCCCAAAGCCGGGACGGTTGAGAGCCTGAAGTTGTTACGGCAGGTTCTGGCGAAGGATCCGAATCATCTGGGCGCCAATCATTTCCTGATTCATGGTCTCGAAGGAAGCAAAGACCTGCGCGGTGCGCTACCCGTTGCCAATCGTTATGCCGGCATGGCGCCCAATATCCCTCATGTGCTCCACATGCCCGGCCATCTTTATGCGCAGACTGGCATGTTCGATGAAGCCGTGAAGGCATTCCTGGCGGCGGACGCCAGGGAACGTGAGTACATGTCCGCCGATCCGCGTTACTCGAAACTGAGCTACGTGCACAACGAGATTCTTCTCCTCCATGTGCTTGGGTCGCAGGGCCGCTACGGTGATGCGATGTCCCGTATCGCCGATCTCATGTCGGCGAAAGAGAATCTCGCAGACAGGCAAACCGCCGAATTTCTTTACCGCGTCGGCTGGTTTGCGTTGATGAAGACGCTGGTGCGATTTGAAAAATGGGACGAGATTCTGGACGGAAAGACGCTTCCCTTCTACAACCAGGCTCCTGAATCTCTCTGGTACCACTGGGCTCGGGGCCTCGCGTATGCCTCTGCTTCCGACGCAGCGGGCGCGCGCAATTCGCTGCAGATGATGGAGCAATTGATCCGATCGCTCGAGCGCATTGTTAATCCGATTCCGCAGCAGTTCCAGATCGCGCACTCCGAACTTGCGGCTTACATCGACGCGAGCACGGGAGGCGTGAAGAAAGGGCTCGACGAGCTTAATCGTTCCGCCGCATCGGAATCCCGGCTGCCTTACACCGATCCTACGGTATATCCGCGTCCAGTGCTTGAGTTGTTGGGCAAAATTGCGCTCAAGGCTCGTGATTTCCGGACTGCTGAATCTGCTTATCGTCGAGCCCTCGAGAATGAACCCGGTAGTGGCCGGGCTTTGTGGGGTTTGGCGAAAGCAGCTGAGGGCCTGGGAAAAAAACAGGACGCGGCGAAAATGCTGAAAGAGTTTGGCCAGGTCTGGCGTGGCGAAGAATTGAAGTGACTTGTAGAAAATGAACGCTGGGGCCGGACGTTGATCCCAATGTAGTCGCGGGCTTTAGCCCGCGTTCATTCAAGGTAGACTTGACACCGCCCAGTTCGGCAGGACCGCCTGTCGCTGGAAACGAGGAATCCTGTAGTTCGCATTGAAATATTTGTTCTAGTACTGCAGGATTAGACGATCAGTTCTGACGAATTGCCCGGTATTTACGGGGGAGGACACATGAAAGCAAAATTTCTCATTCTTGTAGGCGCAGCCATGATGTTGGCGGGCCCCGCGTTCGCTCACCACAGCTTCGCGATGTTTGATTTCAGCAAAGAAGTCACCGTGGTCGGCGAGGTGAAGGAATTCCTGTGGCGCAATCCGCACATGCATATCTTGATGAATGTTTCGGACGGCAAAGGCGGAATCGTCGAATATGACATCGAAGGCGGAACGCCCAATAACCTGCGTCGCAACGGCTGGACCGCGGACACGCTCAAGCCCGGCGATAAGATTTCGGTAGTCATGCGTCCCCTGAAGAATGGCGACAAGGGCGGCAACTTTATACGGGCGAATCGCGGTGATGGGACTCCTATTGGTAACACTGGAGGCGGCAGGGGCGCGAACTGAATTCAATTGTAAGGAGCGACAATGATTAGAGCGATAACTTCAACTCTCTATTCCATCCCGGCAACCTGCACACTTGTCGCGTTGCTGGTTCTAGCGGGCCTTGTGCCGTTGGCTTATTCCCAACAAGCAGCGCGCCCGGACACAGGTGCGTCGGCAGCGAAAGTGCCGGATTTTTCCGGAGTCTGGCGCACCGTCAGGGAAGCGGCTGTTCCGGTGCCAAAAGGAAGCACGCTCCGATGGGTGCCGGCACCCGGAGAATTGCCATCTTTCAAACCCGAGTACGCCGAGAAGTTTAAAACGGTTCAGCAGTCGCGGGAACGCGGCTCCGAAGATACCGAACCGGAGGCGCGGTGCCTTCCGCCAGGCATGCCTTACCACATGTGGGCGGAGTATGGCCTGGAAATCGTGCAAGGAAGAGATAAGATGGCGCTCTTCAGCGAATGGATGGATGCGTACCGGCGCATCTATATGGATGGCCGGAAAGTGCCGAAGGATTGGGAGCCATCCTATTATGGATATTCAACCGGCCACTGGGAAGGCGACACTCTGGTCGTCGAAACAGTTGGCCTGCGTGAGGACACCGTGCTGGATCGCTACGGCTCTCCGCATAGCGATGACATGCGAATTACCGAACGAATCCGGCTTGTTAATCCGGATTCTCTCGAAGACAAATTCGTAGTCAACGATTCCAAGGCGTTCACCAGGCCATGGGAATATACGGTGACCTACCGCCGTGCCGGCGCTGGCAATGACGAACTGCGGGAGAACACTTGCACGGAAGGTTGGAAGTCCGAAAAGTAAGGGATGAAGCATAGTCGTCGAACGCTGCGAACGATGATCCGGAAAGGAGACCACGATGCTTCCGCCCGCCGAGTTCGCGCAACAGCTCCTGAAGGAGGCGCAGGACACGCACCCATGGCTGCACCATCGGCTGTTCCACCTGATCTGGGAAGGCAAGCTCGCGCGCGATCAGGTTCGCGACATCATCCGCCAGCAGGGCGCCTTCTTCCTCGACACGCTCCGGCATGCTGCGTGGAAGATTATCTCCGTCGGCGGCGCGACGCCGACGTGGGAGGATCTCCAGCGGCAGCGCTCGCTCATCCCGCTAGTCGTTGAGGAAGGCGGCGAGGACACCATCGGCGGCGCGCAGACCGGCCACTCGATTCTCTTCGTGCGGTTGTGCGAAGCGCTCGGTTTCACGCGCGACGAAGTGTTCAACACCGACTATCTGCCGACGACCATCATCGAGAAGAACGAACTGTTCGCGCTCCAGCGCGCGGGCACGATCGAGGCGCTCTGCGGCGGCAACATCGCCACGGAGTCGATCAACGCGACGCACGTCGGGCGCATGGCGCATGCCCTGGAAAAGCACTACGGAGTCCCGAAGGCCGCGCTCGACTTCTACTATGTCCATGCGCACGTCGAGGAAGACCACTGCGATCGCGCAGTGCGCATCCTGACCGATCTCTGCATCACTGATACGGCGCAGAAGACCGGGCTCTCCGCAATGCGACGCGCGATCACCGCGCGCCGGATCTGCGTGGAAGGGTTGATGGAGGCGTTCGTCACGAATCGTGCCTGATCGCATGCAGGAAACTACGGTCACCGACGCGATCCACGTGCCCGACATCATCAACGGCAAGAAGGTCGGCGCATTTCAATATCTGATCGCCTTCCTGTGCGGGCTTGTGATGTTTCTCGACGGATTCGACACGCAGGCGATCAGCTACATGGCGCCCTTGATTGCCAGGGAATGGAATCTGTCGCGCGAAATGCTGGGACTCATCTTCTCCTCGGCGCTGACCGGCTTAATGGTGGGCTATCTTGTCCTGTCGCCTCTCTCCGATCGGTTCGGTCACAGGCGGATATTACTCGTCAGCACGGTTACATTCGCGCTGTTCACGCTGGCGACAGTTTTCGCAGGCAGCGCCACCGGCGTCATCGCTCTGCGATTCCTCGCAGGCGTTGGACTGGGCGCGGCCATCCCGAGCGCTGTCGCGCTGACCAGCGAATACACCCCGAAACGTCTGCGCGCGAGCTTCGTGCTTGCGATCTATTGCGGGTTTTCGCTCGGCTTCGTCGCAGCCGGCGTTGCTGCCGCTCTCCTGCTTCCCGTCTACGGCTGGCGCTCACTGCTCTGGGTCGGAGCCCTCGCGCCACTCGTTCTGGCCCTGGTTCTGTTCTTTCGGCTGCCCGAGTCCCTCGAGTTTCTTGTGCGCAACGGCGCGGATCATAACCGTATTTGGACCCTGCTTCGTCGCGTTGACCCCGATCTGACGAAGCCGGCCGAGGCGGCCGGATTCACGACCGATCAGGAGGACAAGCGCAGCGCTGTCCGCGGTATCTTTCAGTCGGGACGCGGGGCCGGTACGCTGCTGCTGTGGCTGGTCTTCATCATCAATCTGGCTGAGTTCTACGCCCTGCAGAGCTGGCTTCCTACCATACTGACCAATCTCAATTACTCCATTTCGACCATCGCTCTGGCAACGAGTCTCACGACCACGGGCGGCATTGTCGCGGCTTTCGTCGTCGGGCCGGCAATGGACCGCCTCGGTTCGTATGGCTCGCTGGGCATTGTCTATGTTGGAGGCGTCATCTTCGTGGCGCTCATGGGTAGCGCTCTGACCCGTCCCGAATGGGTGCTTTTGACGACGGCGTTCTTTGCGGGCTTCTGCGTGAGCGGTGGTCAGAAGAGCATCATCGCGCTGGCCGCGGTCTTCTATCCTGCGCCGGTCCGCTCCACCGGCGTCGGATGGGCCCTTGGGATCGGCCGCATCGGTGGCATTGGAGGCCCCTGGTTGTTTGGCATGCTGCTCGGTTGGCATCTCACGCCGGCGAGCGCCTTCTATACTGCGTCGATGCCCATGCTCCTCGCAGCCGGCGCAGTCATGTTCATGGGCCGGCTCTATCGACAGAGGGGTCGTCCCGCCCCGCTGGAAGATTGACGGGAAGCTCAGGCCATTTCAGTACAACCAAAACCTTGAAGTGCAAACCGCGCGGTCATAGAATGCAGCCATGCAACTACTCATCTTTTTGCTTGTTCTGCCGGTCTCGCTGTTCGCCCAGCAACAGGGCGGCCGCGGGGCAACTCCATCACCCGCTCCGAAAAATCTGAAACTCCTCGCGGCGAACACCGACATTCCCTTCGTCATGCAGAACTTCAAAGAGGCGCTGGGAGTGGAGTGCGTGTATTGCCACGTGCAAGGCGATTTCGCGGCCGACACGAATCCAAAAAAGGAAATCGCCCGCAAGATGATCGCGATGGCGCGGCTCATCGATACCAGCTTTCCAAGCAGCGTCGGCGTTTTTCCCGATGGCTATCACGAAGTGGATTGCATGACGTGTCATCGTGGAAGCGTAAAGCCCGAGACAAAGGCGCCCAGGAAATTCTACAACCGGGGTAACTCGTTGGGCGCACCACCACCGGCTCAGACACCCGGCGTCAGTTTAAAGTTGCTGCCTCCCGACACTCACGTGCATGGTGCAGACTCGCTGATGGGCGAGTTCCGCGACGCGCTCAACGTAGACTGCAACTACTGTCATGGCGGCGGAAGGCCTCAGGAGATGGACATCAACCCTCGAAAAGATATTGCGCGCAAGATGATCATGCTGGTGCGGCAGATCAATTCGAATTTTCCCGGCACTGGCGTTTTCCCCGTGGGGGACCAGGCGGTAAGCTGCTGGACATGCCACCGCGGCGACACGCATCCGGTGAGCGTGAGCAACAAGCGATACGATCCGCCCGCGCCAAAACAGTAGGCGGGTGTTCGAACGCGGGCTAAAGCCCGCGTTCGTCCAATTTCAAAATCTTCTACCCACCGCGCTTATTCACTGGGCTTGCGTTCATTGGGGCGCAGAGCAGTTCGCCGAGTCCCGAGTACAGCCCATACCATCCGAACCAGGTCATACTCTCGCGTGGCTCCCTTTTCCAGATTTTTACGTCGGATACCCAGGGGCGCGTGTAGTACTTCGCATCGTACAGGGTCAGCCGAAGCTCTATGGTAGTGGCGTCGGTTTTCTTGTAACGCTCCTCTATTCGCGCGTCGACACTCTTGGGAAAACCGTATTGATCGAGCCACGCTCGGTCATCCAGACCGACCGTTTGGACAACCAGCTCGTCTCCCTCCCAATGTGCGACGGAATGTCCATACCATGCCGGTCCAAGGTTGACGAGATCCTCAGCTGCAGGCACCTTGCGTCCGTCCAACCAGAATTCGCGTGGTACACGCGCTTCCTGCCACATTTGCAGGATCCTGTCCGGCAGCATGAGCACTTCGTGGTAATCATGAGCCGTATCAAGGACGATCCTTGGAAAGCCCTTCGGATTACATGCAAATGTAGGATCGTTGGACTCCTCCTGGTATTCGATCTTTTTCGTGAGGGGATGGCGGTTGTAACCCGGAGAAGGAATGCGGGTCTTCATGAGTTCCTCGCCCGCCGGGGTCAGCGGAGGAATACTATTGGGCGGCCCGAAGCCACGGTTGCCGCCGCGCCGGATATAGATTCCGGAGAGGTCGTGAGGATCAAACGCTGCTTTCGCGCCCGCCTGAGTCCGTTGCGCCTGCTGCGGACCAGCCTGGGTGAAGGCTACCATCGAAAAAGAGAGCACGACTGTCAAAGCAAGCATCAAACGGATGTAACGATTTCGCATTTGTCGGATCTCCGTTTTCGCGATCCTAGTCAACGACCAGTCCTGCGGCGCCACGTCGCAGATTGGGTGGCAAGTCGTCGCGCTGGAAGATCTCTTTACCGTCAGCGAGAACGATCTTCTGGCAAAGCCCAATGGGTTCGCCCCTGGCGCCTGGATTGACGTAAGCCGTGACATCCATGCCGACTTGCAGAGTATTCCTGCCGTAGCCGAGCCGCGCCAACTGGCTTATGTTGCTGTGTTCGATAACCCAGGTAACCGTTTTGCCGTCGTCACCCTTCACATCGACATAAATTGCGATATGCGGATTGCGCCACAATAGCTGGCTTACTGTGCCCTTCAATGCGACCTGTCTTTTCGTGTCATACGTGGCCCCCCGGCCATGGTGCGCGAAGACCGTCGCGGCGCCAATCGACAGCATCACGATCAAGACGAACGCCCGTCCCATACATTCTCCTTTCGCGAAACTCTAGTCTAAAAAGATGCCAGTTTCTTGCGCAACGTTCCAGCGTCAAGCTCCCGTTCCCACAGGGATATAACTATTGTCGCGACTCCATTGCCGATAACATTCACGGCCGCGCGGAACATGCTCATGAAACGGTCGATGCCGAGAATCAGGGCCATACCCGCAACCGGGATGGCAGGAACTACCATCAGCGTTCCCACGAGTGCAATGAAGGAGGCTCCCTGGACTCCACTGGCGCCTTTCGAGGTCAGCAGAGCGACACCGAAAATGCTCAGTTGTTGCCCCCACGTAAGTGAAGTGTTTGTGGCTTGTGCGACGAATAACGCGGCGATTGTCATATACAGGCAACTGCCGTCGGTATTGAACGTGTACCCGGTCGGCATCACCAGACCCACAAGGGCTTTCGAGCAGCCAAGCTTCTCCAGCTTCGCCATCATGAGCGGCAGCACGGGCTCAGACGAACTGAGGGAGAGCACGAGAACGATTTCTTCCCTGATGTATTTCAGAAATCTGATGATGCTGAAACCCGCCAGCCACGAAATGAGCCCGAGAACGACAACTACGAATAGAGTGCAGGTTGCCCAGAAAGTCAGAATCAACTTCGCCAGCGGTCCAAGCGAGCTCAGGCCATACCGCCCCACCGTAAATGCCATCGCACCGAAGGCACCGATAGGGGCAAAGCGCATCAGGATATTGACCACACCAAAAACGGCTTGTGTCAGCGCCTCGATCACATCGACGAGCGGCTTACAACGAGCCCCCATGCTCGATAGGGCAAAGCCAAAAAGTAAGGACACAAGGACAACACTCAAAATGCTTCCGCGCGCGAAGGCGTCCGCGACTGTAGCCGGAATGATCTGCAGCAGAAACTCAGTCACCGTCTGTGCCTGGGCCTGGCCGGCGAACGCCGTCACGGCCGCCGTGTCGAGCGTTGACGGGTCCACATTAAAACCGGCGCCGGTCGGGACCAGATTCCCAACTGTCATCCCAAACACAAGCGCGAAGGTCGTGACGACTTCGAAGTACAGCAGCGCCTTGCCACCAACCCGCCCAACCTTTCTCAGGTTCCCCATGCCGGCAATGCCCGTGACAACCGTGCAAAAGATCACAAGTGCGATGACCATCGATATCAGCCGTATGAACGCATCGCCCAACGGCCTCATAGCTACGGCCGTGTCGGGCCACACGTAGCCGAGCACAATCGCAATTGCAACTGCCAACAGAACCTGCACCCAGAGATTTCGGTAGAACGCCTTCTTAGCCGGCGCCGCGGCCTCCGGGGCTGCTTTCGTGGGGGTAGCTTCAATCATTGGCTTATGGCGCAAATCTTACATCTTGATTTGTTCGGGGACTAGCAGATTACACCGCGATTTGCCGGATGCAGAATTGACACTGCAGTCGTTTGACACTCAAGCCGGTGCGGATCAATAATCGCGGGCAGGAACGTCCAATTGTGCAAAAAATAACAAGGAGAAAAGGATGAGACGCATTACGACCGCGTTTCTGGCTCTGTCGATATTGGTCGCACCGCTATACGCGCATCACGGCAGGGGTGCTACGTATGACATGAAGAAGCGGGTCACACTGAAGGGCACCGTCTCCCGCGTGGACTGGCGCAATCCTCATGTCGTGATCTGGATGGACGTAAAAGACACAGAGGGTAAAGTCGTCACCTGGGGTTTCGAAAATGCCGGCGTCAGTCAGTTGGCCCAGGAAGGATATAACCGGAACACGCTTAAAGTTGGCCAGGAAATAACCACCATCGTCAATCCTGCCGTTAATGGTGCTCCCACGGGCATTGTCGTAAAAGTCGTTCTTGCCGACGGCAAAGAAATAATGTCGCGCGAGCGTGGGCAAAATCCTGTCGACTAGCCCAGAGAAGGAGATCTCACAATGCGAAATCGTTTCATAACATTGATGCTCTTGTTTTCGGTGGCAGGCCTCGCGCATGCGCAAGGTGACAAAGATAAATTCAAGGCGCGATATGAGGCGCTTCCTGCAGACAGCAATTTTGACCCGCACGATCTCTCCGGAATCTGGACTCTAACCAAAAACGATCACACTCTCGGCACGCCGGCTCCTCCGCTGACACCCGCGGGAGTGGCGGCGATGGCTGGACGCGTCGTCGATAGGGCTGGTGGCATCGGAAACGCCCCCTGGTATGCCTGCAACCCGATGGGTTTTCCAAGACTTCTCAATGATGATGAGCCGATGGAATTGATTGTGGTGAAGGACCGGGTCCTTCAGATCTTCCAGTGGGAACACCGAATACGCTATCTCTGGACGGACGGGCGAGAACTGCCATCAGGTGAGAACCTCGAGAATCTTGGTCCGGCCTGGTATGGGCACTCCGTTGCGAAGTGGGACGGAAACACGCTGGTCGTCAATACGGTCGGCCTTGACGAGAGAGCGTGGCTCGATAACGCGGGCCATCCGAAAAGCTTCCATGCACGGATCGAAGAAACCTGGAAGCGAGTGGACTCGAACACCCTGGAGCTCCAACTCACGCTCCATGATCCGGAGTATTATACCGGCCCATACGTGGGCTCCAGGAAAACCTACAAGCGAATGCCGACCGACGCCACAACCTATTTCGGCTGGTACGGGCTATTTTCAGGAATCTCCGAGGGAATATGCGCGCCGATGAACGAAGTCGAAGGCTACAACAAAGGATTCCGCGACGTCGGGCAGGAGAAACCAAAGCAGTGACTCACTAACAAAAAATTCATTTAATGGTGTGGAGTGGAGGGAAAAACTATGTCGAAAGCTTCTCAATCTGAGCGAGGCTCGAGAATGGGGTGGCGCAGAATTGTTCTGTGCCTCGGAACATTAATAATGTCGAGCGTGACGGCGCTTGGTCAGCTCACGACCGGCACCATCACCGGGACTGTCACAGATCAAAGCGGCGCGGCAGTACCGGGCGCAACGATAACACTGAAAAACACGGATATAGGGATCTCGCGTACTGCGCAAACCCGCGAAAATGGGAAATATGAGGTATTGAGCCTTCCGACCGGGAGCTACGAGATCAGCGCCGGCCTGTCCGGGTTCCGGACAGTGGTGCACACCGGGATTGGCCTGGGGGTTGGGCAGAATACTGTGGTCGATTTTGCACTTGAGGTCGGCGAGGTCAGCCAGACGGTCACAGTGACGGGTGAGACCGCCCAGGTCGAAACCACAACCGCAACCGTTTCAAACCTTGTTGACGAAAAGAAGGTCACGGATCTTCCCCTCAACGGACGCGATCTGACACAACTTTCGTTTTTGCAGCCGGGCGTCATCAAAAGCCCAGCGGGAGCAGGAGCATTTTCGGGACTCGGAGATAAGCTCTCTGTTGCCGGTTCCCGTGGTAACCAGAACATCTATCTGCTCGACGGCGTCAGCAACTCGGATCTTTCGGGCAATGCGCAGTCAGCATCCGGGCAACTGGCCGGCGCGGAGACGATCAAGGAATTTCAGATCATCACAAACAACTACTCCGCTGAGTACCGCAGCCAGGCCGGTGCGATCGTCAGTGCTATCACAAAGTCCGGAACGAATGTCTTTCACGGTTCCGCATACGAGTTCCTTCGCAACGATGCGTTGGATGCCGCCAAGTGGGAAGAAAACAAAGGCGGTGGCAAATCTGTATTTCGGCGGAACCAGTTCGGCGGTTCGATTGGCGGTCCAATCATCAAGGATAAGACCTTCTTTTTTGGCAGCTACGAGGGATTACGACAATCCCAGGGCGTCAACACTCAGGCCCGCGTTCCCGATATGAACGCGCGGAACGGAATCCTTCCTGGAGTCGCTCCGATCACCGTAAGCCCGATCGCCAAGCCGTACCTGAACCTGTATCCGGTTCCTGGCGAGGGAAATCGGATCGTTTCAGAGCCCGGCCGCAGAGCGGACGGGACCGTTTTGTTAGCTGCAAGCGCAAAGGTTCCTACGAACGACGACTTTGGATTGGCTCGCATCGATCACAACTTCTCTTCCAGGAAATTGGGAACGATCTCCGGCACGTACAACTATGACAGTGGCAAGAGCAGCTCGCAGACCCCTCCCGGCGTGCTGGGCGATTTGCTGTCCCAGGGGTTCAGCAGCCGCAAGCAGGTTGTCTCTGTAAACCAGACCAGCATTTTCTCTCCGTCGGTTCTGAACGAGGTGAAGGTGGGCTACAGCTTTACCAATCCAGTGCAGGATATCCCTCTGGTCGACAGGGATTTCAGCAATCTCGCATTTCGTCCGGGACGGAGTCTGCTGGGTGAAATCGTTGTCAGCCCTCTCACCACAATTGGTTATCGCGTGAACAAGTCGGACTATCAGCAGAAGCTTTGGAGCTTTACGAATGGTCTCTCCGTTACGCGCGGCGCGCATTCATTCCGGATGGGCGTGGACTTCGAGCATTATTGGTACCAGCAGATCAGTTGCAGCCGCGGATGCAACGGCAGCTACACCTTCAACAGCCTTACGCAATTCCTGCAAGCGCAGCCGCTGCAGCTTGACGTACAACTGCCCGGAGCGGAGAACCCCGACCGGCACATGCGGCAGGTGCGGTTCGGCTCGTATTTCCAGGACAACTGGAACGTCCGTCCATCCTTGACTCTCAACCTGGGGATTCGCCACGAGTTCGTGACGGTTCCGACGGAGGAAAATGGGCTGATCGCGGCGATGAAGACCCCCTTCGACGCCGGCATGTATCTATCAAAGGAAGCGCAGAAGCTCTATCCGACTTTTCCGACCCTTGGCACGGTGGACCAGTTCTACACGAACGCGACGCTCAAGAGTTTCAGCCCGCGCTTCGGATTCGCTTTCGCGCCAGGAGACAAGAAATTCTCTGTGCGAGGCGGCTTCGGCATTTTCTACGAGCATCCGGTGCTCTATAACCTCAGGACGAATATTCAGGAGATGCCCCCGTTTGCTCAAGTCGGCTCGATTCTTGCGGCCGACGCGGCTAGTGCTGGAACCCCGCTTACATTTCCCCGCGCCATCGACAATCCGGCAATCGCAAGTCTCCTCAAGGGTGGAAGCTTGACAGCCCGAGTGATCAATTACCAGCAAGACCCGGCGTACATCTACCGCTGGAGCCTGACCCTCCAGCGTGAACTGGGCACGGGATTGGCTGTGGTAGCGGGCTACACCGGTTCGCGCGCGCTCCATCTCTGGCAGCAGGCCGAGCCGAATGTGAACCGTTGGGTCGGTTGGCCAAACAACGTCCCGGCCGATCAGAAGGTGTTTCCGGTGCGCACCAGCCCGCAGTTCGTCGGACGCATCAATACAGTCTTCTCGGAGATTCGCTATCAGTATCCTAACGCAAACAGTTATCACAACGACCTTGCCCTGGGAGTGCAGAAGCGTCTGAGCCGCGGTTTGGCGATGCAGGCTTCCTACACTCTATCCAAGACGGTGGACGACGGCTCCGGCGTGACGAGCACGGGTGACAACTTCGTCCAGGGACAGCGCGGCGACTACGCCTGGGACATGACGCTCAAGCGCGGTCTGGCTTCCTTTGACGTTCGGCATTCGTTCACGACCAATTTCTCGTACAACCTTCCTGTGTCCAATGCGCTGAACGGTTGGAAAGGCGTTGTGGCGAAGGGTTGGCAGCTGAACGGAATCCTGACGAGAACCTCCGGGTATCCGTTCTCAATTGAAGAAAACCGGACTGCTCAGGTGAATGCGATCGGAAACCGGGACAGTCTTCGCCCCAGCCTGATCCCGGGTGGTAACAATAAACCGATCCGTAAAGGCGATCCGGACGTTTATGTCGATGCGAGCCAGTTTGTGCTGGCGCCCGTCGGCATGTTCGGCAATCTGGGAAGAAACACCGTGATCTCTCCCGGCCTTTTTGAGTTTGACGGCTCTCTGTTCAAGAATTTCACCTTGGTGGAGAACCACAACCTCCAATTCCGCGCGGAGTTTTTCAATCTGTTTAACCATCCGAACTTCGGCGCACCAGTCGGGAACAACGGCCCCAACAATGCACTGCTGGTGAATTCCGACGGATCGCCGAATGCGAATTTCGGGCAGATCTCATATACCCGTACTTCAGCGCGGCAGATTCAGGTTGCGCTGCGGTACACGTTCTAACAGGGGCTGATACACATATTCCCCTCCTCCAAGAAGCTGTGAACGAATTTCGCAACGAAGGGGAACTGGAACCACAAAAAGCACAAAAGGCACAAGAAGCTTATGTGCTTCTTGTGCCTTTTGTGGTTTCTTCCTTCTGCCTTCCAATTCATTCACACCTTGGCACAGGACGGGTATACATGGTGCCTAGAAGACGAATTTCAGGCCGAATTGGATCTCCCGGTTATGGGTACTCGTTGTTGTAATTCTCCCTCCCGCATCGTTATAGGAGCCGTCTTGAAGTATCGGCTGCAAGTTCGGCTGGCCGAGATTCGCGTGGTTGAGGACATTAAAGAATTCGGCCCGAAACGTCAGAGTTCTGTTCTCCTTGATGTTGAACCGCTTGAAGACGGCGAAGTCGACATTGAGGAGCCCGGGTCCGATGATGGTGTTTCTTCCCACATTCCCGAGGAAGCCTGGAACCGGAGTGCGCAATCCCAACGGATTCGGCAGCGCGAACGCATAAGGATCGTACCAGCGCTCCGCGGTTGCCAGCGGCGTCCCGTCGAAGCCAACGCCGTGCGTCGGATTCAAGCTCCGGCCCGGAACCAGATCGGGCCGATCGCCGGCGCCGGAGTTCCCCGTTCGAGAATAATCAAACATCAACTGTGGGGTCAGCGGCTGTCCGGACATGACCAGGGAGGTACCCGAGACCTCCCATCCGCCGAGCACCACTGAGGCCGCGCGACTATTAAAGCGGAACGGGAACGGATAGCTGACGCTTGACGAGAAGACGTGCGTGGCGTCATGTGCGGCGCGTCCCCACTCCCGTGCTGAATCGTCCGGATCCAGGCTCGTCGATGGGTCCCTCTGCCCGTTGTCGCCGTTATTCAGGCCGCCCTGCTGATCCATGACCTTGGAGAAGGTGTAGGCAGCCGTAAATTGCACACCGGAGGCGGCCTGGCGGATCACCTTCATTTGCAGGCCGTCGTAGTGGGAGTTACTGTCGTTGGTTTTCGTCCGGACGCGGTCCCAGTTCGGGTTCCGGCGGGTGATGTTGAGTGAACTGCACGCCGCGGCGGGGTTCGGCCCGAAGCAGTTGGCGGCCGTCGTTCCCCTTGCGGGATACCACTTCTGCCCCTGCACGATTTCGTAGTTGGGATAATTGAGCTGGATGTAGCGGGTGATGTGCCGGCCCTGGGAGCCGACATAAGAGACTTCCACCATAGTTCTCTGACCTAACTGTTGCTGGATCGCCAGGCTGTAGTTGTATTTTGTGCCGGCGGGCATCGTAGGCCAGATCGGCTCCATCTGAACGGCGGCGACGTTTGAAAGCGTGAGCAGGGGTGCCGCATTCGGGAAGGTCGCGGCCAGCGTGTTTGCGTCACGCGCTCGAAGACGATGGAAGAAAGGCGGATACTTGGACGTTTGCTGGTTGAATGCAAACGGAACGATCAGGTCGTGGTAAATGCCGAACCCACCGCGCACGACTCGCGTGGCCTTGCTGTTCGTCTGCCAGGCAAAGCCTAACCGTGGCTGAAAATTCTTGTCTTTGGTTTTAAAGAACGCCTTGATCGCCGGATAGACCGTTTCCTTCGCATCCTGGATATCGAGCAGATTCGAGACCTGGTGGTGCGCTTCCGTTGGGTCGGTCGTGGTCTCCCAACGCAGTCCCAGGTTCAAGGTGAGCCGCGCGGTCATCTTGAAGTCATCCTGCATATAGAACCCGAGCATCGTCTGGCGGATGCCCTTGTAACCTTCCTCCCCGAGCGGCACGCCGCCGAACAGTTGCGGCTTCGCCAGGATCAGGTCCTCGATGTTCTGAAACGTGTATTGGCCTCTCGATTCCGACTGGACGGTGTTGTTATTTTGGATGCGCCGGACGACGCCGCCCCATTTGAAGTTGTGCCGGTTTTTCACGAAGGTCAGATCATCACCGAACTCCCAGAGGTTGTATACCCAGAACCGCGGGAAGGTGGTGTTCGATCCGACCTCGCCAATCGTGGGAGTCCCGCGCTCCTCGCCCACCGTCAGTGTTCCGATGATCTTGCCGGGGACGAAAGTGAGACTCTTCGCCAGGTCGGTGGTTGCCACCGCGTCCTGGAATTGAGCCGACCGATTAAAGGCGAGCCGGAAGGCATTGAGCAAGGTCGGCGTAAAAACCGTGCTGGCTTGCAGCGTCGCATACTGCCGGCGCGCGCGGCTTTGCTCCTCGATATTTCCAACCACTTGTGGAGCCGAGTTGGTGTCATCGTCGAATTGGTACCGGCCAAAGATACTGGTCGAAGTCGTGAGCTGGTGATCCACCCGGCCCATGAAGAAATCTTGCCGGATGACGTTTTTCGGCGAACCAACAAATTCCGCGATGTACAAGTCATCGCCCGTGAGGCGGTTCTTGAAGATCTGGCCGTTGGGGTCCGGATAATATTGGAAGAAGGGAACCATTTTCGGACTCGGTGCAACCGTATAGGTCCCATAGGAGCCCCGGCTGTTGATGGGACTGCCGGGGCACAGCCGTGCCCCTTCGCTGCCCGCGATCCGGTTCGCCGGCGCCACACAGGGGAGGATTCCCCGCTTTGCCGCGACGGTCGGAACCACTGCAATCGTGGTTTGGCTCCGCGATTGGCGGAATCCTTCGTAACCGCCGAAGAAGAAGGTCTTGTCCTTCTTGATCGGCCCTCCCAGAACCCCGCCAAATTGGTTCCGGCGGAAGGGCGGCAGATCGGCCTTGCCGTCACCGTCTCTGTCTTCCAGGTCGAAGATGGTCCGGGCATCGAACGCATTGTTCCGCAGGAACTCGAAAAGGGTCCCATGCAATTCGTTCGTGCCGCTTCGGGTCACCGCCGAGACGACTGCGCCGGAAGCCCGGCCGTATTCGGCGCTGAAGGTCGTGGCGACGATCTTGAATTCCTTGATCGCATCCACGCCCAGGTTGGTTCCCGCCGACCCGCCCGGCGTGGAGTTCGACGAATCATTGACGTCCGTACCGTCGAGCAAGAAGCTGTTCGAGTAGCTGCGTGCGCCCGCAACGCTGAATTTATTGTCGCCCGAACCGCTGTTAAAGCCTGCGCCGGCGCTTCCGTATTTGACGACACCGGGGATCGTGTAAGCCAGCGTGTCCCAGCTTCTGCTGTTGAGCGGCATCTCCCGGATGGTCCGGTCGTCCACAAGACCGCCCATGTTTGCGTTGGTCAATTCGATCAGGGGCGCCTCTCCTCTCACTTCCACCGTTTGAGTCACCGCACCCACGGCGAGCGTAAAATCGACGACCGCTTCACGCCCCACCGTCAGCGCAATGCCCGAGCGGACCTGGCTCTGAAACCCCTGTAGCTGGGCGGTTACCTGATAGTTGCCCAAGCCAAGCGCCGGAGCGGAATACCGGCCCGTCTCGTTGGTTGTGCCCGTACGGGAGATTCCCGTATCTTGATTCTGGATCACCACACTCACCCCGGGGAGCACGGCGCCGCTTGCATCGCGAACCGTCCCGGAGATTGTGGCTGTATTGACCTGCGCGAAAGCCAGTTGGGCACAAAACGCGAAACCCAACACGGCCAAAAACAAATTTCGGATCATCATGAACCTCCTCCCACCTGATTAGATTTGAACGCAGCGGCACACGTGCTGCGCCGCTCAACTTCGGTAAGCGGGACGCATCACCAAAGGACAAACCTTCCGATTCTTATGCTGGAGAAATCGAGTTCCGTTTACGACGAAGTTGAAGGTTGTGTCAAGCAGTTCTTGATTTGATTTTTTCTGAATTATGTAGTCGCGGGCTTTAGCCCGCGTTCCTTCAACAAACGCGGGCTAAAGCCCGCGACTACATTTGCAGAGCCAAATCACCAGACCTGCACTTTAACCATCCGGGAAGGAGGACGGTAAACGGGAATCCATAAAGTCGGACGGCTGGCAGTCTGGTCCACCGTCAGATCGCGAATCTCATACGGATCCGGCGTGAAGAATTCCGTGGACACTCCGGTTTTCATATCCAGACGGTAGATGCGGCTGCTATTAAAGTCGTTCGTCCAAACGATCTGGTTCTTATCGTCAACGGCAACGGTATAGGGCGATGGAAACGGAGCGGTATAGGGCTTGTTGCCGGGAATGACCGCAAATTCCGTGACCTCGCGTTTATTGGGGTCGAACATCCCAATCCGGCCGGCCCAGTAGAGACCCATCCATGCGCGACCCCGCGCATCCATCTCGCCGCGCCGTGGCCCGGAGCCGGGGGTGGGGGTCGGATATGCCGCGAACTCCTCGGTCCTGGGATCAAACACGCCAATCTTGCCCAGGCGATACAGGTTCATGATCGAGCGGCCCTGCGCATCCGTCTCCATGTCGTAGGTGTCATCATCAGTCCCGTCAGGAACGGTGTAATTCTTCACCTCGCCAGTCTTCAGATCCAGCTTGTGTAACCCCTTGTCGAGGTACCAGACTTTGCCGGCCGGATCCATTCCAAACATGTTGCTGCCGGAAGCCCAGGCTTTGAATTCTTCCGTTCTGGGATTGAATCGAACGGTGCCTCCACCCATGCCAAATACAACATCGCCGTCGGGGTCGAACATCATGTCATGAGCTCCGCCCCCGGGATTGCCCGCTCGCTGTTGTCCTTCGCCCACGATCCCCATGCCTTCCCTTCCCATACCTGGGAGGAGGGTATAAGGGAATTCTTTGACTTCACCGGTTTTCCGGTCGAGCCGGCCCAGACGGTAGCTGAAATGGTCCGTGTAATAGGCATACGGGCTCCTGGGGTCCAACACGATGTCGTGAGGCCAGGCAAACCGCCGGTCGCCGCGAAGGATACTCAGATCGCGGTTCCCGCTTCTTGGAATGTTGTACTCGGTCACGACAAGGCGCGTGGCAGCATCACTCGTTGGCCGGGGACGAAGCCGGAACGGGATCTGATCCGAGGAGCCCGGCCCGCGAATCGAAGCGAGGTATTCGGCCAGCGGCTCAACGTACTTTTTCTGGCCGAACGCCCGGGTTCCGGGGGTTTCGCGCGAGACGGCTCTTTCGCCCGCCATCCGCCGGATGATCTGAGTCCATCCTTCCTTCGTGCGCGATGTCCGCAACGCAAACTGCAACGAATGGCAGTTGTCACACTGGATCAGTAGATGCTTCTGGTCATCAGTTCCAGGCAGAGCGTCCACGATTTCGGACGCCGTCGCGTCTGTGATTGACGGCGGCCGGGATTGCAAGGTGAAGTCAACTCCCGCCGTCTTCCCGGCAGATAGCACGACGGCTTCCCGCCGGACCGGCTCGAAATCCGGAAGGTCGATGCCGATCGAATAGGAACCGCCTGACAAATCGGACCAGCCCGGGAATAAATAATCGCCACGGCTGTTGGTGTAGACACTCACCGCGATATTGCTGTTCGCGCGATGAGCCCGGACCGGAACTCCCGCCACAGGCTGTCCACTGGAAGAAACAACCCTGCCGCGCAGTAGCGAGTCCTCCGCGGCCAGCGAGTTGCGCGGCGACAACTGCGAGTAGACAGCCGCCAAACTAACGACCAGCACCATCGCCAAAAAATATCGTTGCATGTTGGGTCTCGCCGGCATCGTGGCTCTCATTGTCTGGCCGACCTTTCTCCGGCTCTCTCTCCCACGAGCTCGATGTAACCGATGCGGCCCGAGGTGTTCCCGGTCCACCAGATGCGACTGGGTTGATTCGGGTCAATGTCAATCCTTCGATGATCCGACTCCGCATTCGGCAGCGGAAACTCCGTGAACGTCCCCGTTTGGGGATCGAACCGGGCAATCTTGTCCACGTACTGTTCGCTAAACCAAATCAATTTGCTCTTCGGATCTCCCTGCACGGAATACACGCCGGCATCTTCAGTCGGAGGCGTATAGAGCGTCATCTTCGTGGTCTTGTAATCAATCTTCATGAGTATGCCCGCGCCATGCAGGCCGACCCAGACGTTGCCTTCCGAATCCATGCCTGCCTTGCGCGGGACGGCGTTTTTCACCGGCACTTCGAACTCGTCGATCTTGCCCGTCACCGGGTCGATCCGGCCCATCTGGTTCATGGCATTCTCGACAAACCAGATTTTGCCGGAGCCATCGATCGCCATTCCGTAGGGGTTTGCGGTCCGTCCCGCCTTGATCCCGGAGGGAACGTCAAACACGCTGAACTGCTCCGTGGTGGGATTCAACCGGATCACCTGGTTGGCGGCGATGGAATTGAGCCACACGGTCCCATTCGAGTGAACGCGCATGGTATTGCCGCTCGCGTTGCCGCTCTTGAGTTTCGGCAGAGTGTAGGTAGCGAACTGACTGGTCTTGATGTCGTAGTTGAACCATCGGCGATTCGGACCGCCATCTACAAACCAGAGTTGGCCGCCACCTGGAGCGCTCACAATGCCGTTCAGACGAACGGTTTTCGACGCGGCCGGCGGCGGTTCAAACTCTTTATACTCGAGGGTCTTGACATCCAACCGGCCGATCTTGCCGCCGGTACGCTGGGTGATCCAGGCATTCCCCTGGGCGTCTACCGCAATTTCGTGCGGTTCCACGTCGGGCTTCGGCAGCAGGAACTCCACAACCATGTACTTCAATTGATCGCCTGTCATCAGCGTCCTGGGCAGGCGGCTATTCGGATCCGGCTTCGCCCTTTCTTGCCCGCCTCTGTTGCCGGACATATTCGTTGCCAAATAGTCCAGCAGGACTTTTGCTTCATCGCCGGTCAGATCTTTGGCCAGGTTCGAACCTTGCATGTAAAGGCGCATGTCCGCGATGACTCTTTCCCAACGGGCGCGATCCTGTCGAGCGTTGGCGACCTGCTGGGTGCCATGACATGAACCACATTTCGTCAGGACGATCTGCTTGCCGGCGCCGTCCGGCAGGTTCGGAGGCGGACTCGCACCTCCGGCTGCCTCGCCTCCCTGCTGACCGGGTTGTCTTCCTGGCCACGCTCCGGGAAGCGACGGCGCTCGCCGCGCCGTCAATGAGAGGTCCATTGTTGCCGGCCGGCCCGCCGCCACGTCCACCGGCGAGGACATCTCGCTCTGCATCTCACCCCCGATGGCTTGCGTGAGATACTTCCCGGCCGGGAGATTGTTTACCGTGTAACGGCCTTGAGCCTGGCTGATGACCATAAAGGTCAAACGTCTCTCCGCGTTCATTAACTTCACGAACGCGCCGGAGACGGGCGCTCCGGATGAACTCCTGACCACTCCTTGCACGCCGCCGGCATTTTGTGCCCAAATCACCTGGGTGCAGACAACCGCCGCGGCCAATATCACGATTACCTTCAGACCCCAATGCCTGAACATGGTCTTTCCCTCCTCGGATCCGTTCTGCATTATCAGAACGGTTATTTAAGCTGCAGGATTTTGCCTGTGCAGCATTCTCCCTGATTCCGGCTTCGTCTTCAACTTCTCCAGGCCGGGTTTGCAGCGGGAGATCGATCGTACTGGGACCAGAGAATTGGGGCATATAATATCCTGAATCTCTCAGCGCGAAAGGAGGATCACATGTGGAGTCGACGCTCGTTTCTCCGACTTGCGGGGGGCGCGCCGGGTTTGGCGTTTGGGCTAAGACCCGCAGGAATCCGTGAAGTGATGGCGGCGACGGCGACGGTTGCCCAACGGATGCCCGAGGAGGTTGCGGCCGACGAGCCGTACTGGCGTGAGATCCAGTTCGCCTTCACGCTGGATCGTACGCTCATCAATCTGAACAACGGCAATCAGTGCCCGGCACCGACAGTGGTGCACGAGGCGTGCAAACGATACATGGATTGGTCCAATCAGGCGCCCGCCTATCACCGCGGCATGATCGAGAAGAATATCGAGACGGCACGGCGCAGGCTGGGCGCGGAATTCGGCGCGGAACCCGAAGAGATCGCCATCACGCGCAACGCGAGCGAATCGCTCCAGATTGCCCAGATGGGCATCGACCTGAAGCCGGGCGACGAGGTTATCACGACCGAACAGGACTACCCGCGCATGCTGACGACCTGGGACCAGCGCGCAAGGCGCGACAAGATCAAAGTCACGCGTCTCGATTTTCCATGCCCCACCACGCAGGCCGATCTGCTGCAGCGATTCGAGACGGCCATCACGCCGCAGACCAGGGTGCTGCACTTCTGCCACATCACCAACCAGTCCGGACAGCTCTTCCCTGTACGCGATCTCGCCCGGATGGCGCGGCTGCGCGGCATCATCTCGATCGTCGACGGCGCGCATGCGATGGGACATTTCCCCTACCAACTGCGGGACCTCGAGATGGACTACTACGGCGTCAGTCTGCACAAATGGCTGCTCGCCCCGCTCGGAACCGGCCTGCTATACGTGCGCAGGGATCGGATTGCATCGACCTGGCCGCTGCAAGCCGCTCCTGAGAGAACCGACAAGGACATCCGCAAGTTCGAGGAGATCGGCACGAATCCCGCCGCGCCCAAAGCGGCAATCAACGAAGCCATCGCGTTTCAGCAAGCGATTGGCATCGAGCGGAAGGCCGCCCGGCTTCGCTACCTGACATTGCGCTGGGCAAACGAGTTGAAGAAAAACCCGCGGATCCGATTGCATTCCAGCCTGGAACCCGGACAAACATGGGGACTGGCGGTCGTTTCAATCGATGGCATCGACTCCGACAAGCTGGTGATGCATCTGTGGGACAAGTATCGCATCGTCATCACCGCGGTGGGACACAATAATCCCAGGGACTCGAAGCTGAGCTACCGCGGGCTGAGGGTGACGCCGAACATCTACACACCTCTCGAGGAGATCGATACTTTTGTCGAGGCGATTCAGAACGTCCTGAAGAATGGCCTGGGTTAGCTCGTTCCGGCATCTTTCAGATGCCCGGCGTGTTCACCCTGATCCTGTAAATTCCCGTCCGCGCGGCGATGTAGAGCGTCTTTTTGTCCGCGTCGCCGAATCCAATATTGGTGGAAGTCTCCGGTGCGCGGATGGTGCCGAGATGCTTTCCTTCCGGCGAGACGATCCACACGCCGCCGGGACCAGTCTCGTAGAGATTGCCCATGGTATCGACTCGCATGCCGTCGGTGACCCCGGTTCCGGTTGCCTTGCTCATGTCAATGAAACGCTTGCCGTTGGCGAGCGTGCCGTCGGCGCGCACTTCGTAGCGGTTGACATAGTTGTCGCGGCTGCCGTTGACGTAGAGGTATTTCTCGTCGGGTGAGAAGGCGAGGCCGTTGGTCGCCGGCATATCCTGGACCACCAGCGTAAGCTTGCCGTCTTTCCACATGTACACCGCATTGAAATCGAGCTCCCTGCGCGGATCCTTCTCGCGCAGGCGGAAGGCGCCGAACGTATCGGTGAAATAGATCGCGCCGTCGCGCTTGACCACGACGTCATTGGGGCCGCCAAAGCGCTTGCCCTCGTAGCGGTCGGCCAGCACGGTGCGCTGGCCGTTCTTCTCGATTCTCATGAGCGAGCGGCCCCCAAAGGTGGCGATGATCAACCGCCCCTGGCGGTCGAGCGTCAGCCCGTCCGCGCCGATCATGGCGAATTCTTCGAACCCCGGATCGGTGCGCTCGCGGCCGTTGTTCTGTATGCCTCCCCAGCGCCAGACCTCCGGCCCGTTGTAGCCGACATTGCTGAGATAGATCGACGCTCTGCTGTCCGGCGTGAGCTTCCAGATCACATTGCCCGGTATATCGGTGAACAACAGATACCCTTCTCCGCCGTTCTGGACCCACACCGGCCCTTCCGTGAAGCCGAAGCCGCCCTTGACGAGCTCGACCCTGGCATCGGACGAGACCAGCGCATCCAGCACGGGATCAAGCCGCGCGACGGCGTTGTCTTTCGAAGATTGAGCGCTTGCAACAAAACTCATGAGCACGGTTGCAATCGCGGCTTTCAATATTCTGGTCATCTTCTCCTCCGGCAATCGAAGCAGACGCTGGAATGACAATGTAATTTCCCAGGAAGAAGTGGTTTCCGAAGGAATGATCTACTCCGCGCGAATCGGATGTCAACATGATAAGTTCGCGCTGTTTCCCGGACAAAACCTCGTCCGAGGATAAGAACTCTGCGATCGAAAAACTTGCGGATACCCGACTGCCTTGTTACGCTCAGAGCCTCACCAAACATCAAAGGAGGTCTGAAATGCGCACGTTTGTCATCGCGCTGATCGCTGTCTTCGCTGTCGGCCTGCTGTCCCTTCCCGCTCTGACCCAGCAAGCTCAGATTGAAAAGGATGCCGGGCTGGGGCGGCTCTCGTCCAACTCGCAGAAAGGCGGAGAAGACGAAACCGGCCCGTACGAAGTCGTCGCCAAATGGCCGCAGCCGTTCGCGCGGCAGGGATATATCCAGGGATCGCAGGGTGGTGTGTTCGCGGAATCACCCAACCGGATCTTCATGGCGAATCGCGGCGAGCTCAAGCTCCCCGACAAGCTGCCCAACAACTTCAACGGCGCGTGGGGTTCTCTTGGCAGCCAGGCAACCGGTCAAAAGCCGGAGTTGCGCAACTGCATCGTCATCGTCGACGCCAACGGCAAATTGATCGAATCGTGGACCCAGTGGGACAAGCTTTTTGAAGGTGGCCGCGGTCCGCACGCGGTCAAGATCAGCCCGTATGATCCCGAGAGAGCCGTCTGGGTCGTCGACGATATGCGTCAGCAGGTCTTCAAGTTCAGCAACGACGGAAAGAAGCTCCTGATGACCTTGGGCGTGGCGGGCGTTGCCGGCAATGATGACAAGCATTTCGGCCGGCCCACGGACATCGCCTGGCTTCCCGACGGCACATTCTTCATCAGCGACGGCTACACGAACACGCGCGTCGTCAAGTTCGACAGGAATGGAAAGTTCCTCCTGACGTGGGGAACACCGGGCACCGGCCCCAGCCAATTCGACACGGTGCACTCGGTGGCAATCGATAAGAACCGGCGCGTCTATGTTTCCGATCGAGGACACAGTCGCATCCAGGTGTTCGACGAAAATGGGAAGTTCCTCGACATGTGGCCGAACATCCGGCAGCCGTATCACATCGAAATGTCTCCCGACCAATACTTGTGGGTTGCCGACGGCGTCAGCAACAAGTTTCTGAAATACGATCTGAATGGGAAACTGCTGTACTCGTGGGGAACTTACGGGACGTTCCCGGGCGCATTCTGGGGCGTGCACCAGTTCTCGGTGGACTCGGATGGAAATCTCTACGCTGCGGAGACGTTCGGT
>Ga0137397_10000428_pt1 | contig 29038 bp, 43 predicted proteins | sample czorhiz116metaG_FD_106658 | JGI IMG/M metagenome (GOLD analysis project Ga0137397, IMG submission 106658) | Vadose zone soil microbial communities from Angelo Coast Range Reserve, California, USA - czorhiz1.16 metaG | ecosystem: Environmental > Terrestrial > Soil > Vadose zone | place: USA... | reverse complement strand
GGGGTGCAACGGAGTCCACTGGCGTCGCTGCTTTGCACTCGCATCGGCGTCGAGTAACAACTTTGGGACGCGGAAATGCCAAAATCGTGATGCCTTATGCAAGGGCGTCCACCCAGCTTTGTCGCGGCCATTCACGCCCGCACCTCGCCTAATCAACGACCTCGCACATTCAAGTCTTCCTTCTCTCGATGAATGTAGGACGTCATGATCCCCCAACTGCGATGCGATATTCAACGAAGCGATCGCCTCTCCGTCAGAGAAGGTTCTATCATCACTGCTGCTGAAGGATTGCTGCATGATATCAGATCGTCGTTTCTGTAACGTAAGATCCACGTCCGCGCCATCTAGGGTGTCTACTAGTGCGCCACCCATGCGCTCTGCAGAGAACCTTGCCACCTCAAGTTTCCCGTTTCTGGAAGCCAAGTCCAAGGAAGTCGTATTATTGAGGTTTCGAGTGTTGACATCCGCACCTCGCTCGAGTAACAACTTCACAACATCGAGGTGCCCATTTGGGGCGGCCACGTGAAGCGGAGTGCAGCCCTTAACTTCCTTGGAATTCGTATTCGAGCCGTATTTGACCATTAATCGCGCGATCTTGAGCTGCCCACAGCCAGACGCCCAACACAACGGTGTACCCTGGCTCGTGTACCCTTTGTCGACATCCGCACCGTTCCGGATCAGCAGGAACAGCCAGTCGGCGATATTAAGATTCCCGTCGGCCAACGCTGGGTGCAACGGCGTCCAGGGTATCTCTTGCATATCTATTGCTGCACCGTTGTCAAGTAGCAGCCGCACGATGTCAAGATGTCCGTATTGCGCGGCCCACTGGCAGTGTAAGGGCGTCCAACCCGCGTCATCACTGGAATTCACGCCCGCACCACGCCCAATCAGCAAGCGTGAAACATCGAGTTGTCCGTTATGTGGTGCGAGGGCTAATGGAGTTCTGAGATTTTCATTTTGTATACCGGTGTCCGTTAGGGACTCTAGTAACAGACGGACTGTGTCAAGGCGACGGTTCCACGAAGCTGTGTGCATTGGGGTCCAAATATTATTGTCTCGGGAGTTTACATCCGCTCCACGCTGTGCAATTTTGAGTTCCCCGCTTCCGGATGCTAGGTCCAATGGCGATTCACTTTTCGTATTTTTCATGTCAACAGCTGCACCATGTACGAGTAAGGCTTCTGCAACTTCGATGCTCCCAACTTCCGGTGCAAGATGTAATACAGTCCAGAGGTCATGTTTCTGAGCGTTAACATTCGCACCGCAAGAAACGAGTTCCTGTACAACATCCAGGGGACCGTATTGCGATGCCAGCTGCAATGGGGGCCAGCCTTTGTCATCCTGCGAGTCCACAGCTGCGCCATTCTGGATTAACAGCCACACGACACCTATTCGTAATAAAATCCGCGCGACTTCGACATTTCCGTCGTGTGACGCCAGGAACAATGGGGCCTCTTCCTCGTTTCCTAGAATATCGACGTCTGCCTGGTGTTCGAGTAACAACTTCAAGACGTCAAGATCTCCACTTCGCGATACTCGGTGAAACGGACTCCATCCTTGGTCGTCCAGGGTATTTACTTCGGCGCCATTATTGAAAAGCAATCGCATAGTGTTGACGTTTCCTGTGGTGACCGTAGCATGCAGCGGAGTAGCGTGGTAGCCACCCTTAGCATTGACGAGAGATGGAGGAGTGAGGACGAGATATTTGATAAGGTCACAAAAACGACATAGTATGGCATAGTATAACGGGGCCGCCTCTTGCCGTATCGGGGGTATCGCAAACTTTGTCGCAGACATAGGTTCCCGAAAGAGTGTGTCGAATTGGCTATGATAGACCCAGTGCCGAGCAGCGTAAATAAAGAGTGAGGAATTCTCTATGCCGTTCTTATCAGTATGATCGTCTGGCAAGGCACTAAGGAAAGCCTTTGCCAGTGCAAAGGTCGTATGTGCGGACTGGGGAAGAATGTAGAGGCCGGAAAGATTCCCTCTGGTATTGAGGCGCTCGGATGTCAAGAACTCTATCACAGAAAAATGGGAGAATTGAACGACCGACGACCCGTCGACGTTCACAACAGCGACCAAACTAGAACACGCGAATAGCACCGCTTCTTCTGGGGTTTCTGGGCGCCAATGCGTGTTGTTGGTGGGTAGCGATCCATCAAATGGATTCGCAAGGATCTTGGCAGGCTCTTGGACGCGAAGTGGTCGAACGGACACCACAAGGCATTGAAAGAGGCGATGGGGGTAATTCCGTTTCTCCGCAGCGATTTCCAAGAAAACTCGCTCATGTGTCTCGTCCAAACTCCTCGGCAAATCATCCAAAGCGTGCCGTATCGTTGCGGGAACGCTACGACGTAGAACTTCCAACTGACAGAATACCCAACGAAACCTGCATAACTGAATGAAAAGGCGTTGCGAGAGTAATAGTGGTGGCTTACATCCCCTCTGCTCTTTTCGAGAGTGTATCGATGACGAGTTGCTTATCCTCCGCTCTCCATTTCCGCATATTCTGGTCTGATCGGACGACAGATCTGATGTAGTTGGCCATATCCATTTTTCGTCCGCTTTCCTCATGAATTGAAACAGTGTGAGGTGCCAAAGAACGAAGGGAAGCCTGGATATCGGCCTCGGGACGACTCGTAAAGCAGATGCGAAGATTTGTGAGGTGCAACCCAACCAACTCCTCGATTAGCTCAAGAACTCGGTCACGAGCCGAAACTACGCTGGGGATGTTGGGACATTCATCGATAGCATCGAGGATGAGATAAACTGGGGGCTGTCCTGGGAGTTGGAGCATGAGCCTCAAGCATTGCACAAGCGTATCATCATCGGGTTGCTGGTGTTTCGAATATAGGTCGAAAAGAATTTGAGAGAAAGTGTCGGATTCGGCACAAAGCTGGGCAAGTAGAGATGTGAGTACATCGTGGACGTCTTGCTTTGCACTATCTCGAAAGTCACAGTTGAAATATGCTATTAGGATTGATCTTGTATCAGCCTGATGCAGTGCTTTAACTTCCTGAATAATTGCCGCTAGACGCGACAGTCAATAGGTGCAAGGGAGAGCCAGAGAACCACGTACGCTTTCCATGGATCCACAAGAGTGAGCCGGTCTCTTTCCATTGCTTGGAGATGTGGCCTTGGGTGAACCATGTAGCAGTTCCGCTGTGGTGATTCCTCCGCGCAGCGTTATGGTTTCTCGACAGATCTGGAGGAGAAAGCCAATTTCGAAATTTCTCTTGTAATCGATCACCTTAGGATGTGGTCAGCCTCTACAAGGTACTGCAGGCGAAAGAAGTGGGACTAACGCTTCATCTTATTTATATCTTCTGCAGTCCCTTGCAACATAACTAGCACCCGCAGTCAGCCTGATCAGCACTAAATGAATGGTACCGACGGAACACACCCAGAACCTGGCGCATGAGGTCGGCTGATATCTTTCCGTCTATCAGGACGTACATTAGCTGACGTAGCAGCCACGCAAGTAACGTTTGCCCACCGTCCATGACCACCCCGACATTTTTCACAAGACCGTGGACTAACTCCAACGTCTGCACTGTGGCCATCCGAGCTTCTTCCTGGGTGAGTCTGTCCAATCTTTGTAGCACAGCCTCGATCTTAGGGTCTCCGAACAGCCTCCTTATGAACCTCTCTATCGCTAGTTCAGCTGAGGGAGGCCCGTGGGCAACGAAGGACTTACTCAGCCGCCCCTGCTTGATTTGCGTCGTGGTTAGAGCAAGTACGGAGAGTAGTTCAGCCATTATTTCAACGATGACACCCATCATGGCTGGGGTGAGTGGGATCTTCGCATAAATTTGGACTCGGTTGAGGAAATTTCCGACGCATTCAAAAATATTCACGAGGGAGTCGTAGCTCGCGTTGACCCCGCTTGCGGTCTTATAATTGAAACATCGCAACGATGTGGACAAATAAAGAAGGGGGATGCGTACCGAAAGGAGGACATGAATGCCCACAAAGATGGCCCTCGCGGGATACATCGTTACCTGAAGACAAAATTATGAAAAGGTGTTCACATATTAGGTCCTTAGGACTCACCGGGTCAGTGGCATGGCCTAGAGCACCAGAAACTAGATAGACGACTTGCACTAGAGGATGAAGCCATTTGATCAACTTCGAACCTCTGTCATGAAATTTCTTGAAACCCTGTACTCTCTCTTGCAATAGCTGCATGACGGCATCAGGAGAGCCACAGTTGATCAGCATTTCGGCGGAAGGACATGTAGCAAGCTTGATCCCAGTTTGCTTGGCGTATTTGGTTAACGCGGCATCAAAAATTGATTCAAAGCCAGAATAGGGTGCCATAGCTGACGCCATAGAGACAGAAAAGAGGCCTGCAGGAGATCCGAGTTTAAAGTCAGAAAGGAAGATTGAGAAGTGGGAGGAGGGAAGGATTTGGCTCTACACTCAGAGTACGGTGACCTCGATATAAAACCATAGCCATAGGTAGGTGCAACTCGGATGGGAGAGGCACAGGCACCAGTAAGAAATCCTCACGTCTCTCAGGCTGAGCCATAAGGTCATAATTCAGCCAGATGAGGAACTGAATGAATTTGGTACCATACTACTACTGCTACCAGTGCCAGCGCCAACGTGGTGGGTCACGTGGCGTGGTGGCCAACAAGCGAATCTGTTTCTTACGCAAACAAGCCAAGATGACTCCCCTCTTCAGCATCCCCGGATCAACTCTCACAACCAATGTTTTTCTGCACCCCCTTCACACCCTGCAACGGAGGTTAGCACACAATGGGACCGCAGCCTCCCGCACTGTCGCTGCTCTCGCCGCCTCTCCACCACCCGCTTCTTCCGTTGTAGAGCCAAAAACGCACTTTCGTATCACCTTACGACGCTCCGGGATCTCTCTTGGGGAACGCGTTCAAGGAACACTCTCCGCGCTTGGTCTTAGACGGCGCATGCAAACGGTGTACCACCCGCATACCCCGGAAGCGGCGGGTATGATACTCGCGGTCAAGGAGCTCGTCGAGGTGCAAAACGTCTCTGCCAGTGCAGTACGAACGGCCGGGCAGCAGAGAGCGGAACGCAAGGCTCCGCGTGGGTTTACTGTTGTTGGGTCGAAGGTCGGGGCTGGCATGACAGCGTAGGACGTTCCGTTCCTCGCAGGTATGTGCTACTTCTCCAAGCCACTAGTGGTGTTTGGGCACTTGAGTTGACGCTGGTACACGGTAGGAAACCAAGGACGCCCCTGTGCTCTGTATCGCCGGCACAGGGACCATTCTCAATCTCACGGTCACCGGGACCCCCGCGATTTATACTCGGCTGCCGCCAGCTTGGTGATAAATTTTCAGAAGCGTGCCGAGGGGTACTTACTTCCATACGGAAGGCTAGAATAGTAGATTCCACATGTTACGTCGATTCTTTGGCACGACTTTTCCTCCAACTGCATCCGAGAGAAGTTAGTCTATGTGGATACGAGCATAGACCCTTATCTCGAGAAGGAAGTTGGTATCGCCACTTAACAGGGCGGGTACCGTGTCATGAAGGAAAGGCTCATATGTGGCACGAGCAAAAAAAAGTAGTCCAAGGCCATGCACTGGCACCAAACTTGAGTACCGCTGATCAAAGGGACAATATCGGGCCAACGTACACAAGTGCCGAGATGTGTTAAGGTTATGCAGTCACTGGCGCGGTCTACAGCGACTCGGGACTTGGGTAGACCTCCGAGTCAACCGCCAAACCCCCCAATCATCTATGCCCCAGCCACTTCCCCCGACGATCCCAGAGTCTCTAAATACCTCTCCGCACATACACTTAGCTTATTCTAAACTTTTGCAGCTAGAGAAAGCTGCTGACTACTCTCATTCCAATCGCGAAGTTTATGAGGAAAAGCTCGAACACGCAAGAATCCTTGGGATGATGAAATGTACAAGCTCGGTAAAATGTATTATGACCATTACATCCGCGCTTGTGAGTCGCCTTCATTCGCCGTTGTTGCCTTCTTTCTGATGGTCTCTTGACAGTCAGGAAGCACAAAGGCGCCACCTGAGCCGTCCTCCCATCCCTCGCCCCCTTCTTTTGAAAACAAAAGGGATATGATTAATGCCATGCTTCATGAACCTCCTCGATGCCATAGCGATGCCAAGCGAAATGTGAGAGCCACGTACACAAATTTACGGTTACGGCCATTCTGAATACGAGACCATTTCCAAGGCTCTCATCAGGGACAATTTTCGGTGCGTCGTTACCGGAAAGTACGATTCTCAATATGTGGACAAGAACCTCGAGCTCGAGAGGGAAGCAGCGGCAACCGGTGCGCAAACGGTTGGCACGCAATGCGCCCACATTTTTCCTGCATCGACCAACGATAACATTTCCAGCTCTAACGAAGGCGGCGCCAAGGTTCGCCTCACATACCCTCTCCCATCGCTATCGCTTATTGTTCGTGTCTTCAGCACGAGTATGCTGCGACCTTATGGGCTATAAGTGTTTCGGTTACGAAGATCTCCCCGAAAGGCTGAATGGCGACGGCATCCACAGCCTTGATAACGTCATGACATTAGACCCCGGAATTCATGACTGGTTTGATAGGCTAGAAATCTGGTTTGAAGCAGTCGTGAGTGATTTCAAATTCTTGAGTCCTCTCACGCTAAACATGCGCAGGATGGCATGGAAAACACCTATGTTATATGTGCTAAGCGAGACCATCGCCTTCGCTCGTGCAAGCCAAACCCAATAACGCTCCAGACAGAGAAAGATCTCGCCTTGCCCAACCCTGACTATCTCAGGATTCACGCTGTATGCTGTAAAGTTGCCCATCTATCTGGGGCTGCTGAGCACATGGACAAGGTTTTAGAAGGTCTTGAATATATGCGAGTGCTCTCCGAGGATGGCTCGTCTGCACATATACTGTCTTTTGCTCTACAACCTTTTAGCCAAGAAATCGGTGCCGAGGCGCGTGGCTGATGGACGCGAAGGGGCTTTTCGTGCGCAGCGGTATAGCTCACCTTGCATTATTTTATTAGCTATCCACAATCATTTACCGCGCAAATTAATGCACTAAAAAAACACGCTCCCGCTCCCGTTCCCATAACGCGCACTTCCCCTCCCCCCGCCGCTGTTTTCCTTGCACGCACGACGTCTTCCGCCGCCACCGTTCCCCTCGCGCGCACGTCCATTCCCCTCGCGTCCCAGCCCCTCTCTGCTGCCGCCGTTTCCCTCGCGCGCACGTCCATTCCCCTCGCGCACACGCACTTTTCCGCCGACGCCATTCCCCTCGCGCGCACGTCCATTCCCCTTGCGCACATGCCTCTTTCCACCGCTGCCGCCCGGACTCGCGTTTGCGTGTGTTTCCGGTGGAGTGCCCGCGCACACGCTTGCGCCCCGCGATGTTCCCGAGCTCGCATACGCGTCCGGCGATGGATGGGGGCATGAAAGTGTGCCGCGCGCACTGCCTCCTTCATCCCTGCAGGCCTCGGTATTTCGACTTAATAGCCAAATAGTACTGTAGCTACTTACAATGTATGCCACCTGTCCTTAATAGCAAAAAGGGTGGTCTAGATGACGAGGGTGAAGGGAAGAAGGGGTGCTAAATGAGTTAGTTGGTCACGTGCAAAACTCACAGCGGAATCGCGTCCGCTAAACCCGGACCACCACTTGCAGAGGAACAGCCATACCAATGAGCGCTCTTCTGAGCGCCGCAGCTCTATGCCGTGTTCCACTTCCGCGCGCATGTGCTGCGCCTTCGCACCCGCACTCGCTGGTTCGCGCATTTGGGCAACAAGCTGCGGTCCGCTCTGGCCCGTGCCATCGACTGAGAGCGGGATTCTCCACTTCCGGGCTTCTTCCACCTTTATTCCATGGTCTTCATTTTCCACCACGACCGGCGCCACATCTCTGGCGTGGATTTCGCCACCTCGCACAACAGCCGAATAGCACTCCGCAGTCCACCGCCCCTACAAAAGAGAATTCGCAGCCAGCCCAGTCGACAGTGGCTAGTATAACAAATGCGGAGCAGCGTCGACGCGATTGGGCCATTGTGCGTAGGCTCGCAGTGCACATATGGCCGAAGGGTGATTGGGGAACGAGAGGGCGTGTCATCTTGGGCGTTGGGCTGCTCGTCGGTGGCAAGGTCCGTCACACCTTAGGCCTGAATTAATGCACTTTCGAAATAAATGCTATTATGGTGTAGCTACTAAATGTCCAGGTCCCGTTCTTTTTCAAAGAAATCATCGACACTCTTAATATTCCCCTTGACGCACAATCGACTGTTTGGGTTGTCTGCGGCTCAGTCGTCCTCGCATGTGCGTCGTAGCTCTACGCTTCCTATTGTTTCGGTTTGGTCGATTGATAGTACGTGGGAAGGGCAGACGGCGCGGCTCGCATAGGCGCAACGCTTTCTAGCGAGCTGTTGAACGCAGTATTCGCGAACGTTGGCCAGCGTGCGGTCCGCACTGTTGCGCGCCAGACATTCGAACACTTGCTCAACCTCGACCTCAAGTTCCATCTATCCCGACAAACTGGTGGGCTGACGCGTGCCATTGACCGCGGCACAAAGTGAGCTCTATTCTCCTCCTTTTCGCTCTGATTTTATCTGGGTGGGGCTCAGTTTGCTTTCCCGACTACAACAGAGGCGTCACATTCATCTTGCAGGCAATACTGTTCCGAGTTGTCCCCACGGCCCTTGAAATATCTCTCGTGTGTGGCATCTTGGTGCGTTGGTGAACACGCCCTCGACACGCGGAAGTTGATAACGTCGATATAGACCTACAAGTTTGGTTGGGACTTTGCAGCGATCACTCTCACGACCATGGCCGCATATACATGGTTTACGGTCCGTACCACAGCGTGGCGGTGAGTTGCTGGCATGCTGTCATGTACTCCCCCCAAGCTTACCGTATAACTCTGATGGCCTTACTAGAACGCAGTTCCGTCGCAAAGCAAATGCAGCGGACAACAAAGCTGCCACCGTCGCAGTTGACTCTCTGCTTAACTACGAAGCTGTAAAGGTCCGCACGCATCGCCACGTAGGCGGTGAACTCGAGACTGATATCGATTTCACGCAAAGAATTTCAGCAACGAGCAACACGAGATTAAACAGTATGATACGCATCTACGCGCATACGAAAAGGCTTCCATCAAAATTGCCACATCGCTTGCCCTTCTCAACTCTGGCCAGAATGTCATATTTTCGACGGCTCTCACTGGGATCATGTTCCTCGCGGCGCAGGGGGTCATCAATGGTGAGTTAGTGATGAATATCCCAGTTACATCTCTCGTCATCCTGAATAGGAACGATGACTGTCGGTGACCTGGTTATGGTCAACCAACTCGTGTTTCAGCTATCCATGCCTCTGAATTTCCTCGGCACTATTTACCGCGAGGTCAGGCAGAGCCTGTTAGACATGGAGGTTCTCTTCAATCTCCGAGCGGAGCACTCCCCAGCCAAGGTCTTGCCGCTCCCGTAAAATGGCTGATGTGGGTTGTTGACCGAATCTACGATATAGGATCCACCAGATGTGAAACCACTTACGCTCTCCGGCGGGGAAATCTCCTTCGAAAATATCGTGTTTGCGTACCACCCATCTCGCCCAATCTTCCGTAACCTCTCGTTCACAATTCCTGCTGGAAAGAAGGTGGCGATCGTAGGGCCATCGGGCTGCGGCAAGTCAACGGTCTTCCGTCTCTTATACCGCTTCTACGAGCCGTCTGCGGGGCGCATACTCGTCGATGGCCAGGACATAACGCAGGTACAGCTGGCGTCGCTACGTTCCGCAGTGGGTGTCGTTCCACAGGATACCCCGCTGTTTCATGCAGACATCATGCATAACGTGCGATATGGGCGACTGAATGCGAGTGATGAAGAGGTCATTGCAGCGACGAAGAAAGCACATGTGCACGAAACTATCATGGAACTCCCCGACGGGTACGCGACAACTGTCGGCGAGCGTGGGTTGATGGTGTCTGGAGGCGAAAAGCAGCGTCTTGCGGTGGCACGCGCCCTGCTGAAAGACCCACCTATTTTATTCTTCGATGAAGCGGTACGTTGCATTGTTTGAAACACCACTGATTTGCGGGAGGTGTTGATATGAATCGTTATCGTTATGTAGACGTCTGCGCTGGATGCGCAAACAGAGGCGGAACTCATGAAGAATATCAATGCGACGCTGCTCGACCGCGCACGGACGAGCATCTTCATCGCACATCGTCTACAAACTGTCGTTGAAGCAGGCAAGTTCCCGTGGTCTTTCTTGTACTTTGGTGTGCTTGACTCTTTATAATCCAGATCTAATCATTGTGCTCAAGGACGGTGGGGTCGTCGAGCAGGGCACACACGAGGAACTCATACTGGCACGCGGTCTTTACTATTCCTTGTGGCAGGAGCAGGCTGCCGACACATTTTCTGAAACTTCACCGGCCGTTGTAGAATAATATGATTTAGTTATAGCCTTCAGGATTTGCATCTATATCGTGTACACTACCATAGCTGAATACAAATATTGATGAGATGACGCGATTTGTTCTCCGGGCCGCCGACACGACTGCTGTACCGATACCACCACGTCGAGGCAATCGCACCACATGAGCGCAAGGCAACCCTTCCTTCCCGCGCGCCCAGCCTCGAGGGCCGTGAACTCGAGTGAAGAAACGAGTGCTGCCCCCAGCAACGTCGCTCAGGCAGTTTCGAACAACACTTCATCGAGCACCGAGAAGAACCATCACGATCTTGGGGTTAAGTTGCCCCTTCATCCCACCTGCTTCCAGCTCGTAGTTTCCTCTGAGCTAACTCCCATCAATCGATCAGGGATCCACTCGCGCCCTCAATATTTCCAGTTTCAAAAAGAAATCTGTGCCGCGCACAGCAAGCTTCGGCTCCACTGGGGACCCCAGCGACACTGCTCAGAATCAGAACCAGGCGCCCAGTGGCGGCGGCATGCTGGCGCGTCCCGGCACCAAAGGCTCTTCCACGACGCGCATATATGCGCCTCGCCCGTTCACCCCACCCATTACGTTGCTCCAAGGCACCGGTACGGGATTCTCGGGGCCAGAATTCAAGAAGCCTTCGCTTCCGTTCGCCCCCAACTTGAAGAGCGTCGACGAGGGTGCCGATTACGCCTCGGGGCAAAACTCAGTCGAAATCGGCACGCGTCCGTGTCCATCAGCGTCTAATGCGGATGCGACCACCGCCGGTGCCGCGTCAAATCTGTTTCGCTCGATGTCTTGTCGCCCTCAGGACGAGGTTGCCCAGATGGGTGCCGTCGCGGCGCCTGCACGCGGACCGCCGTCCCGTCCTTCTTTCTTCGGCGGCGGGCAGTTTTCAATTGATAACGTCGCGGGCACTGGCAGTCTGGACGATAGCGGATACTTCTCCGTGTCTGAACAAAATGATAATGAGGGAGACCGGATCCCAGCGGCCGCGGCGAATCGAACCAATGTCGTCCGCAATTTTACGAATCAGGCGAAGCGCATCCGGCCGGCTTCTCCTGGTGATAGAGAGGAGGTTGTCCTCGACGCGCGATTGCGCGAACTTTCGAAGCGACCTTGTGTCCGTCGTAGCCCTCTGCGTTCTCATGGCTCACTGCCCCAAGCTACCCCTCTCGGAAGTCTCTCTCCTGGAGGAACGCTCCCGCCCAACATTCCCCACCCTACGGCGGCCATAGGAGACTTCCCTGGCCTAGAGTTCTCTGATGCCGATCTATCACGTTATGCAGAGCTTTATGAGAAAGGTGCCGAACGTTGGTCCAAGTCGACGATGGAGGAATGGCTTTCTGGTACGGATGACATAATGGTCAGGTTCACTGAGATGATGGACATGGTAAGCCCTTTCATTCCGCTCATGGTGGAATTCCCATCACGTTTTCGTTTCCCTGTAGATCAGGGAGCACATGTGGTGCGTCATTGCTCAGAACCTTTTGCATGTCTGTCTGGCTGACGCATAGTAAATTGTCGTCTTGTCTACCGCACGGGTGTCAGTTCCAAGGTAAATCTGTACAAGTCGTTAAATACAAAACTGGCGGACGAGCGCTCCTCTCTCGAACAACGCGCCAGTGAGCTCCGGAATGCCAGCCAAACACTCGTGCGCGATAGTGGGAGTATCGGGGGTGGTCTTGATGCGAATAGTCTTGAAGCATGCACTCGTTGATCACGAATGTCGTAGCGCTGGGGGATCGTAGGATTCGTACTTGCCCACGGAATGACCGTCCCAAGTGATAGTAACGTCTGCTCGGGGAACAAGTGGGTCGCGCTGCATCCGCTCCTGCATGCTTGTCTGCTTCGTCTACTGCTATCGCTCCTTGTCTCTTGCTCGCTGGGACTTCGTTGCGACTTCGTTGTCCAGGACTTTCTGTCTCTGCTTCTTCAATGAAACACGTCTAGTTTGTTGACTGCACAGTCTTGTCTGGTGTTTCGGCCACTGGGGATGTCGCCGTGAGACTGATTCTTTATCACAATGGACCGTATATGGAACGATAGAAACGCCGTACCCAAATTTATACTCTGTTTCTCATTCTCGATCCTCCGAAGTTGCAGGACACCTAAAAATCTATCCCCTCTGACCCCGCGCCGAGTATCAGTCCTGTCATCAATACACAACCATTTGAAGCATAATTGGGAAAAGCCATAACACAGTGACACAGTTCCATTGTTCTTACCCCACAAAAGATCTCGTAAGACAGCCTGCTCACCGGTGAAATTCGGCATTGCGGGCCATGCTATCTCTTCTCAGAACTCCCCGATATGGTTCATTCAAACTCGCAACCATGATCCGAGCCACCGAGAATAGCTCTCACAATGATATGCAAATGGAGTGGGGCGTTTCTCTCCGGCATGATCCATTAAGCATACTGTGGTACCCTTATGTGTTCTTCCCTGTGGGCAGGTATTTTTGGACGACCATATCAGGCTGCAAGTCCGGGTGCGAACTGAATAATGACTTGAAACTCTCCTGCGTCATCAGTCGCATCCCTTTCAGGAAAAGGGCATCAGACTGCTCCCTCGGCGTCTCTGAACCAATCATTTATAATTGATAAACACCTGTAACGTTACGTCGTGTAGGATAAAAATTACAAGCAAAGATGGAAGCACACTGGCTGGGACCGTCGGCAGACGAACAAGTGAAAAAGAAGTGTAAACACTAACGGTTGGTCCTTCGACGTTAGCTGGACTCCCTACCCACAAGAACCCAAAAACCCAGTCACGCCGTCGCAGTCGCGCGAACGAGCGCTTCAGCCTCCTTCGACCGTGGCTTAACAGAGCACTCAAATTTTTCCGGACTCCTGTACGATGAAAAAGAAAGATTCCTCGTTCAGTGCCGTTCAAAATATATCATTCACGAAAGACAAACTACGCACGCAAGGATACCGGGAGTGAATGCGCCAGTGGGCTCGATGACGCGGCCGTCGCGCACTGCCTTCTCTATTCTGAATGTGGAGAGCACGCTCGCGACGACGATCCAGACGAAGGAGTGCGCCATCCAACGGCCGGGGCAGACGCGCCGCCCAAAGCCGAACGCGTAGTCGACCGCCGCCGGGACGCGTGGGTCCATGTCGGGTGTGGTGAAGCGCTCCGGCTTGAACGTGAAGGGATCTGGGAAGAGCCTGTCGTCGTGTAGGATCGCCCTGGTTTACATGGTTTCTTACTGTTAGCATCGATGCGGCCAACACGGCCCATGGCGGAGACGGGGCGAACGTAAAGTAAGGATGACGCACCATGCGTTTCCCAGGACGATAGAATTCTTGGGGAGGAAGTAGCCGTTGTAAATGTCATCTTCCATTAAACGATGTGGGATCGCTGGGGCACAAGGAGGCAAGTAAGTCCCACCCAGGGTAAATGGGATTACGAATTGCGTACCGAACGGCGCGACCTGCTGCCACCTGAAGACTTCTTTTGCGAGTGCGGACACGTAGGGAAGCTTCGGTTCATCATCAAACGTTGGCAAGCGGTCGGTTCCGATGACACGATCGATTTCCTCTTGTGCCTTGTCTTGGGCGGCGGGGTTCATCAACATGGCAAGGAAGAAGGTCAATAAGATCGATACGGTCTGGAAAGAAGATCGGATTAGCATGTGTTCGCGTCCGTACGTGCTGGAACCGTACAGTATCGGCACCGGCTATTCACCAGTAATGTCAGTCTGATCGCGTCAGAGAAAGGAAAGCGCGCACCAGTATACATGGTACCACCGAGGCCCTTGATGAGTTCTTCTTGGTAAGCGCGATCGTCTTTTTCAGTAATATCGCGTAGAGCGAGGGAGGTAAAGGATGCTTTGGCGGTGCCTTCTTTCATCGATTGCTTGACAAAATCGAATGGGATAGTGTAAAAGCGTTCTGCCACGCCCCGCCACTCGCGTGCCTTGCGCTTGAACGATGCCCCTGGCATCCACTCGGGTACATATTTCACTAAAGAGATAATAGAGGAACGTTCAGTAACGCGAGGAGCCGAAATGAAATGGTCAATGCGTTACATGCGGGGATGATGTCCACGAAGAAGGAACCAGGGTTGCCTGCCTTGTCAATGATCTGCAGGCATTCTTCTGCGCGCTTGAGGTAAGGGTCATCCGAAGTGCGAATGTCAAGCCCATAAGCGATGTCGAGTATCGTGCTGCCGGCCATCCTATCCGTCGATCGAAATGTCATCAGCTCGCTCGCAATTGAAAACTCCAAAAACTGGATCTGCGGAGACTTACAGTTGCATGAGCTCGTGAAAACGCTCTGGCGTATCTATGAGACGTCGCAGGAAACCGTGGGCAGCCTTGATCTTCTTTGGGCGGAACTGAGGGACGGCGGAGGGTTGGAAGTGTTTGTGGAACACCTTGCGCGAATTTTTCCACCACTCGTTGTAAGGCGTGAAACCGAGGGACCAACCGAAACCCATACTGTCAACCGCGTATGAGGGCTGAGGGAGATCTGTGGCAAAAGAAGGGTATCCACGTACAGTTCAACCATCATCGGGAGCCGAGGCCTGCGGTGATCCGGGGCAAACATCTTCGTGAGGCTAATAGCGTCCGAACAAAGCTAAACGTGACATTACCTGTCCGAATAGATGGATGATCGCTTGTCAAGAAGATCGTCTGCAACGCCTTTGCTGTTGCACACGATGAGATGGAAACCAAAGACCTGCAAATGGATGAGGTCGGAGCCTACGTCCCCATTGGCCCGTTAGCGTTCCAAGAAGAGGTGGTGGTAAACATGAGAAGATGGACTGACCGATCTCACGACTCATCTCTCCGAAGCGCTTGTAGATGAAGGCATTCGGTATGTCAAACAGATTGCCAATGATGGGATATCCCTTAGGACCCGGAGGATACGGCAGACGTGCTGGATTACGCCTCCAGTCCTGGATGTAGGAGTAGGCGATGAGCAGAGCGAGCGTCAGCAGGAGCCCTTGCCCAAGCGAGCTAAGTAAGGAACCCATGATTGTCGTCGACGAAAGGTCTGAACAAGGAGACGCATCGCCCAGAATTCATATATATATATGTCTGCACCAGTAATCCTCCGGACCCACAGAGTCGAGCAACTGTATTGCCATTCATGGCCACCCTCGGGCGCTGCTCGGGTCGGCAGCTGGTCGGCCCCTCACAAATGGGACTGAAGCGAGATACAATATGCGCTGCCAGTGCATATTGTATCTCGCTTCAGTCCAGTGGCAGGACGATGCCCAGCCCATCATGGCATCATGCATCCATTCCGTGCGTCGATGCGGTCGTCCGGTGGTCGTGGTCGCGCAACTGAGCAAAAGGTGTGGCTGCAGTCGGATTCGGGAAGCTGGATGTCGTACGGAACCGGAAGAAATAGTTTCGATCTGGGGGGACACTCGATGAATTACCCTCTTGATTACCCTGCGACGACATAGTTGATGGGTGCGTACGCAGCGCTTTTTCTCGCAACAAGCTAAATGACCGCAAGTGAGCTCAGGCAGCATAGAAAAGGCCTGTCAAAGAGATGCTCCAACAGGCGTTGGGCGCCAAGCAACTGACGCTCACTTATTTACCAATACAAGACTCAAAACTAAACACGCGTAGAAAAGACATGAAATGTGGGGAGTGAGCAGACCCACTCCAACTTGAAGGACTTCATGCCAGTGACGTGATTTATCTCACTGACAGCGAAATTAAAGGGACACCCAATAAAGGAACGCATCCAACTCGCTTCCGCACCCACCGACCTAAAGCGAGCAACACGTTACACTTATGTCGAAGTCTCTAAGGGGAACAAAAGCAGTAGTAATAATACAGTAACAACTTGAAAGAGTTACATTCGCCATCTGGTAATCAGAAGAGTCACTAGATATTCACCTTATGTCCCGGGATAGGTCAACTCACGAGGAGGAGGGGTTGCGAGGGTGCTGACTAAGTCACGCATGATACTTAAGGCTTACCATGAGATAACTCCCAAAAACAAATTTAAAATTTAAAAAAGCTAACCCGTCGCGTGATCATGCATGCGCCATCCTTATCGTGATGACTGGGTAATTCGCTAGTTAATATTTGCAGAACGGGGACATCCACGAAAACAAAAATACATATGCAACACATAAAGGTCCGAAATTGACGTTCCCCAATATTTTTACCGTGACTTTAACCTTCTTGCGCCGTGGGGTCACAAGTCATGGACTGTACTGTATACCCGCGGGGCCATCCACGCGCACACAAACGTCGGATAAGATGGCAACGCAACCGGCTCGCATCCAGGCTTGCGGCTTGGACAAAAACCGGCCAGAGACCGCGTAGATTTCTTTTCGGATGCCTTCTCCCTTCCGGTCGTCGTTGGCAAGATGTGGCATATATTGTATATGTGTATACCTTGCGGGAGATATCAAGAAGGGAACTCTTGGTGATCTTGTGATAAATATAAACATACTTGATACCGCATGAAGTGAATGTCACGTTGCATAGCGCGACATTAAGGGCATGAACGTTCATATCACTCGGAACTCGGCCGAGGATCATCCTTTTGATTGTCCGAATGTCGAACCTCGGTTAGGATGGCATTGACCCGCTTTCAGCACAGATGTAAATGAGATGGAATTTGGCAGCGAGAAGCAACATACCTTTATCGCTTGAGGCCTTATATTTTGGCTGTCTCGGGTTACGGTAGAGTTGCGGTACTCGTGAACAATAAACATTGTGGGCCCTAGACACACGCACTGGGTTAGGTGCCATGCGACCAAAGGTCCACATCAATCCGGACATAATTTGGACGCCGAGGCGGCGACGCCAGGCCTTTTGCGCGCTGCGATGCGCGTTCTGACTGGGGCGCAGCGCACCAAGTCGGCATGGCCCGAGAAAATGGCCTCAAACCATGTCATGCTTGGATCCCATGCACGAAAGAAAGATGAGCCGGAATCTGGACCTGGGACACTCATACTCATAAGTGCAATGTGCAATACGTGCGTCGGTGGTGTGACACTTATTGCCTACGCGCGGTCGCAGTCTCGAAGGAGAAAGATACTGTGGCAAGCAGGATATTCACGGCGTACTTTCGTCCGCCCCACTATCCAACTAGGTGTGCCTTTTTTCATGGATCACACGCTGCACAGTTTCGAGGTTTCTAATCTTCGCATTAGTGGCGCTTCATCTGTTTCGCCTGGGCCGAGCTGTCGCACCTGAGACTCATGTTCGTTTGTCACACAACTACGCCACAATAGCGCCACATTATATCCACCTGCCTCCTATAATCCGCAAGTGTGCTCCATCAGCGCAGAATTCACTGTGCGTTTGCATATACCGCATTCGAATGCACCCCTCAGCTGCTCTGCTCGTTCTAAAAGGTCTTGATATGGGTGAGCAAAATGCCGGGGATATTGTCACGGTACGAAGTAAAGTTCCTGATCGCTCACGTTAGGGCCGCCCCGCGGGCTAGGGTGCGCGCAAGGTGGAGGTGGGGACGTAACAAGCTAGACGGTTATTGGCATGGAATTACGCGAAAGGGCCTCGAGTGCGATACCTTACCAACTGTAAGCGAGCTTTGAAACGTGTTGAAGCCTGCCTGTTGACGACACGGACACTTTAGCCTGTCTGATGCCGTTTGAAAAGAGGAGAGGGGCGGTAATGCACAGGAAAGCAGCTCAGCACCGAGGGTACCCCTCTCGTCGAGGCTTTGGCCACATTGCCCTGACAGAGTCCCCAGTGAAATTGCGCGCAACAAGCGACGCCAATTATCCTTGCTTGATTAGGCAGTGTGGGGTGAAAATTGGGCACAAATTCCCGAGGCGCCCAAAAGAACGCACCGCGACACCGTGGCTACCGCTACGGCCGCGGAGCGACATAGGGGACCTAGGCTAACGCTGGCTTCGAGCAAAAGGCGTGGACCGGAACCAACACAGGCACGAACGGATGCTCAATGATCAGTTGCAAGTGGCAACCCCTGAAGGCAGACACTGCGGAATTTATTGTGGTATCCCCAAGAAAGCCCTTTCCCTGTCACCGCCACCGCCACGGCCTTGTCAAATGTTGCGTCCCCAAGACCTTAGTTGGTAAGCAGAACTCCCTTGACCCGCGAACGCCAGGGCCAGTGTGTGTGGTGGGATACTACTGTAGAGGACTTTTGAAGGGAGATGCGGATCTTGAACGTGATCCTGACGGCACGCAGGCCGATTCGTTGCACACTTGTCGAGCTCCGGCCGCTTCTGGAGATTGTCTGGATGAGGCGCCGTCATTCCGCCCGGGGTAAATATTTATCCACGACCACATCACAGTGGGCACCTGGAAAGCTGAAGCCTCTGTCGTTGTCGTTGTACTGTAGTTCAGCTCCGCCACTGACCATTATGGCACCTGCTGGCAAGTTCACCGTACACCACCGCAACTTGAATAGGGAGTGTCCAAGACCATACGGTGTCGACTATCAGAGCTGGTCTTGCTAGTCCTGACATCCGTAGGTAGCTCCTTGTTTTACAGAAACGGGTGCGGCGTTGTACGTGTGCCTGAAGTACCCAAGATGGGTTGAGTAGAACGAATCGGATACAGACCCCCTGACCAAGGCGGGCGGCTAATTGGCAGCGGCGTCGTCATGCATTCAGCCCGAATGTGGAAAACAACCCCTTTTCGCCGGCGAGGAGTACTTGCAGCTTACAACATAGAGAAAGGACACGGTGCATTGAGCTGGGCGGCTTCGTGATCCCCATCCGGATATCTCTGACTGATCATTTGGATTTGTGTTGTTGAGGTGACTCCGAGCCCTCACATGCTCCGATGGCTGCCGGCAGCCGTCTGGAGCTTCCCTTCTACTAAGTTATCTTTTTTGTCTGGGAATTTCGCACGCCGTACATGGCGTGGCGAAGGTTGCACCCATGCTGTTGAAAGCGCCCGTCATGTAATGAGATGACCCTGTGATCTGAAACTCGACCGGGGTGGGACGGGCATCAGTGTCGTGATTATCAGTAGGTGATCATTTGCCGGCAGAATCGAAAGTGTCGGTGCGAAGACACGCGCGCACGAAAATGTTGGGTAGGAATGTGTCGAGCGGCTTCTTATCTGTTTGGCAGTTCCGACGACCGAAACGAAACGTGCATCAAATTCTGGGATGCGAGCTGCGAATGAGATGGGCATCACTTGCCGAGGACGTCGCACCGCTACTGCCACCGCGTGCTGACATCGGCCTGGCGTCGTCGTGCCACGAGGCAGGGCTGGTGGTTCGTTGTTACGGGAATATTCTAGGCGCCAAGACGGATGCGATGAGTGGAGGTGAGATGTAATAAATTGTTGAAGGCGAAACCTTGATATTAAAGAGCTTTAGGTCACTCGTGTGCCGGTGCCGGAACAGGCAATGATATCCAGGGACGGGAAGCACAAAGCAGTTCTCCCCTGAACTGCGTTGATGGGGTGGCGACGCATGCGGTTTTCAACTGGAATGGGGCGATCATGAATCTCGACGTCTGCTATGAAGAGCGGAAACAAATGGACAGAGATCGCATAGAGGATTTGAGAGCGAGAGCGGACGAGGAGAGATCGCTCATTTCTGGGATCGGCTCGGGCCATTTCTGGGGACCCGATTTCATAAAAGTAAAGCACCGAGCGAAGCGTCCCCTGGATTTATTTATTTTCTTTTCCCACCCGGATTTTTTGCCAGAAAGGAAGCGGTGACCGGTGAGCGGCCGACAGTGTCGTACTATATGTGCCAGTGCCAGTGAGACCCCTTTCCGCTCCTTGTTGTGCACGACGCCCATCTATTGGGCTTTCCCCCTATCCCTCTCCATTCCGCCCTTCTCCCCATCATGAACAACGGTCCTATCCCTCACCCCGTGCATATATTTATCTCCTTGGCTTACTTCCCTCCCTCGTACTCACTTCACGTGTCCAGACGCGTACTCATGAATCAACAAAGAAGGCAACACTCCAAGTCCGTTTTGTCATCGTTGGCGGTGGCGCTGCCGGTCTCGCTTGCGCAGTCGCGTTGCGACGCGTGGGACATCAGGTTCTTGTCCTGGAAAAGGCGCACAATTTCGTCGGCGTATGTACCGTACAGCCCTCTCCCTTCGATGCCTATCTCCACTTGCTCATCCCCGCTCATGCAGCCAAGCAAGTACCGCGGCATCCGTATGCCACCCAACATGACAAAAATATTCAACTACTGGGGCATGCGTGACAAGGTCGGTGAAATTGGCGTCGTCACTGACCGCATCGTAATGTCTAGACGTACGCCGTTCCCTTCATGATCTCTCTTTTCGTCGACTTCTTACTTTCGCCACATCGTATCGCCAAATAGTTGAAACGGCGTACCTGCTCGGTATCCACGGCTGGGAACATGAGATGCTTGAGGAGGCTGGCGGCGAATTCATCGCTTTATATGTGCGTTACCCTGGCGTAGACCGAAGCGTGACACCCCTGATGTATCTCTTTTCCGATTTAGCACAGCCAGCTCCGCCGCATGTTGCTGGAGACGGCGCGTGAGCTAGGCGCGAAAACCCGGACAAACGCAGAAGTGGTAGAGATCGCCGAGGACTGTCGCTCAGTGCGACTAGCCACGGGCGAGGTCATTGAAGCGGATGTCATTATCGGGGCAGACGGCAGTCAGGGAATGTGTCGCAGACTCGTGGTCCCCCAAGATTCCCCAAAAGCCGCCGGCATCACATTGTTCAAGTACGCGTTTCGCCGACCTTTATTCCCTTCATTACGTTTTTCTCCCTTTTCTCCCTTCTCTGATTACGACCATAAATCAGTTCCGTAATACCGGCCGACCGCATCCGTGCAGATCCCGAGCTGCGTACCTTGGTGGAACAAGAGCAGGTGAGTATGACCTCACTGTCCGTAAATGTCTTCCTGAGCTTCTGTCATCCAAGGTGTCACAATGGGCGTGGTTTGGCCATGGACGAGCATCAGTCTGCTTCCCGATAGTGGGTTATAAGAGACTTCTTATCTGGATCCTATCTCAATTTTTTTTTCAGGGGCCTTCAAATGACCTCGCTTGGTACTTTTTCGCACCAGACGAAGGTGCCCAAGAGGGCTGGAACGACGTCTTAACTCCAGAACAGTTCGCGCCATACGTTTCCAGAGCTGAGCCGCGGTAAGTGACGAGCACTCCCCCGACTAAGAAAGCCTGAGAATCTCATTGTGTCCTCTCTTTGTAGACTAAAAAAATTGGCAAGGCTGGCAAGGCCTGCCCGGATCCGTATGATGCAACGCGACTTCCCTGAAGACTGGGTTCACGATAGCGGCCGCCTCGTCGTTGTAGGGTCTGCTGCACATCCATTTCCGGTACGGCTACGTTCCGTTCAGGCAAGCGTTTCTAACCGATTGCGTTCGTAACATAGCCAGGAATTATCTATGGTCCGAGCATGAGCTTGGAGGACGCGTCAGTGCTCGCAAAATTGTTCTCACATCTGCGCGACGAAGAGCAAATACCGTCCTTTCTTTACGCGTTTCAAAATCTCCGCGAGAAGCGCTGCCAGAAGAATCGCGCTCTCGACATTGGCAACATCCTGTTCATGATGGAGTCTGAAGGCGAGGGTACGACCCGGCGCGACGCCATGATGCGCGCGAAGCACGACGAGGGTCGGAATGTGCTCTCGGGCGACGACGAAGACGCCAACGTAGCCCAATGGGATCACAACCGTGAACTGTTCGGCTACGACGCGGAGGACGAAGCCGACAACTGGTGGGTCCAGTGGGGCCTCCTCCAGGAACGGGCCAAGGCATCGCAGTGTGAGGATGACACACAATTGGATCTGTTTTCTCTCGACGTCAACGTGCGTGTCTCTTGAGAAGAAGGCACATCTCTTTCGCGTACATACACTCGACACGGTTTCTCTCCCTCGACGGGCCTCTTCTCTCACCGTTACGCCGCTGCGACGTTGTGCCGCATACCCCTTATATACTTACACCCGATCTTCGAAACGACAAGAGATTTCAAGGGAGACACGGACACACTGGATTGTGATGACGCAATACCCGCTCTGTTTTCCACACGCACCACGCTATGTACTTTGCTACAGTATGTACTTTCATGTAACCCCCCGACGCAACACACCACGATCTTCACGTCCTGTCGATGTCCTCTTTGATGCATATTTATAAAATACCCCTTTGGTTACCGCAGCTGCTAACCTCTTGCGCATCTAGGGCGAGGTTTGACATTTCTGTTGACATTCGCAGCTGAAGACTGCAAGTGCAGTAACACTTGTGGGAATGCCGCACCCATAACGCATTACCATTATCATTTTACCGAATTCGAGATCCGATTTCCGGATCGTCGCACCTTGTTAACTCACTCGACGAAGGACACCAGACACCAGGCAACCAGACGAGGCATAACCGTGCGGCAGCGCCGCAAGTGCGCGGCCCGCACGTCTTTCAACCTGTCCGCTCCTAAAGGAGTTCTCAAGGGTGGCAAGGTCGGTCGCGATGCTGTGTCGTTCCTTATCCCACGGGATGGTGAATTACTATCAAGGATCAGACGAAAGAGCGTATTTAATAAGGTCCCTTCCAGCGTCGGAGTTTTCTCGAACTTGCAACGCAGTCGTGCAAGCAAAGAAGACGTGCATTGACGTGTGCAGTTACAGTACCAAGTACAGCTGTCACCCATTTGATTCCGTCTAATCCGCATATATCAAATGGCACCGCTATATCTTTGTGCCCTCGGATGGCTCCACCTTGGACCTTATCTCCTTGTCTCAATTGTTCGCGCATGTCCGGAAGAAGAGAAAGAGAGAAAAATTGCACAAGTCAGGTGCAAGGCGGGAGTGAGAGAGAGAGAAGCTTTTTTTTTTTTCATTCGTTCGTGGCGTTCAAGGTTAAAGTTGAAAAAAAAGAACACAGCAGCACAGGCAACACACTCTCCGAACTTGGGAAGTATTGCGGTACAAGTTACAGTAAGGTTTTCGATGACCAAGTCTGGACTCATTACGGGACAGGGCGCACAATTACGACGACGACGAACGGTTGGCGCTCGGGGGCGTTACGGGCGCCAAGGGTCCACAAGCAAAGCACCAAATATGAGTTCGTTTGAAATACGGCGTCACGGTCGACCTTCGTCCGCAACCCTCATTGGGCGTCCCCTTATCACACATGGCCCATGTGATCATCATCTATAAAATCTCATCTGTGTTCAGTACACTACACGGACAGATACTTTCTCGTAGAGAACTGCTAGTACACTTTTTAATAGTGATTTAGATGCCTGACCCACACTTTTGGGTAGCAGAAAACGGAGATGTCGGGGATGTCCATATATAATAAGGAAAGGTCTGCAGATCCCACCCGTTGCCGTATCCGTGCCACGTCTGTCGATGGCCCTCCGAGGTCCCTCAGCTGAATCTGGAACCAGAAATGTCTTGTCTCGCACCATCTCATCTCTCATCTCGCCCGTCACCCTCACAATCGGTGATCCCGACCAGGCATATTGCTGCGCAGAGATCGCGTGAGGGGTGTCCGCTCTCGCTCGTTGTAAACGAGACGATGTGCATCCGTGTACTGTGGTAAGGGTGAAACATCGTATATCAATCGACGTTACGTGTAAGTCAGTTATAGTAGGCACCCCTATTGATGGCCGCTGAATTGAGGGAGATTGCCAGGGCGAGCGACGGCAACGGAGTCGCTGGACATTTGACTCATCAGGCTTTACCGTGCTCAACACAGTGCTTGATCTCAGCGGCCGAATAGTCGGCCATGTCGACACAAGACATCCCGAATTTCATTTCACAGTGAGGCTGGGAAAGATCCGAGTTGGATGTGCAGGGTACTGGTTTATGATATGTGTGGAAGTCCAGGGCGATCAACGGCATAAGAAGGGTTCTATGATAGAGATAATGATAACGTCCATAGCGGGCGGGATTCGCGCTCGGGCGCAGGGTGTTACGTATCGCGGTGCGTTTTCTGTATTGCCGAACCCTCCTTCTGTGCAGTCACCGTGGCACGGATGCAGAATAAAGCGCCTTGTGTGAACTGTGAACTCACGGTACAAGCATCAGGGTCCGGAATCTGAATTCAGGCGATGGTCAAGTCAAGTCAACTGGCATTTCGAGATTTGAATTCAAAAGGTTCATTTTTCGCGTGCCGAAGAGCCCCCCGATTTTTTGCCGCGGATGCACGCCATGCTGAGATAGCCGATATTGCTGGGAAATCGAAAAAGAATAGACGTGCGAATACACAATGACCATGATGAATGCGCCATGTGGGATGGTGCACAAGAAAATACATAGGGAACATATGGTATCATATTGTAGGGACAAGCGCAGGTGCAGGGACAGAAAGAATGTACGACAACATTCAAGTCTACGGTGCTTCGAGCGTCTCTAGACGAGCAACTTGCCTACACAGAGTCAGTACAACAAGGTAGTTGAAGAGATATGTAGAAAAAGACGCACCTATCCCGTACAGCTTCCTGCCAGCGCTGCAACTTTGCAACTTCGCCCACCTGGAAGCCAAAGATACGCGGGCGGTATCGATCCGCGTGCAGTGCGACCGTGGCCGTATGCATAGCTTCGCCGAGGCCGTCCACGCCATCCACAATCTCGTCGCGCGGACGCCCACGGCGACGCGGGTCGTCCATGGTCGCGCCCGTGCCGGGCAGGATGCCGACGGGCGCTCGCGTGGGGTCGGCAGGGCCACTCTTGGGCGGAAGGAGGGTGGGGTACACGAGGAAGAGGAGGTGCGGGAAGGATGTGCCGAAGTAGGCGCCGTCGATTGAACCGTGGCGCGAGGACTTGGGCGAGTAGATGTCCTCGCAGCGGCCGCAGTAGAGCTTGACGGATTTCTCGTACGGGACATCCGTCAGGCCGACGGGGAGGAGCGGCTGGCCTTGGCAGAGCACCCGCGGACATCGACCGAAATCGGCTTTCTTGTACTTGTCAAGCTGTCGTAGCAGGATTCGGGGTTAGCGTTGATTTGGGATGAAAGTTGTGTGATTTTTTGGAAATTCGATGGGAAGTCTCCAGCTTGAAACTGGACGTACCATCTTGGCCAATCCCCGTGCGGTCACGATCCACCGGGCATGGATGAGCCCGTAGAGCAGCCGCGCCTGGATGTCTAACGTCCCCCGAAGTTCTTCTTGGAAATCATCATCTAGACCAGGTTCTAGTTGTTAGGGCGGATGATGGTATTGAGATGCATCACGCGCACCGAGATTATCAGTGATGAGGTCGAGAGCTTGGGTGTAGTTTTGGACTTCGGTGTTGAGGCCGGTAAGGTTGAACCGGTCGAGAATGTAGTCCTCTTCTACTTCGCAGAAGTACTCATTTCCCTTGGATGACAGGAACCAAGATATCCAGGAACTAAGAATATTGGATTATGAGTTTTGAGCCGTGATGGCGGATGGAGCGAGCAAATACGCTTACTTGGAGTAGTCGGAGTCAGAGCCTGTCGAGGCGTCCTCCACTACACGACGGAGCATGACGGTTGTGAGATCGGTCAATAATTTGACGGGGGTGTGGTCTGGCGTTGTCACTCACTGGCAGTTGTGCTCTCAAGAGGCTTAGAACCTAGGGTTGGCTGCCCACAGTGACCGTGACAAGTGAGATCTATCCGTCACAGCATTACTGTTAATAACCTTATTTGCTGAAATATAATCCATTTTATTGCCTACATTTTACTGTTGTAACTCTTATCTGTTTGTGAAAATAATTGTTGTCCACACAGTTTCGACACTTCTATGTCGCGCGGTGTACATGAATCCGGGAGACATTATCATCCAAATGCAACCAAGTCCTCGCTCGCAGCTTGATGTCATCACAGGCGAAAGCGACCCTGACAAGTCACCACGTCGAGGCGGCATAACCCGTCTCACCGTCGACGTACCCTCTGCGCGTTCTTCCGGCGAGACTCGCCCTCCGCGATGGCGCACCCCCGAGTTCTTACTCTACTATGTCATTTTCGTCACTGCCGCCGCATGGATGGTTTACTCGCCGATACAACTCAGTGCCAGTGCGTCGTTTCTGTGCTTGCGTCATGTCATCCTGCTGAGGCCGTTTGATATTCAGAGACAAATCCGAATTATAGATTCTATCGACATAGGCTAACAAGAGGTTGGATACCTGGTACCGAAATTGTGAGTTTTTGCTTCTTGCGTCAGGCAGTCTTCCGACCCGTCGTTCGACATACATGGTCTCCTGGACTATACCTCTCGCCGATTCCCCACTCCATACGTATACTCCGCCGGCATTCCACACGATGACGTTACCATGTCTATCTTATTACCGCGTCACGCCTCCAAAATCGGACACATAATGATCCACTGAAGTAGGATCCAATTTTCTTTCTTCATCATTAAGACCCAGCCGCGATGCGAATAGATGAACCCACTGATGCTCTGTCACAGGACAACAGTGATGCCCAGTACCGCTCCTTCCGCGTCAACCTCCCGGCCCTCGGAGGCCTGATGTCCGCCTTCTTTGCTCTAAAGTACCTCTATATGCGCCCTGTCGTCCGTGGCTCCGCCCCAGCCGACAATCTGCACCGAATTCCCTTCTATATCCTGTTTTCACTGCTGATGCTTGCCATTCTGCACGGCGCGAGCATCCTCAAAGTCCTTTCTATATTGGCCATGAACTATGTGCTTGCCAAAATGACGGGTGGGACGCGACTTGCTGTACCCGCAGCGTGGCTATTCAATGGTGGTGTGCTGCTCGCGAACGAGTGGTATGAGGGCTACACATTTGCGACTCTACACCCAGGATTTGCATTCCTGGTGAGCCCTGCATCCTTGTTTTCTTGTTCCGTTGCCAAGGTGCTGACAACCTTGATAGGATGGCTGGCGTGGCGTATACCCGCGTTGGCATGTTAGCTTTAATATTACCATGTTACGCCTTGTCTCGTTCAACGTTGACTACCACTGGGCATGTACCCATACCGGTCTCTCGGATGTACGACCCCCACAGTCTTCCTCGTGTTCAGCGGGGTTGAGTGCTCATTTGCTCTGACTTCAGCCAGGTAAAGCGGTGAGCGATAAGAAGCGCCCGGCGGTGTTCCACTCGCCCGCGACGTACACGTTCGGAAACTATCTTGCGTATGCGCTCTACGCACCGCTGTATATCGCGGGTCCCATAATCACCTTCAACGACTTTATGTGGCAGGTCTGCATGCGCGATCCCTATTTATCATTTATCATTCCTGGCGCTCATATTCTTAAGTCCAGCTCGCTCGTCCGACGGGTATCGCGCCGCGGGCAACGGCGCGGTACGCACTGCGCTTCCTCATCTCGCTACTTACGATGGAGACACTCATTCATGTCATGCACGTCGTTGCGATCAAGGACGCGCGCGCATGGACTGGCATGACCCCCGCACAACTATCCATGGTTGGCTTTTGGAACCTCATTTTTGTCTGGCTCAAGGTACGTCGTACGATCACTGCAAAGTATCATGATGATACCAACCGATGCTGATCGGCTGTTGGGAGCAGCTGCTGTTGCCATGGCGATTCTTTCGACTTTGGGCCCTTATGGATGGGATGGACCCGCCCGAGAACATGGTGCGCTGCATGGCAAATAACTACTCACCGCTCGGCTTCTGGCGCTCGTGGCATCGCTCGTACAACCTCTGGATTGTGCGCTACCTCTATGTCCCGCTCGGTGGGACGCATCGGCTCGCTGCGACGAGTATATTGATCTTCACTTTTGTCGCGTTATGGCATGACCTCAGCCCAAGGCTGTTGGCATGGGGTTGGCTCGCGGCGCTATTCATCCTACCGGAAGTCATGGCGCGGAAGGTACTCCCGCCATCACTGGTGCGTGTGCCTCCCTTTTAATTCCTCGTTGCCTTCGAGGGTAGACGACGGGCCCCTTCTTACTTTGTCCCTTGCTTTCTGTTGTAGTTTGCGGAAAGGTGGTGGTATCGCCATGCGTGTGCGGCTGGTGGTGTCTCCAATATCCTGTTGATGATGGGTGCGAACCTCATCGGATTCGTTCTTGGCATGGACGGTGCGCAGTACTTCGCACATGAGCTGGTCAGCAACTGGGCCGGTAAGTCTCGGTTTCGAGGCGCCTTCGCGCGATTCGCTAATCGACATACAAAACCCAGGTATTCGTTTCCTCCTCATCGCTTGTGCCTGTCTGTTCGTTGGCGTACAGCTGATGTTCGAATACCGGTATGTTCGTTCGCTTGTGAACTGAACACGAATTATCGCTGATTGATTTGGGGCGACTAGGGAGGAAGAGTTGCGTCGGGGAATTCAACGTCGATGTTAAACGTATACAATCATCGAATAGTAGATATATGCATGTTAATATATACCCCTCGTTTTCTTTCGCTGATCCATAACAAGGAACTTGTCAGAGGCTTGATGTTCAACTTGGCCTCAGGTCGGTAGTCTCCACAACTACGTGCGTGTATAACCCGGAAGGGTCATAACCTCCGGCCCATGCGGGGTCTTGTATCCACCTTTCTCATGTCGATCGGTTCACACCGCAATAGAAAGGGTTTCCTGGACGCAGCGAAAAAACTCTGTAACGCGCTCCGCGCCTCGTAGAAGAGCGAGTCAGAAGTGGGTCTTCGGCCTTGGTGGGAGAGAGAAGGGCCGGTGGCAAGATCGCGTTGCTCCAAGCATGATTAGTTGCTAGTGGAATATCTCATCGAAAGGCAGAAGATTACACTCAAGTCGGAAGGAATATGGTACGAATCTGAGCCTGTGACGAGTTGCACGATTATC
>Ga0137397_10000427_pt1 | contig 29046 bp, 38 predicted proteins | sample czorhiz116metaG_FD_106658 | JGI IMG/M metagenome (GOLD analysis project Ga0137397, IMG submission 106658) | Vadose zone soil microbial communities from Angelo Coast Range Reserve, California, USA - czorhiz1.16 metaG | ecosystem: Environmental > Terrestrial > Soil > Vadose zone | place: USA... | reverse complement strand
CTGTTCGTAAACTCTTTCAGTCTGGGTACCAGTCGCATGGGAGCCGATGACACCGGCTCGATCCAGAGGCCAAAGGACGCAGGTTAGTTTAGAATCGATCAGGGCCAAAGGGACCTGATCAACGAAGCGAGATGGAGAAACAACTGTCACCTCAACTATTGAGCCGTCTCAGGGCAAACCACACGTACCGGACCGAAGTGATTGCTATCCTCAGAATTGAAGGGTGCGTCTCCCTCTAGCCATCCGTGACCCTCCGGGATGACAACTTCCGTGTCTGGGTAGGGTGGCAACGTCTTCACCTGATCATTGTCGGACAGAGTGCGGACGAGGGTGAGCCGTTACTTTAAGACGTCAACTCGACGGAAGAAAGAGTATGTCTGCGCACTTTATCCCCGGGGAGAGCGACCAGCCTCTTGACCAGCAGCTTGCCGCACTCCTGCGGCGACCTGTTCAGATCATTGCCCGTGACGCGGTCGGTCGTTAGCGTTCGGCTTGTACGGGGCGGGGGAGGAGAGTGAGAGCACCGCGGTGCACCACAGAAAAAAGGGATTCGGATGCTGGAGGCCGCACCACCACCAATATGAGTGTGGAAACAAAAAAAACGCACCTGAACGTAACGATATCCCCGCGTTCATATCTCCGTTCGACCACGATAGACCAGCGACTGAAGAGTGCGACGTCGCGCGGGCGCGACAAGTCGGGATTCAGCGTTGGCTAAGCTGACAAATGCTTCTCAGCAAAAAGCAAAGGAAGGAAGAAAGGGAAGGAGAACAGAGGGTTGCGAAGGAGGGAGGGAGGGAGGGAGAAGAGTTCTCAGAGGGCGAGAGGCGTGGTTGTCATGGGTGCTTAGGCTTGGTGAATGAATGCGTGTACGGACCTGCATACTGTTGCCCGTCACTGCGCGAAGCGTGTATCCGACTTGGGTGAAGACGGTCAAGGTGGGCAGCCAGAGAAGCGTCGACTGCACCCGTCGCACTAGAGGCTTCTTTGAGACGTTTTTCCAGTATCTGTGGGCATTGCGGGACAACTTGCTGGCCATGAGAAATGGATGATGGCTTGTGTTGCGCATGAAGAAGAACTATGTTTATGTCAGAAGCCAGTTCTGACACTTCACTTACTGCACTGTGCCAAGTTGAATAGCATCTTCCCAGGATATTCACCTGGAACCACAGTGCATGGGTGTAGTGACATTGCACTTTCAATATGTGCAAGTCCCAGTGTGAATGACAGGGATGCAATGATAGCTTTTGGAAAGGTTGTGTTATCCTTGAATTCCTCTGCTTGAGCCTTGTGAAGGAAAAGGCAGAAGAGTTCAAGGAAAACACAAACTTCAGAAAACTATGTTGCATCATCATTTGCACTGGGGCTTATGCATGAAAGTATGACATTACACCATGGTTCCAGGATTCTGACATAACACATTTGTTATCGATGTGGCACGGTACTAGTACTGTAACACTATGTGTCGTATCCGTCCTCGTGCGACTAATGTATATACAACGTCTATTGGGCCTCCACCAAGTCCCATCAAAGCACGAACAGAATCTGTTTTGACAAGTCCACTCCCAGGTGTGCCACAGCATACGAGATACCCTCGCGCGACGTCCGGTCTTTCCAATGCTTTGACTCCTGCAGCAGATCGTGTGAGCAAAGGTGCGAGGACGGTTCAGATACCGATACCGCAGAAAAGCGTACCGTGACCCGAACGGTGACGGGCGAGCCGTCTGGTTTCAAGCTGAGAACGTAATATAATTCACGTAGTATCTTCTTTGGAATTTGCGGTGTTGATTCTTCAACAAAAGTTCTCGATCATGAGAAGCACATACAAAGCAGGTCATAAGAGGCACATACCCATCTCAATTACCAGTGATGGCGGCGGTCCTGCTAATGAATGTTCAGGATGCGTGAAGCAAGCATACCTAAACCGCTCCAGGGCTTCCTTGCAAGCAGACAGAGGATGCCAACTGAAGTCCTCCTGCAGGAGCCGTGAGTTTTAATCACAACCAAGGCGTCCGAGGTAGTAAGAATGACAAACCGGATCTGCCAGGTAAGAAGGCGAGTATTCTCCTTTATACTTCATCTTTTGACAGCTGTGGATGTAATAACCTGCACAACGCAACCTCACGATGAGCGTTTTTACGACGCGGAGATGTTCAGGCAGCGGCCTTACCCATATACAGGTGTTTCAACTGTGGGATGCCAGCGTCGTAAAACTCCTTAGCCAACGAAATTTCACGCAAGGCACTGAGCTGCGGTGTCGCAAGTTCAGATGGTTGTAGGTCTCTAGTATGCCCCATATGACCGACCTTTCCTAGGGAGAACTTTTCATACTCTTTCTCCCACATGAAGTATACACTCGAGACGCAGCTGGGCAAGATATCTATCACGCCCATACCCACAAGTCGTCCGTCAAGACGATAGAGTTGATGATATGACCCATAGTAGGAAGGAAGATGAGCGGGCTTTCCGGAAGGATAAGGTATGGCCTCCATCTACATGGCTGCCTGCCTTAGGCCTCATGATCGTTGATGCGCAGAGCAGGAAGCGCCCCACCTGCAGAGGTGTCTCCACCAAAAACCTTTTGAAACCTCCGCGTCTGTTCTCTGGCTTATTATGGATGTTCGCCTCGTAGCTCTGATACAAGGCAAACTTCTCATCCGAATAGCAAGAGGGCTCCAAGGTGACCTATAAACCCCATATATGCGGTCACTTTCGAGAATGGACTTTTGTGAATGGAATGCGCCCTCCACTGCAGATACGGACCTCGAAAATGTGCGCAGGTTTACTCTCATGTACCCCTCCGGAGGATGAACTCTCCGGTGCATGGATCGCGTCCTCGAGGATGAATTGAGGTTCCTTGGATTTGGATTTAGACGAGCCGGTGCGGTTAAGCAGCCTGAAAAGAAATGAGACCAAAAAGCCAACAAGGCGCGTACGAATAAGATAGGAAGCAGGCGAAATAGCTTCCGCTACCTACGTCGTGGAGGGAGGGTCTTCTGCAGTTCCGGGTCCGCCGGTCGCACTATCGCCGCACAGAACGAACCGAGTCCAGCTTTTCGTTTCGTTTTGTTTTTTCGGATGGGTTTTTATGAAGAATGAATGATGGATCGATGGAGCAATCAGCCACACACATAAACACAACACAACGTGCGTGTATGTTCCGCCAAGTGCTGCGCCGCACAGTACGATCCGGTACGATGCGATACGACACGATGGTGGCACGGCAGGAGGAGGGCCGACGGAGTACGGAACTCACCGATTGACGAGCTTGCGTTGGCTCTTTGACGCTTTGAACTCTGTCGCGTTGAGCCTTTGCAAATTACAACGAACGTTTCAGAACACCAGGAAAAAAAAAGGGGGAGAGAGGGGGTATGTGTGATACCAGACCGGCGAGGAAGGAAAGAAAGTGAAAGAGGGTGAGGAGAGAGAGAGAGGACTAGATCCGCCTAGGGGCGGCGGTCGACCGCTCCAACAGAAAGGCGCGAGGGCTCTACTAACTAACTTGGCGACACACATGGATCGAAATGCAGTCAAAGTACACTGTACGCACTTGATGGTATACTGCGGGCAGCACGATCGTTTGAGATCAGGTTTATAGCAGAATAGACCCGATCTTCGCCACCCGCGATCGATCATGCCCTGATACACCTTTTGTCGTCGTCGTCGCGAGTGCGTTTGCGTTTGCATTTTTAAAAGCGCGCGCGTGGCCGCCACTGCTATGTGAGCACATCATCTTTCTTCTCCTTTCCAAAACCGGCCAAAGACGGGATGTAGAAGGGAGGGGAGTATCACACCGAACATGACATGCGACAAGCGTCGAGATTTGCGGCTTGGAGGTTCGTCGCGCTCGCACTGTGGCAGTAGCCACATGTGGAATGGTAAGGGGTGTACGGCTCGACTATGGTCAAGATCGTAGAGCTCATTCTTTTTTTTTTCGGCTTTCGTTTTGTTTCGAGAGCACACACGAGCAGGGCGGGACAGGGCAGGGTGGGGCGAGGCAACGACGCGGTCGTCGGTGTCAGTGCGGCCAGTGCCGGCCCGGGTGCGATGGGTGATAACATTGTCTAAAGGTACACGTGCAGTATTGAACAAGGCAAAGAGATGTGGAAAAGAAAAAAAGAAGCAGAATCCTCCTATCGTAGTATCCTGATCTGATGGAGGGGGGTCTCCGACCTCACTCGGCAGCCAGTCTAGCCAGTGTCTAGCCCCATCCATCCCAGCTGCCGAATCGTCTAAACTCCATGAGCGTGCAGTCGCGACCACCCTCTTTCCTATCAGAATCGCGCGAAGAAACACCCTTTCCTTTATCTCCGCGCCCTCCTCCGGCAACAGATGATCCGCTAGGCGATCGCGGTCTTCCCGACCGCACCGATCCAGAGGACGCAACGTTTGTCTGCGCAGCACCGAGAGCCGCGGATGACGGCTTCTTTTTGGGCAACCCAAGGCGGTACCACCCACCTGTATACGTGAGGGCGATCAGTTGGTATTCTGGTGCCGGTGGCGGCGCAGCAGAAGCAGCAGCAGAGTGAGGGGTGGTCGTGGTCGTGGTGGGCGTGGGCGTGGGCGCCTCGATCCAACCGACAGTACACTTCTCTTCCTCAGCGAGGTCAGGGTTCGCGTCGCGTGCGGCAGCCTGCTGCGTCAGGGAAATGTGCGCAGACTGCGTTGGGATGCGGAACTGCGCATAGGACCATTCCGACTCGAAATACTTCGGAATCGGGATGAACGACGTCAACGAAGACAGTTTCGACTGCCGATTTCTAAAAGAAAGCGCTTGGCTGTGAGCGAAACCGCGTGCGTGCGCGCGCTTGTTGCCACACTCACGAGGGACCTGCACCGGCTGCGACCAACGAAAAGACGTGAATGGTGCCCTTGTCGCTCCAGACGCATATTTCCGCCGAGTCCGGGCGAAAAGCGACGCCGTAGATCTCCGCCTGATCCGTTCCGCGTCGCAACTCGCGTGTCTGCTTCCCGGTAGCGGTATCCCACACGCGGACCAGCGTCCCTCGGACGGACGTCGTCGCGAGCAGCCTCCCCGACGGCGTCACGGCGAGGGTCGTGATGGCTGTGTTGTGCGCCACGATGACCGAATGCGAATGCTTCGTCGTTTGCGGTGGTGGGCGCGGGAGGACGGGAGGTGGTGGTCCGATGGGGACGGGCGGAGGGCAGGGCGGAAGGTGTATGAGTTGCACGTGTCCGGGTTGTCGTCCGGGCGCCGCAAGCAGCGTCGAGTATGCGCCCGTGGCAATCGCGATGACACCTGACGCGTGCGGACGCCGTCAACGTTCAGACAAGACCCCTGGGTTGACAAGGGACAACGTGCTCACCTCTCGAATTATCATATGTATCCCATTCACCGTATCTCTTCACACTCTCCCCTATCTCAAAGACGACGACACGCCTTCGGAGTGCCACCGCAAGCCAGCCACGGCGACAGGCGAGTCCCCTGACTTTCTCTCTAAATTCGAGCTCTGCGACCTCTTTTCCGAGAGCCTCGTTCCAGAATATGACCTTATTAGGAGGGTATCGAGGGTCTCTACCGCCGCCGACCAAGAATAAGAGTGATGAGCAGTGCATCGGGACAACAGAGGATAGTATGCCCCCGCTGACCTCTGTTAAGGAGTGATGAACGATAAGGTGGGCAAGATGGTCGGACGATAGTTACCGCGCTTCCTGAGGAGCTCCACGGGGAGTGTACGATAGACGGCGAAACCATCGGGGGTAGATGTGGTGAATATTTGGGAATCGGGGTCGAGTCGGACGTCATATAATACAAGGGGATCCGTGGAAGAGATCGAATGACGAGCAAGGTTCATCTGAAGAGAGGTACAAGGACAACGGGGGGCAAGTGCCCGAGTGGTGGCACCGCCCGTCGAGCGTACAACGTCACTGTCGGATTATCGCGGCCCGGGTCCAAATCCCTAACGATCAAAAATACAACAATAGCAACGCGTCCAAAGGCGACGCGAGTTTATAGCAAAGAGCCCGTATATATAAAAATGCAAGGTTTAGTATGGACCAAAATATCTCCCACAGTACGCATGTTCCCTCATCGAGCTCGGCCCACACCGACTGCGTCCACCTGACCTCGGGTCTGCGATGTATATGACGAAGCTGATAGCACACTATAAACTTGATCCTGGGAGCGGGGAGTCATCTGACCCGTGCCATTCCCAGGGCCCCAGGACTTGGGGGGGCGTAGGTCTACATTCGCAAGCTGCTGACGAGCAGCCTTGAATTCCTGCTCTTCAGCGTGAGTTTGAGCAAGTGATGCGGCCTTTGCTTCAGCCTGCTTTTGGAGCTCGGCCTCCGACTCGTCCGATAGGTAATCCGTAAATGCGCCATCGGAAGTGATCGTTCCGTCACTACTCCCACTTTGAGAGCTCGAATCGCTGCTGTCACTGTGTGCGCTGACAGGAGACTTGGAAGCGCCACCGCTCGAGATGCTAAGAACGCTGAAATCGATCTCGAGGCTGGACTTTTTAATATTAGGTCTACTAGCCGAGATCGTGTCACGACGTTCGAGGGTGCGACCGATTGGTGCAGGTGGCACGCCAGCGGGTGGGGAGCTCTCCGTGATAGAAGCACGTCGACGAAGGACGGGGGAAGTGTCCGCGGAGGACTTGACGGATGCAGTTGTGGCCCTTGTGACGGAGGAACGGCGTGTGGCGCTGCGCGAAGACTCTGCCCTCTCGAGCTCGATGCTTCGCCGGAGTGGGGATGGGGTATTCGGGGAGTCGCCGCGCTTCTCTGGATTATCAATGCTCGTCTTGCGGTGATGTGTCGGCCCACTGGAGTCCAGCAGAGTCGAATTAGACGCGGGAGGACTTTCCCTAAGGGGATTGCGTGTAGTGCCACCGACGAGCGAGGCGACCGTCTCCTTTGGGCTACCAGATGAACGTGACTTTTGGGGAATGGCGAGGGGCTGTGTACGAGCCGCGGAGGCGGGCCGAGGTAGGACAGAGCTTGCGCTACTTCTCCGATCGAGGGGAGGAGGTGAGATGGGAGCTGAGGGGGTCTTCCCGAGCAGGAAAGAATTCCCCAGGGACGAGCCACCTTTTGATGCGACTGCGTTGATGCTCTCGAGTAACGTCTTGACCTCCGGTGGCACGGGAATATGATGGACCGTTGACACGGCAGGCCAATCGGCGGGAGGGATTAGGCGACTCTCGCCAGATTCTGGCTTGCGACAGCAGCCAGGCCAGCCGGGGTTGGCTAGACCAGCTTGCTTGGCTGGTGGATTGGTACGCGCCCACTAATGGTAGCGACAGTGTCCGATGAGCGCGTCTGGGGGGCGCGATCTAGCGACGAAAGCGCACCTTGCAGTATCCGCACCCATTAAATGTTTGAACTGTGACACACGAGAGGGGTCAGAAAACGGTGACACAAGGGAATTATCGGGACGCTGGGGCACCTTCTGCGTTGCGCATATGTACGACGTCGTGGCGTGGGTGAAGCGCGCTATTCTTGCATACATCGTGCTTGTGAGGGCACCTGAAGGAGAGATGAGGCGGCGGCGGAAGGGCAAGGAGCAAGCAATCGGAGGATACCTGCTAGGCTTGAAGAACTTGCACATAGGACAGACGCTGGTCGCGACCTGGACGGAACCGTAGATGTAGCACATGTTTGGGCTGAAGGGGGGAAGCGGGGCGGGGGTGGTATGTGAGGGAAGGGGGACAAAGGCGGATTAATGTACGGACGGAGGGGGACAGCGGTTCCTTAAACAAACTGATCGGTTCGATTTAATAAATATGACGATCTAGAGACGCAAAGTAAACATGGATCCACCACGTAATTAAGCCCATCCGGTCAAACCAAGGGTCAAACACGAGGACCTTTCAACTGCCAACTCATCTCCGGTCCGGCTGGACTCTGCACAGCCATCCACTCATTAATAGTATTATATCCGCTGTCCTCTACTCCACCACAACCACCATGGGCAAATCGCAGAGCAAACTTACCCCAGAGCAACTCTCAGACCTTCAGAAACATACTTACTGTCAGTCTTCCCTCCTTCCTCATCCGTCCATCTGTCCTTATATTTGCTTCCCTCCAGTCGACAAACGAGAGCTACAACAATGGTTAGTCACCTCTCCCATAAACTAATATCTGTATATGCCATACCCACGGCCCTCCCAGGTATCAAGGGTTCATCATGGATTGTCCCGAAGGTCGTCTAGACAAGAAGGATTTTGGTAAAATATACACCCAGTTCTTCCCTTTCGGAGACCCTGCCGAATTTGCCAACTATGTCTTCGACGTCTTTGATGAGAACAAGAACGGTTCCATTGATTTCAAAGAGTTTATTTGTGCCCTCAGTGCTACTAGCAGAGGCAGTCTAGAAGAGAAACTAAAATGTTGGCACCTATTCGACCTTTCCGTGCCCAGGCTCATCTGTCCATCCACAGGGGCGTTCCAGCTGTACGACATCAACAAGGATGGCACCATAACCTACGAGGAGATGCTCTCAATAGTAAAGGCTATTTACAAGATGACTGGCCAGATGCTCAAGCTTCCCGAAAACGAGGAAACACCGGAGAAGGTCCGTCTCTTTTTTTTGCTCAAGCATGCGTTGATTTTGCTGGCTAGCGTGTGGACAAGATATTCCGGAGTATGAATAAGGACAAGGATTCCAAGATCAACTACAGCGAATTTGTGGAGTGCAGCAAGCAGGATCCCACCGTGATGGACGTACGTCCTGTCACCCTCGTCCCTTTCTTTGTTCTCACCCCGTCACAGGCACTCTCGCTTTACGACGGCCTTGTATAGTCCGGTAGAGCTAAGTATCATCCTAGATGCGCTTCCAGTGCCCTTGCCATTCCATTCTGACATGCATCTTACTTTACATCGGCCTTTTGGCAGCCGCAGACCTTCCCGTCGCTTTACTCTCTTTGTAATAACTTATTTGCATTGTAATAGAAGCACGCGCATAGACTTGCGGTCGTCCCGAGATAGATTATTCTCAAAATCTACCGTACCTTCTCAGTACACGAGTCTCGACATCATCACCTATCCACTTATGCATGCCTTCCGCAAACGCTAGGTGGTCACGCTCCGCTTTGAGCAGCTTGTTAAAGTCTTGAGGCTGCCCGGCCTGAGGCGTACCCATAGCGAAAGGGCTCGCGGCGAGTGACTGCGTAGCATCGACCCCTAGAAACCCATATTAGGCACAGGACAGAATGGAAGCAAGAGAAAGCATATGAAGACCTACCTTCATCTCCACCCAGAATGATGCGATAGAGACCATTCAGCCCGAAGAAGTTCAGGAAGTACCATGACAGTGATGACACCCAGCGGACGTCCATGTCGGGGGATTGAATCCCGCGCTGGAGCATGGACTTGAAACCCAAGGTCAGCGGAAACGGCAACTTGACTGTCGATTCCCCAAACCCGTCATTAGTCTCGACAGGCCCAGAATCGAACTGCGGGGGACAGAACGTACTCAAGACGAACCCTTCGAAGAAGAAGTTGATCCATCCCATCACGATCATCTGGGGTACCATCATGACCATCTGCGTCCGCATCCCCGCCATCATCCCGTCCATGGCCGCGGGATCCGAGAGCGGATTAGGTGGTGCCGGTGTTTCGCCTTGCTTCGGGGGTCCGTCCTTTAGGTACGTACCCTCGGCGAATGCCTTTGACAGGTCCTGCGAGATGGCCTGGTAATAGTGAAACGGTATAGGGGAACTCATAGACGTCGCGCGCAGGACGTTGGAGCGCACGAGAGCCCGTCTGTAAGCTGTGTCACAACTACTCGCGCCGCGAGGTACGTGTCAGATACGAGTACGCACTGCTCTCGGATAGCCGCCCGTGGGAGCTTTGTCGGCGATGACTGTAAAAGGACGACGACGTAGTGCCTCAATACCCCTACTAGTATCTAAGATTGACCGGGGTGTAAGTGCGAGCACAGCAACAGACGACGACCTCCACACCATGACGAGGGTGATAGGGAATAGGACCCAGTCACGGATTTGAGGGTCAAGGTAAAGGGATGGCACACTTGCGGAAATCAGCATTGAGCGTCGAGACTCACAGAATAGAAAGTGGACTCACGTAGGTCCCATGGCGTTCTCTGGTGTTTTTGGACGTTGTAATGCAGTGCGTGCTGGTGGTGGAAACACTCAGCTGAAGTGGCTCGTTTCCGGACCGGCGGACCGGCTTTCCAAAGCTCAGAGCATTCGCCCTTTTGACCAACCTTCAAAGTAGATAGCCCAAACATGCCCGATTTCCTTGAGCATATCCAATTTTTGATCAGCCCTTCTCAAGGTCACTCAGGGGATCGCGCCTTGGAGCGCTGGACATCGTGCGTCCGGGTGGTTTGCACAAAAAAAGTGCAGTTCCGGAGCTAACGCCATCGCGATTACTCACCCCCTCAGTCTCAAAGTGTCGGATAAAGGTACCGATTATGCGGCCCCACGCCTCCTTGACGTCGCCGCAGAGTTAATGCCGAATCGCTTAAAGGTGACAATGAGGTCGCGGCTGAGCTATCCGAAGATCGAGAAGCCTCGTGTCTGGGGACGGTGCTCGACTTGTATAGTTCCCAGAATGCGGCAGCGCCGCGTGACAAGCTGATGAGCAGGTTGCTTTCGTACGTGTACTGTTGATTGATCGTCTCTTCGAACCAACGTTGGGTTTAATTAGAGAACCGAAATTGCAACCTATCTTGTCTCATTTACACGCGGCACTCGCTTCTCAGGATTCAAATGAGGCGGTCTCGGAAGATTTGTTCGACATGATAGGTTATGATGACATGGAGATGATTGTCGAAATTCTCGACAACAGGTCTTTCATTGCAGCGTCGGTACGATACCAACCTGAGGTTTCTCCGGGCGAGCGTCCAGCTGATGATGTGTTGACAAGCTGGAAATAGCTCTGAAGAGACCCAGAGACGAGACACCCGTCGGTACATCTTACGGCGCCACTCCTGGTAAACTCTCCACTCTTCTAAACAGTCTTTACTAATGAATTGGTTTGTATTTCAGACAGTGGAGCCAGTCTTACACATGTCGACGCGAGAACACGGATGGAGGAGACTCTCAAACACAATGCGGAACGACCGTTATTTACCGGATCACCAGTTTCGTATTTCCCTCCCACACTCCGTTGCTCAGCTTCACATCGTCCATCCTAGCAGGCGCCTGCCCCGGAAGTTCTACCCCACGTTTACAGCTCGTCGGGCTCTCACGGAAATATACTCTCTCATTCGGGCAAAAAGTTTACTCTTCCAGTGGGGACCACTCAGCACGTCCGAGATGTATGTGGTGGATTGTTGTACTCCAAGATCATCCACGTCCTATTCTAAACGGGGTTACCAGTACTATGAAGAAATCGTTGTGCCTCCTCCAAAGGCGATTCCTCCACGCGCTACAGAGAGGCTCGTCCCCATAGACGAACTGGATGATCTGGCGAGGAAGTCGTTCCCTGTGCGTTTTATCTGCTTATGGCTCAGGTTCGATTCACGGAGAACATTGCGTAGGGCTATGCCTCGTTAAATAGGATGCAATCCATCATCTATCCTACCGCATACGGCTCAAATGAGAACATGTTGGTGTGTGGTAATAATGGCTCTTTTTGTATTGCTCTCCGAGGATTACTGACACTTGCTCCTCTAGCCCCTACTGGTGCAGTACGTGAACCGTCGCCCTGACTGAAGACATTAATGTCCCATTCTTCTGTTGCCTAGGGTAAAACAGATGTGGCTATGCTAACGATTCTTCGAGTGCTAGGCCAACATCGCTCTCGTTCCGGATCGGAATCACTTCCCGCTTCTATTAGAAGAGATGATTTCAAGATCATTTACGTGTAAATGTCCAACTTTGCACCAACGCCGGAATCTGATTGCTTGAAATGTTTTAGGGCCCCCATGAAGGCCCTGGCTTCTGAGATCGTGAGGAAGTTCGCCAAACGACTCCAGTGGCTTGCCATCCGCGTCCGTGAGCTTACGGGCGACATGCAATTGACGAAAGCAGAGATAGCGGAGACCCAGATCATCGTGACAACGCCAGAGAAGTGGGACGTCGTCACTAGAAGACCGACTGGTGAAGGGGATATTGCCTCAGTACGCACGCCTCTCAGCGCGACGTACATTGCCTTGAAAGGATTTTCCAATGCAGAAGCTAAAACTGTTAATCATAGACGAGGTCCACCTACTAAACGAAGAACGTGGTGCTGTCATAGAAACAATTGTAGCAAGGACCTTACGCCAGGTGAGTTTCGCTGAGATTTAGACATGTTTCGCTGACAATTTTACCCTTGTCAGGTCGAGTCAAGTCAATCCGTTATTCGTATCGTAGGCCTGAGTGCCACGCTTCCGAATTATATTGACGTTGCTGATTTCTTGAGGTTTGGAAAGTCCTTGGTCAGTGTCATGAAGCTCACCTGGTGTTAGCGTCTCCCGACAGACCGGACTGTTTTACTTCGATTCATCATTCAGACCGGTCCCACTCGAACAACACTTTATTGGTGTCAAGGGGAAGCCCGGAAGCCTGCAGTCAAAGTCGAACCTAGATTTCGTGACTTTTGAAAAGGTTTCTGAGCTTGTTCGAGAGGGACACCAAGTCATGGTATTTGTCCATGCTAGGAAGGAAACAGTTAAGGCTGCTTTGGCCCTCCAGGAAGCTGCCATCAAGGATGACATCCTGGCGGAGTTCAGTTGTCAAGACCATCCGAATTATGGCCATTTCCGCCGGGAAATAAGTTCTTCCCGAAACAAGGAGATGAAACAATTGTTCGATGATGGCTTTGGGATTCATCATGCTGGGATGCTGCGCGCGGATAGAAATATGATGGAAAAGATGTTCGGTGCAAAAGCCATCCAGGTAAATGCCATCTCTCTTGATTACTTCGTCCTCTAAGTTTAATCAGGTTCTATGTTGCACCGCTACGCTTGCATGGGGAGTGAACTTACCAGCTCACGCAGGTCAGCGCTCTTGATGTGCATGGAAGCATGATTATCTAACAGTAGTATTTAGTCATCATTAAGGGCACCCAAGTGTACGATAACTCAAAGGGCGCATTCGTGGATTTGTCTATCCTAGATGTCCTCCAAGTGTTCGGTCGTGCAGGGAGACCGGGCTTCGAAACCAGCGGGCAGGGTTTTATCTGTACTACCGGAGACAAAATACAGCATTATTTGGATGCGGTCACCTCCCAGGTGAGGGAATATTCCGTCTAGTTTACGAGTCCTTGTCTGAAAATATGTGCAGAATCCTATTGAGTCGAAGTATGTATCATGTCATTCGGCAGAATGATGACTGATGTCCTCTTTCTTTCGAAGGTTCACCAACGGAATGGCCGATGCAATGAATGCCGAGATATCTCTTGGCACCGTAGCAACAGTACGCGATGCCGTCAGATGGCTAGGGTACACCTATCTCTTTGTGCGGATGCAAAAGACCCCCTTCACATATGGTAAGTTATCCCTCTGCGACAGAAATCACGACTCATAGTAGCATGGAGGGTTGTCTCATGATGACGTGCGAGATGATCCATCGCTAAATAGCAAGCGACATCAGCTAGTCCGCTCCGAAACAAACCGCCTTGTGGAAGCTCGTATGGTCGATTATGCCAAAGACAGCGGCTCTTTTACTATCACCGATCTTGGAAGAATTGCGGCAAAATACTACATTCACCACAAATCCATCGAAATTTTCAACGGAATACTCGGAGCGCACATGACCGAGGAAGGCGTTCTCTCCATGATCAGTCTCAGTACTGAGGTAAGCGACTTCGGCCAAACTCCACGTCGCTACGTGAATGACCATTGAGACGATTGCAGTTTGATCAGATCCAAGTTCGCGATAATGAGACAAAGGAGCTCACTTCGCTGCTCGACCAGGCAGTATACGACGTAGAAGTAGGTAAAAAAGAACGCGCAAGTGCTCAATCTGACTTGCTTCCGTTCAGAATGCGTTTGAAAACACTTCGGGCAAGGTCCATATAAGTGGTGAGAGTTCTGGGAACAAGCCAAGGAAACCTTCGGATGAGCCAGAATTATTGTTCACGCGACAAGGCAAAGTCAATGTATTACTCCAAGGCTATATCTCTTGGATTCCTGTGGAAGACTTCGCTCTGGTATCGGATACGCATTATGTCGCTCAAAACGCCGGACGCATCGTTCGTGCCCTTCTTGAAATAACTATCAGCAAGAAATGGGCCATCACAACTGCCGTGATGATGGGGCTGAGCAAAGCTATCGAAAAACGCCTTTGGCCCTCTGATCACCCACTCAAACAGTTCCAGCTGAAACAGGATGTCTTCTACGGACTAGAGCGATTCGCCTCTGATTATTCTGTCTCAGAACTCGCACAGATGTCGCCAGAGGAACTGGGAAATTTAGTTCATCTTAACCCGATCCATGGACAAGCCATCCTTAATGCCACTAAACAATTTCCTGCAGTCCAAGTCTCCCATTCTCTGCGTCCTCTCGGTTCCGATGTTCTCAGAATTGATATCCACATGCGTAGTTCCTTCTCGTGGAGCTCCAAGCATGGTTCTGTTGAACCATTCTGGCTCTGGGTTGAAGACCATGAGGAGGGGACGATTCTACAGGTTTCCTATCTACTTCTTCGACAATCGACAGAAGTGTTGGATGTGGAATTCCTGATTTCGATACCAGAAGGAGAGATCCCGCCTTATGTCACCATACGCTACGTTTTTGAGAGATGGATGGGTGCTGAAGACGAGGTTCACGTTCCCTTTGACGATTTGGTCATGCCCGCTCGGTGCAACAGTCATACGCCACGTCTCAATATCCCATTCTTGTCGCTCTCTGTCTTGCAAAATAACGTTCTCGGGGAGCTCTTCGCCGCGAAACTACGGGTTCTAAATGCAATTCAAACGCAAGCTTTCTGGAGCGCGGTGAATACTGCGAACAATGCCCTTGTGTGTGCGCCGAGTGGTTCCGGAAAGTCTACTTTGGGCCACATCTTGGTTTGGTGAGGTGGTCCTAATCTCGTCCCGTCTGGGGTTATTGAACTTTTTGACAGCGAGACGTTAGCTCGTATCGCGAAGCCCGGCTATGTCCTGATCATCGCACCACGACACAGCATCGTCATGGAGTGGATGTCGGATTTACGTGGAGTAGTGTCGGTTATGGGTTTCTCCATGAGTTTTGTCAGGGGCTCGGGTGTGCTCGCACCTGCAAGAAGCAAAGAGATTCGCCTGACCACCTCGGTTCATCTTCTGGCCGCGCTCTCCGAGGAAAAGGATATGGCTCAATCATACCCAGGACTGCAGCTGGTGATCCTCGAGAACCTGGAACAGTTGGATCCGTATTATGAGCTTGCCGTATCCTCTCTACGCCGCGTCATCCAAACTCAGCCAACCCGCATCGTAGGTTTCTCTGCCTCGTTGAACGACGCAGCGGACCTATCCACGTGGCTAGACGTACCCTCTTCAGCCTTCCACGGTTTTAGACCAAGTGACCGGGACCAGTCCCTTAGAGTGGTTGCCCATACATTCGCGATCCCCCACTCTGCGGCTTTATTCAAGGCCATGGCCAGGCCCGCATCAGCCGCCATCCTTTCCGTCAATCCCGGTCCTGCAATCGTGTTTGTGCCATCGCGAACTCAATGCCCTTCCGTCGCTCTGGACCTCATCGTGAACTGTACCCTCGAAACAGGGGCAGAGACCGGATATCTCCCATCTGACGTGGGATCCGCGGCGATCCTCGAGCCGCCGCCGTACATCCGCAGGCTGCAAGACCGCGGCTTATCCGATTTCGTTTCGAAGGGGGTCGGCCTTTTCCATTCGGGCATGCACAGGCAGGATCGCGAGACCGTTTTGGAGTTGTACGCGGAGGGCGTCGTCCGGGTGCTCGTCGTGGCCAGGGACTCGTGTTGGACGCTTCCCGTCCGTGCGGCTGTCGTGGTGGTGATGGGCACGCAGTATTTTAACGTCCACGAGGATGGGGCGGGGCGCCAGCTGCGCAACTATACCCTCGAGGAACTCGTCCATATGCAAGGCCGCGCGGTGCGCCACGGAAACATGGGTCAGTTCCACCTATTCTGCCAAGCGGAGGATAAGGACACGTACATGCGGTTCCTGGAGGGGGGCCTCCCGCTGGAGTCCCGTGTCCTGGGCTCGGATCAGCTGCGGCAGTGGTACAAGCATCATCGCGACCGGGGACACATCCGAAATAAACAGGAAGGCGTCCAGGCGCTGACCTGGACTTTCCTGGCGCGACGCGTCGCTTCCAATCCCACCCATTACGACAACAAGGGTACTCGGGACGAGTGCCTGTCAAGAATTGTGGATGATTTGGAGGAGTCGATTATAGATCATAGTCAGGGTGGCCCGTCTGCCATTCACGCGACTGCGGCTGCTGAGTAGCTCTAAAAATATATTCTATATTCTCTACGATACCTGCGGGATTCGGATCACTACACTGGTTTGTCTACGCAAGAAATGACGGTTCTCCATCTGTATCTCTATGCCAAATACTTCTTGAGATTTTGCAGGCGTTCTACGGCAGCCCTCAACGTGTCTAGGTCTTTGCAGAATGAAAAGCGAAGGTAATTTTCTCCAAGAGACACATGTTCATCGCAGTAGAACTTGGATCGAATGACGTCAACCAGCACGATCCGGTCGGGAACACCATGAGATGCATACCTCACTCACTGGGATCGAAGAAACTCCAATCTCCATCGCAATGAACCATCCTGCCCTAATTAGAAAGTTAGCGGCATACCCCATCTAGCCAAGTCCTGCGTTAAAAATGCACCGAAAATCGCGGCCCCTTCCTAACACGTTTTCTGGAAAGGGATAATCGTCGGGGAACTTGACACTGGATGAGTCCTGCGACGGAGAATATGAACAAGGCTGGTCACGATCGGGGCATTTATGACAGACCATCAGGACGAAGTAGGTCCCCTCTGGAAGCGAGTATTTTACCCCGAGTCGGTCGAAGGCGCTGACGAAGAGGTCACGCCTCTCCTGGTACTCTTTCAACTGAGTTTCGAAGAAACGGTGTGCGGCCGCCTGCTCAAGTCCCGCGGCGACAGCTTCCTGAAGAGGGGAATTTGTGCAGAACACGATCCGGGTGCTGGCTGCCAAGGTCGGGTTGATGATAGAGGGTGGCCCAATGAGCCAGCCCACTCTCCACCCAGTAGCAGCGAAGGATTCTAGGGAGAAAGGTGAGAAGGAGCTACCCAGGAGGCAGACGGAAAACTCGCTTCCAGCAGATCCAACAGTGACCGTGCGGTCCCACATCCTAGGAAGCGTAGCGATGCGAACGTGTTCCTTGTTGTCAAAGACCAAACAGTCGTACTGGTATAAAGACGTTGGGTGGGTGCATGCAGTGGCCGAATAATTCCGAGCGCACCACTTCGTCTGCCATGACTAGAAAATTAAACTCCTCTGCGAGAGCAGCAATCTGCTCCAACTCAGTACGGGTAAATACTTTCCCAACCGGATTATGAGGGGTGTTCACGATAATCATTTTGGTACGAGGGGTGATGGCAGTTCTGTAAAGATATTATCCAGCGTGACGCCTCACACCTCAGGAAATATGTGAGAAGCTGACCGTAGTTCTTCAAAATCGATGGTCCAATCATTACTAGTTGGCTTTGGGATGTCGGGCGAAGGTGCGTGCAAGGGGACATATACGGGCGTTCCGCCGTTGAAGGCGACGGATGGCAAAAACTGATCAAAGAATGGTTCGAACATTATAACTTCATCTCCATGCTCGAGTAAAGCCGTGAAGACAGAGTATTGCCCTGACGGATCATGGCGGGTAAGAGCTCTATGCAACTACGCAAAGGTATTCTGAAAAACTCACCTTCATTAGCCCCGCTCGAGACAAGGATCTCAGAGTCAATGTTTAGATCCCTGTTGAACTGCGGGCCATAGAACTGCTTAATTGCTTGGCGCAGACGCAGACGTCCCCTGGGATGAGAGTAGTGGTTTGCTCCTACGGTGTTAAGAGCTTCCTCGGCAGCGGCCGTAACCCATTTGGGAGGTGCAAAGTTCATATAACCTTGACCGAGGTTCAAACAGTCTGGAGGCAGGTTGACTGCACTATAGCATGTCAAAAAGGATGGGACGAGAGAGGAGCTGAGATATACTTGAAGATTGACCACACATCTTGTACCAAGGCACGTCCCTCAAGGAGACGAGAGGAGGGGCGTATCGTGACGGGTTGGCGATTGGTATCACGTTGCAGATCTTTCGAGACACGAGTCTGAGCTTGAGACATCTGTGAGTAGAGGGCGACCAGAGGTCTATAGAGTGATCTCTTGGCTACCGCTGAGATGGTAAGCATGAAACTTAATAATCCGCCACAAACGGTGTGGTTTATCATACCCATCACGTGATTAGTTAAATTAGTCAGCAGCGCCTTGAAAAGCCAGTCGCGCGACCTGCCTCTCCGAGCCTCCGAATCGCCTCGTAACACTTTTTATGTGAAAATAAGGCCATCTTCGCCGCAATAATGAGCGATACGGATGATAGACATCTCCTTGGAACAATCGAGGAGTACGTGTCCTATTTATCCGCTCCACGTCCACGTGCCGGTATTTTAACGACCTAACGGCATCCAGGACGTCGAGCACCCACTCCGATTCCTTCTCATACCCCGCAGACGCGCATGAAGCGGTACATTTTCATGATGCAAGTGACGAGGAGGAAGAGGAATTTGTATACCCTGCTGTCGAGGAAGATGTTGCACCGTCCGGCTCGCTTCCAGTGCAAATCCCTGAAACTATTACGTCTACCCCGTCTCCTTCTGAGAGCCAGGTAGCTGTTCCACTCCACTCGTCAGAGCTGACCGAGTATCCCTCATCGAATGAAGCCCTGCACGAGACATCGCCTCCTCGTCCTACTCCGGATCCAACCACCTCTTCTCCCGCACAAGCCCAAGCATCCCCTGCTCAGCTTGAAGCACTTTTTGCCGCCGCCTCGTCTGGTGATCTACCTCTGCTACAGCGAATCGTACGGAATGCATTGCAGACCGGCAACGTTGAATCGTTTTCTCTTGTCAACGGCGCATCTTCACGGACCGGATCAACGGCATTGCACGCCGCTGCTGGTAGAGGTTATCTTGACATTGTGAAATGGCGTAAGGATAGCTACTCCTTCATGCCACTCGTTTCCTGACTGTGCACATGTAGTGGTGGAAGGCTGTGGGGCCATTCCCGATTTAGAGGATAGGGAAGGAGAGGTATACAGCGTCCCTGCTCACCCTCGCTCTTTTCGAGTTACTGAGTTACTAACTTCGTTAGACTTCCTTACATAAGGCCGCTCTGCACGGTCGGCTGGAAGTCTCCCAATTTTTGGTCTCAAAGGGTGCGGATGTCCATGCACAAGATGCTGACGGTTGGACGGCTTTGCATAATGCATGCTCCAAGGTATGAAACTCGCTTTCTGCTTCATCAACTGCCACGTACTTTTAGCAAGGGCTATTTGGACATCGTTCGGTGGCTGTGTGAACGAGGCGGCGCAGCGGGCTCGGTCACTGGTGTGCCTGGCGTTGACACACGTAGTAAAGGCGGATGGACACCTCTCAGTGAGTTTGGCTGATCCACCACCGACCTATCACTGAGAGTTCTCCAGTGAATGCTTCCTCCAAAGGTCACCTTCCCATTGTCCGTTACCTCCTGACGAAGCAGTCCGCAAACCCGCTCGTCCGGAACAATTGGGGTGAAACTGCCTACGATGCATCCGCTGCCGTATTCGAAGTATGGATTTGTGAAGTAGGCCAAATTTGATTGTCTGCGCTTGCCGTCTACTGACACTTTTTACAGGTCCTTTCGAGGTTCGAGGCAGAGCAATGGCGACAGTCCTCCATCACCTATGACCCATTGGCTGTGCATACTACGATTCCCCTTATCCTGTATGAGAATCAACGGCTCGATACTCGGCTGAAGACCCTGGCCGTTTCCGGTGGAAGGCCAAAGTTTTCGCCGTCTGGTTTGGGGAAAGGTGGACGTCGGCCGCCTTTTGAGTTAAAATTGCTCAAGCCGGATGATGTGACGGGAAAAAAGTTGGTTCCTGCGTGGAGGAGTGCCGTGCTTCTACCGTTAAGAGAGGAGCCCTTCAAACTCCCTAAGCCGGGTATCAAGAATGTCCAGAGTGGTGTCGAGAGAAGTCACTTCTGGCTGTGAGTCGTTCCTCAAGATCAACTTCTTCCACCCACTAAAATTTGCCATCAGCTCTGACTGGACGTTGGACGTGACGCTTCCCGAAGTCGATGCGGAAACAGGATGGCAGTATGCCCAGTCGTTCGACGACCCTGACGAACAGTGGACACCTGAGCCACCCCCTCGACTTGAACGTTTATTGGCGGGGGGCTCCGCAGTCGCGGCGCTCACTGCATCAGGCTCTAGCGGCAGCTCGCGCTCTCCTTCTAGTTCGATCTCTGCTCACTCTTGGGTCCGAAGAAGACGCTGGGTACGCGTGATGAGGCGGCGCCTGGATATTCCTCCCTTGCCGTTCCTCAGTCCTGATGGCCGATATCATCATTGGCTGCAAGACGGCACAATGGTACCTGTCGAAGATAGTGTTAATGACATGGAGGATCCTGAAGGTCAAGAGCTCTCGGCGGTCCCTAGTAACCCTCTGGCCTCGGCCCAGGACTATGTTGCCCGTGCGCGTTATCTAGCGGGGACGCAGGTTGGAGACCTTGAAACCGTTGATCAGTCGAACTCTGCAGTTGAAGCTCGCAGGGCTATAGCAAAACTCGAGCGTGCCACGACGGAATTGAGGCAGGGGATTCTAGGTACGCCCAAAAGTAATTGTCTTTTCAGATCTGATTGAAGTGGCTGTTCAGGTGACGATGACTCGGAACGAAAGACTCACGCAGAGGTCCTATTAAATGCATTCAGTCGAGAACTTGAACGGCGACGTATGGCAGCCGGTGCACAAGGTTTGCTTCTTAGCACGGGAGGTACAAGTCTCTCCAAACTATGTGGTGCCACGCTAAACGCTACCGTGCACAGATGAGGACCACAGCGAGGAAGAGGACGACGACGACGAAGAGTTTCATTATCCAAGCTCATCGCCGCAAGGTACAATGCGACATCCATCATCTGTACGATCCTCTTCGGGAGATCTCCTTGGCCGGAGGCCTACACCTCGAACACCGGCGGACCTTACACCCCATCTATCACAAGCTCCCGAGTTCAGAGTCCCTACTCACGAGGCCCCACAAAAGGTGGTCGCACCAAAATATACCCCTCCTACCCCGCATGAGATGCGTGCACGTTGGGAGAGAGACCACCACGTTCCGAAATGTCGCGGTTGTCAGCGTCGCTTCAGTTTCTTGCTTCGCCGGGTACGTCCAACACTTCTTTCCCTTTCCTCACAAGGCTGATTGCGAGTCATTGCCAGCATGTGAGTTGTAGCATCATTTGTTCCTGTCAAAACCTGACGAAAAGACACAGCACTGCCGTCGATGCGGATGCATTTTCTGCGACCGTTGCTCATCGAACAGGGTCCCTCTCGATCCATCCGAGATCGTTCAGGATCCCACCTCCCCTGATTCCTCTGCGTCAACGTCCTCTCAACGAGTTTGTCATCCATGCTACGATGCCGTGAGCGTCCCTGCCCCCAGCCGATTCCGTGAGAATGGAGTGGCGTCGATAGAGAGGATCTTCGTCGACCAGGCGAGGCTTTCGGTCCCCAATTTTACAAGGGATACCAGCTCGCAGCTGAGCGATCTCGCAGAGTAAGCATGCCCTTGATGAATCAACTGACTGGCCACCCTTACGTATCACAATTTCAGATGCCCCGTCTGTAGTCAGAACCTAGCTGAGCTTGGCCCAGCTACGGAACAAGAGGCGCACGTCAGGAGATGCTTGGATGGCAGCAGGGGACAATCTCCGCCGACCGCCAAGTATTTGGTATATCAACTTCCTGTGGACAGTGTCCTTATTGGCATTGAGTGTAAGATAGCGTGGTCTCTTGTGGATCAATACTCATTTTCCTTGATCTCAGGCGTCATCTGTCTCGAGGAGTTTGTGGAAGGTTGTATGGTTGCGCGTTTGAGTTGCCTCTGTAGTTTTCATAATGGCAAGTGTCAAATTCAGTTCGTGTTTTGCCGATGTTCTAACGTGTGTTGCAGCATGCTTGTCCTCCTGGCTTCAGCGCGGAAAATCCTGCCCAGTTCACGCACGAGATCCGTGATTCAGGGATGCCTTTGCAGACCACCCGTCACGTAATATGTCATGATTTCACGCTCGCGATGATCGACCCAATCACACGCCTACTAGTACTGTAGTACATCGTTTCGCTACTCTGCTTGCAATATGATCACGTTCATGATACAGAGCTACATTGAGAATAATACAGAGATCTACAACACTGATGGGCGGTTCAATACTCGTCTCGAGGTTCACAAAACGTGTTGTAGTAAACCCTGCTGGTATCAACGCGGATCATGTCCGACAGGTCCTCGGCATCGGGCTCAATAATGTCCTGACCCTTTCGCCCGTCATCCTGATCGTCGTGAAACCACGTTGACGGATCTTCATCTTCATCCTCCAACTCATCCTCATCCTCATCTTCGAGGTCAGAGTCTGATGGCTTATAATTCCTAAAGAGCGGTAGATATCAGAACCAAATTTTTCGGGAGATCAGCACAGTCACCGCACATGAATGCCCAGATGCGTGCTTCTTGTTCATCCCGGGTCGGCATGCGGCCCTTCACCGACACGAGACCTTGTTTCTCCCGCCTCTCCAGCAGGCGCTGTTTCCTCTCAAGATCCGCCGCGTGTGCCTGTTGCTCAAGTTCCATGGCTTCTTCGAATGATAATGCTGGCACCTTGTCTCCATTTTGTTGGCGAAAGGCGCTGCCCTGAAAGGAAGAAGATCAATTTTTCTTAAAAAACAAAACAACGGACCAGGAAGACACGTGGGACGAGGGAGTAGAAGCGGATTAAAAAAAGAAATAAAAGAAATTTGAAAGGGGGGGGGCGAGGGGGGGAACGCGACACGCACGAACTTTTCGAGCGCTCGTAATTTAGCCTCGATTAGACGGGGTGGCCCAGACGCTTTGTCGACGTGCATCTGCTCATCCTCGCCAATATGGGTGAGTTCGAGGCCGATCTGGATGTCTCTCATCCCTTCGAGCTCGTGCAACCTTGCTTCGATTTTGGCTTGCTCGGCCACGATGCGCGGGACATACGACGACGTAGAGGGCGCCCTGAGGAAACCGAAAAAGAAAAGTAAAAAATATATTCAAAGGTGTATGCGTCAGATGCAGGATGGACGGGACGCGGATAGAAACGAAACGAATTGACGGACGGCGTGGCGAGGATCTTTGCGTTTCTGTCATAGAGATCTCTGAGTTCCCGGGTGGTCAGCTCCTCGATGGGAGGAGGCTTCGGCTTCGGCGGTGCTCTGAAGCCGGGTATGGAAGCAATCTTTCTGGATCGTATTGGGGAGGGGGGGCTGCTTGGAGGATATGCGGCTTGCATATGGGTAGAAATGTGGGTGTGGGTGCAAGAGACGGTGTGTACACGGCGGGGTAATGAAATGACGACAAGTCGATGGATTACTACTTCCAATTTTATACATGACCATGCGGACCGGCGGCGATGCCGTACGGACGTATGGGACGCTTTACACAAAAACAGTCCTTGACTCGTTACAGACCATCAATCGATCAGACTACAATGCTACCAGTACATCAATGCATTCGTGACCACATCCTTTACTTTTATTCACTATTCACATAAACATATCACCCTACAAGCGATCAGCTCGTCGGCGAGCAGCATTAAGAAAGGCGCTTACCGCCCCGGGAGGCATGAATTCGTCATTATCTGGGCCACGAAGGTTTCCGCCACCAGGCGGACCACCCCTTGGGCCTAGACCAGTATTACCTGGGAATGGCCCGAATGCCCCTGGACCAACGGGATCAAATCGAGCGCCTGACGGTGCTCCCATCGGCGGCAAGTAACCGTCCCCTCCCCATGGCCCACGGTTTGGAGGGAAGGCCCTTCGCCCACTGCCGAAGATGGGGTGATTCGGACCAACAAACATCCCGTCACCACCAGAACCACCAGGAAACAGTGGCGGTGGGCTGAAACCGGCTAGTGGGTCGACGCCCAGCGGATCAAGGTCGCGACGACCAATCTCAAGCGGATTTCTAGATGGAATATGAGAGGGCTCGCCGAAGGGGCGCTCAGGAGCATAAGGAGGCGAGAAGGGCTGTGGGCGGGCAGGATTGTTCGCTGGGGAGTCTCGTCTAGGACTACTTGAGGACTGGGTAGGATCGGAGCCCTCAGAGTATCCTTCTTTGTACAAGCCAGGCATGATATTCTGAATTATCTTCAGCTTAAGCAGGCTGATAAAGTCCGCGACACGGTTAGATGAAATATAGCCGTGGATCAGAGGCGGAGGATTATCAACTGCGTCAAACGGGAAAAAGGACGGAGACGTGAAATCATTTGTAGAGATATCCAAAGATGCTGTCTTATCGCTCTAATCCATCCATATTAACTCTCGGACGACGGGGGAAAGAAAAGATGGTCACGTACCCCCACCGCGATGGCGTTAATCAGCATGCGGCTACTGAGCTTGACAACTTTAACGATGAACTCCAGGCTGCTCTGCTCATGTCGATATCTGAGTGTGTAATTTCCTGGACCACTTGTGTTCCAGGCTTCTGGAAGTATGCTATTTACAGTGGTACTCGCCGGGGATGAATCATCCACAGCGATGAGTCTGAAGGAGAGGGCATGAAAGGCAGAGTGAATCAGAGCAGCGATGGCGTCTTGTTGAGATTCTAGTCGCCTTTTGTTTGGTGGCAAGAGACTAAGAAGTGGAGTGATCAGTGCGGAAGGGTCCAAGATATCTGGGGCCATCGTGGATGGAAGGAAATGACGAGGATGACATAATGTGGGAATTGTTCAGTCTCTGACCTTATCCTTGACCTTGACCCTAGGAAGCGGCCTCATACCGCCTCGACTCGTTTTCAATCATGCCTCGTAGAGACAGGTCATATTCTCCAGACTCTCCAAACAAGAGGGTGAGACCTTCACATCGCTCTCGGTCTCCGTCGCCGACCAGGCGTAGCTCCCAAAGGCCATCCAGCTCAAGATACGACGACAGGGACCGCGATCGTTACAGAGACCGGGACCGGGACCGGGATCGTTATCGAGATAGCAGGGGCCGCGACTCGAGAGACGATAGGAGGGACCACAGAAGAGATGACCGACGTGACGACCGAAGAGATGATAGGCGCGATGACAGACGTAGAGACGACCGGAGGCGTTCACATTCCCGCGACCGACGAGACCGCAAACCTTCGCCTGCCAGAGATACCCCCGAAAAGACAGAGTCGACCCCTCCAGTCGAAGATGAAAAGCTCAAGGCAAAGAGGGCGAAACTTGAAGCATGGAAAAAAGAGAGAGAAGCCAAGAAAGCTTTGGATGAGGCCAAGGCCAAAGCTATGGCACTTGCTGGAAAGTCCGCTGGTGAGTATGTCTTTCTCTGCCGCCGAGTATTGTGATTTCATCACTTGATCCGTACGTTCATAGCGCCTTCAACCACGTCGAAGCCAGCAGGCTCTTTGAATCGCTCCGCTTTCGGGGGTCTGGGTCTCAAGGGCCTACCTGTTAAGCCCGATTTACTCAAAGGCAACAAAGCGGCGTCTTCTCTGGACGATTCAGTCGAAACTAAGCGTCAGCTCGAGAGGCTTGAAGACATGCCTGCTGTCGATATGACCATGGCAGATAGCGAGGCTACCATTGGTGACCTTGAAGTCGACGATGACGACGAAGATGCGAACCGCATCGACGCGGAGGCCAAGGCCAAGGCTCATGCTAACACAGAAAATTCCATGGACGTGGATGAGTATGACGAAGCAGACCCACTGGACGCCTTCATGGCTGGTGTCAAGGATGAGGTAAAGAAAGTAAACGCGGAAGATCTCAAGAAGATGGTAGGCTCTGGTCGTTTGCTTGAACGAGGGGATGATAGGATGAATGAAGCCGGTGCAGATGATGATGACGGAGAGGTTGAAGCGGAAGATGAGTTGGACACGACTGATCTCAATCCTGAAGACATTCTCGCCCTTGCGGCGAAGAAGGCAAGGAAAAAGGACTTGGCTACAGTGGACCACAGCAAAATCAAGTATGAGCCGTTCCGGAAGGAATTTTATATTCCACCTCCTGAAGTCGCAGCCATGACCGACGAGGACGCCGATTTACTTCGGCTCGAGCTCGATAGTATCAAAATTCGTGGTGTTGATTGTCCACGACCAGTGACTAAATGGAGTCATTTTGGCCTTCATGCTAGTGTGTACGTAGTTGTTTCTCTTCCTGTTTCATCCATATTCACCACTTTATTCAGGTTGGACGTGATCAAGCGACTGAACTACACAGCTCCAACCTCAATTCAGGCCCAGGCTATTCCTGCCATCATGTCTGGCCGCGATGTCATAGGTGTAGCAAAGACTGGCTCTGGAAAGACTATTGCATTCCTTCTTCCCGTCTTTCGTCATATCAAAGACCAGCGCCTACTCGAACAGATGGAGGGGCCAATGGCAATCATCATGACACCAACTCGTGAGTTAGCTGTACAAATTTACAGAGATTGCAAACCTTTCCTAAAGGTGTTAAGTCTTCGGGTAAGTGTCTTGTAATGTTACCATCTCGTAATGCATTGACGTTCACTGCCATCAGGCTGTTTGCGCGTATGGCGGTTCACCAATTAAAGACCAGATTGCGGACATGAAGAAAGGCGCCGAGATTATCGTCTGTACGCCTGGCCGCATGATCGACTTGCTCACCGCAAACTCCGGTCGCGTCACAAACCTCAAGCGTGTAACATACCTTGTCTTGGACGAAGCGGATCGTATGTTTGACATGGGATTTGAGCCGCAAGTCATGAAGATAGTCAACAACATCCGTCCTGACCGTCAGACGCTTCTTTTCTCAGCCACATTCCCGAAACAAATGGACTCTCTGGCAAGGAAGATTTTGAAAAAGCCCCTCGAGATCACCGTGGGCGGCAGGTCTGTCGTTGCAGCTGAGATCGACCAGATTGTGGAAGTTCGCGTGGAGGACACGAAATTTAACCGCCTGCTCGAAATCCTGGGCCAGATGTATAATGATGATCCAGAGGCGCGGACGCTTATCTTCGTGGACCGCCAGGAAGCGGCAGACAATTTGTTGCGCGAACTGCTCCGCAAGAGTTATCTTGCTATGTCCTTACATGGAGGGAAGGACCAGGTTGACCGTGATACCACCATTTCCGACTTCAAAAGTGGCGTTGTCCCCGTTGTCATCGCGACCTCGGTTGCTGCAAGAGGGCTAGATGTAAAGCAGCTAAAACTAGTCATCAATTACGATGCACCAAATCACATGGAAGATTATGTCCATCGTGCTGGCCGAACTGGACGGGCCGGGAATAAGGGGACATGTATCACGTTCATCACCCCAGAGCAGGACAGGTACTCGGTTGACATTTATCGCGCTCTCAAGGCGAGCAACGCGACAATGCCCCAAGAACTAGAAGAGCTCGCCAATGGTATGTTTGTCCTATATATGAACGTGAAACATATTTAACTCAACGTCGTACGCTCCGTACAGGTTTCCTCGAGAAGGTCAAAGCAGGCAAGGCTCAGGCCGCGGGATCTGGTTTCGGAGGGAAAGGTCTGGACAAACTTGACAAAGAGCGTGATGCCCGAGAAAGGGCGGAGCGCAAGGCATATGGCGAGCCAGAAGAGGAGAAGGCTGAGGTCTCCACAGAGAAGAAAGAAGGAGATGACATGACGTTCGGCAACTTCAAGGTCGAGATTAAACGTGGTCCAGCACCCGATACAAGCAAGGCGATGCTTGGAGTCGCAGGTGCTGCTGCGGCTGCTCGGCGTCTCGCTCATGCGAAAGAAGAGGAGAAGATGCAGTCTTCTCTTCGCGCCGCAGAAGAGGCCGCTGCTCGGGCTGGCAAGGATAGTCCCGCTCATAAGCAGGCCCTCAGCGTCGTGGCAAAGCTAAATGCGCAATTGCGCGCGTCGAAGCTTGCACTCCAAGCCCAACTCCAAGCGGAGGACGTCAACCGCAAAGTCAACCCAGATGCGACCGATTTCCACGCCATTGTGCCGATCAACGATTATCCTCAGAAAGCGAGGTGGAGAGTTACCAACAAAGAGACTATGGTCCAAGTAAGTCTGGGAGCTGGATGCTTGGGTAAAGGATGGTATGCTGACTGCACTCACTTTCCAGCTCATCGATATGACTGGCGCATCGGTGACAAACAAAGGTAAGGAGTCAATGCATTCATATTAACCGGAGAGCCGACGACTTTCTTGCCAGGCATCTACTACGAGTCAGGAAAGGAGCCTCCACCAGACGGTCCTCCAAAGCTCCATCTTCTCATAGAATCCAACGAGGAGTTCCGGGTATGTCGTTTGACTCGTCCTCCCTGTCATTCTCTGAGTTGACGGTCACATAGGTGGAGAATGCCGTTCGCGAAATCAAGCGACTGCTTATTGAAGCTTCTACAGCTGCACTCCAAGCCGAGATGCGCAACCCTTCCGCACCATCTGGACGCTACAGCGTCGTTTAAATCGCAATATTTTCGGACGTATCTTCATTTGTACCTACGTCATGTGGCGTTCCGTTAATTTTATTCCCTCTCTAAATATTCCACGCTTGAAATCACCAAAAACAGGAATCGTGTCAACATGAGAAATCTCGCAGCGCCTCTGGCCTCATGAACTATGCTGGTGTGAGTTGCTGCATGATTTAGTTGTCACCTCGTATTAGTCTCGCAACACCTCAAGAAAGAAAGTTCGCCGATTCTGCGAGCGATGTGCCCGTCTCACGCGTTCATACAATCTGCTGTCGACTCGCGAGTCCTCCACAATCCGGTTGCGGAGAGTATGAGTCCAGTCCAGTCCCACCTTCTGTTAGCGATCGTGAGCTGGCACGATCCCGGCGCCATCTATTTTGGGATCCATGAGCCTGTTTCCGACCCGCTAGAATCAATTCACACTTACAATGGTTTATGCAATGAGCTGTACGCGAGTGCCTTGCACGAGCCTCTGTTGAGAGGTGGCGTGACCTCGGGTTTGCTTACCTAATATTATCCCGACCCTGT
>Ga0137397_10000425_pt1 | contig 29130 bp, 27 predicted proteins | sample czorhiz116metaG_FD_106658 | JGI IMG/M metagenome (GOLD analysis project Ga0137397, IMG submission 106658) | Vadose zone soil microbial communities from Angelo Coast Range Reserve, California, USA - czorhiz1.16 metaG | ecosystem: Environmental > Terrestrial > Soil > Vadose zone | place: USA... | reverse complement strand
GACGTAACCACAAAAAGCACAAGAAGCACAAAAATTCTTGCGCCTTTTTGTGCATTTTGTGCTTCTTGTGGTTTCTTCCCCGCTTCTCCTTTGGGTTTTGCAACACGCTCTGCAAAGGAGGGGAATCCGGCAACACGCCCTCCGCGGCTGTTCATAGCAATGAGCGTACTTAATGACCGGTTATGCGTCGTGCTGGGTGCGGGCGGTCATGCGCGCGTGGTTATCGAAGCGATTCAATCGACTGGGGTAGCGACACCACATGCGATTCTGGATATCGATCCCGCTCTTCATGGAAAGACCATTTATGGTGTACCGATACTCGGAGCCGACGACCTGCTGCCGGAACTCATCGCGACCGGTGTGGAGTACTTCGTCGTCGGCCTCGGTGGTGTTGCAGACAACAAGCCACGTGCGGGCCTGTTTGACCGGGCAGTTGCCGCCGGCTTGAAACCGCTTTGTGTCGTCCACGATGCGAGGGCCTACGTTTCGCCAAATTGCAGTATTGGTCCAGGCTCGGTTGTCTTTCCTGGAGCCATCGTGAACGCGGGGACAGTACTTGGCTCCAATGTGATTGTTAATTCGGGGGCACTCATCGAACACGACTGTGTTGTGGGCGATCACGTCCATGTTTCTTCGGCGAGCACTCTATGCGGCACGGTGCGCGTCGGCAAGCTTGCCCACATTGGAGCGGGAGCAGTGGTTCGACAAAGTGTGACGATCGGGGAGGGAGCGGTGGTTGGCGCAGGAGCCGTCGTTACACATGATGTCGAATCATGGCGCACTGTGATGGGCGTTCCTGCCCGATGACCACGCGCGCCCTGATCGTCGGCTGTGGCGATATCGGCAGCCGTCATTTGCAGGCGGTCGCCGCTTTACCCGAGATTTCCGAGATCGAAGTCGTCGACCCGCGGCCGGAAGCCATTGATGTCGCGAAAGCCCGTCTGGCGGAAGTTCCACAGGGATCGAAGCGTTCCGTGCGATGGCTGTCACGCGTCGAAGACGCTCGACCCGATGGCGCGATTTGCATCGTTGCAACGCAGGCCAAAGATCGCGTTTCATTAATGGCGCAATTGGCAGAGTCCTTGAGCTACCAGGCCTTTCTCGTCGAGAAGATAGTTGCTCAATCCACCACCGAATATGAGCAACTCCTGAACCTTCAGCGTCAGAGGGGTCTTTCGATTTGGGTGAATTGCAAGACGCGAGCGTATCCGTTCCACCTCCGAGCGCGCGAATATTTCCCGGCCGACGAACCGATTCAGTTCAGCGTTTTCGGCGGCAATCACGGCCTGGCGTCAAACGGCCTTCATAGCGTGGATTTGTTTGTTTTTTATGATCGTTGTGACTTCCTTACTCCGGCCCACATTTCAGTAGACGATGTCTTGCACGAGTCCAAACGCGGCGGTGATGTTTATGATTTGAGCGGCACCCTGGTGGCACGCTCGAACAAAGGCAGCACCATGCACCTTTCATTTGCCCCGGATCACGTCGCTCCTCCTTCGTACATGGTCGCTTCCTCGCGGTTTAGATTCCTGCTGGACCAGTGGGACAGGCTCGCTTTTACATCGGCATCCACAGACTGGGAGTGGCACGCTGTGGATTTCAGCGATGATCTGCTCATCAGTACGATGAGTAAACAGTTCGTTGCTCAAATTGTGAAGGAATCACGGTGTGACCTGCCTACGCTGTCAGAATGCCGCGCCGCGCACACTTTTCTTCTCGATGAGCTCCTGCCTCATTTTAGAAGGCTGACGGGCCGTCCACTGGATCGTTGTCCGGTAACGTGACCAGGGTTGTTCGGGAACCCCACATCGCGGGTCCCGTCGTTTTTACAAATGGTTTGCCGGGATGCGGGAAGACCATGATGTCGCCTATTGTGGGCAGTCTGAAACGTGTGGAGTTGATGCGGTACAACTACCACCTGGAACACACCTGCGTTCTGTCCTATCTGAATCTTCTGGACGTGGACACGGCCAGTGTTCTCATCCGTGCTCAAACCGATCTCGACATTTACGATTCCATGATGGCGCGGGAAACCAATTTCAGATTCGAGGACCTTTCTTCAGTTTGGAAAGACTGCCGGCCGCTGCGCTATTTCAGGCGGTTGTTCAGGCCGGGTGACGCAGCAGTGATCCCGCGGATTGCCGCGGAAAGGCCGATTCTCCATCTTGTGACGCATTTCCTGTTGCCGATGAGCGGCGTGTTGCTAGCCGCGCTGGGCCAGCGGTTTCGTATGGTCGAAGTCGTTCGCCATCCCCTGTACATGATCAAACAGTGGCACGCCTGGATGCCGCGTCCAGGGACCGATCCGCGCATCTTCTTTCTATGGATCGAGCACAAGGGAAAATCGATCCCGTGGTTTGCCAGGGGCTGGGAAGATCTCTACATCAATTCCAGTCGAATGGATCGCGTGATTTACTCGATTGAAAACCAGTGGTGCGAAGGCATGAAGGTTTTGAATTCGCTTCCACCCGACCTGCGTGAGCAGATCTTATTGGTCCCGTTCGAGCAGTTTGTAGTCAAACCAGTTCCGTTCATGGTTCGGCTCGAGAAGCTCATGGAGACCACCCAGAGCCGCCATACGCCGCGCGTGATGAAGCGACAGCGGGTTCCGCGAAAAATGTTTGCGGAGGGCGCAGCGCTGAAAATCTACAAGCACTACGGCTGGGAGCCTCCAGGAAAAGGTTCGGATGAGAAGGTTGAGCTGGAAAAACGTCGAGATTTTGCAGCGTCTGAAGCGTCGCCGCAAGCTCTTGCGGTACTCGACCGCCTTTCCGCCGAATATGAAGCGGCGTATTTGAATTTATGAGAGCTTTCGATATCACAAAGCCCTCCGTGCAGTGTTACACCAATGACTGGCAACGTACCCAGCCGGATTTCGCCGTGTATGTTCCCCAGGTCCCATTTGGCCCCGATGGTTACAACGATCATTTTCTCGTCAGTGCCACACCTTCAGGTTCGCTGCTTGCATTCTGGACTCAGGGCAGCCGGGAGGGTGCGCGCGACATTCGTGTCGTCTCCTCGAGAAGCGAAGATCGAGGTCAGTCCTGGACTTCCGTACGCGTACTCGCGGACCACGATGGCGTCCCCGGTCTTGTTTCGTGTTTTGGATTTCCCCTGATCAGCGATTCAGGACGGATCTATTGTTTTTACAACAAGAACCTGGGCGTGGTCGATGGAGGACATTACTTCACCGGAGTGCTCCGCTGTTCATATTCGGACGATGACGGCCATTCCTGGAACCCGGCCGGCATTGATATTCCGTTTCGAAGGAGACGTTACGATCATCCGGACGGCCGGGTTCCGAGTAAGTGCATTGTTTGGCAGAAGCCCGTTCGTGACTCGTACGGACGGTGGATCGCCGGCTTCAGCCGATGGAGCAGCACGGTCGTGTTTCCAAAGCCTAAGGATGCATATCACTGGGATTCCTCGGCGGAATTGATGCGGTTCGAAAATATCAACGCCGGGCCTCATCCGAAAGATCTCGAGATTACGTGGTTGCCCGAAGGAGACGAACCACTACGCGTTCCCTGTCCAATCGAGCCTGAGCTCTCGCGCGGATACAGCCTTTGCGAAGAACCTTCCATCGTTTCCTTACCTGACGGCCGACTGTTCGTGGTCGTACGAACGGTTACCGGAAGAATCTGGTATACCGTGTCCGAGGACGATGGCGCTTCCTGGCGAAATCCTGCTGTTTTGAAATACAGCGATGAGGGGCCCGAGGTTCTCCATCCAAAATCACCGTGCCCGCTGTACAGGTTGGAGGATGGCCGCTTCCTGCTGCTGTTTCATAATCACGATGGCTTCTCGTATGGGGCCAATGGCCCCTGGGACATGAATGCGCGCCGGCCGATTTTCATTTCAGTGGGTGAGTTTCGCAACGATGGACAACAGCCGGTGTGGTTCTCCGCGCCGCGTCTCCTGTTCGATACAGAGGGCGTTGGTGTTGGCCCGGAATCGTTAATCTGGCTGGCGATGTATTCGAGTCTTACAGAGGCCGGTGGACAGCGAGTCTTGTGGTATCCCGATCGGAAACACTTTTTACTGGGACGCATCATTTCGAACGACTGGTTAGGGAAGGAACCTTAGTATGGCGCGATACGTCGCAATGATTCCCGCACGCCTGGGAAGCAAACGTGTAAAGAAGAAGAATCTCCGGATGTTGGCCGGTAAGCCGCTGATCGCCTATGCCATTGAGCTCGCCTGTTCCTCACGCCTGTTTGACGAAGTGTACGTCAATTCTGATGCCGACATCATCGGCGAAGCCGCCAGGCAGTACGGCGCCCGCTTTTATAAACGTCCAGAACATCTCGCCGGCGATACCGCGACGAACGATCAGTTCGCCATGGATTTTATGAATGCTGTACCGTGCGACGTGCTGGTGCAGGTAAATCCCACTTCGCCGTTAATGTGTATGGACGATTTAAAGCGCGCCAGGCAAATGTTTGAAGAAGGCTATGATTCGGTGCTGGCGGTGATGGAGGTCCGTGTCGAAGGTGTCTTCAGGAATGAACCGATCAATTGGGATCCGCGCGCACAGATGCCTCCTTCGCAACTTCTCGAGCCCGTTTACATCTTCTGTAACGGAATCCTCGCATGGCGTACATCCGTATATCGCAGGAACATGGAAAAATACGGCTGCGCCGTTTACGGTGGAGATGGGCGCACCGGTTATGTCGTGCTAAAAGGCGCTTCTACGGTCGATATCGATAACGAGCAGGACTTTCTCAGCGCTGAGGTGATTCTGGAAAGCGCGAAAAGAAGAACTGTTGAACCGGAGTACTGGGACGAAGTCGCGGGTCTGAAAGGACACGATGAAACGGATGTCGCCCAGATCCTTACGAAGGATGGAGTCGAACATAATGATCTGTTCGACGTGAACCACGAGATCATTCATCTACCCGACGTGGTCCAAACACTTCCGCAGGATCGCTCGGCCAGCAAACGGATCATCAACTCTCCCAGTAACTGCGTCACACTCATCAGCCAGATGCCAGGCGAGGGCAATCGGAAACATCACCACCGTGACTGGGACGAGTGGTGGTTCATCGTGGAAGGCCAGTGGGAATATGAAATCGAGGGCGAGCGGCGCGTCGTGAAACAGGGCGACCTGGTCTTCATCGCGAGAGACCGCATCCATAAAGTGACTGCAATCGGAGACAGCCGAGCCATCCGCATGGCTGTCAGCCGCGACGGCGTAGCTCACATTTATCAGGATACCGAACTGTAGGGCCGGTCTATGACCAGATCCGAATCCAGCCGCATAGCGGCGACAGAATGTAGCCCCACGCGCCAGCGTGGGGACCCGGTAGACCTCGATTTTACGAGCTCCGTAGGAGCGAAAGATGGTTCTGAAAAATCCTCCGCCCCTCGCGGGGCTAACCTTCAATTGCAACGCATACCCCACGCTGCGCGTGGAGCTACATTCTGTCGCCGCTACGCGGCTGTATTCGGATGCGCTTCGCGCGATATCATAGAGCGCCGCTACAGTTAGATTCAACCGTGATTCCAAGGTTCGTCAAGAGGTTCTACTATAGGTACGGAAGCCTTTCCATCATCCAAAAGCGCCGGACCCGCAATAATCCCGAGTGGCAAAGCCGGCATTGGGCCGAACAACTCAAGGCGGAGGATCCGTCACACGCTTCGGGTATCGGTTTCCGTTGGGGAGATCCATCAGCGGAAAGCGGCCGTCTGGGTAACTACCTGCGCATCTACACTCTTCTCCGTGAGAGTATCGGGCCGGATACCTGTGTTCTCGAGATCGGCAGCTACGGCGGAAAATGGACTGAACACATGAAGGGCGCACGCAGAATCATCTGTGTCGATCTCTTTGATTATTGCTTCGAGTTTCTGCGTCAACGGCTACCGGAGTATCCGATCGAGTTCTACAAAACAACGGGCGATCAATTGAAGGGAATATCATCGGAAAGTGTGGATCTTGTCTTTTCGACCGATGCTCTGGTTCGAGCGCCCAGGAACGCAATTCGGAACTACGTCCACGAAATGATGAGAGTACTGGTTCCCGGAGGCCGTGTTATCGTACACCTTCCTTGCGACGATTCACCGCTGTCTCCGGGTATGTACTTCACATCCCTTTCCAGGAAGCAGATAGAAAAGCTGTTCAGGAATGCCGGATTTGCGCGGATTGTCATTGATATGGAAACACTGAAGCATGGCGCTCTTGTTCTAGCGGGAAAATAGTCGATGCATCGAAGCAGCATGTTTGGAATCAAGTTGGATCTGAAGAGGAGCAAGGGCGCCTTTATCTACGACCTCGGGCGTAACGAATTTCTCCTCGACCTGTTTGGGTTGTATTCTTCGCTTCCTCTCGGATACAACCACCCGATCTTCGACGAAGATTCATTCAAAGAAGAAATATTGGCCGCGGCCCACGTGAAAATCCCCAATTGTGAAATGGCTACTCCGGAGGGTGATCGGTTTCTGGAGGCGTTCAGCAATCATCCTTCGATGAAGCCATTCAAATACTTCCATTTCGCCTGCACAGGAGCACTGGCGATCGAAGCCGCGATAAAAACATCGATTGACCATCGCGGCTCGAAGCGTCCCAGGGTGATCACCTTTAAAGAGAGTTTCCACGGAATAAATGGCTATGGCGGCATTCTCACGCATCGATTTGCCGGCGTGTTGAAACGGCTCGAGGGATTCCCCGGCCACTACTGGGGTGAGCCGCTGGATAATCCTGTCGTTCGCTATCGTGCGGGCGAAAAGTATGTCGATGAAGGTCTCCGGGCCGGCGTACTCGAGCGTATTCGTGCGGAGCTTCGCAATGATCCGGAACGTAACGTTGCGGCTGTTCTTGTAGAGCCGATACAGTGCACCGCCGGCGACCAATATTTCGATCTGGAATTCCTGAGGAATCTACGCGCGCTCTGCACCGAGTTTGATGTACCGCTGGTTTTCGATGAGGTCCAGACGGGTTTCGGGGCGACGGGCACAATCTGGTACTTCGAGCAATGCGGATTTGTGCCTGACATTGTGGCGTTTGGAAAGAAGACCCAGACATCGGGAATCATGGTGCGAGAGCCTTTCGGCAAGATCTTTGATACTCCCGTGAGGCTCGAAGTGACGTGGGACGGTGATGTACTCGACATGATTCGATGCCGTTATGTGCTGGAAGCGTATCGTCGATTCAAGATCCTGGACAACGTGGATGTCCGATCGGATTTCATAGGTCGACATTTACGCTCCATCGGCGGCATTCAAAACGTGCGCAATGCCGGTTTGCTGTTTGCTTTTGATTTTGACACCACCTATGACAGAGACGCTTACGTACGAGCCATGCGCGAACGACAGACAGTGGTCCTTGCGACACAAGAGCGTACCGTTCGATGGCGGCCCCACCTTGCGTTTACCGCGGACGAAACCGAACTGGCTGTAACGCGAACGGCGGAGGCTCTCAGCGCCCTGACGCAGACCCGAGGAACGGCATGAGCAGAAAATATTTTCCAAACGTTCATCATATTTGCGTCGTCCCATCCGACTCGATACGCGTCGTCATTTCGCGCATGAACAACTCGCGGCTGGGTATCGCGCTGGTGGTGAACGATCAAGACCAGCTTCTCGGCACCGTGACTGATGGGGATATCCGTCGCGCCGCGCTTGCGAACATCAATTTCGACGAACCGGTTCGACTGTTGCTGGAGCGCAAGGCCGATTCGAAGTACGCCAAACCCATCTCCGCTATCACGGAATCAGACCCGGGTCTGTACCTTGCGGTGCTCAAACAGCACGACATCCTGCATCTCCCTCTGATCGATGCACAGGGGAGGGTTGCAGATCTCGTCACTCTCCATGACTTTCTTCCTGCGGAGCCACTTCCTCCTCTTCAAGCGGTTATCATGGCTGGTGGAGCCGGGACGCGGCTGCTTCCCCTCACCGAGAACACGCCGAAGCCCATGCTTCTGGTCGGCGGGCGTCCCTTAATGGAAATAACCATTGAGCAACTTCGCGATGCCGGGGTTCGCCAAATCAACATCAGTACGCATTACGCCCCTGAGAAGATCACAGAGCATTTTGGGAACGGACAGCATCTTGGGATCGAATTGTCCTACATTGCCGAAGATCGGCCTCTTGGTACGGCCGGTGCGCTGGGGCTCTTAAAGTGCCCCGATCACACGACTCTCGTCATCAATGGCGATATTCTCACGGGCGTGGACTTTCGCGCGATGGCTGCATTCCACCGTGAACATTCCGCCGACCTGACGATTGCGGTGCGCCAGTACGGCCTCCAGGTTCCATACGGCGTTGTCGAGTGCGACGGAGCCGCCGTCCGACAGTTGACGGAAAAGCCCGCTTTAAGCTTCCTGGTGAATGCAGGGATTTACCTGCTGGAGCCTCCGGTTTATCAATACATCCCTCAAGGCGAACGCATCGACATGACAGACCTGATCCAGCGGTTGCTGAACGATGGGCGCAAGATTGTCAGCTTTCCCGTACACGAGTACTGGCTGGACATCGGGCAGCCCTCGGATTATCAGGTGGCACAGGACCATGCGAAAAGCACGTCTTCATAACGGCCGGTCTTAGCCGGCGAGGCATTTATGTCCTCCAGCCAATTGGAAAAAATGATTCCGCTTAGTGCTCCCGAAATCGCCGGCAACGAATGGAAATATGTAAAGGAGTGTCTCGATACCGGTTGGGTATCATCGGCAGGTCCATTCGTCACTCGATTTGAAACAGAAGTATCAGCCTACGTCGGCTCCACAAATGCGATAGCTGTGGCCAACGGAACCGTTGGTCTGCATGCCGCCTTGCGCGCCGTCGGAGTCCAGCCTGGAGACGAGGTGCTTGTTCCCAACTTGACGTTCGTCGCGCCCGTGAACGCCATCGTCTATTGTCAGGCACATCCTGTTTTGATGGATGTTCATCCCCACTCCTGGCACATCGATATCGAAAAGGTATCCACTTTCCTTGCGAAGGAGTGTGCGCCCCGCGATGAAGGATTGTTCAATAAGAAGACCGGCCGCCGTGTGTGTGCCATTCTGCCTGTACACATCCTTGGACTTGCCTGTGAAATCGAGGAGATAGTCGCCCTGGCGCGCCGGTATGGGTTGAAGGTCGTCGAGGATGCGGCTGAAGCGCTTGGGGTGCGCTACCGCGGCCGCCATGTGGGTACATTCGGCGACATGGGCGTCCTTAGCTTCAATGGCAACAAGATCGTCACCGCCGGAGGCGGGGGAATGATCGTCAGCGATAACGATGCTTGTTCCGACTACGGCCGGTACCTCACCATGCAGGCCAAGGACGATCCTGTTGAATACTTCCATGGCGAGATTGGGTATAACTACCGGCTGTCGAATATCCAGGCTGCGGTAGGAGTTGCTCAGCTCGAACGCATTGCGCAATTCATTGCACGCAAGCGAGCAATAGCGGAAACCTATCGGGCTGCTTTTGCCGAGTGCGGTGGGATTACGCCCATGCCGAACCTGCCTGACGTGGAACCAAACTACTGGCTCTACACCGTCTTGTTGCACGAAACGACGGACCTTTCCCGGCGACAGACCATTATTCGTGAATTGAACGCCAGGGGAATATGCGCACGGCCCCTGTGGCACACCATTCATGACCTGCCGCCATACCGGACCTGCCAGGCCTACTGCATTGAGCACTCGCCCCGCCTTTACGAGCGTGGTGTAAGTTTGCCTTCCAGTGCAGGACTGGACCAGGCCCACTTGATGAAGTGCATCGCAGATTTCAAGCAGGTAATTAACGGGTGATGTTGTATTTTGTCGAAGTTCTGACCCTGCGAACGTGGTTTCTGAAGATCCTGCCTGGCCTGATATGGATCCGATTGCGCGGCCGGCCTGTTCCCGAGCGGTGTTACGTACTCGAGGGCGCCGCATCAGTTCTAAAAGCCGCGTCGCTGACCGGGCGTCTTGTGCACGTTCCAGTTGAGCTGCTGGAGTATCGTCTTCTCGATATCAAGGATGAATCCGGCCTGCTCGTGGATATCAGGATCAGGCATGAAGACCTTAAAGAAGTTCAGGACGATGCTCTGAAGAGTCCCCTCTTTCGAGAACTAATCAATGTTGATGCATCCAGTCCAAGGCTTTCTGCGTTCGTGGCCAAGGCGCTGAGCGGCACCGACTACAAACGTCGAGGAACTCTGCATCGACTGATTCTTGCGATTCAGATAACCGCCTGGAAAGCCCGCCGGCTGGGCGCCCGAAGGAACTCGCAGATTGTTCTTTTCGCGGAGCGGCGGCATTTCATGGACTCCGCTTCGCGCTATGCACAGCGGTTCGGAATTTCTGTCGTTGACGTGCATCCGGCTTTCGATATCGTTCGAATTGCCCAACGGCTGTTACGGCCAGGACACATAGCGCTTGTTCGAATACTCCGCAACCGTCTCTATCAGCTCCGGCTCGGTTTGAATACGACAGTTCCCCCAAAGGCGCATGCGCGGATTGGAACAGACTACCAGGGGCAGCTGAATCTGGATCAGGCGCATCAGTTTTCCGATCTGTTCTTTTTGCAGCAATCGTCGCTTTCCGGCCGCGACATTCTTCTGACGTTTGGAATTCCGTTTGATCCGCTCGACAAAACAAAATCGGACGAGCTTGCGACTCGAGGCATTACCGCTCTGGCCGTGCATCCGAAGGCCACTGTCGTGCGTTCCGTACCGGTCTTCAATCAAACTACCGCTTTCACGCCGTGCGAAATCAAATTCCCAACAGCCCGATCTGCCCGAGATCGTCTGGATCAGCGATGGGTTCGATACCAAACTGAAAACTATTTTGTGGAACGTGACTATTGGACACAACTCTTCGGCAAGCACAACGTGAAGGTATGGGTGAGCTGGTACCGGTATGACGAGAGACACAGTGCGATTGCGGATGCGATGGAGCGTCTCGGCGGTGTGACGGCCATTTATCAGAGAGGCTGGCAGCCGAATCCATCGAGCGCAACCGCGGTTCATGCCGACATTATGTTCGGTTACTCGCAAGCCGATGCAGAGATGGAGCGACTCTCCGGTTCCTCTATTCCATATCACGTCGCTGTCGGATTCATCGGCGACCACCGTTTTCCACTGTTGCGAGCCCGTGCTCAGGAAGTGAGGAATTATGTGATGAGCAACGGGGCTCGCTTCGTCGCCGCCTATTTCGACGAGGGTTCTTCGGATGACGAAAAGCTGTCTTACGGCCACGTCATCACTCGCGAAAACTATCAATACCTGCTGGAGAAGCTTCTCGAAAATCCGTGGTTGGGTCTTGTCATCAAGCCAAAGACTCCGTCGAACCTGTATCGCCGCCTTGGTCCCGTCGGCGAACTTCTTCAGGAAGCCGAGCGCACCGGGCGTTGCTACGTTTTCAAGGCTGGACCACACAAAGGAGTCATACCGCCGTCCGCGGCATCATTGGCGGCCGATGTCGCTATTCATGGCCACCTGGTCGCGGGAACTGCGGGGCTGGAAGCCGCTCTCACTGGCGTGCCGACGTTGCTGATCGACCGCGAAGGATGGAAGGCCAGTTCACTGTATCGACTCGGCGAGGGTCGTGTCGTGTTTGCAGATTGCAGGGAACTTTGGGAAGCCCTGATGAAATATCGAGCCGGCTCCGCCTCGGTACACGGATTTGGTGACTGGTCGCCGATGCTGCCGGAATTGGATCCCTTTCGCGACGGACGGGCTGCAGAAAGAGTTGGAACTTATTTACAATGGCTGATCGAAGGCCATAAATCCGGCCAGGATCGTGACACCATCCTGGCGGATGCCGCGGAACGATATTGCGAGAGGTGGGGCGACGACAAAATAACCGCCCTGAATTCACGCCGCACGGTATTCCAGAATTCATGATTCAAGCCAAAAGCGATTCGAAACCAAGGGGAACTGGAACCACAAAAAGCACAAAAGGCACAGGAAACTTATGTGCTTCTTGTGCCTTTTGTGGTTTCTTCCTCCTGCCTTCCAATTTGCCAGAAGAGCCCTAACTTGCGTACCCTGAACGTTCCTCTAATTGGTATCGACGCCTATCGTGAACTTGCGGATCTTGTTTATCGACTGCGGGCCCGGTGCCCGGACCTGACGCTGCTGGCGACGTCCTCTGTTCATCCAAGGAATCCGATTCCCGAAGAGCATGTTCGTCTGCTGGATCGCCTGGCGAAGCCTGGTCAACAACAAAAGCGCGCGCCGTCGTACAGCCTCATTTTGCAGCGCTGGATACTGTGTGTCCTGGTCGCCGTGTGGGACACCGGTGTGATTTTGCACATAAGACTAAGGTACGGCCGCCTTCTAAGGCAGAGGCGGCGGACTTCCGCGACAGTCATTCTCAAGACCTGGTGTTTTGGGCCGGACTCCGCATCCGGATCAAGCGATTTTTACTACGGGGCGCTCCCGGGCAGTTTGGCTGAGCGTGGTGTGAAGTATCTGCTCCTGTGCGGGAATGTCCTTGCCCGCCAGGAAGTGAGGTTCGCAGGCAAGGTCCTCCGGTGGAACGAATTCAATGCAGTGCCCGAATGGGCTCTGATTCCGCTCTGGGCGCCGATCGTCTCCGCATTACGCCAGCTCCGGACTTCGATGTCTCTCAGGCGGATGTCCCAATCCGAAACTGATGACAAGTTTGCACTGATCTGCGCTCAAGCCTGTCTGGATTGTGCGCATCCAACGACAATGCGGAGTGTCATGCATTTTTACATCGCCGCCGCGGTGGGGAAATATTGGGATCCTAAAGTGTATGTCACACTCTACGAAGGTCAGCCGTGGGAAAAACTCGCATGGCAGGGCATCAAGTCCGCAAAGCCCGACTGTATCGTTGCCGGCTATCAGCACACGGTCGTGATGAGGCATGCCCTCTCGCTGATTCATCCGCGTGCGGATTCGTGGGAAATGTCCGTTCCCGATCTCGTCCTGTGCCTTGGAGACGCAACCCGGCGAATGATGCAACCTTCTCACGAACAAGCCGGCTCCAGGCTCATCGTATTTGGTTCGCATCGTCGAGGCGCCACTGGCAAGGTTTCCAGGCCACGCCCTGAGAAACGAAAGGTGCTTGTCGTTCCTGAGGGTAATCCGAAGGAGTCGAAGCTGCTGTTTGATTTCGCCTTGAGATTGGCGCCGCTGGTATCCGATCACGAGCTGGTCTTTCGCTGCCATCCTTTGCTGCCCTTCGACGATATTCGCGGCCAGTTAGCAGACGATCCGGCCCGCTTCGTGAATGTGACTGTATCGACCAGACCGATTGCGCAGGACTTCGCCGACAGCTCCGTAATTCTCTATCGAGGCTCGTCAGCGGTGTTTTATGCCGTATTGGAAGGTCTTCGTCCAATCTACATTCGTGATGGCGAACTCTTCGATATCGATCCGCTCTTCGAGCTGGAAGAATGGCGCGAATACGGAAATACGCAGGAAGAAGTCATGGAGATCCTGAAACGCTATTCACAAAAGAGCGCTGAAAGTCTCCAGGAAGAGTGGCGAATGGCGTATGACTACGTGAATTCATACACCGTGCCTGTGAGCGGCGCCTCTGTTGACCGGTTTCTTTCCGCTGTGGGCATAGCTTAGTATTGTCGCAATGAAGTGCGTAATTTTTGGATACGGCTACATGGGCCGGATACGCTACGATGCGCTGCGCCGCCGCAGTGATATTCGTGAAATTGTTGTTGTCGATCCCCAGGTGATCGCATCTGAAGTTGCATGCACGCTCTTGAGGAACGTGGGCGAAGTGGAGTGGGACAGCGTCGACGCCGCCTTTGTGTGCACGCCCAATGACGTCACTGCGGACCTGTGTATCGAAAGCCTGAACCGGTGTGGACGCGTCTTTTGTGAAAAGCCGCCGGGTCGCAATTGGGCGGATTTCCGTCGCATTGAAGAAGCCGCGGGGCATGCGGCGGGCCACATTCTATCGTTCGGCTTCAATCACCGTCTGCATCCGTGCGTGCAATCGGCGAAGGCCCTGATCGGCAGCGGCCAGTTAGGCAACATTCTTACAGTCAAGGGCACCTATGGCAAGTCCGGAGGCGTTCGATATCGCGAGAATTGGAGGAACGACCGGACTCGATCGGGTGGAGGCATCCTTCTGGATCAGGGAATCCATATGCTCGACATCTTCCAGTTTCTTGTCGGACCACTGGCGGTTGTCGATGCGGTCCTGACCGATTCGTTTTGGAGTTGTGGCGTTGAGGACAACGCTTTTGTGCTCATGAAAACCGATTCCGGAATACCTGCTTTTCTCCATTCTTCTGCGACGCTTTGGAAGCACACGTTCAGACTCGAGATCGGCTGCAGCGAGGGTTACCTCGTTGCGAGTGGGCTGCTGTCCAGGACCGGAAGTTACGGACGCGAGCAACTGGTGATCGGGAAGAGACAGTTTGAGGACGAAGCTCTGGCACTTGGGAATCCCCGCGAGGAGATCATTCATTTTGACCGGGACGAATCGTGGGATAAGGAAATCCACGAGTTTATCTCTGCGATCCAGGAGTCTCGTCCCTGCACTCATGGCACTTTGGCCGAGGCTCGAAGCGTGATGCAGATCATTCGTGATGCGTACGTGAAGATTGGAACTTTCGATGTGGTCATCTGAAACGCGGCGGACGTTTCCGCTGGCTTCGGTAAAGCCGTTGACCGGCATGTTCGCATATCGTGATGCCTGCCTGGACGCGACAAAAGCCGTGTTGAAACAGGGCATCATCCGCCGTGCGACGTCTCCTTTGACCGGGGCCCGGCTGGACGTCTTCGGTGAGGTTGACGGCCTGGCTTACGTCCGATGCCCGGATACCGGTAGTCTTTTCCTGGCGGACGTCGCCCCGGCCGAACTCTGGTCCAGCCTCTTGAAGAAGGCAAACGACCTGAGGCGATCGCCTCGGGCCTTTCATTCCGATATCGCCGAATCGCGAGTGGAGAATGTCTATCGGCCGAAACTGGAGTGGATACAAAGCACGCTGGTGCTCCAGCAGATTCACCGCCCATCATTAATAGAGGTGACGACCACACCGAGTGAATTTCTTCCGATGCTGGAGGATAGCGGCGTTTTTCGCCACTCCGCTTCCATTGACGAAACAGACCTCACGAACGGCCGCACCAGGCCGCAAGCCGAAGTGCTTCTCCTGCCGGAATCACTCGACCGGACCCATGATCCCAAAGGGCTGCTGGAATCGGCCGCGGCATGCCTCGTGCCCGGCGGATTTATTTTCGTGACAGGTCTCGTTTCCTCGGGTTTCGACATGGCTGTGCTTGGGACAAGAAACGTATACTTGTATCCGCCCGACCGGACCAACTGCTTTAGCCTGCGCGGATTGGAAATGCTGTTGACTCAGGCAGGATTCGAACTCCTGGAGGTGAGCACTCCCGGAGTGCTGGATGTCGAAATTGTACGTGCGCATGTGAAACAGGATGAGGCTATTCCATTGTCTGGTTTCGAACGTGAGCTCCTGGCAGGAAACGACCGGGTGCACAGTGCGTTCCAGACCTTTCTCCAACAGAATGGAATGAGTTCATTCGCCCGCGTTGTAGCCAGAAGGAAGACGGCATGAGTTTTCTCAGCAAATACTTTGAGGAGGCCGGTGAGATCGCGCGCCGCCTGGACCTGGGCATCATCGATCGAATTGTCAACCGCCTGGTTTCATTGCGGCAGGACGGAGGACGATTGTTCTTGTGCGGTGTCGGCGGCAGCGCGGGCAACTGCAGTCATGCCGTGAACGATTTCCGCAAACTGGCCGGCATTGAGGCTTACACGCCTGTCGACAACGTGTCGGAATTGACCGCACGCACTAACGATGACGGTTGGGCATCCGTTTTTGCTTCGTGGCTGGCCACCAGCCGCGCGTCTGAGCGTGATGTTCTGTTTGTTCTGTCTGTGGGGGGTGGGAACCGCGAGCACAATATCAGCGTCAACATCGTGAACGCCGTGGACGAGGCGAAGGCTCGCGGTATGGACGTCGTGGGGATCGTGGGACGTGACGGCGGATACACGAAACAGCGTGGCGACACAGTCCTCGTCATTCCTACCATCGATCCGGACAATGTCACGGCGCATACCGAAGCGTTTCAGGCCGTGGTGTGGCACGGCATCGTAACGGATCCGCGGCTGCTGATGACCGGAAACAAGTGGGAAACGACCGAGCGTAATTGGAAAGAGGCGAGACCAAAATGAAAGCGACAGGAATTTTTCTGGATACCGGCAGAATCCCGGAAATCCGCAAATACCACGAACTCGGAATCATCCGTGGGATAACGACGAATCCGACCATCCTTAGAAAAGATGGAATCACCGGAGGCTGGCCGGGCATTGAAAAGCACTGCAAGGAGATCGCAGGTCTCGTTGACCCGCTTCCCGTTTCGGTGGAAGTCACCACAAACGCCACGAATGAAATGTTCGAGCAGGCCCTGATGATTGCGTCGTGGGCCAAGAACATTAACGTGAAAATCACAATTCACGGTCCCGAGGGAGGAACTGAGAACCTCAAGCTGGTGCACGCGCTCGAAACGAAGCATAACGTTCGCGTCAATGTCACGGCCATGATGAGCGCACAGCAATGTCTGCTGGCCGCCATGGCAGGGGCCACCTACGTCTCGCTGTTTGGCGGCCGCGTCAACAATATGGGCTATAACTCCTGTCAGGAAATCAGACGCCTTCGCGCCCTGCTCGACGCGTTTCAGAGCCCCTCCAAAATTATTGTAGGATCCACACGCGAAGTGCTGAATATCGTCGAGTGGTTCGAAGCCGGCGCCGATATCGTAACGGCCGTACCCGATTTGCTGGAAGGTATGCTGGTGCATCCCTACAGCAAAGAGACGGTCCGGATGTTTCTGGAAGACGGCGCCAAAATTCAAAAATAGGCTGGAGAGTTGATCAGTGGGTCCTTCCGACAGTCATTTGAAGATCGCTGCGGCACTCAAGAAAGGTTTCCGATCACGAACCCGCCTCTTTGGCGCGTGGCTCTCGATCGGCAGCGCTGAGATTGCGAGCATTTTTGCGGCTGCGCGCGGCGACTTTGTCGGAATCGACCTGGAGCATACAACCATTTCGCTGGCGGATGCGCAAGCGATCATCCGCGCCTGTCATCAACATGGCCGCGCGTGCCTGCCGCGTGTTTATGCAGGTGATCTCGAAAGCATGAGACGACTCCTGGACGCTGGATCCGACGGCATTATCGTTCCCCAGGTTTCCACTCCGGCTCACGTCGAGATGTTTGCAGATCACATGAGGTATCCTCCCGATGGCTCGAGAGGGTTTGGAGTCGCGGCGGCCCAACTCTACGGCCGCGGATTCCAGGAGTATGTTCGCGAAGCGAACAGCGCTTTGTCCCTGATCATACAGGTGGAAACAGTGGCCGGCGTCGAGAACATCGATAAACTTCTGGATCACCCCGCCGTCGATGGGGTGATGGTCGGTCCTTATGATCTCTCCGGTTCCCTCGGCGTTCCTGGGAAATTGGATGCCCCCGTCGTGATTGAAGCCTGCGACCGAGTGATTCAGGCCTGCGCGAGCCGTCGAATGAGCTGTGGAATGCACCTCGTTTATCCGTCCGCAGAACAGATACGGCAGCACCTGGAGAGGAAGTTTACGTTTCTGATACTCGGATCCGACATCTTCAATCTTTGGAAGCGCAGCGAAGAGACCGATCGGATGATCGAGGAGTTTGGTGTCGGGATCTGAAGTGCCGATATGCGCATCGTCGCAATAATCCCGGCCCGGCTGGCTTCTTCCAGACTGCCTCGAAAAGCGCTGCTCGAAATACACGGGCTGCCGATGGTCGAGCACGTCCGCCGGAGAGCGATCCGGTGCCCTGAACTGGCCGAGGTTGCCGTAGCCACCTGTGACCAGGAGATCGCAGACGTTGTCCGGAGCCATGGTGGAAATGTCGTCATGACGTCGCTCCACCATCCGGGCGCAACGGATCGTGTTGCAGAGGCGATGGATCATTTCGACTGCACGCATGTTATAAACGTTCAGGGCGATGAAGTACTGGTGCTTCCCGAGGACTTGACCCGAATGGTTCAATCGGTTGCGAGCGATCCGTCGAATGCCGCCTGGAACGCCGTGGCTCGAATAGAGACGAAGGAAGAACTTGCCGATCCCTCGATCGTAAAGTTAGTGGTCTCCGGCGGCAATCGCGTTTTGTTTTGCACGCGGAGGCTCGATCATCTGAAGCTCAACGGAACCTTCGATCCCGTGCGCAAGAGTATCGGCGTCATGGCCTACAGCAGGCCGTTCCTTCAGCGATATGTAAAATTGAATCGCACGCCGCTGGAGATTGCGGAAGCTATCGACCAGTCGCGAATCATAGAGCACGACTTGAGCCTGAAAGCCGTCGATTTCACGGAAGGATATCCTTCAATAAATGAGCCGCGCGAAGTGCCCCTCGTTGAGAAATGGCTTACAGAACATCCTCATCAAGACCGGATTCTCCGGGAGATCCTGATATGACACGTCAAATGTTAGTGACCGGCGCAGCCGGAATGGTCGGAAGCTATGTGCCGGCGGTTTTCGGAGATTGGAAACTTACGTTGACGGACTCTGTCGATGGATACCGGAAACTGGATATATGCGACCCCGTTGCCGTCATGCGGATTATCGACGAAGTCCATCCGGATTACGTGTTGCATCTTGCCGCGGCAACGGATGTGGATCGCTGTGAACAGGAGCCGGACTGGGCCTATCATGTCAATTCCATCGGAACGCAGAACCTGGCGCTCGCATGCCAGGCTCAATCCATCCCTCTCATTTACATCAGCTCTGCGGCTGTCTTTTCGGGCGATAAGTCGGAGCCTTACACCGAATTTGATTTGACCACGCCTTCAAATGTGTATGGAAACTCCAAATTAGCAGGTGAACAGATTGTTTCCACCTTGCTCCAGCGCTTCTACATTGTTCGAGCCGGCTGGATGGTCGGTGGTGGTGAAAGGGACAAAAAGTTTCTTGGAAAAATCCTGCGCCTGATTCTCGATGGAAGAAAGGAACTCAAGGTCGTCGACGATAAGGTCGGCAGTCCGACATACGCAAAGGACCTGCTGCAAGGGATCCGGTCGCTGATGGAAACCGGCTATTACGGTCTCTACCATATGGTGAATTCGGGCCCTGCATCGCGATATGAAATCGCGCTGTTTCTTCGAGATGTTTTGGACAAACAAGATGTCATCATACAGCCCGTTTCCTCCGCATTCTTCCCGCTGCCGGCCCCCAGGGGCCGCTCGGAAGCCGTTCGCAATCTGAAACTGCAGCTTCTGGGCCTGGATCAGATGCGTCCGTGGCAGGACGCCGTGCGGGAGTACCTTGTGAACGAGCTGCTGCCCTCCTTGAGTCCGGACTCCCCGAACATCGCCCGACAGCGATGACCCCCCGCGTCACCGTCCTGATGACCGTTTACAACGGTCTGCCATATCTCCGCGAAGCAATCGACAGTGTTCTCAATCAAGGTTTTCGAGACTATGAATTTCTCATTGTCGATGACGCGAGCACAGATCAGTCCGTAGAAACGATCCAGTCCTATTCCGACGGTAGAATTCGCCTTCTCAAGAATCCAAAAAACATCGGCCAGAACGCATCCCTCAACAAAGGGTTGGCGGAGGCGTGCGGCGAGTTCATCGTAAGGCTGGATCAGGACGATGTTTGCCTGCCGGGTCGAATTGAACGCCAGATTGCATTCCTCTCGGAGAATCCGCAGATTGCCCTCGTAGGAACGTGGGCCTACAGCATGGATGAGCGAAGCCGGAAGAGGAGTATCTGGAAATGGAGAGTCGACGATTTTGGCAAGCTCGTTGGATCGCTTCTACTCGGCCGTTGCGCGATCCTGCACCCGTCCGCTGCTTACCGGAAGCAATCTGTTGTGGGGGCCGGCGGCTATGACGGCTCTTTTGGGATCGCTTCCGACTATGCGTTATGGATCGATCTGATTCTCGCAGGAGAGCGCGCCGCCGTCATTCCGCAGCAGCTCATCATGTATCGAGTTCATCGAGGACGGCAGTCGACGACAAAGGCACATGCACAGTGGGAACAGATGGCTCGCGCGCATGAGAAATTCGTGCGGACACTTTCCGGGTTTCCCGATGTGAATGTGCTTGCGTCCATACTGCGGATGGAAAGCGTGGTGTGGACAGGGTCCCAGACGCACCAGCAGATTGCTGTCGTTCTGGAGTCCATCGGATATCTCCTGAACCGGTCGGCCTCTGAACTGCGGTTGCGCCCTGACGAGTCGCGAAACCTGCGGCGGATGGTTTATCGCTGGCTGGGGCCTGGAGTAAAACTCGGGGTCAGAGTCAAACACCTCCCGTCACTGATTTTTTACTCCGTTGTCTTTGTCTTTTCGCCGTTATTAGTACCGGGAGTTCGTCCCGTGCTGACACGAGTGGCCGAATTCATGAGGTTTCTAAGAGTCTTGCCGGAGCGTTCGATTCATTGAGTCGTTTGGAATCGAGGGTGTACTATAAGAACTCGTGAGAAACCCCGAATGACAGTCGCAATCATAATGCCCGCCAGAAATGAAGCGGCGGCAATTGGCCAGGTGCTTTCTCGCATTCCGCGACAAATCGACGGCATGCCCGTTGTTCCAATCGTGGTTGATGACGGCTCCAGCGATCAAACAGCTCGAATTGCACGCCAGGGCGGGGCCCGCGTAGTCCGGCATCTGACCAACCTGGGTGTTGGCGCAGCCACGCGGACTGGATTCCAGGCCGCACAGACTCTTGGTGCCGAAATCGTGGTTACGATGGATTCTGACGGCCAGCATGAGCCGGCAGAAATCGAACGCCTGGTGCGATGTCTGGTTGAAGGCAAGTTCGACGTCGTCATCGGCAGCCGCTTGCTCACACCGCGCGGTATGCCGATTACGCGGTTTGCAGCCAACCTGGTCCTGAATGCAGTAACTTTTATGGTCTATCGCAAAATCGTTTCCGATTCTCAGTCCGGTTTCAAGGCGTTTTCCCGGAAAGCTGTCGAGAGCCTGGAACTCCGCTCGTGCGGCTATGAGATTTGTTCTGAAATCGTGGGTGAGATCTATCGGAAAAAACTGCGCTACAAATCACTGTCGATCAAGGCTGTCTATACGGACTACTCGAAATCCAAAGGACAGCATTTCCTGAACGGCATAAATCTGCTGGTCGAGCTTTTCATCCGGCTTATGAGGCGCGTTTAAGAGTGTTCGTCATAGCCTCCCAAATCTTCTCTGTGCTGCTCGCCCTGGTCGCCGTCTCGAAAAGCTACGTCGATTTTCGAGCGAGACTCGAATCGCTCTCCATGTTTCTGTTTTGGATCGTGACCTGGGCCATCATCGTCGCAGTCGCCTTGTTCCCATGGATCGTGGATCTGTTGATCCGATCATCGGCCAGGGGTGGGGCCGGACTGGGCACTTTCTTCGGGATGGCGCTCGTTTTCCTGTACTTTGTCGTTTATCGCATATACGTCAAGATCGAACGCATCGAGCAGAATTTGACAAAGGCGATCCAGGAATTGGCGTTGCGTGAAGATTGGTTAAACCGCCGCTGACACGGCAGGAGGAAGAAACCACAAAAGGCACAAGAAGCACATAAGTTTCTTGTGCCTTTTGTGCTTTTTGTGGTTCCAGTTTCCCTTCGTTGCGAATCCGACCTAATGCGTGCCTATCCTCTGGGACAAAGCGAGCGCTTCAGAATTTTGAGGCTCCGCCTGAAGTACGAGCTGAAGATGTTGCCGGGCTGACGGAAGCTTTCCCTGATAAGCATAAATCTCGCCCAACTTCATATTAGCCCGGACGTTCGCAGGCTCCCGTCCGAGGATATCCGTCAAATGTTGAGCAGCCGCCTCGTAGTCGAGTTTTTGAAGGTATAGCAGTGCCAGATTGTAATGAGCTTCGTTGAAAAGCGGGTCAGTCTGGATCGCCAGCAGGTATTTTGCTATGGCCGGATCGACCTGGCCTGTCTTGGACAGCGCCAGAGCATAGTTGAAGTACAAGACTTCGCTGTAAGGTTCCAGATTTTCTGCGAGCTGGAAATAGCCGATGGAATCCTGGTATCGCTCCTCTAAAGACAGCAATGCGGCCATCGAATACAGGCTGGGAAATTCGCGGGGATTTGCTTCCAGCTTCTTGCGCAGTTCCTGCTCCAGCATCGACGTTTCCCCAAGTGAGCGCCTCACGTTCACAAGACTGTCAAGAACCCCCACGTTGGTTGGACTTGCTTCCAGACTTTTCTCGTAAGATTCCCTCGCTTTGCGGAAAGCCTCCATCCGGGCTGCCGGAACCTTTTCGTTCTTAGCCAGAGCCGCATACGCCACTCCCAGATTATTGTACGATCCCGCCAGGAAACTGCCTCCGAATCCCAGCCGGCCGGCCTCTTCGGTATTGGTCTTGAAATAGGTTACGGCTTCGTCGGGCCGACCCACCCTCAGATACAGATTTCCCAATGTTCCCGAGAAGTTCAGGCGTCCTTCAGGCACGTTCTGAAGACCGCGCTTCGCCACGGAGATCGCCTGCGCGTCCTGTCCGCGCTTCATCTGCGCGTATATGAGCTGATTGTATGGGCGGAGCTTGTGGGGGGATTTATCCACAACGTCGGACCACAAGCGAACCTCGTCACGCCAGACCTCATTGCGCAACACTGTCGCGACCGAAAGAATCGCCAGGACCATGATGGCGGGACCCAAGGCCGGCCTGGTCCTGATCCCGCCCCTCCAGGCTTTGACCGCCCATTCCACGGCGAGCGGAAAGGATAAACACACACCTGCAAGCGGCAGGTACATTCTGTGTTCAAAAATGACGTCGGGAATCGGGATGATGCTCGACGTAGGCGCCAGCGTGATGAAGAACCAGAAAATGGAGAACGCGAACACCGGCCTCGTGTGTCTCCATTTCCAGCCGGCAACGACCAGGGCTATCAGGAACAGGAACGACGCTATGGCTGCCGGGTCGAGCAGGGATCCCGAGAGAGGAAAGTTGTAATCCAGGTTCAAGCCCGTCGGGACTATGAGCAATCGAATATATCGGACCATCACGCGAAACTGTGTCAGGAGATAAACACCGCGGGGTAAATTTTCACCAGACTCCGAAAGTATCTCTACCTGCCGCGACAGGAGGTAGTACGAGGCTCCAGCGGTAAGAATCACGAAGCTCAGGTAAAACCGCCATCTGTCCAGCAACCGGCGGAGTTGGCACTTCGCAATAAAAAGGTAGTCGTAAAGCAGAATGGTAGCGGGCAATGTGACTACTGTTTCCTTACTGCCGAATCCCAGCAGAAGAAATATCAGGATGGCCAGACTGGCAAAAAAGCCGATCTTCGCTTCCGGCAACAGCATAAAAAACCAGAGTGCGAACAGGTAAGGGAGTGTGGACAGAAGTTCGGACCGGCTCGAAATATAAGTGACGGATTCGGTTTGAACGGGATGCACCAGGAAAAAGGCCGCAGCCAGGAGCGCATACATCCTGGCAGTTCTGCGATCCGGTATGACGCTTCCCAAAACTTTCGTGCCGATCGCAAAAACGAGCAGCCCATTGAAAATGTGCAAAACGAGATTGACGACGTGATAGCCGAACGCATTTTGACCGTTAAGCCAGTTGTTGAAAATGAAGGTCACGAACAGGAGAGAACGTGTCCAGAGATAGAGGGCGGGATTCAAATAAGAACCGCCGAAGTACTCTCCAAAGCGGACAATCCTGTTCCGTTGGATCGTTTCGAGGTCGTCGAAGACAAATGGCGCGTCCGTGGAATTCCAATAGATGACGCACGTCAACAGAACAAGAACCGCTGCCGGAAGCAATCCTTGCCCGAAACGTGACCACGTGCTTTCGTACTGTCGCGCTTTCTTTTTCGAGGACATAACCGAAAAGCGGGCTAAAGCGGGACAGTTACGGCCTGCGAGCGTTGTGCCTTTGTGTCTTAGTGGTTAAACACAAAGACACAAAGACACAACGTCCCACCACAATTGTTCCGCTTTAGCCCGCGTTCAATGTACTACAGTTACCGCAGGACCGGAAGTGAGCGCAGCATATCGAGACTGTTCGAGCCTATAACCGCGGTCGTGACAATCGGAGCCGAAGATGTGACCCGAATTACCGATTGTGTGGACAGTCCCGGAAGCAATTCGCTCACAAGCCTGGCGAGTAGCTGACCAGGGTTCAACGTGAGCGTGGTGGTTGCCAGAACCGATCCGCTCGGGGTCATCGCCTGGAGAGTGACGACCACCGACGACGCTGTGGGATTCACCAGCGCAATGCCCTCGAACTCGCCTGATGCAGTTCCAGAACCCAGAATGAAGGCGTCCGCCAGGGGAAACGCCGACAGAGGTACGACTGTTGAACCGCCACGGACGGCTTCTGGGAAGGTGACTCGGTCTTGCGAGCTCTGGATGCGGGCATGCCCGCTGATCGCGGGGAAGAATGAGAAAAAGCCCCTTGTGACCTGTGGCACATCGAATCGGATGTATCCCGTGAAAGGCACTCGTGAGAAAAGGCGGTCGACGGCAATCGCCAATTGTTCGCCTGCCGGCATCGTGATGAGCACGTTCGCACCAACAGGCGAGCCGGTCCCATCGAACAACCGCGCTGTCAACGTTACCGTGTCATCGGATAGGTTCAGAAGATTGATGTCCGTCTGAAAACCATTTCCAACGGCGAAAAATGGAACGAAAAGCGAACTGACCCCGGCGGGCGGTTGTATCGCCAGCAGGTTCAGGGTGCTGGTGTTCCCGAAAGACTCGAAAGCGACTACGGAGTTGGAAAAGCTGGCGGAGACGTAACCCTGCGAGGGATTGTTGAAGACGCTCCCAAGTGCTATCGAAGTCGATGCGAGCGGCGCCAGATTCACGGATGTCGTAGCGACCGCACGCCCTTCAGCCGTGCGCAACGTCAATACGCCGGTCGATGGCGAGGAGTTCGGATTCAGCAGGTACAACTGCGCATTCTCGTTTACGACGGGGACGTTGAAAGTCGCGGTCGCGCGCGACAGGAAAGGAACGCTCTCCGCCGCGCCGTTACCGGACACCGTAGCCGATACCAGCAGATCTGCGTTTGTGCTTTGAATTCGGAGGCTTGAAATGCCGCTCGCTGTTCCAAACAAGTCGGAAAGCGTACGAACCAGCGACTGGTTCGCTGAAAGCGACAGCGTGGCAGGATTAGTTATACCGGTGCCCGAAACCGCCTGGCCCGACGCGTTCAGCGCATCGATGGTGAGATTCGCTGCGCGGGACGACGGATTGAGCAAGGTCACCTGGTTCTGCAACGAAGGATTGATGCCGGTCCAATAAAGAACCTTCGTGACGATACGCGAGGTTCCTTCCTGTACCACGATATTATCCTCGGCATACCGCGGAATATCGGTCGAAGCGAATGTGCCATTCGGCACGGCTGCACCCATCGGCGCCAGGCTCAGTTCGATTGTCGGTTGCGTCGAGCCGGCAGGGCCGACCAAAGCTACCGTGAAAGGCACATTAAAGGATTCGACGAGATCGTCACTTCCCGACACCCCCGAAAAGCTGTAGGTCACCTCCGTGCTGCCATTCGCCGTAGGCAGTGTTACTGGAGCGCCCCCGAGCGTCGTCAAGGTAGCTCCGGAATTAGTGGCCGTCACACTTGCCGGAAACCTCATCTGCAAGTTAGTCGGAAAATCCGTCACGCGGATCCGAACTCTTGTCGAGACTGTTTGGCCGAACTCCCTCGAACTGGAGAAAGCCGCGGCATAGCCCTCCCTCAAGCTGATAGTGGATGTATCGTCGAAAACCTGGCCGTTAAAGACAACAAACCGGTCGGTGATCGGATCGGCAGTCAAGCCGCTTTGAACTGCGTTGATGACCGCGACGCTCGAGCCGGCCGTAAATACGTTCAGCGCAGTCGAACCCTCCCAGGACAACTTGGCATTCTGCGAAGTAATTCCGGTACCAACCACAGACACTCGAATACCTTCGACTCGAATGGAACCCGCGCTCGCTCCCGCAGAGACCGGTATACGAACGAGACTTTTGTTGTCGGGGTCAAATTCAGTTGGGCCGACGGTGATGCCGGTGGCAACCACACGAATGTCTGCTGAGCTCGCATTCGTGATCTGCAGCGGCGATACATCGATCACCAGCTTTCCGGCCGAAGTCGAACCCTGGCGGAGACTGACGACGATGGGTCCAAGCAGTTCCGTATGTCCGGTAGCCGTAACGGTTCTCGGAAATCCGAAACCTTCGAAAAGGCCCTGTGCCGAAATCGGTCCAGGCATCGATAGAAGCAGAAACATCACAAGGCCTACAAATTTTGATTTCATATATTAATTGCCTACCTTCCTCACAAGATGAATCTCACTTTTGCCAAAGCGACACTGATACGCTTTGGTGATGAACAGGGGATACAGGCCGGTAGAGGTGCCGGCCGGACGATGATTCTATACCATGAAATTGGCTGAAATCCAGAGCCCATCAGGGTTTCAGCCGAGCCATCGGCTGTGCGGATAGCGGGTGTATACTTCCGACTCAGTACTTGAGTCAGAAAAATACATGAGTGAGAAAAAAAAGAACAGGCCGGCCGCGAAAGGGGCGCTGAAGTACTGGCATCTGGCAGTAATTGCCGGTGTCTGCATCGCTGTGTTCGCAAATTCACTGTCGGGCAGTTTTGTGTGGGACGACGAAATACAGGTCGTGAAGAATTGGCGAATTCGCAGTTTCGAAAATCTGCCGTCCGCTTTCACTTCCGCCTTCTGGTCCTTTCTCGGCACTGAAGCCGAGAGCCAGACAAACTTTTATCGCCCGGTTCAAACGATCACGTATACGTTGGCGTACTCGATCGGCGAGCTCTCGCCGGTTGCCTATCATGTCCTCAATCTCGCGTATCACGTCCTGGCTAGTCTGTTTGTATATCTGATTTGCATCGAGCTGATGCTTGCCCCGCCGATCGCGTTGGGAATCGCCGCATTGTTTGCGGCGCATCCAGTGCATACCGAGGCCGTGGCATGGATAGCCGGCGTACCTGACGTGGCGTGCGGCGCTTTCTATTTCGGCGCCGTCTGGTTCTTTTTGAAGTATCTCCGAGAGCGTCGCGCCGTCCTGTTAGGGGCCGCCTGCTTCATGTTTTTCTCAGCTTTGCTTGCCAAGGAGATGGCGGTAACGCTGCCCATTTTCCTTTTGCTCCTGCTTATCATGCGCGACCGGTCTCGCATCCAGGTGAAGGCGAACCTTTGGCTGGTGAGCCCTTTTTTCGCGGTCCTCGGCGCATATATCGTCCTGCGCGTGTCGGCATTGGGTTTGCTTGCCCGATCGCATATTGACGTTCAGGCATCCGGGATGGATTGGATCTCGTTGGGTGTCCGCGTCGTGGCCGAGTACATTCGATATGCGATCCTCCCGTATCCGCTTAATGCGTTTCATCTCCTGCCTGTGAAACTGGACTACCGGCTCATTTCCACATCGTTGTCTTTGGCCGTCATTCTCATTTTGATCGCGTCGCTCTGGAGCCTTCGTGCCCGTATTCCGGATGCCCTCCTGTGGTTTTGCAGTTTTCTCCTGATGTTGGTCCCGGTGTTGTATTTCAAGGGCATGAGCAATACGTTTCTGGCGGAAAGGTATCTCTACATCCCGAGCTTCGCGATGATCATGGTGCTCGTCAGTGTGGCTTCCGGTTTCAAAGTTCCCAGACTGAATGTGATTTTAGGATCCATTGCTGTAGTCTTCGCGATCGCCTCGGTATACCGCAACGAAACCTGGAAGACGAGCGAAGGACTCTATCAGACCACGCTGAGAGTGCAGCCGGAAGTCGTGCACATGCGAATCAATCTGGCGGACATTCACATGAAGAGGAGCGAGGACGCTATCGCGCAGAGCCTCCTCGAGTCGTCCGTCCGCTATATGGATAGCGATCTGTACGTCCGTTTTCCATTCGAGCTCTACAGGGCCTATGTCGGATTGGGAGCAATCGCGGCGCGGGCAGGAAAATTCGCGGAAGCGAAGCAGGACTTCGAGAAAGCCATCGGCATTCATCCGCGCGGCGATTGGGGATATCTGTACCTGGGCGGTGTCTTTATGGAGGCGAATGGGGACTACGCCAGGGCGGTCGAGTACTTTAAGAAGGCCATCGAGCTGGGCCCGTTGAATGAGGTCGCGCGCGATTACCTGGGGATCGCCATGCTGAATCAGAAAAACTACAAAGACGCCGTCCGATACTTCGAAGAAGCTCTAAAGATCAACCCCAATTATGCGGACGCCCGCAGTCACCTGGCCCTGGCGTCACGTGCATTGGCGCCCTGAGCTTATTTCCTTTTCTTCAGATCGATCTGAACTTGATTCTTCTCCAGCACCTGGCAGGTCTTTTGGTCGGCGATAACAGCTGTGGCGGCCCCGATTATCCGGTCATTCGAGACAACTACAAACTGCCATTCCGTGGCTAACTTGCACTCTTTGCCGCCTTCCATCTTTGCGACAAAGAAACCGGTCCCTTTATAGGTGTTGATCTCCTTCTCATTCGTCATATCGACTTCGTACTGCAGGAACTTCGAATTCGAGCCGGAAACCATCTTTACATGCAGATCCGATCCGCTCAGCCGCAACTCGTACTGCGAGCCCGTATCGGCTTCCCAAACTCCGTTGGGGTTATTCTTTGGAATTTGCTGGGAAATCAGGAACGTCAATACCAAGGCCAACAATTTCATAGGCGCCAATGATAGCACGGGCTCGGATAAGTGGCCACGCGGTGATGCTTGTCTGGCACGGAGTGTCGTTGGTCTCGCGCGAAAGATCGGCCGGCCGAAATGCGGGCGTTTTGTTCACGAAGCACGTCGAAAATGGCGGAGGCAGACTGCTTCCGGCAGATGACGGCCGTCAAGTCCGGGAAGCAGTCTGCTTCCGGCAGATGACGACCGTCAAATCCGGGAAGCAGTCTGCTTCCGGCAGATGACGGCCGTCAAATCCGGGAAGCAGACTGCTTCCGGCAGATGACGGCCGTCAAGTCCGGGAAGCAGTCTGCTTCCGGCAGATGACGGCCGTCAAATCCGGGAAGCAGTCTGCTTCCGGCAGATGACGGCCGTCAAATCCGGGAAGCAGTCTGCTTCCGGCAGATGACGGCCAGCAAGTCCGGGAAGCAGACCGCTTCCGGCAGATGATGGCCGTCAAGTCCGGGAAGCAGGCTGCTTCCGGCAGATGATGGCCGTCAAGTCCGGGAAGCAGGCTGCTTCCGGCAGATGACGGCCGTCAAGTCCGGGAAGCAGACCGCTTCCGGCAGATGACGGCCGTCAAATCCGGGAAGCAG